>Ga0207646_10006658_pt1 | contig 11909 bp, 11 predicted proteins | sample KBSK5502metaG_FD_184343 | JGI IMG/M metagenome (GOLD analysis project Ga0207646, IMG submission 184343) | Corn, switchgrass and miscanthus rhizosphere microbial communities from Kellogg Biological Station, Michigan, USA - KBS K5-50-2 metaG... | ecosystem: Host-associated > Plants > Roots >...
CCACCGTGCCGGCCTTGATCTCCGGAACCTCGGCCTCCAGCAAGCGATGAACGAACGATCGTGCGGCCCGCGACACCCGCACCTGCGCTTGCCGCTGGTTGCGCTGGGGCTCGAGGATGACGACCAGCACGGGCCGTCCCGGATGCAGCTGCTCGCCGGGGATCTGCTCCTCGGTGGGCATCACGCCCTCTGCGCGGCCCAGGTCGATGTACACCGTGCCCGCCTCGATGCGGTCGACGACACCGGTGGCCAGCTCACCGCGATGCTCCGACACCTCACGCAGGACCTTGTCGCGCTCGAGGTCGTGGATGTGGCGCAGCACCGCATGCTTGGCTGTCTGCGCGGCCATGCGCTTGAAGGCCTCAGATGGAAGGACGACGACCGTCTCCTTGCCGCTCGCATCGCGCACCCGGCTCGTGACGTCCAGGGCGCCTGACGTCGTGTCCAGCTTCACAGTCACGATGCCAGGCGGACTGAAAGCCCTGATATAAGCCGCGCCAAGTGCGTCCTCGACCGTGCGCAGCATCTCTGGGAATGGAATGCCCAACTCTGCGCAGAGCGCGTTCAGCGCGTCTGCGAGGCTGTCCGTGGACGGTTCAGAAACTGACCGCGAGCCTGCCCGAGGCAACGTCATCCCATCCAATGTGAACAATCACCGGCGCTCGCCCGCGCGGTCCCTGCGACTGGACCGCGATGCCCGCGCCGTCGACCGCGACGAGCTGGCCCTCAACGACCGTTTCCGTCTGCCCCGTCCGATAGCGCACGTTCACCCGCTTGCCGTTGAAACGCGCATAGTCCTCTTTTCCACGCAGCGGTCGTTCGGCGCCGGGTGAGGAGACCTCGAGGTCGTACGGCCCCGGAATCAGCGAAGCGTTGTCGAGCATGGGTCCGATGACTCGGCTGACGCGCTCGCAGTCTTCGATGGTGATCGGCTCGACTTTGTCGATCGACACGCGCAGCGTCCGCCCCGACTGGCCCGACTGCTCCACCGCATACAGCTCATAGCCCATGTGCTCGAGCGTGGGCTCGAGCAGCGTTCTGATTGACGTTATTGGCCAGGTCGGCATGTTCTCCGCGCAGTCCCTGCTTCTACCTTACAGGCTGCAGGCGCCTCCAAACGACAAGCAGCGGGGCCGCATTGAAGATCGAGCTGTACGTGCCCGAGACGATGCCGATGAGCAGGGCGAGAGCGAAGCCCTTCAGCGTCGCGCCGCCGGCAATCAGGATCGCCGCCAGCACGAGCACGACGGTGAAGCTCGTGATGATCGATCGCGCGGCGGTCTGCATGATGCTGAGGTTCACGACCTGCTCGAACGAAAGCCTCTGGCTTACGCGCAGGTTCTCGCGAATCCTGTCGAAGACGACGATCGTGTCGTGCACCGAGAAGCCGACCACGGTGAGAACTGCCGTGACGAAGAGGCTGTCGATCTGGCCGATCCGCAAATCCAGGACCGCGCCCATAATCGAAAAGAGTCCTGTGAGCAGGAAGACGTCATGCAGCAGCGCCGCGAGCGCCGACCCACCGAACTGGAATCCGGCGCGCCATCCACCGGGCACATTGCGAAAGCGGATCGCCAGGAGCAACAGAATGCCCAGCGAGGCGAGCACCACAGCGAGCACCGCGAACTCGATGGTCTCTTTGGCAATCGTTCCCCCCACCTCGAGCACCTGCTGCAGCTGCATCGGACCGAGCCCTTTCTGGAGCCCGTCCTCGACGGTCTTCTGAGCCGCCGGTGAAAGCGGTGGCGTGCGGATGAGGTAGCCGCCGGAACCTGTCGAGATCACCGAGCCGTCGATGTTCATGCCAGCAACCGCATCCTCGACCTGCGTGACGGTCGGATGGTTGGCGAAGCTGACCGTGAATTCGGTGCCGCCGGCGAAGTCGATGCCCAGCAGGAAGTGCCGGGTGCTCATCGAGATGATGCCGGGGATGATGATCAGCAGCGAGATCAAGAAGAACCAGTTGCGGCGCCCGACGATGTCGAGGCGGCGGACTCTGGGCGGAGCCTTCTCGACTTTCGGCTCGGGCTCCTCGGCCTTGGCCTCTTCTTCCTCTTCGGGCTCTTCCTCGGGCTCCTCTTCCTCGAGCTCGTCCGCTTCCTCGGCCGGCTCGGCGCTCACGTCCGGCCTCTCGTCAGCTGGGTCGAGCACGGTCGACTCCTAGAAGCGCGGGGCGGCGGAAGCTGGTCGAGGACAGCACGATCGCCAGCAGGTTGTGGGTCACGATGATTGAGGAGATCAGGCTCGCGATGACACCGATGCCAAGGACGATCGCGAAGCCTTTCACCTGCGCAGGTCCTACGAACCCGAGGATCACGCAGGTGATGAGGGTCGACGTGTTCGAGTCGCGGATGGCGGGCCACGCACGCCTGACCGCGGCGTCGACGGCGGCGGGTATGGTGCGGCCTGCGCGAACCTCTTCTTTGAAGCGTTCAAAGATCAGGACGTTGGCGTCCACCGCCATGCCCACGGACAGGATGAAGCCCGTGATGCCCGCCAGCGTCAGCGTGACCGGTAAGGCTTTGAACACCGCGAAGACTGCGCCTGCATAGAAGAGAAGCGCGAGGCTCGCAAGGAATCCGGGCAGGCGGTAGTAGACGATCATGAAGATCACCACGATCGTCAGGCCGAGCAGTCCAGCGGCGAGGCTCAGCTTCACCGATTCGGCGCCGAGGGTCGACCCGACCTGCGTCACGTCAAGGACTACAAGCGTCACCGGCAGCGAACCGGAGTTGATGCCTGTGGCCAGGTCGTTGGCGGTGGCCTGCGTGAACGACCCGCTGATGACCGCTTGACCGCCGGTGATCTGCTCCTGCGTGATGGGGTCGGTGAGGAACTTCGGCGTCGGGTCGGCCGGGTTTTGCGGCGCGTCCCAGGGCCGCGAGACCACGCCCACGTAATCGGGGTTTTCCCAGTTGTCGATGTCCTTCTGCGTGAGGTCGAGCCAGATCGTGAGGTGCCGCTGCGCGCAGTTGGCGCTCTGGCTCAGTCCCGGATCGCCAGGGCATGCATTCACGTTGTCCTGGGTCAGCTTCGAGAACACGTCGGCACCGTGTGAGGTGAACGTCATGTTGACCACCCACGACACACCGTTCTGATCGAGCGCGGCGCTGGCGCTCTGGATGTCGTCTCCGGTCAGGCCGGCCAGCTGAGGTTTGAAGCCCGGCTCGGGACCGCCGGTCACCTTATCGTCCGGCACCCATTTCGTATAGACGAGCTTGGTGATTCGCCCGATCGCCCTCTGGGCCTGGTCGGCGGTTACACCCGCGAGATCGACTGTGATGCGGTCGTTCTGCGAACCTGCGCCGCGGATCTCAGGCTCGCTCACCCCGAGCGAGTTGACGCGCTTGTTGATCACGTCCACCGTGCGCTGCTGCACGTCCGCGCGGGACTGCCCAGGCGGGAAGTTCGTCAGCTGGTAATCGATGTGCGTGCCGCCGGCCAAGTCGAGTCCCTTGTGGATGTATAGCGGCCAGCCGAAGTAGTTCGGCGGAAGGTTGGGGACGTTGCCTACCAGCGGGTACTTGTTGACGAACCGGTACACGTAGCCCGCGCCATCGACGCCAACCGAAAAAATGAGGAGGCCGACGATCAACAGTCGAATCGGCCAGCTGAGGACTAGCTGCACGGCTTGTGAAGTCTAGGGAAAGCGTGAATCATCGCGCCCGTCGCGACCTCGTCGAGGAATGGGCCTTACTGGCGCTGCCTGAACAGGAGGTTGATGATCACGGTCAGGATGATCGACAGGACGATGCTCGTCGCGATGGGGATGTAGACGGTTATGTTGCCGCTCCTCACGGTGATGTCGCCGGGCAGGTGGAAGCGCCCGAACAGCATTAAGCCGCCTCCGATCACGGCCAGGAGGATGCCGAAAACCAGCAGCACTCGGCCGAGGTCCTGCATAGCCTGACGTTACGAGCCTTAGAGCAGGCGCGCCTGGCCCTGTGGCGGCTCCACTCCGAGGTGCTCGTAGGCCAGGTCGGTGGCCACGCGGCCGCGAGCGGTTCGCGCCATGAAACCGATCTGGATCAGGTACGGCTCGTGCACGTCCTCGATCGTCTCGGGCTCCTCCGCCAGCGACATGGCGATGGTGTCGAGCCCGACCGGGCCGCCCTTGAACTTCTTGATAAGCGTTTCCAGCAGCCGGCGGTCGAGCGGCTCGAGGCCGATGTCGTCGATGTCGAGCATCGCGAGGGCGGCCCGCGTGGCCTCGACCGTCGCGCGTCCGTCGCCGCGAACCTGCGCGTAGTCGCGCACGCGCCGCAGCAGGCGGTTCGCGATGCGCGGTGTGCCGCGGGCGCGGCGAGCAATCTCGGAGACAGCCTCCTCGTGGGTCTCGATGTCGAGGATGCGCGCCGATCGCCGCACGATGCTCTCCAGCTCGGCCTTGGAATAGAAATCGAGCCGGTACACGGCGCCGAAGCGGTCGCGCAGAGGTCCGCTGAGCAATCCCTGCCGCGTGGTTGCGCCGATGCACGTGAAATGCGGCAGCGGCAGGGTCGCGGCGCTCGCACCCACTCCCTTGCCCAGCACGGCGTCGAAGCGAAAGTCCTCGAGCGCGGGGTAAAGCGATTCCTCCACCACGCTGTTCAGCCTGTGGATCTCGTCGATGAAGAAGACGTCGCGCGTCGAGAGGTTCAGCAGGATCGACCCCAGCGCGCCCTGGTGGTCGATGGCCGGTCCGGAGCTGACCTTGATGGCGACCCCCAGCTCGTTGGCGATGATGTGTGCGAGCGTCGTCTTGCCCAGGCCGGGCGGCCCGCAAAGCAGCACGTGCTCCACCGGTTCGCCTCTGCGCCGCGCAGCCTCCAGCAGGATGCTGAGGTTTTCGCGCACCTGCAGCTGCCCGACGTACTCGGAAAGCAGTCGGGGGCGCAGCGTGAGGTCGAACTGCTCGTCATCCGTTCGCGCATCGACGACTCTATCTTCAGCGCTCACTCATTTCTTCCCCAGGGCTTTGAGAGCTGTGGCCAGTGCTTCCTGAGTGGGCGGCGTCGACTTCCAGTCGACCGCTTCCATGCCGATGCGTGCCTCTTGCGATGAGAAACCGAGGTTGCGCAGCGCGGCCTCTACCGCTTTCGGCACTGCGCCATCGCCTGCCGCGGCGACCGCTCGCGGCAGCACGGCCAGAGCCTCTTCCGCATCGAGCTTCGGCTTCAGCTCGATGATGACCTTGGCCGCGGTGCGCGCCCCGACACCGCTGGCTCGGCGGATCGGCGTCGGATCTTCCGCGGTGATCGCGCGCTTCAGCACCTCGATGCTCGCGGCGCTCAGGATGTTGAGGCCGACCTTCGGGCCCACGCCATCGACTCCGATGAGCATCTCGAACAGCTCGAGCTCTTCCGCGGAGCTGAACCCGTACAGCGCCAGCTGGTCCTCGCGCACGTGCGTGTGGATGTGCAGCTCGAACGCGCCGCCGGGCGCCGGCGCCGTCTGGCGTGTGCCTGCCGGGACGCTGACCATGTAGCCCACTCCACCAACATCCAGCACGACATAGTCGGGGGCAGCGCGCCTCACCGTTCCGCTGAGGTGGGCGATCACCCCCGTCGCGCTCCATTGAACTTTCTGCTTCTCGCGTGACAGACCGCGATGGCGATCGCGTCGCGGGCGTGCTCGTCGAGCTTGCCCTCAGGAAGCTTCACCTGCGCGGCGAGCATGCGCTGGATCTGTGCCTTGTCCGCCTTGCCGTAGCCGGTGAGCACGATCTTCACCTGAGACGGCTTGTACTCGAACACCGGGACGTGGCACTCCTCGAGCACGGCTAGGATCGCGCCGCGTGCCTGCGCGACGCCGATCGCGCTAGTCGCGTTGCGGCCCATGAACAGCTCTTCGATCGATGCCTCCGATGGATGGTGCTCGGCGATGAGAGCCCTCAGGTGGTTTGCGATCGCGACCAGGCGAGGACCTTCGCGGCCGGGGATGGTCGACACAGTGCCGCACGCGACCACGCGGTTAGGCTCGGCGAGCAGCGCGAAGCCGGTGCCCGCGAGCCCGGGATCGATGCCGACGATCAGCCCGTCAGATGGCATTGGTCCATACAGGTCTATACCTGCGCTGAGACTCTTTCAAGGACGTTGGCTGGGATGTCGAAGTTCGCGTAGACTTGCTGGACGTCGTCGTCCTCCTCCAGTGATTCCATCAAACGAAGCACGGCCGCTGCTTTGTCCTCGTCGACCGCGACCGTCTGCTTGGGCTGCATTGTGATCTCAGCGTTGTCGATCGTCACACCCGGCATCGCTTCGAGCGCCGCTTTGACCTTCTCGAATGAGTTCGGCGCGGTGGTGATGTCCACCGACATGCCCTCGACCTGGACGTCGTCCGCGCCGGCCTCGATGGCAGCAAGCCCGACATCTTCCGGGTCCTGCCTGCCGGCGCCCACGGAGATCGCGCCCTTGCGCTCGAACATCCACCCGACCGAGTTCGTCTCGCCCAGGTTGCCGCCGCCCTTGGAGAACCGGTGGCGGATGGACGCCGACGTGCGGTTGCGGTTGTCGGACAGCGCGTCGACCATGATCGCCACGCCGGCGGGACCGTAGCCCTCGTAGCGGATCTCCTCCAGCCTCTCGCCCGCCAGCTCGCCGGTGCCGCGCTTGATCGCCGCCTGGATGCGGTCGGTCGGCATGTTGATCTCGCGCGCCTTCTGCATCGCGAGCCTCAGCCGGAAGTTGCCGTCGGGGTTGCCCCCGCCCTCCTTGGCTGAGATCGTGATCTCACGGCTGGCGCGTGTGAACGCCTGCCCTCGTTTGGCGTCGACGATCGCCTTCTTGTGCTTGATGCCGGCCCACTTCGAATGGCCAGACATGGCTAGACAGAGCCTCCGAACATACTTTCGTCGATTTTATCGCTTCCGGATTCGAACGAAGTTTCTCTTTCCGGCCTGGACGACATCGCCGTCGCGTAGCTTCCAGTCGAGCCCGATCTTCTCCCCATTGACACGGACGCCGCCCTGCTCGATGAGACGTCGCGCGTCGCCGCGACTTCGCGCCAGGCCTGCATCGACCAGTACGCCCACAAGGTCCTGCAGGTCGCCGGCCGCGCGCTCCGGCACGTCCTCCGGCATCTCCCGGCGCCGGAACTTCGTGTCGAAGTCCTTCTCCGCGTGCGCGGCAGCCTCCTCCCCGTGCAGGCGGTGCACGAGACGGCGCGCAAGGGCGGCCTTGGCGTCGCGCGGTTTCAGCGCGAGCACCTCGTCCATCTCTTTGCGCGCAAGGCCCGACGTCAGGCGCACGTACTTTTCGAGAAGCCGGTCGGGAATGGACATCGTCTTGCCGTAGATCTGCTCCGGTGCCTCGCTCACGCCGATGTAATTGCCGAGCGACTTCGACATCTTCTGCGTGCCGTCGAGGCCCTCGAGCAGCGGGAACACCGCGACGTCCTGCGGCTCCTGTCCATAGGCCTCCTGGATCTCGCGGCCGAACAACAGGTTGAAGAGTTGATCGGTGCCGCCGATCTCCACGTCGGCCCGCACCGCCACCGAGTCATAGGCCTGGTTGAATGGGTAGAGGATCTCGTGCGCGCCAATTGCGGCACCTTCCTTCAAACGCTGGGCGAAGTCCTCGCGCTGCAGCACCTGCTGGAGCGTCGCCTTGCCCAGCAGTCGCAGCACGTCGGCTGCGCTCAGCTCCGCGAGCCACTCCGCGTTGCCGTGCACTTCGGTCCTGTTGCGATCGAGGACCAGGAAGATCTGATCGAAGTAAGTCTTCGCGTTGGCGTCGACCTGTTCGCGCGTGAGGATCGGCCGCGTCTCCGAGCGCCCGCTTGGGTCGCCGATCATCGCGGTGAAGTCGCCGACGATCAGGACCACCGTGTGCCCGTGGTCCTGGAACGCCCGCAGCACGTCCAGAACGACAAGGTGTCCGATGTGGATGTCCGGCGCGGTCGGGTCGAGACCGAGCTTCACGCGAAGCTTGTCGCCGCGCTCGATGCGCGCGCGCAGATGATCCTCGACATGAATCTCGACCGCACGCTCGCGCAGGTCCCGGAAGAAGGACTGCGTCAAGCCGACGTCAGCCTGCTGGGCCGCGGCTGAAGTACTGGTGCGGGTCGAAGGGAAGGGCAGGCTGGAAAATCGCAACTATCGGCCTGCCAATGGAGTTGACAAGCGGGACCGCTATGCGCGAGCCGTCGACGGCGGCCCGGATCTCCGCCTGTGTGCCGGCGAGCTGACCGCTCCCGCTGGGATGGCCCGCCGCCTGGAGCTCATAGACGACGACCACCGAAAGTAGCACGGCCGTGATGACGCCGATGACTACGCCCGAGACCCGGTTCCAAACGATGGCCTCGATCTGGATCTGGCGATGGGCCAGCTGGGCGGCGCCATCGATCCCGATCAGGACGATAAGAAGCAGCCCGAAGAACCCGTAGATCCGCGCGTCCGGCGTCTCCGTCGTCGACGCCTGCTGGATGATGTTGGCCGCCTGGAGCCCCATCCCCGTCGCGGCGATTAACCCGATGTATATCGCGAGCAGGCCGATGATCCGCCGCAGCACGCCGGTGAAGAGGCCGAGCGCCCCGTAGATGACGATCAGGGCGATGGGGAGAATGTCTACCCAGGTCATACGCGGACCCTGGCTCCGTGCTTCGTCTCCAAGCGTTTCCTGATCTGGGACATCGCCTTTTCCACTTCGGCGTCCGTCAGGGTGCGCTCGGGGCTCCGGAAAGTCAAGGTAAAGGCGATGCTCTTGCGCCCCTCGGCGACCTGGTCGCCTCGGTATTCGTCGAACGCGCGCAGGCTTTCCAGCGAGTTTCCGCCCGCTTCCTTGACGGTGCGGTGAAGCTCCCCGGCGGGAACGTTCGCATTGACGACGACCGCGATGTCGCGATGGACCGCCGGGTAGCGAGGCAGCTCCGTGGCCTTGCGTTCGCTGCGCGCAGCGATCAGCGCCTCAGCGTCGACGTCGAGTGCCACCGCGCGTCCGTCGAGGTCGAAAACGGCCAGCGTCGACGGATGAAGCTCGCCCACAACGCCGATCTCCCTGCCGCCCACCATGATCGACGCGGTCCGACCGGGGTGGTAGAGGTCCGGCGATGAGCGCAGGTAGCGCACGGTCCCAGCGCCAAGGTCCTGTGCGAAACGGTCCATCACCGACTTCAAACGCAGGAACCCACGCCTCCCTGCATCCGGGCCGGCGTCGACGCGAGCCAGCACGGTCAGGCGGATCTGCTCGTCGGCAAGCCCGTCCGGACGCTTGTCGCGGTAAACGCGCGCCAGCTCGAACACGTCGACACGCTCCGCGGTCCGGTTCTGGTTGTAGCGCGCCACCGAGAGCAGAGACGGAAGCAGCGACGTCCTCATCGTGTCCATCTCGTCGCTCATCGGGTTGAACAGCGTCCGTGCACCTTCCGCCAGGCCAAGCCGCTGCAGCAACCGATGAGGCACTAGCGCCGGCGAGACCACCTCGTCGAAGCCTGCGCCGAGCAGCGCATCGCGCAGCATCCAGTGGTAGTCCCCGGGCGGTGCGACGTTCCAGCTCGTGTGCCGTGAGCCCGGCAGTGTGGCCGGGATGCGGCCGATGCCGAAGATGCGTCCGACCTCCTCGACTACGTCCTCCGGCAACTCGACATCGAGGCGGAACACTGGCGGCAGAACGTCCCACGTCCCATCGTCGGCGCGCACCTGGAAGTCGAGGTTGCGCAGGATTCGCTGCGATTCGTCGGGCGGAACCATGACGCCCAGAAGCCCGTCGATCTTCCGCCGCTCGAGCTGGATCCGGACCGGCTCCTGTGGCCGCGGGTAGACGTCAACCCAGTCCGCATGCACCTGGCCACCGGCCCAATCGCGCACCAGCGCGGCGGCGCGCCGGGCGGCGGCCATCGCCATCTCGGGGGCGAGGCCTTTCTCGTGGCGGAGCGAGGCGTCGGTGCGCAGGCCGAGAGCGCGCGAGGTGGCGCGGATATTGACGCCGTCCCAGCCGGCCGATTCGATGACCACGTCGGTGGTCGCGTCCGACACGCCGCTCTCCTCGCCGCCGATGATGCCTCCGATGGCCACCGGCCCGTTGGCGTCGGCGACCACGAGCATGCCCGGACCGAGCTTGCGTGTCTGTCCGTCGAGGCACTGCAGCGACTCGCCATCACGCGCCTCGCGTACATGAAGTTGCTTGCCCGCCAGCTTGCCGGCGTCGAATACGTGAGTTGGCTTGGCGTGCTCGAGCATCACGTACGCGGCGGCGTCGACCACGTTGCTGATGGGGCGCACCCCGGCCGCGCGCAGGCGGCGCTGGACCCAGTCAGAGCTCGGCCCCACCTTTACTCCCGTGATGGGCACGGCGACGAAGCGGCTGCACAGGTCGGGGACCTCGATGGCGACGTCGATGAGCTCGCTGGCCGGTGGCTGGACACCCTCGATGTACGGCGGCATGAAGTTCGCTTTGAAATCGCGGCCCGCCGCCGCGCCGAGCTCGCGTGCGACGCCGATGTGGCCGAGGCAGTCAGGGCGGTTGGGTGTGATCTCAGCCTCGAGAATCGCGTCGGGCGGGATGTACTTCGCCAGCGATTCGCCTGGCTCGCCGCGATCGAGAAGCATGATCTTCGGCTCGCGATCCTCGCCCAGCAAGAGCTCGTCCGCTGAGCACAACATCCCCTGGCCCGCTTCGCCCGCGATCTTCGCGTCGCGGACGAGCGTGCCGCTGGGCACGCGCGTGCCCGGAAGCGCAACGGGCACCAGCGAGCCGGCCACAGCGTTCGGTGCGCCGGCGATGATCTGGACAACCTTTCCGCCACCGATGTCGACCTGATGGATCCACAGCGGCTTGTTCGAGCTCGGGTGGTCCCTCTGCTCCAGCACGCGGCCGACGATGATCGCGGAGAGGTCGAGCATCTGGACCGATTCGATCTTGGTGCCGGACATGGTGAGGATCTCAGCAGCCTCGTGCGGGCTCAGCCCGTTCGTGTCCACGTAGTCGCCGAGCCACTCATAAGAAATGCGCATCTAGAACTGCCTGTTGAAACGCAAATCGTTTTCGTAGAACAGGCGAAGGTCCTCGACGTCGTACTTCAGCAGCGCCATGCGCTCGATCCCGAAACCCCACGCGTAACCCGAATAGCGGTCGGGGTCGATGCCGCCGTTGCGCAGGACCTGCGGGTGGACCATCCCGCATCCGCCCGTCTCCAGCCAGCCCTGACCGCCGCAGCTGCGGCATCCCTTGCCCATGCAGCGACCGCACATCGTGTCGAACTCGTAGCTCGGTTCCGTGTATCCGAAGTGATGCGGCCTCATCCGCACGCTGCGCTCACGACCGAAGAGCGACTGGACCATGTACAGCAGCGTGCCTTTGAGGTCGCCGACCGTGAGCCCTTCGTCGACTGCGAGCCCTTCCAGCTGCATGAAGTAAGGAAGGTGGGTCGCGTCGAGGTTGTCGCGACGGTACACGCGGCCTGGCGCGATGATGTAAATCGGCGGCGTGCCGATGCGCTGCATCGCGCGGATCTGCACTGGCGACGTGTGCGTGCGCAACACGACCTCTTCATTGGCGTCGAGGAAGAACGTCTCCTGCACGTCGCGTGAGGCGTGGCCCTTCGGCAGGTTGAGGGCTTCGAAGTTGTACCAGTCGGTCTCGATCTCCGGTCCTTCCTCGACCGTGTAGCCGATACGGGCGAAGATGATCTCGAGCTCCCTGCGCACCTGGCTGAGGACGTGCGCGTGGCCGCGCTCGAGCTGGGGCCCTGGGAACGTGACGTCGATCTCCTCGGTCTCGCCGATATCTGAAAGGCGCGCGGCCTGATGTTCGGAGCGTCGCGCCGCAAGCGCGGCCTCGACCGCCCTCTTCGCCTCGTTGGCCTCCTGGCCAAGCGTCGCGCGCTGGGATGGATCGAGCTGCGCGATGCCTGAAAGCAGCTGGCGGCTGATCTTGCCGTCGCGGCGACCGAGGTACTCGACCTCGATCGCTTCCAGCTCGTCGTCGTCGTGT
>Ga0207646_10006662_pt1 | contig 11906 bp, 9 predicted proteins | sample KBSK5502metaG_FD_184343 | JGI IMG/M metagenome (GOLD analysis project Ga0207646, IMG submission 184343) | Corn, switchgrass and miscanthus rhizosphere microbial communities from Kellogg Biological Station, Michigan, USA - KBS K5-50-2 metaG... | ecosystem: Host-associated > Plants > Roots >...
TTACTCACCCGTTCGCCGCTCGAGTACCCCGAAGGGCCTTTCCGCTCGACTTGCATGTGTTAAGCACGCCGCCAGCGTTCGTCCTGAGCCAGGATCAAACTCTCCATTGGATGTCTATCGCAGCTCCCGCTACCCCGGAGGGCGAGCGAGCGGCTGCAGACTGAAGAGATGCCTCCACGGCCGGTCAAGACCGAGCCGGCGAGGCGATCTGGCAATTACCGTCTGGGACCGCACCTTGCGGTACAGATCCCGTATGACGGGGTATGTGCATGTGCACTGGCTTTTAGCACGCTGTTGAGTTCTCAAGGAGCGGACGCTCACCGTCCGGAGCCTTGCAACTCCATCAGGGGCAACCCTGCTAACTTACCTGCGAGTCACAAGACTGTCAAGGCTGTCAGCAGATTTCGTTTCGCCTGTTACTCCGTGTCAACCAGATCAACCCCACCGTAGTCAGCCGACATAAAAGTCCGCCGACTAGTGGAAGTGAATCTGCCTGGCCGACTCATGCGCCCGGGGCCTGCAGGCCATCCGGTTTCGCATCGGGCCGTACTGAAGATTAGAGAAGCCCGGCTGGCCATGTCAAATCAGGACTCAGGGCCACCGGGCCCTGCGGCTCGGTGCACGTTTCACGGCTTTGCACCCAGTTTTCCACTGGAGCGCCAACCGTTACTCGTGCCGACCACCGCGAACAGTGACAACACCGGGCCGTCCCGGAAGATTCCCCGTTGGCAACGGGATACGGGATCAGACCGGCCGCCTCCAGGCAACCCCGGTACCCCGCTGATCGACGGCGGCGGGCGCTACCGGCGCGGCGTGGCGGCGGGATTCCCGCCGCGGCCTGCTACCGGCGCAGCTCGATACCGCTGACCGTGCGTTTCCCCCGCCGCAGCACGAGGAACCTGCCGTGCAACAGATCTCCGGCGTCCGGTATCGCCTTAACGTCGGTCACCCTTACGTTGTTGACGTAGGCCCCGCCTTCCTCGATGGCCCGCCGCGCCTCGGACTTGCTCGCCACGATGCCGCTCGCCTCCATCAGGTCGGCCACTGTGGCGCCGGTCTGCTCGATGACCGCGCACCGTGCCTCGGCCAGCGCCGACGCGAGAGTCCTCTCGTCCAGGTCGCGCAGGTCGCCCTGCCCGAATAGCGCCTCGGCCGCCGCCTTTGCCCGAGCCGTGTCCTCAGCGCCGTGCACCAGCGTGGTCAGATCGTCGGCGAGCACGCGCTGGGCCGTCCGCGCCGCGGGACGCTCGGCGAGTTCCCGCTCCAGATCCTCGATCTCCGCCCTGCTCCGGAACGTGAACACACGGAGCAGGCCAGGCACCTCGGCGTCGGCACGGTTCAGCCAGTACTGATGGAAGGCGTACGGGCTCATGAGCTCTGGGCTGAGCCAGATCGCCCCGCCTTCTGACTTGCCGTACTTAGTCCCATCTGGCCTGGTTATCAGCGGTGTCGCCAGCGCGTGGGCGGTGTCGCCCGTCACCCTCCTGATTAGGTCTACGCCGGACACGAGGTTGCCCCACTGATCCCTGCCGCCGAGCTGCAGCGTGCAGCTGTACCGGCGGTACAACTCGAGAAAGTCGTTGGCTTGCAGGATCTGGTAACTGAACTCGGTGTAGCTGATGCCTGACTCGAGCCTGGCCCTGACGACCTCGCGCGACAGCATCTGGCCGACCGGGAAGTGCTTGCCGAGGTCGCGCAGGTACGCCAGCGCCGACAGCTCTTCGGTCCAGTCGAGGTTGCTGACCATCAGCGCCGAAGCCGGGCCGGGCTCGAAGTCGAGGAACCTAGCCACCTGGTCGCCGATGTGCTTGACCCAGCCGGCGACTACCTCAGGCGGGTTCAGTACCCGCTCAGCCGACTTGCCGCTCGGATCGCCGATCAGCCCGGTCGCCCCCCCGACCAGGCCGATCGGCCGGTGCCCGGCCAGCTGGAGGCGGCGCATTGTGAGCAGCAGGACAAGGTTGCCGATGTGCAGGCTCGGCGCTGTCGGGTCAAACCCGCCGTAGAACGTCACCTGGCCGGCATCGAGCGATCTGCGCAGGTCGTCGAGGTCGGTCGAGACGGCGATCAGGCCGCGCCACGCCAGGTCCTCAATGATGTCTGTCACCGCTGCATACTCCCATCTGCCGGCCCGGCGGTCACATCAGATTTCCGCGCGGCGGTTGCCCCTCCGCACCCAGCCCGGTCGCCGCAGCGGCGCGCCGCTTGGGCGCGTGGGGGCGGTACGCGGACACCGCGGGGTCGCCAGCCACCCAGAACCGCCAGTCGGCCTCGGCGCCGAGCCGGACACCCACACGCGGCCCGGCGCTGACCGACGCTGCTGGCAGGCCGGTGAAACCGGCAGGCGCCAGCGCGCGCAACGGGCCCTGCGGGTCGCACACGTCAGCGCCGTTCTGCATCCGGCCGATGGCGAGCGCCTGGCATAGCCTGGCCGGGCCGCGGGCGAGTTCGCGCTCCGCCACCTGGCGCACTCCCGCACCGGAGCCCGCGGCACGCACGCCCGCACCGGAGCCCGCGGCACGCACGTCCGCGGCGCGCACCCTCGCGGCGCGCACGCTCGCACCGGAGCCCGCCAACCGCCGGGCAGTTGCCAGAGCTGCCCCCTCAACCACCCGCCCGGCCCTGAGCAGGACAGCGGCCGCTTCGCCGGACGGCTGGCAGACCAGGTTCACGCAGAAATGCATCCCGTAGGTGAAGTAGACGTACGCGTGCCCGGGCTCGCCGAACATCACCGCGTTCCGCGCCGTCTTCCCGCGGAACGCGTGCGACGCGGGATCCAACTCACCGCGATAGGCCTCGACCTCGGCGAGCTCAACCGCGACCAGCCCCTCATCGGTCTCGTGCGCGAGCACGCAGCCGAGCAGAGCGGGCGCGACAGCTAGCACCGGCCGGTCGAAGAACGCGCGCGGCAGCACGCTCCAGCTAACCGAGGGCCATGATCCCGCGCTATCCGGCGGCGGCCCGGCCGCCCGATCATCATTGGCGGCAGTCATCCGTCAGCGGCCCAGGTGGCATCGGCGGCGACCTGCTGCCGCAGCGAGGCAAGCTGATCGGCCACCCGGCCCGGCGCCGTGCCGCCGACGGTGTCTCGCGCCGCGATCGCGCCGGGCACCGACAGCACCGCCCGCACATCAGGCGTCAGGTGCGGCGACACCTTCTGCAGGTCCTCGTCGCTGACCTCGGCTAGCTCGCAGTCATGGACCTGGCACCACACCACCAGGTGCCCGACAGCCTCGTGGGCCTCCCTGAACGCCACGCCCCGCCGGACGAGCAGTTCGGCCACGTCGGTCGCCAGGGCATGACCGGCGGCAGCCTCGCGCGCGAGCCGGCCCGCATGGAAGCGCATGGAGCTGACCAGCCCGGCCAGCGCCGGCAGGACGAGCAGCAGCGTGTCCACCGCGTCGAAGACGGGTTCCTTGTCCTCCTGGAGGTCCCTGTTGTAGGTCAGCGGCAGGCCCTTCAGGGTGGTCAGCAGCCCGGCAAGGCCGCCGATCAGCCGGCCAGCCTTGCCCCGCGCCAGCTCTGCGACATCGGCGTTCTTCTTCTGCGGCATGATCGACGACCCGGTGGCGTACGCGTCGTCGATCTCGGCCCAGCCGAACTCCCGTGCGGTCCAGAGCACGACCTCTTCGCCGAGCCTGGACAGGTGCACACCGGCCAGCGCCGCAGCGAAGCAGAACTCGGCCGCGAAGTCCCGGTCGGCGACCGCGTCCATCGAGTTGGCGGCCGGAGCGTCAAACCCCAGCTCGGCCGCGACTGCCTCCGGATCGAGCGGCAGCGACGAGCCGGCCAGCGCACCCGAGCCGAGCGGGCAGATCGCGGCCCGCTTGTCCCAGTCCCGCAGCCGCGACACGTCCCTGGCCAGCGCCTGCACGTGGGCGAGCAGGTGGTGGGCGAGCAGCACAGGCTGCGCGTGCTGCAGGTGCGTCATTCCCGGTGCGGGTGTCTGCTCGGCGAGGTGCCGTTCGGCCTGATCCATCAGCGCTGTCTGCAGCTCGGCCAGCCGCGCGATGATCCGCCGCCCATGATCGCGCAGGTAGAGCCGGAGGTCGGTGGCGACCTGGTCGTTGCGGCTCCGCCCGGCGCGCAGCCGGCCGCCGAGCGAGCCGACCCGCTCAAGCAGGCCACGCTCCAGCGCTGTATGCACGTCCTCGTCTGCCGCGGACGGCCGGAACGCGCCGGTCTGGCAGTCCCGGCTTAGCTCCTCGATCGCCGTCAGCAGCCTGGCCACCTCGTTGTCATCGAGCAGCCCGGCCCGGTGCAGCACTCGCGCGTGCGCGGCCGACGCGAGCAGGTCGTAGCGCGCGAGCAGCCAGTCGAACTGGACGCTCATCGACAGCCTCGCCAGGGCATCCGCCGGCCCGGACTCAAACCTGCCGCCCCACAACCGCACCGCAGACGTCCCTGGCTCGCTGCTCACAGCACCTCCGCAGTCAGCACTTCCGGTCACCCCGACAAGCTATAGCCATAACAAATTCGCTCGCCCGACTCCCCCAGCCAACCGACCTCCTGTCGGGCGGACGAAAACCACCGCCGGAGTCGGCGGTCGGCCGGAGTTGCGTGGCAGTTGCTCCTGGGCGACTCGGCCGGGGGGATTTCGGGCTCCCCCGGCAAGCCGTTCAGGCGGCCGGACGAGCTCCGATCCCGCCGGCAACCAGCTTGAAGCGAATTTCAGATACCCGACGACGAAGCCTTGCGATCCCGCTCGGCGGCGACCTTCGTCGGCAGGCCCCACAGCTCCACGAAACCCTTCGCGAGCCGCTGATCGAACACATCGCCGGTGTCATAGGTCGCCAGCCCGTAATCGTACAGCGCCAGCGGGCTGCGCCTGCCGGTCACGACGGCCTGGCCAGCTTGCAGCCGCACGCGCACATCCCCGGTCACGTGCCTCGACGCCTCGGTCATGAATGCCTCGAGCGACCGGCGCAGCGGCGAGAACCACAGCCCGTCATAGACGAGTTCCGTCCAGCGCTGCCCGGCGGTCCGCTTGAACCTGGCCAGCTCCCGCTCCAGGCACACGTTCTCGAGCTCGGCGTGCGCGGCGATCAGCGTCATCGCGGCGGGCGCCTCGTAGATCTCCCTGCTCTTGATCCCCACCAGGCGGTCCTCGACCATATCGATCCGCCCGATCCCGTGCGTGCCGCAGAGCGCGTTCAGCTCCGTAATGATCTCCAGGGGCGGCAGCGAACGACCGTCGATGGCGACCGGCAGGCCGTCCGCGAAGCTGATCACGATCTCCTCGGCTGGCTTGCCCGCCGCAGGGCTGTCGGTGTACCCGTAGACATCGTCATGCGGGCCCTCCCAGATGTCCTCCAGGTGACCGGTCTCGCAGCTGCGTCCCCAGACGTTCTGGTCGATCGAGTACGGGGACCTAGCCGTCACGTCGATCGGCAAGCCCTTAGCGGCCGCGAACTCGATTGCTTTGTCCCTGGTCATGCCCGAATCGCGGACCGGGGCAATCGGCTTTACATCGGGGGCAAGCGCGGCCAGCCCGACCTCGAACCTGACCTGGTCGTTGCCCTTGCCGGTGCAGCCGTGGGCGACGACGCTGGCACCGGATTCCGTCGCGACCCTGGCCAGGTGCTTCACGATCAGGGGCCTGGACAGCGCCGAGACCAGCGGATACCGGTCCATATACAGCGCGTTCGCGCGCAGGGCAGGCATACAGTAGTCGGCGGCGAACTCGGCCCGCGCGTCGACAACGACAGCGTCGGCGGCCCCGCAGGCCAGTGCCCGGGCCCTGATCGTTTCCAGGTCCTCACCGCCCTGGCCGACGTCCATAGCCAGCGCGATCACCTCAGCCCCGGTCTCCTCGGCGATCCAGCCGATCGCCACCGACGTGTCGAGGCCTCCTGAGTAGGCCAGCACGACTCGCTGTGTCACGACTCCTCCTGCGTTCGCGGCGTCCCGTTTTGTGGTGGTCCTGCCTCGGCCCTGCCCCGCCGCTCGGCGAGCCGGAGCAGCAGGTTCGCCAGATCGTCGCCGCCGGCCGGATCCCGGGCCACGACCAGGACGGTGTCGTCGCCGGCGACGGTTCCGAGCACCGCGTGCATGGCGGTCCTGTCGATCATCGAGGCCATCAGCTGGGCGGCCCCCGGCGGCGTCCGCAACACGACCAGGTTGCCGCTGGCCTCAGCCGACAGCAGCAGGTCGGCCGTCACCTTCGCGAGTCCTGCGGCCGCGGCGGCCGGCGTCCCCGCGGCGTAACCGGCGATCCCGGCCACGGCCGCTGCGGCCTGACGGAAGACCGCGTCGTCGGCCTCGGTGACGGGCATCTCGGCCGGGTCGGGCGGCATGGCGTAGACCAGCGCGCCGCCGGGGCCGCGCAGCCGCACGGCGCCGAGCTCGTCCAGGTCGCGCGACAGGGTCGCCTGGGTAACCCGCATGCCGATCCCGGCGAGCCGGTCGGCGAGCTCTTCCTGAGACCGGACCGGCTCGGCGGGATGGCTGAGTATGGCAGTGATCTTCGCGTGCCTGGCGGCCTTGGTGGCAGGGCTTACCCGCTCCGCAAGCCCGGCCGAACCATTGCGGCCTGGCTCGCCCAGACCTGCTCCGCCTGGACCCGTCGAACGCCCGCGGGCACCGTCCCGCGGCCCGGTCACTGATCCTCCCGCAGCAGCCAGGCCAGGAGCGCCTTCTGCGCGTGCAGCCGGTTCTCCGCCTCATCCCAGACCAGGCTGGCCGGGCCGTCCAGCACACCGTCGGTGATTTCCTCGCCCCGGTGGGCCGGCAGGCAGTGCAGGACCCGGCAGCCCGGCTCCGCTAGCGCGAGCTTCTCCTCGTCCAGCCGGAACGGTGTCATGGCCGCGATCCTGTCGCTCTCCTGGCCCTCCTGGCCCATGGACGTCCAGGCGTCGGTGGCGAGAATGTCCGCGCCCGCGCAGCTCGCGACGGCGTCAGCGCAGACCTCGGCCGAGCCGCCGGTCCGAGCGGCGATTGCGTGCGCCGCAGCCATGATCTCGGGAAGCGGCCAGTAGGGCTCCGGCGCGGCGATCCGCACGTGCAGGCCGGCCGTCGCCCCGCCGAGCAGGTAGGAGTGCCCCATGTTGCTGCTGCCGTCGCCGAGGAAGGTGAGGTGCAGCCCGGCCAGCCAGCCGAAGGCCTCCTTGGCGGTCTGGAGATCGGCGAGCACCTGGCACGGGTGGAATTCGTTCGTCAGGGCATTGATCACCGGAACGGTGCTCGCGGCCGCGAACTCCTCGAGCCGCTGCTGGCCGAAGGTACGCCAGGCGATGGCCGCGGCCTGCCTGCTCAGCACCCGCGCGGTGTCGCCGATCGACTCGCCCCTGGACTGGTGCGTGCCGGTCGTGTCGATGATCAGCGGGTTCCCGCCCAGTTCGGCGATCGCGACGGCGAACGAGACCCTCGTGCGCAGCGACGGCTTGTCGAGCAGCACCGCGACGCTCCGCGGGCCCGCGAGCGGCTGCGAGCCGAACCTGTCCGCCTTCATCGACTCGGCCAGGCTGAGCACCTCGGCCTGCTCGGCCGGGGATAGGTCGTCGTCCCTCAGGAAGTGCCTGACCGTCATGCCTGCTCCCCAGCAGCCAGGCTGACCCGCCCCAGGATCCCTGGCAGCGCGTCGGTGAACGACCTGGCCTGCTCGGCGCTCAGCACGAGTGGCGGTGCGAGCCTGATCGCGTCCGGCTGGACCGCGTTGACCAGGAATCCGGCCTGCCGCGCGGCCGTCTCTACCAGGCCGGCCACCGGCGCGGTGAGCGCCATCGCCAGCCACAGCCCGCTGCCGCGGACTCCGGCCAGGAGCGGATGATCGACTGCCGTGACTCCGGCCGAGAGCACGGCGCCGACGCGGGTGACGTTAGCCAGCAGGCCATCGCGCTCGATCGTGTCGATGACCGCGAGCGCGGCCGCGCACGCGACTGGGTTGCCGCCGAACGTGCTGCCATGCTCCCCTCGGCCCAGCGCCGACCCCGCGGCCCCGATTCCGATGCATACGCCGATCGGCAGCCCGCCGCCCAGCCCCTTGGCCAGCGTGATGACATCGGGCGCGACGCCCTCAGCCTGGCAGGCGAACCACGCGCCGGTCCGCCCGATTCCGCTCTGGATCTCGTCAAGCACGAGAAGCGCCCCGGCGGAGTCGCAGGCCGCCCGCGCCGCCTTCAAGTAGCCGGCGGGCGCGGGTACGATCCCGCCTTCGCCCAGGCACGGCTCAAGGAAGACCCCGGCGCAGTCCGGGCCGATGGCGGCGGTCAGCGCATCGGCGTCACCGTAGGGAACAAACCGAACCTCAACCCCGAACGGTGCAAACGGATCCCTGATCGAGCTCTTGCCGGTCAGGCTGAGCGAGCCCATGGTGCGGCCATGGAATCCGCCCTCGGCCGCGACGAATACCGGCTTTCCTGTTCCCTGCATGCGGCGGACCAGCTTGAGCGCGGCCTCGTTGGCCTCGGTTCCTGAGTTGGCGAAGAATACCCGGCCACGGCCGTCGGCGCCGAGTAGGGACAGCAGCCGCTCGGCCAGGGCGACCTGGCCTTCATGCAGGTACAGGTTCGAGATGTGCGCCAGCCTTCCGACCTGCTGACTGACGGCCGCCACGATGGCCGGATGGGCATGGCCGAGAGCGCTGACCGCGATTCCGCCGAGCAGGTCGAGGTAGGAGTTGCCGTCCGCATCCCAGACGACGCAGCCCTCGCCGCGAGCGAGCGCTAGCGGCGGCGTGCCGTAGTTCGGCATCAGGGCCGCCGCGTAGCGTGCCTGCAGCAGGTCGGTGGCTGTCGCGCCGGTGACGCCTGGTCCCGCTGCTGTTCGGCTGGCCGCAATGTCCGGCACCGTCATGCTGCCCTCCGCTCTCCGTCCGGCACGACCATCGTGCCGATTCCCGAGTCCGTGAATATCTCCAGCAGGACGGCATGCGGCAGCCGCCCGTCGAGCACGTGTGCCTGCGGAACGCCACCGCGCACGGCAGTCAGGCAGGCTTGCATTTTCGGGATCATGCCGTCGCTGAGCCCGGGCAGCATCGCGGCCAGGTCGCTCACCGTCAGCTCGCTGATCACCTCAGGCGGGCGGCCTTGCGCGGCCACGGGCGCGCCGTTCGGCGCCGGCACAGGCGAGCCGTTCGCCGTGAGCGCCACGTCTCCCGCCGCTGGCTCGCTCGCTGGCCAGTCCGCGTACAGGCCGGCCACATCGGTCAGCATCACGATCTTGACCGCGCCCAGCGCCACGGCCAGGGCAGCGGCTGCGGTGTCGGCGTTCACGTTGAGCACCTCGCCCGCGTCGCTGCGGGCAACGGTCGAGATCACCGGGATCCTACCGTCCGCGATGAGAGCGCTCACCGCTCCTGGGTTCACGGACTCGACCTCGCCGACGTGGCCGATGTCGACCACCTCGCCGTCATCGGTGGTCGCCGCCACCCGGCGGGCGGTCAGCAAGTGCGCGTCCTCCCCGGACATGCCGACCGCGAACGGCCCGTGCCGGTTGATCAGGCCGACGACGTCCCGGTTCACCTGGCCGGTCAGCACCATCCTGACCACGTCCATCGCCTCGGCCGTGGTGACTCGCAGGCCCGCCCTGAACGTCGAGGGCATGCCGAGCCGGTCCAGCTGCGCGCTGATCTGGGGGCCGCCGCCATGCACAACGACCGGGCGCAGCCCTGCGTACCGCAGGAACACGACATCTTCCGCAAACGCGAGCCGCAGTGTCTCGTCGGTCATGGCGTGACCGCCGTACTTGATCACGACGATCTGGCCGTGGAACCGCTCGAGCCATGGCAGCGCCTCGATCAGCGTCGCCGCCTTGGCCAGCGCGCTGGCGTGAGCCTGGTCTGCCTGCCCGGCGGGACGACCGCCCGGAACCCCCAGCGGCGCCATCATGTCGAGTACGCCGAGTTCTCGTGCACGTACGCAGTGGTCAGGTCGGTCGTCAGAACCCTGGCGGCGGCCTCGCCGGCGGCCAGGTCGACCGTGACCGTCACGTCCCTTGGCCGCAGGTCGACCGCGGATCGGTCCGTACCGGGCGCTCCGTTCCGGCAGACCCAGACCCCGTTGATCGCGACGCTGACCTGGTCAGGTTCGAATGCGGCACCGGTCGTCCCGACCGCGGCGAGCACGCGGCCCCAGTTCGGGTCCTCGCCCGTGATCGCGCACTTGAACAGGTTGCACCGGGCGATCGCCCGGCCTGCCTCGACCGCGTCGTCTTCGCTGACTGCCCGGACGACCTCGATGGCGATGGCCTTGGTCGCGCCCTCGGCGTCAAGCTGGAGCTGGTGCGTCAGGTCATCGCAGGCAGCCGTCAGCAACTCGGTGAACTCGCTCTGGTCGGGCCGCACGCCCGAGGCCCCGCTGGCCAGCACCACGACGGTGTCGTTGGTCGACATGCAGCCGTCGGAGTCCAGCCGGTCGAATGTGGTGCGCACCGAGCCGCGCAGCGCCTTGTCCAGGTCGCTGGCGGGCAGGTCCGCGTCGGTCGTGAGCACGACGAGCATGGTGGCCAGCGCCGGTGCCAGCATCGCCGCTCCCTTGGCCATCCCGCCGATCTGGTAGCCGCTGCCCAGGACAGCACAGGTCTTCGGGACGGTATCGGTCGTCATGATGGCGCCGGCCGCGGCAGGGCCGCCTGCGGCCGACGCGGACGCGGTGGCGGCGTCCACGCCGAGGAGCAGCCGGTGCATCGGCAGCCGCTCGCCGATCAGCCCGGTCGAGCAGACCGCGACCTTGCTGGCCGGAACCGACAGCAGGCCCGCCAGGTGCTCGGCCGTCTGCCGGGTGTCGGCGTACCCGTCGGGCCCGGTGCACGCGTTGGCGCCGCCGGAGTTGAGCACCACCGCGTGTACCTGGCCGCCAGCCAGAACTTGCTGGCTCCAGCGAACAGGAGCCGCCTTGACCCGGTTCGAGGTGAAGACTCCGGCCGCGGCCGCACATGGCCCGTCGTTGATCACGACGGCGACGTCGGGGCTGCCGGACGTCTTGATCCCCGCCGTGACTCCCGCCGCCCTGAAACCTAGCGGCGCTGTGACGCTCATGGCGCTACTCCGATCGAGGTCAGGCCCGCAGTCTCAGCGAGGCCGAGCATGAGGTTGGCGTTCTGGATCGCCTGGCCTGCGGCGCCCTTGCCGAGGTTGTCGATGGCCGCGATGACTGTCGCCCGGCCGGTGCGCGGGTCAGCGGCGGCCTGCAGCACGGCGCCGTTCGAACCAGCCACCGCCGCGGTGCCCGGCCACCGGCCGGCGGGCAGCAGATGCACGAAGGGCTCGTCCGCATAGGCCGCCGCAAGTGCCGCGCGGAGCGCGGCTGTGTCGTTCCCGGCTGAGGAGAGCCTGGCCGTGCAGGTGGCGAGGATGCCGCGCGGCATCGGCGCGAGCAGGGGCGTGAACGACACCCGCACCGCGGCCTGACGGGCCGCGGCCTCGGCGAGCGCCTGCTCGATCTCGGGTGTGTGCCGATGGGTGCCGCCTGCCTGATAGGCCGATACTGAGCCCATGACCTCACTGCCGAGCAAGTCGGCGCGCAGGGACCGGCCCGCGCCCGACGTCCCAGAGGCCGCGACCACGACCACGTCGTCGGCGGCGACCAGGCCAGCCCCGACGAGCGGCACGAGAGCCAGGATCGCCGCAGTCGCGTAGCAGCCGGGAGCGGCGACGCGGGTTGCGTTGCGAATAAGCGGGCGGTTGCCCGGCAGTTCGGGCAGCCCGGTGACCCACCTGCCTGGGTGGTCGCCGCCATAGTGCCGTGCCCAGTCGGCAGGATCAGCCAGCCTGAAGTCCGGCCCGAGGTCCACGATCGGGATGTCATCACCGACGCCGGCCACCATCGGCGCGGACTGCCCGCCTGGCAGCGCCAGGAAGATGAGGTCGCACTGGGCTGCCTTGACCGCGCTGTGCGGCTCGAAGATGAGGTTCGCCAGCGCCCGGTGGCCGGCCAGGTTCGCGTGCACATCGCCGATTGCCTTGCCCG
>Ga0207646_10006663_pt1 | contig 11904 bp, 12 predicted proteins | sample KBSK5502metaG_FD_184343 | JGI IMG/M metagenome (GOLD analysis project Ga0207646, IMG submission 184343) | Corn, switchgrass and miscanthus rhizosphere microbial communities from Kellogg Biological Station, Michigan, USA - KBS K5-50-2 metaG... | ecosystem: Host-associated > Plants > Roots >...
CGAACTGGGCCGACGCGCCGAGGCTGCTGACGACCGCGAGCAGGCCAAGATCGCGGAGCCCGAGCACCCCCGCCACGCCGACATCGAGGCCGCCCGTGATGCCAGGGCAGATCAGCAGCCCGTCGAGGTCGCCGAGCGTCATCCCGGCGTCAGCGGCCGCCAGCCGGACCGCGTCGGCCGCCAGCCGCCGCGGGCTCGACCCGTAGACCCTGCCCAGGCTGGTCATGCCGAGCCCGCTGATGGCCGCCCCGCCAAGCGCCAATCTGCCTCCCCGCGTGCTCATCGCCGGCACCCGCACCGCCGGGCCGAGAACTGCTGCGCATCCAGACGTACCCATATTCAACAGGGCGCATCAGGCAATCTGCTCGCCGAGGGCCGGTCGGTCTCGGTGTCGGTGCAGGTCAGTTAGGCCCGTTCCTGATATTCTGAGACCCCGTGGACCGACGGGCAGCGACCGCCGGCATTGACCACGGGAGTCGATTTGGCGACGTCAGCGCTAACCCCACGACCGGTACTGACCAGGCATCTATTCGTCACTGGGGGCGTCGCTTCCAGTCTCGGCAAGGGGCTCACGGCCTCTAGCCTCGGCCGCCTGCTGAAGATGCGCGGCCTGCGGGTCAGCATGCAGAAGCTCGACCCCTACCTCAACGTCGATCCCGGCACGATGAACCCGTTCCAGCACGGTGAGGTCTTCGTGACCGATGACGGCACGGAGACCGACCTCGACGTCGGGCACTACGAGCGGTTCCTCGACATCCGTCTGCCAGGCTCGTCGAACGTGACGACCGGGCAGATCTACTCGAGCGTGATCGCCAAGGAGCGGCGCGGCGATTACCTCGGCGACACGGTCCAGGTCATCCCGCACATCACGAACGAGATCAAGAGCCGCATCATCGAGATGGGCGGCCCGGAGACCGACGTGGTGATCACCGAGGTCGGCGGCACGGTCGGGGACATCGAGTCGCTGCCGTTCCTCGAGGCGATCAGGCAGATCAGGCACGAGATCGGCCGGGGCAGATGCTTCTTCCTGCACGTCTCGCTGCTGCCCTATATCGGCCCGTCCGGCGAGCTGAAGACGAAGCCGACCCAGCACTCGGTGGCGGCGCTGCGCAGCATCGGCATCCAGCCTGACGCCATCGTTTGCAGGTCGGACCGGGCGATCAGCGGCGGGCTGAAGCGGAAGATCAGCCTGATGTGCGACGTCGACGAGGAGGCGGTCGTGTCGGCTCCCGACGCGGCGTCGATCTACGACATCCCCAAGGTGCTGCACTCTGAGGGACTGGACGCGTACGCGGTCAGACGGCTCGACCTGCCGTTCCGCGACGTGGACTGGAGCGACTGGAACGACCTGCTCGACCGCGTGCACCGCCCGGCGCGGAGCGTCACGATCGCGCTGGTCGGCAAGTACATCGACCTGCCCGACGCGTACCTGTCGCCCGCCGAGGCGCTGCGGGCCGGCGGGTTCGGCAACGACGCGCGGGTCAATATCCGCTGGGTGCCGAGCGACGACTGCCAGACCCCCGACGGCGCCGCGCGGCACCTGGACGGCGTGGACGGCATCCTGGTTCCCGGCGGATTCGGGGTGCGGGGAATCGAGGGAAAGATCGGCGCCGTCAGGCACGCCAGATTGCACAGCATCCCGATACTCGGGCTCTGCCTGGGCCTGCAGTGCATGGCGATCGAGATCGGCAGGAACCTGGCCGGACTGGAGGGCGCCAACAGCGCGGAGTTCGATCCCGACACTCCGTTCCCCGTGGTGGCCACCATGCCCGACCAGGAAGATGTGGTCGCCGGCGAACGTGACATGGGCGGCACGATGCGGCTCGGGCTTTACCCCGCCGTGCTTGCCGAGGGCACCATTGTCAGGGGCCTGTACGGTGCCGAGGTCGTGCACGAACGGCACAGGCACAGGTACGAGGTCAACAACTCCTACCGCGCCGCGCTCGAGGAGGCGGGCCTGATCTGCTCGGGCATGTCACCCGACGGACGTCTCGTCGAGTTCGTCGAGCTGCCGCCCGATGTCCATCCGTTCTTCGTGGCCACTCAGGCGCATCCGGAGTTCTTGTCCCGCCCGACACGGCCCCATCCGCTGTTCAGCGGGCTGATCGCGGCCGCGATCGAGCGATCGAGGGCACAGTCCGCCGGGCAGCCGGTGGCAGCAGCCACGGCATGAGCGGGACATCCCAGCTCGCCGACCTGGCCGACAGCTGGCCGGTTGTGGCGCGCGAGCAACTCGCCGACGGGGCGGTCGTTCGGGTCAGGCGCGACACCGTCCTGATGCCCGACGGCCAAGAGGTCGGCCGCGAGGTGATCGAGCACCCGGGGGCGGTCGGGATCCTCGCCATGGACGAGGCAGGCCAGGTGCTGCTGATCCGCCAGTACCGGCATCCGGTCGGCAGGCAGTTGTGGGAGATCCCGGCCGGCCTGCGTGACGTGGACGGGGAACCGCCGCTGGCAACAGCGCGGCGTGAACTGCTTGAAGAGGCCGGCTACCTGGCCGCAGACTGGCAGGTGCTTGCTGACTTCTTCACCTCCCCGGGAATCACCAGTGAGCGGCTGCGGGTCTACCTGGCCCGGGGCCTCACCCGCGTTCCCGACGCTGAGCGCGAGTATGTTCCCGACCATGAGGAGGCTCATCTGACGATCGAGTGGGCACCGCTCGATGTGGTGGTCTCCCGGATCCTGGCCGGGGACCTGCACAACGGCGTCATGATGGTCGGCGTGCTCGCCGCGTTCGCCGCGAAACAGGACGGATTCGCCCTGCTGCGCGGCCCCGACGCGCCGGAACGCTGAGTACCGCAAGCGTGGCAGCCCGGTGACGCCTGGCGACGATGCCAGGCGAGCGTAGAGGAGGACTGATGGTCATGAAGGTCGGCGTTCCGAAGGAAGTCAAGAATCACGAGTACCGGGTGGCGATCACGCCGGCCGGCGTGCACGAGTTCGTCGGCCACGGCCACGAGGTGTTCATCGAGCAGGACGCCGGCGCCGGCTCGTCGATCCCTGACGAGGACTTCGAGGCCGCCGGGGCACGGATGCTGCCGACGGCCGACGATGTCTGGCAAGCCAGTGACCTCATACTCAAGGTCAAGGAGCCGGTCGCCGAGGAGTACCACCGGATGCGCAAGGATCAGGTGCTCTTCACCTACCTGCACCTGGCGGCCTCGAAGGCGACGACGGACGCGCTGCTCGGCTCGGGTATCACCGCGATCGCCTACGAGACCGTCCAGCTTCCCGACGGATCGCTGCCGCTGCTCGCGCCGATGTCGGAGGTCGCAGGGCGGATGGCTCCGCAGGTGGGCGCGCACCACCTGCAGCGCGACGGCGGTGGCCGCGGTGTCCTGATGGGCGGCGTGTCCGGCGTGTACGCCGCCAAGGTGGTCGTGCTCGGCGCCGGCGTATCAGGGATGAACGCCGCCGCGATCGCGCTCGGGATGCAGGCCGAAGTGCTGCTCGTCGACAAGAACGTCGGCAGGCTCAGGTCGGCGGACGCGATCTACCAGGGCCACTGCCAGACCGTCGCCTCCAACGCCTACGAGATCAAACGGGCGGTCATCGACGCCGACCTGGTGATCGGCGCGGTGCTGGTGCCAGGGGCGAAGGCGCCGATGCTGGTCAGCAATGCGCTCGTCGCCAAGATGAAGCCGGGTTCCGTGCTCGTCGACATCTCCATCGACCAGGGCGGCACCTTCGAGGACTCCAGGCCGACGACCTTCGCTGACCCGACGTACCTGGTGCACGGCTCGGTCTTCTACTGCGTTGCCAACATGCCAGGCGCGGTGCCGCATACCTCGACCTACGCGCTCACCAACGTGACGTTGCCGTACGCGACCGAGATCGCGAACCGCGGCTGGCGGGCGGCGCTGCGTGCGGACAAGTCGTTCGCGCCCGGCCTCAACACGCACGACGGCGCGATCACCTGCCAGCCGGTCGCCGAGGCGCACGGGCTGCCGTGGACCCCGATCGAGCAGGTCCTGGCCTGAAGCGAGGGATCCGATGACAGGGGCGCCGGGCTGACGACGGTTGCCGGGGCGATCCGCCGGTACCTCGACCACCTCACGGTCGAGCGCGGCCTGGCCGCCCACACGATCGAGGCGTACCGCAGGGACCTGCAGCGGTACGCCTCCACCCTGGCCACCGCGGGCAAGACGCAGATCGCGGAGGTGTCAACGCCAGACGTCGCGGATTACCTGGCGGCGCTGCGCGAGGGCGACGAGGACCACGCCCCGCTCGCGGCCAGCTCGGCAGGCCGGGCGGTGGTCGCGGTGCGCGGGCTGCACGCCTTCGCGGTGGCCGAGGGGCTGGCCGGATCCGACCCGGCCAGAGCGGTCAGGCCGCCCGCGCCGCCGCGCCGCCTGCCGCGCGCGATTCCCATCCCTGACGTGGAACGGCTGCTCCAGATCCCAGGGGACTCGCCGGCTCAGCGCCGCGACCGCGCGCTGCTTGAGCTGCTCTACGGAACCGGGGCGCGGATCTCCGAGGCCGTCGGCCTGGACATCGATGATCTGGACCTGACCGGCTCGCGCGGTGCTGACGGCGCGCTCGCGAAGGCTTCGCGCGGTGCTGACGGCGCGCTGGCGACCGTCCGGCTGGCCGGCAAGGGCGGCCGTCAGCGGATCGTCCCCGTCGGCAGTTACGCCCAGGCGGCAATCGATGCCTACCTCGTGCAAGCCAGGCCGGTGCTCGCCGCGAGCGCCAGGACAGGCCAGCGCAGCCCGGCGGTGTTCCTGAACGCCCGCGGCGGCAGGCTGACCAGGCAGGGCGCGTGGGGCGCGCTGCGCAAGGCCGCCGCCAGGGCCGGGCTTGCCGAGATCTCGCCGCACATGCTGCGCCATTCCTTCGCCACTCACCTGCTCGACGGCGGCGCCGATGTCCGCGTCGTTCAGGAACTGCTCGGGCACGCGTCGGTTGCGACCACGCAGGTCTACACGCTGGTGACGGTGGACAAGCTGCGCGAGGTATACGCGGCCGCACATCCGCGCGCTCTCGGCTGAGGCCAGGACCAATCCCGAATAGACACCCACGCCCAGACCAGCCCAGATGAGCGAACCCGTTTCCGCGCAAAGGGTGAGTCGGCTTGCCGCGACCCGATGCAAGCTCTAAAGTCCGGAAGGCAGCGGCCCGCAGCGTGCGCGGTCGCCTGGGAGGTGCTCGTTACCGTGTCAGCGTCAAGGACCACGGAAGCCAGTGCCGGCATCATCGGCCCGACCGGCCGCCCGCTTCCGGTATTTCCCGATCCGGAGCCGCTGCTGAGGCATGGCCCGGCCCGCGTCGTTGCCGTCTGCAACCAGAAGGGCGGTGTCGGCAAGACCACCACGACAATCAGCCTGGGCGCCGCGCTCGCTGAGCTCGGGCGGCGGATCTTGCTTGTTGACTTCGACCCGCAGGGCGCGCTGTCCGTCGGGCTCGGTTTCCAGCCGCACGAGCTCGACGCCACGGTCTACAACGTCCTGCTTGATGCCGGCGTCACGGCAGGGGACGTGCTCTTCCCGACCAAGGTCGAGGGGATGGACCTCCTGCCGAGCAACATCGACCTGTCGGGCGCGGAGGTTCAGCTGGTCCACGAGGTCGGCAGGGAGTTCGTTCTCGGCCGGGTGCTCGCTCCACTGATCCCCCGGTATGACATCATCCTCATCGACTGCCAGCCGTCGCTCGGTCTGCTCACGGTCAACGCGCTGGCGTGCGCCGACGGGGTTCTCGTGCCGCTCGAGTGCGAGTACTTCGCGATGCGCGGCGTGGCGCTGCTGATGGAGACGATCGACAAGGTGTCCACCAGGCTCAGCCCGAAGCTTGGCATGGACGGACTGCTCGCCACCATGTACGACTCGCGTACCCTGCACACTCGAGAGGTCCTCGCCGGCGTCGTCGCCGGGTTCGGCGACAAGGTGTTCCATACCGTCATCAACCGCACGGTGCGGTTCCCTGATGCCTCCGTCGCCGGAGAGCCGATCACGCTTTTCGATCCCTCGTCGGCTGGAGCGGCTTCCTACCGGGAGCTCGCCAGGGAGGTGCTTGACCGGTGGCACAGGGCCGAGGTCGCAGGGCGGGTCAGCGCCGGGTAAGGGTTCCCGGCATTGCCGAACTGCTCCGCCCGGCTGCCCAGACTCCGGTCGGCGCCGACCATCGGCAGGCGAGCGGCCGGGAGGGCCATAGCCATAAGATCACGGTGTACCTGTCAGAAGCCGAATTGCTTGAGCTGGAGCGCGCCAAGCTGACCCTGCGTGCCTGCGGGGTGTCGGCCGACCGCGGCCGCATTGTCAGGGAGGCCCTAGCCGTGCTGCTGGCCGACTTGGACGCCGATGGCGCGGACAGCGTGATGGCGCGTCGGCTGCGGGACGGACGTTGACCACGCTGATGACGGCTGGACCCGGAGACAGCGCTGCCCAGGGGGGCCGACCCCCCGGACCCCCCCGCGAGAGTGCGCACGGTCCGGCGGCCGGGGGTTTCGAGGTGCACCTCGACGTATTCGAGGGCCCGTTCGACCTGCTGCTCGCGCTGATCTCCAAGCACAAGCTCGACATCACCGAGATCGCGCTCTCCGCGGTGACCGACGAGTTCATCGGCTACATCGGCGCGCTGTCCGACCGCTGGGACCTGGACCAGGCCAGCTACTTCCTCGTCGTGGCCGCGACGCTGCTCGACCTGAAGGCGGCCAGGCTGCTCCCGGCGGGCGAGGTCGACGACGAGGAGGACCTGGCTCTGCTCGAGGCCAGGGATCTGCTCTTCGCCCGGCTGATGCAGTATCGCGCCTACAAGCAGGCGGCGGCCATCTTCGCCGCCCAGATGGCCGACCACGGCCGCAGGTTCCCGCGCCGGGTGCCGATGGAGCCGGGATTCGCCGACCTGCTGCCCGAGGTGCTGCTCGGCCTCACCGCCGGCCAGTTCGCCGCGATCGCTGCGGCGGTGCTCGCCCCGCGCGCCGCTCCCGTCGTCTCGACCGCGCACCTGCATGTTCCCAGGACCACGGTGCGCGAGCAGGCAGGGATACTGACGCAGATGTTGCGCACGGCAGGCCGGGCGTCGTTTGGCGAGCTCTGCGCCGACTGCGAGGATACCTATGAGGTCGTCGCCCGGTTCCTTGCCGTGCTCGACCTGTACAGGGACAGGTGGGTCTCCTTCGAACAGCCGGTGCCGTTCGGCGAGCTGTTCATCACCTGGATCGGCCGGGACGAGCCCGATCCGGAGGACCGCGAACCCGGTGGGCCGGACGACGCAGACGATGACAGGCAGAGATGATCACTGAACCGCTGCCGGGCACTGGCGAGTCACGCTCCGGGCTGTGGCCGGCCCTGGAGGCGATCCTGCTCGTCGCCGACGAGCCGGTCGCCGAGAACATGCTCGCCCAGGTGCTCGAGGTCGCGCAGGCCGAGGTCTCGGCGGCCCTGCACGGGCTCGCGGCCTCCTATACCGAGCAGGGCCGCGGGTTCGAGCTGCGCGAGGTGGCGGGCGGCTGGCGCTACTACACCAGGGCCGAGCTCGCCCCTATGGTCGAGCGGTTCGTCCGCGACGGCCAGGAGGTCAGGCTGACCCAGGCCGCGCTTGAGACCCTCGCCGTGGTCGCGTACCGCCAGCCGGTCGGCCGGGCACAGGTTTCTGCGGTGCGCGGCGTCAACTGCGACAGCGTGATGCGCACGCTCGTCCTGCGCGGGCTGGTCGCGGAGGCAGGAACCGATCAGGAGACGGGCGCGATCTTGTTCCGCACCACCGCGTACTTCCTTGAGCGGCTCGGCCTGGCCAGCCTGGACCAGCTGCCCGAGCTCGCGCCGTTCCTGCCTGACCAGGTCGGCGACGAACAGGACCCCGGGCATGCCCGCTCGTCGTGACAGCCGCCGTGGCGGCGACGATGACTGGGGCATCGAGCCCGGCGAGCGGGACTCGCTGACCGACGTCCCCGGCGGGGTGCGGCTGCAGAAGGTACTCGCGGCGGCGGGCGTCGGCAGCCGCAGGAGCTGCGAGGAGATGATCGGCGCCGGCCGGGTCGAGGTCGACGGCGAGGTGGTGCGCAGGTTCGGCGCCCGCGTCGACCCGAAGACCCAGCTGATCAGGGTGGACGGGAAGCGGATACCGGCCAGCGAGGATCTCGTTTACCTGGCCCTCAACAAACCCGCCGGGGTACTGAGCACCATGTCCGATCACCGGGGCAGGCGGACCATCGCCGACCTGGTGGCCGATCGCAGCGAGCGGCTGTTCCACGTCGGCCGTCTGGACTACGAGACCGAGGGCCTGATCTTGTTGACAAATGATGGCGAGCTGGCGCATCGGCTCGCTCATCCCAGGTACGGCGTCCTGAAGACCTACCTAGCCGAAGTGCGCGGGCCAGTTCCCAGGGACCTCGCCCGCCGGCTGGCCACGGGGGTTGAGCTCGGGGACGGGATCGTGACCGCCGACCGGTTCCGCGTGGTCGAGCAGGCCGGGCAGCGGGTACTCGTGGAGATCACCTTGCATGAGGGCCGCAAGCACGTGGTCAGGCGGATGCTGGCCGAGACCGGCCATCCGGTGATCCGGCTGGTGCGCACTCAGGTCGGGCCGGTCAGCCTCGGATCGCTGCGGCCAGGGAGTTCCAGGCGGCTGTCGGTGGCCGAGGTCGGTAACCTGTACGCCGCCGTCGGAATGTAGCCACCGGGGGAAGGGAGCGGTCGTGGCGGTCAGGGCCATCAGGGGAGCCATCCAGGTTGCGGCGGACGACCGGCAGGAGATACTGGACGGCACGGCGCAGCTGGTGACCGAGGTGATGAAGCGCAACGGCCTGAGCACCGACGAGGTGATCAGCGTGATCTTCTCGGCCACGCCCGATCTGCGCGCCGAGTTCCCGGCGCTCGCGGCCCGGGCGCTCGGCTTCCAGGAGGTGCCGCTGCTGTGCTGCACGGAGATCAACGTGGCAAGCGCCATGCCAAGGGTGGTGCGCCTGATGATGCACGTCGATACCGCGCTGAGCAGGGCCGACGTCCAGCATGTGTACCTGCGGGGCGCAAGCGCGCTGCGGCTGGACATCGCCCAGTGACCGGCCCGCGGCGGACGCGATGACGCCGGGCGTCCCGCCTGGCCCCTGGCCGGCGGTGGCTCCGCGCACCGCCGCGGTCATCGGCACCGGCCTGATCGGCACGTCGATCGCGCTCGCGCTGCGCGAGTGCGGCACCGAGGTGTGGCTGGGCGATGCCGACCAGGCGGCGGTGCGGCTGGCGGCGGACCTGGGGGCGGGCCGGGTGCTCGACGCGGATGGCGTGCCGGGCGAAGCCGCCGACGTCGCGATACTCGCCGTGCCGCCTGGCGCGGTGGCCAGGTCGCTCGCCGCAGCGCAGCAGCGCGGCCTGGCAAGGTGTTACACCGACGTGGCGAGCGTCAAGGAACTGCCGCTGCGCGAGGCCAGGGCGCAGCGCTGCGACCTGGCCGCCTTCGTGCCCGGGCACCCGATGTCGGGCCGGGAGCGGTCCGGGCCCGCGGCCGCCAGGGCCGACCTGTTCGCCGGCCAGCCGTGGGTGATCTGCCCGGCCGTCGAGACGGCGGCGAGCTGCGCCGAGGCCGTCGCCGAGCTCGCCCGCGCTTGCGGCGCGCTACCGGTCTTGATGTCGGCGGCCGAGCACGACCGCTGGGTGGCGCTGGTCTCGCACGTGCCGCACCTGGTGGCCGCGGCGATGGCCGCGCAGTGCGTGGACGCTCCGGCCGCGGCGCTTGCCCTGGCCGGGCCCGGGCTGCGCGACGTCACGAGGATCGCCGCGGGCGACGTCGGACTGTGGACCGAGATCCTGGCGGCCAACGCGAGCGACGTGCGCGACCTCATCCTGGCCGTTGTCCGCCAGCTCGGCGCGGCGGCCGACGCGCTGGCCGCCGTGGCCGCAGGCGACGACGCGGCCAAGGAGCTCGCCGCCGTGCTCGAGGCGGGCCGCGAGGGCGTCGCCAGGATCCCCGGCAAGCGGGGCGGGCCGGCCCCGGACTACGTGGTCGTGCAGGTCGTCATAGGCGACCGGCCGGGGGAGCTCGCCAGGCTCTTCGCCGCCGCCGGGACGGCGGGGATCAACATCGAGGACGTCAGGATCGAGCACTCGCCGGGCCTGCCCGTCGGAGTCGCCGAGCTCTCCGTCCGGCCCGAGGCGGCCGCGCCGCTGGTGGCAGCGCTGACCGAGGGCGGCTGGCCGACGGCGGCTGGCCGGTAGCTGCTGACCGGTAGCATCGCCTGCGTGACAGATTCGGTAACCGGTCTCCGCAGGCGGGATCCGGCCGACCTAGCCGAGCCGGGCGGCCGGGCGGCACGCGCGCCTGGCCTCGTGATCGCCGTCGACGGGCCCTCGGGATCCGGCAAGTCCAGCGCGGCCCGCGGTGCGGCAACCGCGCTCGGCCTGCGGTACCTGGACACGGGCGCGATGTACCGCGCGGTGACCTGGTGGATGCTCGAGCACGACGTCGACCTGGCCGACGCGGATGCGGTGGCCGGCCATGCCAAGCGCCTCGCCATCGAGATCAGCACCGACCCCGGCGAGCAGCACGTGCGGGTCGACGGCATCGACGTGACGGTGCCGATCAGGAGCCGCCGGGTGTCGAACGTGGTCAGCCTGGTCGCGGCGGTCCCGCTGGTCCGCAGCAACCTGATCGCCCAGCAGCGCGCGATGATCGCCGTCGCCGTTGCGACCGCGGGGGGGATCGTGGCGGAGGGCCGGGACATCGGCACGGTTGTCGCGCCTGACGCGGTGCTCAAGGTTTTCCTGACAGCCAGCGAGCAGGCGCGCGCGGAGCGGCGGGCAGCGGAGCTGTCCGCGGCGGAGCCACCGAGCGTGGACCTGACACTGGCCGAGCAGGCGCGCCGGGACCTGCGGGATGCGCGGCAGACCCAGAAGGCCGTCGACGCGGTGGAGATTGACGCCACGGACCTAGCGCTCGATGACGTCATCGGCCGCATCGTCGGGCTGGCCAGGGCCAGGCGGGGTGCCTGATGGGCGAAGGCCCCACGCCGGTGCTCGCGCCGGTGCTCGCGGTGGTCGGCCGGCCGAATGTCGGCAAGTCGACATTGGTGAACCGGATACTCGGCAGCCGCCAGGCCGTGGTGGAGGGCACGCCCGGCGTGACCAGGGACCGGGTCGCGTACGACGCGAGCTGGCGCGGCAGGGCGTTCACGCTGGTTGACACGGGCGGCTGGGAGCCGGCGGTCGAAGGGTCGGCTGCGCTGGCCGGCCGGGTCGCCGCCCAGGCCAGGGTCGCCGTCGACGCCGCCGACGCGGTGCTGTTCGTGACGGACGCGGTCGTCGGCGTGACCGACGCCGACGAAGCGGTAGCCAACGTGCTGCGGCGGTCACGCAAGCCCGTGATCCTGGCCGCCAACAAGGTCGACGACGCGCCCGCCGAGGCAGGCGCGCACTCGCTGTGGTCGCTGGGCCTCGGCGAGCCGTATCCGGTCAGTGCGCTGCACGGCCGGGGGAGCGGCGACCTGCTTGACGCGATCCTCGGCGCGCTGCCGGAGGCTCCGGGAGAGCGGCTTGAGGAGGACTCGGGGCCGCGGCGGGTGGCGCTCCTCGGGCGACCCAACGTTGGCAAGTCGAGCTTGCTGAACAAGCTGGCCGGGCAGGACAGGGTGCTGGTCGACCCGGTCGCGGGCACGACGAGGGATCCGGTCGACGAGCTGATCGAGCTGGGCGGAGTCACCTGGCGATTCGTCGACACGGCGGGGATCAGGCGCCGCGCCAGCCACGCGCAGGGCGCTGACTACTTCGCGGCGCTGCGGACCGAGCGGGCACTGGAGCGCGCGGAGGTCGCGGTGGTGCTGGTCGACGCCAGCGAGCCGCTGGCCGAGCAGGACCTGCGGATCATCTCGATGGTGGTCGACGCGGGACGGGCGCTCGTGATCGCGTACAACAAGTGGGACCTGGTCGACGAGGACCGCAGGCATTTCCTCGACCGCGAGATCGACAGGCAGCTGTA
>Ga0207646_10006666_pt1 | contig 11904 bp, 3 predicted proteins | sample KBSK5502metaG_FD_184343 | JGI IMG/M metagenome (GOLD analysis project Ga0207646, IMG submission 184343) | Corn, switchgrass and miscanthus rhizosphere microbial communities from Kellogg Biological Station, Michigan, USA - KBS K5-50-2 metaG... | ecosystem: Host-associated > Plants > Roots >...
ACAGTCTCGACCATCGCAGCGGATTTAGGCAATACCTCCATCTTCCCTGCCCTCTGCACCGGCTCCTGTCTCCATGTAATCTCTCAGGAACGCGCTGCGGATCCTAATGCCCTGGCAGATTACTTTGTTAGGCATGAGATCGACTTCCTCAAGACTGTGCCATCACATTTCGCCGCGCTCTTAACGTCTTCGCATCCGGAGCGAATCATGCCTCGGCGGACGCTTGTCCTTGGCGGAGAAGCCTCGCGGACGGAATGGGTGAAAGAGGTTCGAGCATTAGCGCCCGCCTGCAGAATCTTCAACCACTATGGCCCGACAGAGACGACCGTTGGCGTCCTTACTTACGAGCTGAAGAGCGACAGACTCGACTCTTTATCCGCAACGATTCCACTTGGCCGGCCTCTTGCGAACACTCAGGTCTATATATTAGACGAACATCTGCAGCCGGCACCCATCAGCACGCCTGGTGAACTCTGCATTGGCGGCGCCGGCCTCGCGCGCGGGTATTTCAACCATCCCGCGCTGACGGGCGAGAGATTCGTCCCCGATCCTTTCAGCGACAGGCCAGGCTCGCGGCTGTTCCGAACCGGCGACATTGCGCGCTACCTGGAAGACGGCAACATCGAGTTTCTCGGTCGTCGTGATGGTCAGGTAAAGGTCCGCGGCTTCCGCGTGGAATTGGGCGAGATTGAGGCTGCACTCCGAAGTGACCCGGACGTTCGTGAGGCCATCGTTCTTGATGATGAAGCAGACGACAGGATGCCTGGCGACAGAAAGTTGATTGCTTATGTCGTCCCAACTCGGGAACGAGCGCCTGCAATTGGCGGCCGACCGCGTTACAAGCTGCCTAACAATCTGGCGGTGGCGCAGCTGAATAAGAATGAGACGGACTATATGTATAGAGAGATCTTCGAGCTTCAGGCTTACCTGAAGCACGGGATCACACTATCTGACGGAGATTGCGTCTTCGACGTAGGGGCCAACATAGGTCTGTTTACGCTGTTCGTTAGTCAGCTCTGCAAGAATCCGACAGTTTACGCATTCGAGCCGAACTCGTTTGTCTTTGAAATATTGCAGACAAACGCCTCCCTCATCGGACCGACGATCAAGCTATTTAATTACGGATTATCAGCGAACAATACAACGGCCCCATTCAGTTTCTTCCCTGGATTCTCATTACTATCGGGGCTGCATGCTGATCCCGAGAGCGAGAAGCAAGTCGTTAAGACATTCCTTGCTAATCAGCAGCGACTGGGACTTGCCGGCGCGGACCAGCTTATCGAAGAAGCAGACGACATCCTGGGAGAACGGTTTTCACCCCGGACCTTTCCCGTGGAGCTTACAACTCTCTCCGCGATCATCGAAAAAGAGAATGTAGAACGTATAGACCTGCTCAAGATCAATGCAGAGAAGAGCGAGCTCGACGTCCTTCGCGGAATCAGGAATGACGACTGGGAAAAGATCGGCCAGATCGTGCTCGAGGTCGATGTGCAAGAGAATCTGGAAACGATCATCGGTATGCTTGAACGGCACGGTTACGAATTGGCCGTCGAGCAGGATGTTCTGCTGGAGAACACTCAGCTCTGTTACATTTACGCAGTTCGAAGATCAGAAAGCAGGAGTCTCATCAGAGACCAGGAAGAAGGGGTGCACATTCGGCCCTTACGACCCGTGAGCGGCGCGCTGCTCTCGAGTGATGAGCTTAAAGGCTTCTTAAGTCAAAACCTGCCAGCCTACATGCTCCCTTCTGCCTTCGTCATGCTCGAGTCGCTGCCGCTGACGCAAAATGGAAAGCCAGACCGCCGAGCGCTTCGCACTATCAAGGATAAGGCAAATCTGTCGGACAAAGAGATTATCGCTCCTCGAACTTCCGTTGAGGAAACACTCGCCGACGCTTGGCGAAACGTTTTGCACCTTGAACGAGTAGGAGTGCACGACAACTTCTTCGAGTCAGGCGGCCATTCGCTGCTGGCGACGCAATTTGTATCACGAGTGCGCGAGGCGTTTCAGGTCGAGATGCCGCTGCGCAGTCTCTTCGATAACCCGACAATCGCCGAACTAGCATTAGTCATCGAACAAGCTCTGATCGAGAAGATCGAAGAGATTAGCGATGAAGACGCCGAGCGGCTGTTGAACAGGAATTGAGGATCGGCCGATGTCGAGCAGTGATTTAGCCTATCGGCGCGCCAAACTTTCGCCGGCCAAGCAGGCTCTACTCGAAGAGCTCTTGCGAGGAAAACGCTCACCGGCTGTGGAAGCTGTGACGATTACGCGCCGCCCACAGCCAGGCGTCGCTCCACTTTCTTTTGCACAACAGCGGCTCTGGTTCGTCGAGCAGCTAGCGCCAGGCAATCCGGCTTACAACATCGCTTCGGCCCTTCGCCTCAGAGGCCGGCTTAACATTCCGGTTCTGGAACGAAGCCTGAACGAAATCATACGGCGTCACGAGGCCTTGCGAGCCAGCTTTCAGGCTGTCGATGGGCGCCCCGTGCAGGTCATCGCGCAGGCTCTGACGTTAACCTTGTCGGTTGTCGATCTTCATGAGCTAGCCGAGAGCGAGCGCGAGGCAGAGGCGGTGCGGCTTGCCACCGAAGAGGCGCAGCGCCCATTCGATCTGGAGCATGGCCCATTGCTGCGCGCGGGACTCGTTCGGCTGAACGCTACGGAGCACATGCTGTTGTTTACCATGCACCACATTGTTAGTGACGCCTGGTCAATCGGGGTAGTGGTCCGGGAGCTGACTGAGCTGTACGAAGCTTACTCGGCCGGAAAGCCGTCACCACTGCCTGAACTCGCGCTACAGTATGCTGACTTTGCCCACTGGCAGCGCGGACGGCTGCAGGGCGACGTGCTTGAGAACCACCTTTCATACTGGAAGGAAGAGCTCAACGGCCGTTTGCCAGAGCTGCAACTTCCCACCGACGGGCCGCGCCCTGCCGTCCCGAGCTTTCGCGGCGCAACACGGCCGTTCTCGCTATCGAAAGAGTTAAGCGATGCGCTCAATAACCTCAGTCGACGCGAAGGCGCCACGCTGTTCATGACGCTTCTGGCGGCGTTCAACGTACTGTTATATCGCTACACCGCCCAGACTGAGATAGTCATCGGCTCGCCCATAGCGAACCGCAACCGCCGCGAGATCGAAGGGCTGATTGGATTCTTCGTCAATAATCTGGTTCTGCGCACGGACCTTTCCGGCGATCCATCGTTTCGAGAGTTACTCGGCCGCGTGCGTGAAGTAGCGCTGCGCGCATATGAGCATGAAGATCTGCCATTTGAGAAGCTGGTCGAAGAACTGCACCCGGAGCGCGATCTGAGTCGTAATCCGTTCTTTCAGGTGGTGTTCGCCATTCAGAACGCTCCCATGCAACCTCTTCATCTGCGAGGCCTGACGGTCAAGCCTCAGGAGTTCATAAGCGCGACCACAAGATTTGATCTCGAGGTCCACCTCTGGGAAGAAGCCGGAGCGCTCCAGGGAATTTTGGTCCATAGCACGGATCTGTTTGCCGAGGCCTCAATCACGCGAATGATTGAGCACTTCCAGACGCTGCTCGAAGCCATTACCGCCTGGCCTAACAACCGCATCTCGGAATTGCCGTTAATAACCGACTTGGAACGGCATCAACTGCTGGTCGAAGGAAGCGGCGTCAAGCGCGACTATTTAAAAGAGAGATGTATACATCAACTGTTCGAGGCCCAAGTCGAGCGCGCGCCTGAGGCTGTGGCCGCAGACTTCAAAGGTCAGCAGCTTACGTATAACGAACTGAATCGGCGGGCCAATCAACTCGCCCATTACTTGCGCACGCTGGGCGTCGGCCCGGAGGTGCCGGTCTGCGTCTGCGCCGAACGCTCACTGGAGTTGCTCGTCGCGCTTCTTGGGATTGTGAAAGCTGGAGGCGCCTATGTGCCGCTCGATCCAGCATATCCGCAAGCCCGCCTGGATTTCATGCTCTCGGACACTCAGGCGCCGGTGTTGCTCACGCAGCCGCAACTTGCGATTAAATTTTCGGAAACTGAAGCGAGGGTAATCTGTCTGGACGATCCAACGATTGCCGAACAAAGCGGGGAGAATCCTGTTAATAATTCAGCGCCGGAAAACGCGGCCTACATCATTTATACTTCGGGCTCCACCGGCGCGCCAAACGGTGTCGAGATATCGCACGGCGCGCTGTTGAACCTCGTCTTCTGGCACCAGGAGGCTTTCGCCGTCACGCCGGCTGACCGCGCGACTCAAATCGCAAGTATGTCCTTTGACGCCAGCGTGTGGGAGATCTGGCCGTACCTCGCAGCCGGAGCAAGCATTTATGTGGTCGAAGATGAGATACGCGCTGCGCCCGAGCAGCTCCGGGGCTGGTTGTTAGCGCACCGGACCACGATCTGTTTTCTACCCACTCCACTGTGCGAAAGAATTCTGACGCTCGATTGGCCGAGCGAGTCTGGTCCGAGAATTTTGCTCACCGGAGGCGACAAACTTCATCACTACCCGCCGGCCTCCTTGCCCTTCGAACTCGTGAACAACTATGGCCCGACCGAGAACACAGTTGTGACTACGTCGTGCTCTGTGCCCGCGAGTGAGCATTCAGCCACAGCGCCTTCGATCGGCCGTCCGATCGCAAACACGCAGATCTACATACTGGACGCGCATCTACAACCGGCGCCGAAGGGAACGCCGGGCGAATTATTCATAGGCGGCGAAGCCCTAGCTCGCGGATATCGGAACCGGCCCAGCCTAACCGCCGAGCGATTCATCCCCGATCCTTTCAGCGGCAAGCCCGGAGCGCGTCTGTTTAGGACAGGCGACATGGTGCGTCACATGGCTGGGGGCGAAATCGAGTTTCTCGGTCGTCGCGATAACCAGGTCAAAATCCGAGGGTTTCGGGTCGACACCGGGGAGATAGAGGCGGCGCTGATCGAGCATCCCGCGGTAAAGGAAGCCGCGGTCATGGCGCGCGGAGATGCGCGTGGAGAAAAAGCTCTGGTCGTTTATGTGGTCGCTCATACAGATTACCTGGCCACTCAGGAGCACGTGGCCGAGTGGCAGGACAAGCGAGTCGCCCAATGGCAGACCCTTTATGACGACACCTACCGCCAGACGCCCCCGAATCCGGACCCAACATTCAATACTATTGGCTGGAACAGCAGCTACACGGGCCTGCCCATCCCGGCAGAGGAGATGCGGGAATGGAGAGATGTTCTGGTAGAGCGGGTTCTTTCTCTGCAACCAAAGCGCGTCCTTGAGATCGGTTGTGGCACCGGCCTGCTGCTGTTCCAGCTTTCGCCACGGTGTGAAAAGTACTGGGGCACAGATTTTTCGCAGACATCTCTGGACGGTATACGGCTAGAGCTAACGAAACGAGCGCCGGAGTTATCGCATGTCAGGCTACTGCACAGGAGGGCGGATAACTTCGAAGGCATCGAGGAGAAAGGTTTCGACACGGTCATTCTCAACTCGGTGGTCCAGTATTTTCCCAGTCTGGATTACCTGATGCGTGTTCTCGAGGCAGCGACAAAGGTCGTGGATCGAGGCGGGTTCATCGTTCTGGGTGATGTCCGCAACGTTCGATTGCTGGAAGCTTTTCATGCTTCGGTCCTGCTTCACCAATCTGCTCGATCTGTGTCGACTGCCGAGCTGCGGACCCGCATCCAGACGTCTGTGGCGGAGGAAGAGGAGCTGCTCGTTGATCCAGCGCTGTTTGTTAGGCTGAACGAGTATCTGCCGGAGATCAGCGAAGCACGTGTATTGCTTAAGCGCGGTCGCTACCAGAACGAGCTCACTCGGTTCCGCTACGATGTCATCCTGCGCGTGGGAGAAGAGGCTACGGTAGACGCGGACTACCCGTACCTCGATTGGCAGACGGAAGGTTTGACGCTCGATGCCGTTCGGAAACTTCTCGCCCAAAGACAACCAGAGCCGCTGTGTCTCAGATGCGTGCCTAACGCCCGAGTGCTGCCGGAACTGCGGGCCGTAGAGTTGCTGAACGAAGCAAGCGCGCCCAGAACTGTGGGCGAGCTACGGAAGGCTTTGCGGGACATACAAGGCACCGGAGTCGACCCGGAAGATATATGGGCGCTGACAGACGAGCTGCCCTATGCGATCGAGATTCGCTGGTCGGATGCAGGATCAGGGTTTTTCGATGCAGCGTTTCGAGGGCAGCTGGCGGCGGCGCGAGAGTCGTTGGATGTGACAGCCGACCAGGTTCCTTCGCAAACACATCGGCCTGAAACGCCCAGCCGTTATGCCAACAATCCCTTGCGAGGAGCAATTGCCGCTGAGTTAATACGGCAGTTGCGCAGCTTCCTCACCCAGAAGCTCCCGAACTATATGTCGCCCGCTGCGTTCGTGGTACTGGACACATTGCCATTGACGCCAAACGGCAAGGTTGATCGGCGGGCGCTGCCTATTCCCGGTCAGGCACGACCCGAGCTGGATGAAGGTTATCGCGCGCCGCGCACACCTGTAGAGAAACTCCTGGCCACAATCTGGACCGACGTCCTCGGCGTCGAGCAGGTTGGCATAGACAACAACTTTTTCGATCTCGGCGGCCATTCGCTGCTCGTCACACAACTTCTCTCACGCGTGCGCGACCGGTTCGCAGTGGAGCTTGGGTTGCGCGAAGTGTTCGAGTCGCCCACGATTGCCAGTCTGGCTGAGAGGATAGAGGAGACGATGCGGGATGAGATGAGCTTTCAGCCTCCCTCCATCTCGCCCGTTTCGCGCGATCAAGAACGTCCCTTGTCATTCGCGCAGCAACGATTGTGGTTCCTCCAGCAACTGGACCCTTCCGACTACGCCTACAACGTTCCCGTTGCGATTCGCCTCGAGGGGCGCCTCGACATTGCAGCGCTGGAACGCACGCTCACAGAGGTTGTGCGCCGGCACGAAGTTTTGCGCACGACCTTCCGCTCGGTTGACGGCCAGCCAGTTCAGGTAATCGGCCCGCCCTCCCCCGTGCCTTTGCCAATTGTCGACCTGAGCGAATTGCCGCAAACAGAGCGTGAGGAGCAGAGAGGGCAACTGATCGTTGACGAGTTTCACCGCCCGATAGATCTGTCCGCCGGACCGCTCGTGCGTGCGACATTGCTGCGGTTGGGCCATGAAGAGCACATGCTATTGGTGATTGCCCATCACATCGTACTAGACGGCTGGTCCATGGGCGTACTCGCGCGCGAAGTGGCGAGGCTCTACCACGCTTTCTCAACCGGCAAGGAGTCGCCGCTGCCGGAGCTGCCTACGCAGTATGCGGACTTTGCAGACTGGCAAAGGCAGTGGTTGACCGGAGCAGTTCTGGATGGGCAACTCGCTTACTGGAAGCATCAACTGCACGACGCGCCTCCAGTGCTTGAACTACCGGCGGATAGACCACGCCCGCCGATCCAAACTTCGCACGGCGCGACGCAGTCGCTGGCATTCTCAGAAGAGTTGAGCGACGCAATCAAGTCGCTAAGCCAGCGCGAAGGCGTGACGCTGTTCATGACGCTGCTGGGAGCCTTTTATGTCTTGCTTCTTCGCTACACGGGGCAAACAGATATCGCCGTAGGGACTTCAGTCGCAGGACGCAATCGCGCCGAAACAGAGGACTTGATCGGGTTCTTCGTTAACACGCTTGTCTTGCGCACACACCTGTCAGGTGATCCAAGCTTTAGGGAATTGCTGGGGCGTGTGCGTGAGGTTGCTTTGGGCGCGTTCGCCCACCAGGACCTTCCGTTCGAGAAGCTGGTCGAAGAGTTACAGCCGAAGCGTGATCTAAGTCATTCGCCGCTCTTTCAGGTGATGTTTCTTTTACAGAACGCGCCGCAGGAGGAGTTGCGATTGCCTGCACTAAGAGTGGACCTGGTTGACGTGGAAGAGCGGGCCGCAACTTTTGACGTCACCTTCGCCATGGCGGAAGAGGACGGGAAGCTCTACAGCTTTCTGGACTACAACACAGACCTTTTTCGGGCAGAAACCATCCGGCGCATGTTGGACCACTATCAGACTCTTCTTCAAGCTATCGTGGCCGATCCTTCGCAGCGCCTCTCCCAATTGCCTCTGCTGACGGAAGGAGAACGCCGCAAGCTTCTGGTTGAGTGGAATGAGACCGCTAAAGAGTATCCCCAGGACTTGTGCATACACCAACTCGTCGAGCAGCAGGCAGAGCGCGCGCCGGATGCCGTGGCTTTAGTGTTCGAGGAAGAGCAGTTGAGCTATGGGGAATTGAATCGCCGGGCTAATCAGGTCGCTAGATACGTGCGACGACTAGGTATCGGGCCAGAGGCGCATCTGGGAATCTTGATGGAGCGCTCGCCTGAGATGCTGGTTGGTCTGTTAGGAATTTTGAAAGCAGGCGGCGCATACGTGCCACTTGATCCGGCCTACCCGCAAGAGCGGCTCTCTTTCATGCTGAAGGATGCCGCTGTCGCGGTAGTGCTAACGCAAGAGCGCTTAACTGAGAAGCTGCCCGAGCACGAAGCTCGCCTGGTCTGTCTTGACGAAGACTGGGAGTCGATCGCAGTCGAGAGCGAGGAGAATCCGGGCGTCAAATCCACGGCCGAGAATCAGGCGTATGTGATCTACACATCGGGCTCTACCGGGGTGCCGAAAGGAGTTGTGGTCTCGCATCAAGCGTTGGTTAACCGCGCGCTGGGTATGGCCAAGATCTATGGAATGGGTGCGAGCGATCGTTTGTTGCAGTTCTTCTCGTTGAGTTTTGATGCTGCGACTGAGGAAATCTTCACGACGCTGGTAAGCGGCGGCAGTTTAGTGCTGCATACCAATTCGGCGCAGATGCCTCCTGAGGATTTTCTGTTCGAGTGCGAGAGACTGGGGGTTACAATTCAACAGTTAGCCCCGGCCTACTGGCACCAGGTCGTGGACGAGATCTACGCCTCGCAGCGAGTTGTGCCGCCATGCCTAAGAACGCTGGTCACCGGTGGTGAGAGTCCCTCACTTGAGAGGCTGGAGAAATGGGCTCAAATGACGGGGTGCCGGTCGAGGTTCATCAACGCCTATGGGCCAACGGAAGCGACAATCACGGCGACGAGCTATGAGGTGCCGTTGGAGGGGTCGGCCATCGGGCAACTGAGCACAGTTCCGATTGGGCGTCCTGTATTCAACACAACAGTCTACATTCTGGACGCACATCTGGAACCTGTGCCAATAGGTGTGCCGGGCGAGTTGTACATTGGGGGAGCCGGTCTCGCCAGAGGCTATCTGGGCCGTCCGGATACGACGGCGGAGATGTTTATCCCGAATCCTTTCGGGAGAGAGAGTGGGTCGAGGCTCTACCGGACGGGCGACCTTGCCCGTTATCTAGCCGACGGACAAATCGAGTTTCTAGGCCGCAAAGACCACCAGGTGAAGATTCGCGGCTTTCGCGTTGAATTGGGTGAGATCGAGGCGGTACTCAGAGCCTATCGGCCCGTTCGCGAGGCTGCGGTAATAGCTCGCGAGGACGCGCGCGGTGATAACCGCCTGATAACCTATATTGTCGCCGAGAAGGGCTCACCTTCAACAAGTGAACTCCGGAACCATGCGAGGGGGTACTTGCCAGAGCATATGATCCCGTCGGCATTTATCTTGTTGGATGCAATGCCGCTGACTGCTGGCGGCAAAGTGGATTACAGTGCTCTGCCTGCTCCGGGTGGCGTGCGGCCCCATTTACAAGAAGGTCTCGTTTCGCCGCGCGATGTGTTGGAGCTGCAGGTTGCGCAGATTTGGGAGGACGTGTTCGACACTCGGCCCGTAGGCGTGACCGACAACTTCTTTGAGCTTGGGGGTCACTCTCTTCTGGCCGTGCGCGTGATGGCGCGTATTCAAAAGCAGTTCGGCCAGCGGATCCCGCTATCGGTTCTGTTTCAAGAACCTACTGTCGAACACCTGACAAGCGTCTTGCGCCAGCAGACAAACACCAAACCCGAATCAGCTTTGGTTCCTATCCAAGCCAAAGGCGCAGGACGGCCGTTCTTCTGTGTGCACGGAATTGGCGGAGGCGTTGTCGATTATGTTCACCTGGCGCGTCATCTGGGCCCGAACCAACCATTTTATGGGTTGCAAGCGCCGGATATCGAGAGGCCAGATATCCGTCTGGAAGAGGTAGCTGCCCGCTATGTCGCTGCAGTGCGGGAGGCATCTCCGGATGGTCCATATCTTTTGGGAGGATGGTCCTTCGGAGGAGTTGTGGCCTTTGAGATGGCCCAGCAATTGCGCGAAGAGGGTTACGAGGTGGCACTGCTCGCTTTGCTGGAAGCATGGGTTCGGATCGAGGGCGATAGCTCGGCAGGCGTTGGTCGAGACAACGAGGCTCTCGTGCTGGCGACACATCTTAGCGAGTTGGCAGGCAGAGAGATACCGTTATCGTGCGACTATCTTCGTCAGCTTGAGCCGGGAGAGCAGCTTGGGCATGTGGTGGAGCAGGCAAAAGTTGTCGGCATCCTGCCTCGGGATATAGGGCTTGCGGAGGTCCTGGGCAGGCTAGACGGTTGCAGACTGCGGATGGAAGCGGCGCGGAACTACCGGCCACAGATTTATCGGGGGCGAATCACCCTCTTTAGGGCAAGCGAGATCGCTCCAAAGGCCAAAAGGTCTGCGAACAGCTTAGGTGAGGTCGATGCGACATTGGGTTGGGGCGAACTCTCCACCGAGCCAGTCGATATAGAGTTTGGCCCAGGCTCGCATCACACTATGATCTTAGAACCAAACGTTCAAGCGTTAGCCGAGCGCATGAAGAGCTACATTGATCTTACAACCGGCAAGTAAAGGAAAGCGCCATGGATAAGGACGAGAAAGAGGACACAACCATCTATAAGGTCGTTGTGAACCATGAGGAGCAGTACTCGATCTGGCCAGCCGAGCGGGACAATCCGCTTGGATGGAGAGACGCCGGCAAGCGCGGAACAAAAGCCGAATGTCTTGACTACATCAAAGAGGTCTGGACCGACATGAGACCCCTGAGTCTGAGAAAGAAGATGGAAGAGCGGGCCGGGGAGAGCTAGTCGGCGCAATGATGCCCCCATCCGCTACCGCACGAATGTTCGTTATGGCCGGCATACCAGCAACAAGTCCCTGGCTCTTGTGCCCCAGACCCAATCCGAAAGCCGCTTTGCGACTTTTTTGCTTTCCCTATGCTGGCGGCGCAGCGGGTACTTTCCATCGATGGGCCGAATACTTGCCAGCGAGTGTAGAGCTGTGTGCTGTCCAACTTCCCGGACGAGGGAGTCGCCTGCTCGAGCCGCCTTTTAAGAGGCTCCCGCTGTTGGTCCAGGCTGCGGGTAAAGAACTGCTTTCCTACCTGGACAAACCATCTTCGTTCTTCGGACACAGCATGGGCGCGACAATTGGCTTTGAGCTAGCTCGTTTTCTGTCGAAAGAGCACAATATCAAGCTAGCCCATCTCTTTGTCTCGGGCCGTCGCGCGCCGCACCTGATTGATGACGAACCGATGACCTACCATCTGGAGGAGCCAGAGTTTCTTGAAGAGCTGCGCAGACTCAACGGCACTCCGAAAGACGTGCTGAACCATCCCGAACTGATGCAACTCCTGTTGCCTGCGCTGCGAGCAGATTTCGAGATGATTCAGACCTATGTTTACATTCCCGGGTCGCCCCTTGACTGCTCGATTACCGCTTTCAGAGGTTTAGAGGATAAAAACGTAACGCGCGAACAGATTGCGGCCTGGCGCCAGCAGACAACCGCGCGTTTCTCGCTCCAAATGTTTTCAGGCGATCACTTCTTCCTACACGAAGCGCAGATGTCCTTGCTTGAGAGCGTATCGCGGGAGCTTCAGCGGCTTACGAGCACACTCAGTAACAGATGATATCCGATTCTCATTCTCAGGACGATTGCTGGTGCGACGGACCACCACGTTTGAAGCTGGGAAACGATGAGGTTCATGTCTGGCGCGCCACGCTGAGCGTCGGGCAGTCGGTCCT
>Ga0207646_10006667_pt1 | contig 11903 bp, 8 predicted proteins | sample KBSK5502metaG_FD_184343 | JGI IMG/M metagenome (GOLD analysis project Ga0207646, IMG submission 184343) | Corn, switchgrass and miscanthus rhizosphere microbial communities from Kellogg Biological Station, Michigan, USA - KBS K5-50-2 metaG... | ecosystem: Host-associated > Plants > Roots >...
CGTAGGCAATCTGCTGCTCCGTGAACCGGCTCTTCTTCACCGCGATCCCCCTTTCCAGAAGATCGCGCCAAGCCTATTTCCTCAACCTCTCCCTGGCTCAGTTTTTAGGGGAGACGTCAGCGGGTTCTGGTGGTTTCGACTCCTCAGTTTTGAAAACCTCCAAAGCCCCGAGAGTTCACGAGAGAGTTCACGGCGAAAGGCTTCCGCGAACTCTCATCCACAAGACCGAGGCCCGGGGCAGCGCGGGCGGGCTCACCAACGTCGTGAGTTCCATCCTGGCCAAGTGAACGCCGCTTTGGTCGCACGCTCGGCCCAAGTCGACCTTCGCCGGGGCAGGGGAGGGCGTAATCGCGGTGTAACGGTTTCGACGCGGGCTACCATACGTCTCCCCTTCCGCGTTCCCACGATCACGGGGGGCTGAGCTTCGCGAAAATCTGCGGATACGGCGAATCTAAGTAGAATCGCCGCGAATCCATGCCGCTCGCTCCCGGCACCCGCCTCGGCCCCTACGAGATTCTCGCACCGCTCGGCGCGGGCGGGATGGGGGAGGTCTACCGCGCGAAGGATTCCCGGCTTGGACGCGAGGTCGCCGTCAAGGTTCTCCCCGCCTCGTTCTCAGATGACCAGGACCGCCTGCGGCGCTTCGAGCAGGAAGCCCGCGCCGCCGGGGTCTTGAACCACCCCAACCTCACAGCCGTCTATGACGTAGGCCTGCAGGACGGCGCACCGTATGTCGTTTCGGAGCTGCTCGAAGGGGAGACGCTTCGGAACCGGCTGGCCGGCGGCGCCTTTACGCCGCGCCGGGCGATCGGCCATGCCCTGCAGATCGCGCAGGGACTCGCCGCCGCGCACGAAAAGGGAATCGTGCACCGGGACTTGAAGCCTGAAAACATCTTTGTGACTTCCGACGGGCGCGTGAAGATCCTCGACTTCGGGCTTGCCAAGCTGACACAGCCGGAGAAGGCGAATGCGAGCCAGACGAACCTTCCCACGGTGACGCCCGGCACGGAAGCGGGGGTGGTGCTCGGCACACTCGGCTACATGTCGCCCGAGCAGGTGCGCGGGAAACCGGCCGATGCCCGGAGTGACATCTTCTCCTTCGGCGCGATCCTCTACGAGATGCTCTCCGGCCGCCGCGCGTTCCACGCCGACACGGCGGCCGACACGATCAGCGCCATCCTGACAAGAGACCCTGCGGACCTCTCGGAGACCAACCGCCGGATCCCCGAGGCCCTCGATCGGATCGTGCGCCACTGCCTCGAGAAGAGCTCGGAAGCCCGATTCCATTCGGCGAGCGACATCGCGTTCGATCTGGAAGCCATCTCGGGAACATCGCTCGTGAGCGCCACCGGGACGGCGCCAGGCTCTCTGCCGTGGAGCACGCGGGCCAGGCGCGTGCTGCCCTGGCTCGCCCTGCCACTGGCGCTGCTCGGGTACCTGGCCGGGCGGTCGGCGGCGCCGAAAAAGGCGGCCGGTGCGCGGGCCGTGCAGGCAGAAGTTCGAAAGCTGACGATCCAGCCGGGGGTCGAGTCTTATCCGAGCCTCTCGCCGGACGCGACGGCGTTCGTCTACGAGGCGGGTCCGCCCGGAAACTCCGACGTCTACCTTCAGAGGGCGGGCGGCCACAATCCGATCAATCTCACCAAAGACTGCGACAAGGACGACGGTCAGCCGGTTTTCTCCCCATCTGGCGACCGGATCGGTTTTCGCTCGGAGTGCAATGGAGGAGGCATTTTCCTTATGGGTGCCACGGGAGAGAACGTCCGGCGCCTGAGCGACTTCGGCTTTAACCCTGCATGGTCGCCGGACGAGAAGGAGATCGCCGTCTCGACGGAGGGGATTGCCGATCCGTACTCCAGGACTGGTGTCGCCGATCTCTGGGCGATCCAGGTGGCGACGGGGCAGAAGCGAGCTGTCGTCCGGGGCTTCGACTGTGCGCAGCCGAACTGGTCGCCCCACGGCGACCGAATCGCCTGCTGGGGTCTGCGTGCTAACGCCGGCCAGCGGGACATCTGGACGGTGCCCGCTCGAGGCGAGACGACGACCGCAGGCGTCGATGTGACCAACGACGCCGCGACGGACTGGAACCCGTTCTGGTCGCCGGATGGCCGGTTTCTCTACTTCGCGAGCGACCGGGGCGGGAGCATGAACCTCTGGAAGGTTGCGATCGACGAGAAAAGTGGCCGAACGCTCTCAGAGCCCGAGCCCGTGACGTTGCCGGCGAGTTGGTCGGGTCCGTTGAGCCTCTCCCGGGACGGGAAACACATGGCCTTCGAGGTGAGGACCTCGCTGCCGAGCATTGAGCGAATCGCATTTGATCCGGTTGGGGAAAGAGTGATCGGAGAACCTACGGCGGTCTTTCGCGGCTCTTTGCCCATTCTCACCTTCGAGATATCTCCGGACGGGCATTCGATCGCATTCACCAGTTCCGGACGGCAGCAGGATCTCTTTCTGATCCGCTCGGATGGAACGGGCCTGCGACAGCTCACAGACGACGCTCCGAAGGATCGGGGCCTGCGTTGGTCGCGGGACGGCCAGCGCATCTACTTCATGTCGGACCGCTCCGGGCGCTACGACATCTGGGCGATTCGCCCGGATGGGAGCGGCTTGGTCCAGGTCACCAAGAACGCGGGTAGAGGTCCTTACTGGCCGGTCTTCTCTCCCGACGGATCCGTGTTCGCCTTCCCCGACGGAACGAGCTCTTACCTCTTTCGGCTGGGAAAGGCGCCGGGAGAAGGGGACGTTCAGCCCATCGCGCCGCTTGCCGAAAACCGCTGGTTCGAGGTGCGCGACTGGTCGCCGGATGGAAAGAGACTCTCCGGCACTGGCCGGCTCTCTGGAGGCGGCTGCTGCGACCAGATCGTTCTTTACTCGTTTGCGAACCGGAAGTACGAAAAGCTGACCGAACCGGGAAACAACCCCCGCTTTCTCCCCGACGGACGGAGGATGCTCTATCTGAACAAGTCCGCGCTCTGGCTGATCGACTCGGTCTCGAAGAAGACGCGAGAGATTCTTCCGGCGAGGAACGATTCGTGGCTCTTCGGCTTCGGGCTGTCGAGCGACGGCCGCCTTCTCTACGTTCAACGCGATCTCCAGGAGTCTGACATCTGGGAGGCGACGCTGAAGTGAGATTGCGGATTTCGGATTTGACATGACCCAGGAATGCGCCGAGCTCATCGGCAGGCTGGAGCAGGGCGCAATCCGCCTCGACGGATTCGTGCACTGCGCCGCTCTCGGGGCTCTCTCGCCAGCTCTCGTATGTGTGTTTGTGCCTGAGAAAGCTGCCCGCCGCAGTCCGCCCACCTGGGTGGTGCAAGAACCTCGACGTCAAGGCGGACGGCGCGTACGCCATGCCGGCGAGAGTCGAGCTCCGCGACGTGGCGACCGGAAAGCGCGCGATCTGGAAGGAGATCGTTCCGCCGGACCCGGCGGGGGTGCTCGCGATCGGGCCGATCCTCATCACGCCGGACGGCAAGTCTTACGTCTACTCGTATCGCCGGATGCTCGAGGACCTCTATCTCGTTGCGGGCCTGACGTGAGGTCATGACTCTGGCCCCCGGCTCCCGCCTCGGTCCTTACGAGATCCTGTCGCCTCTCGGCGCGGGCGGGATGGGCGAGGTCTACCGGGCTCGGGACACGCGGCTGGAGCGGACGGTCGCGATCAAGGTCCTGTCGGATCAGCTCTCGAAGAGCGAAGAAGTCCGCCAGCGCTTCGAGCGAGAAGCGAAGACGATCTCGCAGCTCTCGCACCCGCACATCTGCGCGCTCTACGACGTGGGTCGGGAAGGCGAGACCGAGTACCTGGTCATGGAGTACCTGGAGGGGGAGACGCTGGCGGACCGGCTGCTCAAAGGTCCGCTCGCTTTCGACCAGGTGCTTCGCTACGGGATCGAGATCGCCGATGCCCTGGACAAGGCGCACCGGCAGGGGATCGTGCATCGGGACTTGAAGCCCGGCAACGTGATGCTGACGAAGTCGGGCGTGAAGCTGCTCGACTTTGGTCTGGCCAAGGCGATCGCGCCGGAGATGCCGATGGCTGACCTGACATCGAATCCGACGGCCGCCGCCCGCTCCGACCTCACACAGGAAGGGACGCTGCTCGGGACCCTTCCCTACATGGCACCCGAACAGCTCGAGGCGAGGGAAGCCGACGGCCGGACCGACATCTTTGCGTTGGGCGCGACGCTCCATGAGATGGCGACGGGCAGAAAGGCGTTCACCGGGGCGACGCAGGCGTCGCTGATCGGGGCGATTCTGCACACGGAGCCGGCGGCAATCTCGACAATCCAACCGATGACGCCGCCGACGCTGGATCGCGTGGTGAAGACCTGCCTCGCCAAGGATCCCGAGGAACGCTGGCAATCCGCCGGCGACGTCGCCAAGGAACTGAAGTGGATTGCGGAAGGCTCCCCCGTCGGCGTCGCGGCGCCGACGGCCGTCGTTCGGAAGCGCCGTGTCCGGGAAGGACTCGCCTGGGCAATCGCTTCTCTCGCCGTCCTCGGTGCCGCGGCCCTGGCGTTGCGGCGCGCGAACCATGCCGTGGAACTCCCGCTGAGAAAGCTCGAGATCGCCGCGCCGCGCCTGGAGGTGGAAGGAGCCAGTCCTGTCAGCCTTTCACCGGACGGCACGAAACTCGCCTATGTCGCCGGTGGCCGGCTCTGGATTCGAGACCTCCGTCAGCTCGAGCCGCGCGAGGTCGCAGGCAGCGAGGGGGCCGGCGCGCCGTTCTGGTCGCCGGACCGCGAATTCGTGGGCTTTGCGGTGCAGACGAAGCTGTGGAAAGCGCCTGCCGGCGGCGGCGACCGCGTCGCGCTTGCGGATCTACCGGACACGGTGAGCGCTGCCGGCGCTGTCAGCTGGACCTCCGACAACCAAATCGTGCTCGCGCTCGGCTTCACCGGCCTGCTGGCGGTCTCCCCGGAGGGCGGGAGGCTCGCCACGATCCTTCCACCGGACCCGAAAGCCGACGCCGACTTTCACACTCCGAGCAGTCTTCCCGGCGGAGGCGGAGTCCTCTTCGTTGTGCACCGGTCGCCGGAGGGTCCCGACACGATTGCGGTGTTCGCGGACAAGGCGCGCAAGACCCTTTTGCGCCTTCCGGGCGAGCGGCTCTGGAATCCCGTCTATTCACCATCGGGCCACATCCTCTTCGAGCGGGGGGCCTCGTATCGCGGCGTCTGGGCGATGCCCTTTTCTCTTTCGAGACTCGAGGTTACGGGAAAGCCGTTTCTCGTCGCGCAGGATGCCCGCTTTCCGAGCGCGGCTTCGGACGGCAGCCTCGCGTTTGTTCGAGGCGCCGATGAGGCGTTGACACAAATCGTATGGATGGATCGCGGCGGCCAGGTCGTGAGCAAGGTCGAGGAACCTGGCGTCTGGACCCCGGTTCCGGCGCTTTCCCACGATGGCCGCCGTGTGGCGATCCCGCTGACCGAGAATGGGAGAACGGAGATCTGGATCCTGGATCTCGATCGCGGCACGCGCAGGCGCTTGACGTCGGAGGGAGTCACCCGCATGGCGCCCTGCTGGTCGCCCTCGGGCGACCTCGTCGCCTACGAGACCGGCGAGGACCAGACCGGCATCATGGTGCGTGTGAGGCGGGCGGACGGGACGGGAGAGGCCAAAATCCTCGCTCGGGGAATGGGCGGATCCTTCGCCCCCGACGGGAAGACCTTCGTTTACTCGGAGTGGGGCGGGGCGGAGAATCAATGGGACCTCGCGTACATCCGTCTGGACGGTGACGGGAAGCCGGTGATCTTGCTGCGTGCGCCGGGTCACCAGGTGCAGCCAACCATCTCTCCAGACGGACGCTACGTCGCCTACGCCTCGATCGAGTCGGGTCGAAGCGAGATCGAGATCCGCCCGTTCCCGGTGGGTGAGGGCAAGTGGCAGGCCTCCTCGAGCGGTGGCGAGGCGCCCCGCTGGAGCCAGCGCGGAGACGAGCTCTTTTACTCTCACGACAACGACGTCATGGCCGTGGAGGTAAAGACCACGCCGGCGCTGTCGCTCGGCCCGCCGCGAAGGCTCTTCACGCGGGAGCCGAGCGGCGCGCATGTGGTTAAGTTTCGGGTCTGGGTGGAAGGCTTCGAGGTGGCGCCGGACGCGAGACGCTTTCTGCTGTTGCGCAAGGTGTCCCCGAGAGACGAGATAAGCGGCCGGACGATCACGATCGTGCAGAACTGGTTCGCGGAGTTCCGGGGAAAGGCCACGCCATGACAATTTCCGCCGGCACGCGTCTGGATCCCTACGAGATCCTCGCGCCGCTCGGCGCGGATGGGATGGGGCGGGTAGGAAAAACTGCGGCACCGCGGTACACGGGGAGAGTTCACCGAGAGTTCATTCACGACCCAGACGACAACTGGTGATAACCGGTGCCACCTGGCTGTGCGCTGACCGACCCCGATGGTCGGTCCTCGCCGGTCGGCGCCGGTAGTCGCCGGACCACCGTTCCATCCTGCCAAGGTGGATGTCGCGGGTTCGACCCCCGTTCAATCACGAAAGCACGTAAGGACGCGGCTTCTGCGCGGTTGGGCCTTGAAAGGCCAAGACTCTCCAAACGCTGGAGAGTTCACAAGGGAGTTCACGGCTCTGCGATCCAGACGACCACGTTCTTCGTCGGGTGGTCCGATCGCCGTCAGACAGATCGACGAATCTGACCCGCACCCTGGCCAGGTGAACACCGCTCTGGATCGCACGCTCGGCCCAAATCGACGCCTCGCCGGTGCAGGGAGGACGTACTAAGCACGTGAGATCCTGCGTTCGGTGTACCTCTCGCCTGAGCTCTTCGGTTTCTCGAGGTCCCGCGCGATCTCGGCAGATCGGTCGAACATCTAATCGGCCTCATCGAGCACTTGGTCACCGAGGTCGGCGCGGTTCTCTGCTACCTGAGAGAGCTGGAGTAATGGGGCTGTCGCCTGACACCCACGTGCAGCGGAGTCGTGCCCTCTCCTTCACTCGGTAGTCTCCTTCAGCCGTGCCCGGGATCGCCGGGTCGGGGATGTCGCCTGCGACGTATGATTCGATGACCCGCGATGGCGCTCGCTCCCGGCACCCGCCTCGGTCCCTACGAGATCCTCGCGCCGCTGGGCGCGGGCGGGATGGGCGAGGTGTACCGGGCCCGGGACTCCCGGCTCGGACGCGAGGTGGCGATCAAGGTGCTGCCGGCAACCTTCTCGAAGGATCCCGACCGCTTGCGCCGCTTCGAGCACGAAGCACGAGCCGCGGGAGTCCTGAACCACCCGAACATAACCGCGGTCTACGACGTCGGTTCGGCCGAGGGTTCACCCTACGTCGTCACGGAGCTCTTGGAAGGGGAGACGCTGCGAATCCGGATCGCGACGGGCGCTCTCTCCACGCGCAAGGCGACGGACTACGCGATCCAGATCGCGCGCGGGCTCGCCGCGGCGCACGAGAAGGGGATCGTGCATCGAGATCTGAAGCCCGAGAACTTGTTCGTCACGAAGGACGGCCGGGCCAAGATCCTCGACTTCGGCCTGGCCAAGCTGACGCACTCGGAGAGCGGCGCGCCCTTGACGGAAGTTCCGACAGAGACGCGCGGAACCGAGCCGGGCGTCGTGATGGGCACCGTCGGGTACATGTCGCCCGAGCAGGTGCGCGGGCAGGCGGCGGACCAGCGCTCCGACCTATTCGCCTTCGGCGCGATCCTCTACGAGATGCTTTCCGGCCAGCGCGCATTTTCCGGGGGCTCGGCGGCCGACACGATGAGCGCGATCTTGAAGGAGGAGCCGCCGGATCGTTTGATCACGAATCAGAACGTCTCGCCGGGCCTCGAGCGGATCGTGCGGCACTGTCTCGAGAAGAATCCGGACGAGCGATTTCACTCGGCGCATGACCTCGCGTTTGATCTCGAGGCGCTTTCGGGAATCTCCGGACCGAGAGCTGCAGCGGCCGCCTCAGCCTCCGAGAAGAAACGGGCCGCCTGGCTCCTTCCGGCCGCGGTCGGGGCGATCCTTGCCGCGATCCTCGCCTGCATCCTCGCCTACCGCGCCGGAAAGAATGCCGGATACGTTCCGCCCCCTGCGTTTCACAGGCTGACCTACCGCCGCGGTTTCGTCTCGTCGGCGCGCTTTGCTCCCGACGGGCAGACAGTCTTCTACGCCGCATCGTGGGACGGCGCGGAAAAGCCTCAGCTCTTCTCGACCCGAGTGGAAAATCCCGGGTCTTTGCGGCTGGGTCTGCCGGACGGGCATGTCGAATCCATCTCCCGTTCAGGAGACATGTTGATCCTGTCCAACGTCGTCTTTGGCGGCGGGTGGACGCACAGAGGCACGCTGTCCAGCGCGCCTCTGTCAGGAGCCGGGGCTCGCGATCTGCTCGAAGACGTTGCCGATGCGGAATGGTCTCCGGATGGCCGGAGCTTCGCTCTTGTCCGCGCGCCCCAATGGCACTACCGGCTGGAGTTTCCGGCGGGAAAGGTCCTCTACGAGACGAGCGGCTGGATCAGCCATCCGCGGGTCTCTCCGACGGGAGACGCGGTGGCATTTCTCGACCACCCCGTCTTTGGCGACGACTACGGTGCCGTCGCGATCGTGGATCGGTCGGGAAAGAGGAGGGCGCTTTCCACCGCATGGGACAGCACGCAGGGTCTCGCCTGGTCTAACTCCGGCGATGAGATCTGGTTTACGGCGAGCACGGCGAGCACGCCGGGCACTCGCAGCGCGCTCCATGCCGTCACGCGTTCGGGCCGGCGACGCCTCATCGTCAGTTCGCACGGAATCCTGACGCTTCAGGACATTTCCAAAGACGGACGGATTCTCATCGATTGCGCCAACGAGCGGGTTGGGCTGCTCGGGCTCTCCGCAGCGGATGCCAAGGAACGGGATCTCTCTGGGCTCGACTGGTCTCGGGGTCCGATCCTCTCGGAGGACGGAAAAACGCTGGTCTTCTCCGAGCTAGGGGCGGGAGGCGGCGCTGGGAACTCGGTTTATCTGCGAAGGATGGACGGCTCGCCTGCGGTACGGCTGGGCGAGGGAGAAGCCCTGGCGCTCTCCCCCGACGGTAAATGGGTTCTGGCCGCTCTCGTTCGGTCCTCTCCTGTTTCGCTGATTTCGCTTCCATCCGGGGCGGGAGAGGCAAGGCCATTGCCAAAGGATTCGATCAACCACGAGCGCGGACCCAGGGGCTTGCCCAGTTTCTTTCCAGATGGCCGCCGCATCATCTTTGTCGGAAGCGAACCGGGGCATGCGACGCGCAGCTGGATTCAGGACCTCGACGGAGGAAAGCCGCGCCCCGCCTCTCCGGAAGGAGTCGTCGGTGCCCTTCTCTCTCCGGACGGCCGGTTCTTCGTCGCCCGCAGCCCCGACCAAAAGCCTGCGCTTTATCCTGTCGAAGCCGGACCGCCTCGCCCGATCAAAGGATTAGAGCCGAGCGACCGAACCCTGGGCTGGTCCGCCGACGGGAAGCTGCTGTTTGTCCGCCCGCTGGGTCGAAGCCTGACCGCACGCGTTTACAGCGTCGATGTCGCAAGCGGCCGTCGCGAGCTCTGGAAAGAGTTCGCGCCGCGTGACCCGACGGGCCTGGTTGATATTTCCGCAGACGCGATTACGCCGGACGGGAAAACCCTGGTCTTTGCTTACCACCAGACACTTTCGGACCTCTACGTTGTCGAGGGACTCAAGTGATTCTTCTTCCCCCCGCTCCTCCCGGCGCTTTGGCAGACCGCCGAGGATCGAAACCGTGCCTGCACCAAGAACGGAGAGGGGGAACGATGTTGCCGATCAGCGGTCTTTACGAGGTGGCGATCCGAGTCAAGTCACTGCCAAGGGCAGAGGCGTTTTATCGGGACATCCTCGGGCTGGAGGTAGCGATCCGTGATCCAAAGCGGCCGATGCTCTTCCTCCGCGTAGGCGGCGACGCGGCTATGATCGTTCTTCAAGAGGATCCGGGGGAGTTTCCCAAGCTCCATTTCGCATTCACCATAGCCGAAATAGGTGTGCCGAAGTTGCCGCCGACGCGCAGGGGAGTGAGGTCCTCCGCGGTAGTGCAAGAGCTCTCCGCCGCCACGGGCGCGCAGGTTCCGGGACGTTTGCGGAGTCTGAGATAGGCTGATGAGCGAAATCCGAGGAGAATTCTTTTTATGCGCGTTCTGAGTTCGCGTGCCTGGATCTCTGTCGCTCTTCTCGTGGGTTCCACGGCCGTTGCGCTGCCCGATGCTCCGAAAGCCGTCGCCAAGGCGACCGCCAACAATTCCGTAGTTCAGACCAAGGAGTCGCAGTCGGCCATGACTCCGGCCAGGGCGCTCGACGCCTTGAAGGAGGGAAACAAGCGTTTCCGCGCCGGGACATCGGTCCAGAAGAACCTCCCCGCGAAGGTGAAGGCGTCAGCTGCCGGGCAGTATCCCTTCGCCGTGATCTTGAGCTGCATGGATTCGCGCGTCCCGGTGGAGACAGTCTTCGATCAGTCCATCGGAGACCTCTTCAGCATCCGGGTGGCCGGAAATGTGGTGAACCCCGACAACCTCGGCTCTCTCGAGTATGCGGCGAAAGTCATCGGAGTCAAGCTCATCGTCGTCCTCGGCCACACCAGTTGCGGCGCAGTCAAGGGAGCGATCGACAACGTGAAGCTCGGCAACCTGACCCAGCTGGTCGCCAAGATCCAGCCAGCGGTCGCGGCTTCCGGATCGGGAACCAGCAAGGTCCACGCCTACGTGGATAAGGTCGGCGAGGAGAACGTGCGGGATGCCATGAAGGAAATCCGCGAAGAGAGCTCCGTCCTGAAGGAACTCCTCGACTCCGGCGCCGTCCGCATGGTCGGAGGATGGTACGATCTGGAGACCGGCGCCGTCACGTTCTACGAGAACTAGCCGGCGAATTGCATCAGCCAGCCGCTCCAACTTCGCTTACCCACGAGAGAGCATCGCGCTGAAGAGCTAGTTCGGATCCCCGAACCTCATCACTGAAGATCGGCCAAATCCGTGGAAGCCCGTTGGAAAACCGCCTCTACTGCTTGTTGTAGACAATCGTGTTGTTCACGGCCTCGCCCTTCGCATTCGTTCCGGTCTGGGTGATGGTCATGGTCTTGCCGTCCGCGGAGACCACGACCTTCGCCGCGATTGTTGCCTTCCCACCCTTCTTCCAGGTGTTGTCGTAGCTGTTGTCGTCGATCTTCTTGGGCGAGGCCGTGTCGGCGTCCGGATTGCCCTCGTACGGGACATCCTTGCCGTCGAACTTGGACAAGAACATGCTGTGGGTTGGCTTGCCATCGGCGCCGACACCGTCACCCGTGAACTTGATCCCGCCCGGCGTCGCTTCGAACTTCAGCGTGAGACTCTTGGGCGCCGGCCCCGGGCTGTACTCGGATTTCGCGAGGTCAACTTTCCACGTGCCGAGCCAATTGTCGGCGGCCAGGACAACGGAACTCGAGAGAACAATGGCGCAGGCCGCGAGAGAAACCATGAGCAGACTCTTCCGCATAACCCCTCCTTGTAATAGGTGATGTTCGAACGATTTCAGGAACCGTTGGGGCGGGTTCCCTCTAGACTCGGGTGCATCATACCGGACCATCCCGCCGCGGTTCCGACTGGATCCTCCGGTGAGCTCGTCGAGGGAGAAGATCTGGGGCAGCGCCTCGCCTTCGGCCCCTTCCTCGTAGGGCCCAGACGGGTCGAGAAGGAGGACGCACGGCGATTTGCGCGTCGTAAGCGGTCCGGCTCCGTCCGGGGTTTTCCGTTTACCTTGCCAAGGTGGATGTCGCGGGTTCGACCCCCGTTTCCCGCTCCAAGCTAATCTCCACACTCGACACAAGCTGACCCTCCCCCGAAAACTAGGCCAGCCTAGGGTTGAGGAATTCGGCTCTGCGCGGTGCTTCCGAGTTCCATTTGTCCGCGAATTCCCTCGGCGAAACGCCTCCGAGGGAGCTGTGCGGTCGGTCCTCATTGTAGTCACGCT
>Ga0207646_10006668_pt1 | contig 11903 bp, 12 predicted proteins | sample KBSK5502metaG_FD_184343 | JGI IMG/M metagenome (GOLD analysis project Ga0207646, IMG submission 184343) | Corn, switchgrass and miscanthus rhizosphere microbial communities from Kellogg Biological Station, Michigan, USA - KBS K5-50-2 metaG... | ecosystem: Host-associated > Plants > Roots >...
GTGTCGTGCTGGACACCCCGCTCGCGCTTCAGGTCCGTCAGAGCTTCCTGGAACTTGTGTGCAGGAATGCCCTCGACCACTTCGCCGTACATCTGGATCAAGCGCCGGTAGGAGTCGCGCGCGAAGCGGGGGTTGCCGGTCCGGCGCGCGAGCCCCTCGACCGCGTCGTCGTTGAGGCCGAGGTTGAGGATCGTGTCCATCATCCCCGGCATCGAGACCGCCGCCCCGGAGCGGACGGAGACGAGCAGCGGGTCCTCTGCGGCGCCGAAGCGCTTGCCGGTCCTCTTCTCAAGCGCGCGGAGATGGGCGTCGATCTCGTCTTCGAGCCCGTCCGGGAGCACTTTGCCGTTGGACATGTACGCGCGACACGCGTCCGTCGTGACCGTGAACCCGGATGGGACGGGGACGCCCATCTGGGTCATCTCGGCGAGGCCGATGCCCTTGCCTCCGAGCAGCTCACGGCCGCCGTCGGACGGCTCGTCGAAGTCGTAGACGTATCGCTGCGCTCCCACCCGAGGCGGCATCCTCTCACAAATGCCCTGCAATACTCGCGGTTATGCGGATCGTCGCAATGGCCGGATGGGCGGAGCCGCCGCTGCACGAGTACGTCCTCGCCCTCACCGGCAAGGAACGGCCGCGGATCCTCTGGGTGCCGACGGCGGGGATGGAAGACGCGGCCTCCACGCTCCGGTTCTACGACCTCTTCCGCGACCGCGCCGAGCTGTCGCATCTTCATTTCTTCCCCTGGCCGCCCGACGACAGGCGCGAGCGCGCGCTCGCGAGCGAAGTGATCTGGGTTGGGGGCGGCAATACGGCGAACATGCTCGCCGTCTGGCGGGTGCACGGATTCGACAAGGTGCTCCGCGAAGCATGGGAGAACGGCGTCCTGCTCACCGGGTGGAGCGCCGGAGCGATCTGCTGGTTCGAGGCGGGTGTCACCGATTCGTTCGGGCCGCAGCTCGAGGGCATGCGTGACGGGCTCGGCTTCCTTCCGGGCAGCGCGTGCCCGCACTACGACGGCGAGGAGCTGCGCCGACCTCGGTACGCGGCGCTGGTGCGCGAGGGCTTTCCTGCCGGGATCGCGATCGACGACGACGTCGCCGTGCGCTTCGACGGGACGGAGCTCACCGAGGTCGTGACGTCGCGTGACGGCGCGCGCGCGTATCGCGTCAGCACGGCGGGCGAGGAACCACTCGAGGCGCGGCTGATCGCGTGACGGCACGCGTCGAGCCGGCGTGAGGAGCTCGTGCCGATGTTGCTCACCTGCGGGCGGTCAGAGCGTCACGCACCCGATCCGGGACGCAGGCCGCTTCGAGAGCTCGCGCCCGGACGCGCCGTTCGTCATTCGCGGCTCGTACTTCGGTCAGCGGCGCTTCGCGATGACCGTCGCCCGCGGCGGGCACGAGATCGATTTCCGCGGCTGGGCGTATCCGCTCTCGGACTCCACGCGCGCGTCGTTCGAGGATGCGGGCTTCCTGATCGAGTCATTGCGCGAGCCGCCCGATCCGGACCGTTCGGTTCCCAACGTCCTCCAGCCGTGCGCGGTCAAGGCGTGAGAAGCGCCCGGCCCATGAACGGGCCGGGCGCTCCACCGCGTCAGTGGTTCGGGGCGTGCGGACTCGGTGTCGCGCTGACGACGAAGTCAGCCGCGTTGTTGTTCGTGTCGTGGCCGTCAGGCGAGCGGCCGTCGCTCGAGCCCGGTGCCGCGGTGATCGACGGAGCTGGTGCGACCGAGCCCTCGACGAAGGCGTTCGTTGCCGTGCCGTAGCCGACGGAGTCGACGATCGCCCCGCCTCGGTCGCGGAGAGCGATCCCGCCGCCCGCGGACGCCAGTCCGAACGTGAAGGACTGGTCGGGCGCGGCGACTCCGGCGTACGACGAGCCCCCGAAGAGGTAGAAGGCACCCGCCGCGAGCGTCGTCCCGTCGGGGATGGTCCCGAGCGACACGTCCGACGTCCCGGCTGCCGATCGGTAGACGAGCTTGTACCCGCTCAGATCTGCGGCGGCAGTGCCCGCGTTGACGAGCTCGACGAACTCGTCGCCGAGCGAGGTCGCCGTCCCCACCGAGAACTCGTTGATGCGCACCGTCGCGGTACTGCCGCCGCCTGAAGCGACGCAGGTCAGGACGGCGTGCCGCGCCGAGTCGTAGTCGAGCGAAACCCTGCCGCTCGTTCCCGCAGCCGTGCACGGCAGGCCGGCGAGGCCTTCGAGCGATGTCAGGCCGGCGCCCGGATCCCCTCTGTCGCCTTTGTCGCCCTTCGGTCCGGGCGGCCCCGCGGGCCCCGTGGAACCCGCCGGCCCGGCGGGCCCGGGTGGCCCTTGAGGTCCAGCCTGCCCGTCGCCTCCTGCAGGCCCGGCAGGACCGGCCGGCCCCGGTGGTCCCGCCGGACCGGCAGGCCCTGGGTCGCCGGTCAAGTTCCAGGCGATCGCTTCCTCGCTCTGGCGGCACTTCGTCGTCGCGTCGACGGCGCGCAACAATCCGTTCGTCGCGTTCCGGCAGGCGTGGATGACAGTCGACGACGACGAGTCGCCGAGGGCAGTGACGCCGCCCACAGCAAGCGCGGCGAGCGCAGCCGCCGCGACAATCCAGATCCAGCTCGATCGCATGCTGCTCCTCTCGGTCGAGAATTGATCTCTCGACCGATACCGACGTCCAGCCGCTGTGGCGAGGGCGTACGCGGGAGTCGGCACGCATTCGAATCGCTTCCGCGCAGAAGAGCTTCGCGGCCCCCAACCGGGGGCTGCTCGGCGACTACAGCGAGACGATCTGAATCAAGCCGCGTTCACTCGCGGGCGAGTGAGCGAGGATCCAATCGAGCACCGGCTGGCGGTCGACACGGTACATGAAGTCGTTCCCACGGCAGTTGTCGTTCAACCCGAAGGAGTTGACGGCGACGATCGTGTTCGTCGAGTCGTAGAGCAGCGGGCCGCCGGAGTCGCCGCTGCAGGTTCCGCCGCGACCGTTCCCCGGGCTTGCTGACGTCTGGATGTTGTAGCCGTCCGTGAGGCTGTTCCCGAGGTTGTTCAGCTTCTCGGTTGCCGTCAGGCGCTCGCGGAACGACACCAGCTTGACCGGGTTCACCAGCGAGATCCCGTAGCCGCTCACGGCGAAGCTCGTCTCCTGCTGGCCCCTGCGCTTGCCGAGTCCGTCGAGAGCGCCGGCCGACGCAAGCGCCGGAAACGACGTGATCTGCGACCCGTACTTCGACTGCGTGATCGGCTGGTCGAGGATCACGAGCCCAACGTCGTGGGTGTCGGGGAAGCCCGCGAAGTTCGCGAAGCCGTAGTTGTAGAGCTTGTGCGACGTGACGCCGCCGGAGACGGGATAGCCGCTCGGCGCAGGCGCTCCGGTCGCCGGATCGAAACCGACCCCGGCATCCTGCTCGAACCAGATGCGCGCTTGCGTGGCCCCGGTCGTCGCGTCGGTGCAGTGGCCGGCCGTCAGGAAGACGCTCGGCGCGATCAGCGAGCCCGAGCAGCGGTGCGTGAAGTTCCGGGCCGCGTCGTAGAAGGCGATCAGGCCCACGTACCGATGCGCGAAGTCCCGCTGGTAGTTGCCCGTAATCGCTCCGGCAGGCGACGTCCCCACCATCAACACCCCGGCCGCGAGCGCAACCGACGCAAGCCCTCTACGCAACCCTGTCCTCCTTCACTGTCCGCAGTGTCCCTCGAAGCCGCGCCCTCACTATGGCCGGTGTGGGAATGGCGAATCTCCCCCGGAAGGGGGAGCCTGGCCGCTCAGCGACGACGGCGCGCGCGGAATTCGGCGACCCAGGCGGCGCAGCGAAGGCCGATCCAGACCGGCGTCAGCAGCACGTAGAAGGTGACCAGTGCAACCCCGAGCAGGGCCCACCACAGTGCCCAGCGCCACCACGGGACCGCGGGCTTGGGCCTCAAGCGCGCGCTTGTGCGGCGGCGGCCTCCGCCTTCCGAGACTCGACCGCGCGCAGGATTCGCTGCGCCGTCTCCTCGATCGAAAGCTCGGAGATGTCGATCACAGGGCAGCCGATCCGACGGTGAACCGCGGACGCCTGCTCGAGCTCCTCGTAGATCTCCACGAGCTCCGCGTACTGGCGGTTCCGTGCACCGAGGCTGCGGAGGCGGCCGCGGCGGATCTCGACGAGCCGGTTCGCGTCGATCGTCAGGCCGACGATCTTCGCCGGATTGATCTCCCACAGATCGTTGGGCGGCTCGATCCCCTTTACGATCGGGACGTTCGCGACCTTGTGCCCGAGGTAGCCGAGATAGACGGAAAGCGGGGTCTTCGACGTGCGCGAGACGCCGACCAGGACGATGTCGGCCTCGTCGAGCCCGGCCCCCACCCCGTCGTCGTACTTGACGGCGAACTCCATTGCCTCGATGCGCCGGAAGTACGCCGGGTTCAGGGGCGCGCGGGAGCCGGGCGTCATTCGCGCTGTCTGGCCGGAGACGCGCGCGACCGCGTCGATCGGGTGCCCGAGGAGGTCGCAGTAGTGCACGCGTGCGCGACGGCAGAGCCTCCGCATCGCGTCGCGCATCTCCGGGTCGACGAGCGTGTAGACGACGACGGCCGGCCGGCCCCGGGCGCTTCGTACGGCGAGCTCGAGATCCTCGACCGACTCGACGCGCGCGTGGCGGATCTCCTCGAACTCCTGCTCGGGAAACTGCGCTTCGAGCGCCTGGACGAGGCGTGCGGCCGTCTCGCCGGTCGAGTCCGAGACGATGTGCAGCTCCACCGGGGGGTGCGAAGTCACCCGGACATTCTCGCGAAGCCGACCAGCTAACGTCCCCGCATGGCCGAAACCGAGCCGCGCACCGAGACCGTGTCGATGGACAAGATCGTCTCGCTCAGCCGACGACGCGGATTCGTCTTCCCCAGCTCCGAGATCTATGGAGGCCTCGGCTCGACGTACGACTACGGCCACTACGGGGTGCTGCTGAAGAACGTCATCCGCGAGAAGTGGCTCCGGGCGATGGTGCAGGAGCGCGACGACATCGTCGCCCTCGACTCGGCGGTCATCCTCCACCCCCGCGTCTGGGAGGCCTCGGGCCACGTCGAGGGGTTCACCGACCCGCTCGTCGACTGTCGCACCTGCAAGCTGCGCTTCCGGGCCGACAAGCTCGACGAACAACACTGCGGCCGCCAGCCGAGTAAGCATCCCGGCGAGACCGAAGACTGCGATCTCACCGAGCCACGGCAGTTCAACCTCATGTTCGAGACGACCGTCGGGGCGCTGCAGGAGGAGGGCGCGCGCGCCTATCTCCGTCCCGAGACGGCGCAGGGGATCTTCATCAACTTCAAGAACGTCCTTCAGCTCGCGCGCCGGCGGCCGCCGTTCGGCATCGCGCAGATCGGCAAGTCCTTCCGCAACGAGATCACCCCCGGCAACTTCCTCTTCCGCGTTCGCGAGTTCGAGCAGATGGAGATGGAGTACTTCGTCCGGCCGGCCGAGGCGGACGAGTGGTACCGCTACTGGATCGACGAGCGGCTGCGGTGGTACCTGCGCTACGGCATCCGCGAGAGCCGCCTCCGTGTTCGCGAGCACGGCCCGGAGGAACGTTCGCACTACTCGCGCGCCACGAGCGACATCGAGTACCTCTACCCGATCGGCTGGTCCGAGCTCGAGGGCGTGGCGAATCGCGGCGACTACGACCTCACGCGCCACACGGACTTCTCGACGACGAAGCTCGAGTACGTCGGCCCGGAGGGCGAGCGTTATGTCCCTTACGTGATCGAGCCGGCGGTGAGCATCGAGCGGATCTTCGTCGCCCTGCTCGTCGACGCGTACGACGAGGAGGTCGTCGGCGAACGAGAGCGGACCGTGCTGCGGCTCCATCCGCAGATGGCGCCGGTGACGGCGGCGGTGCTGCCGCTGATCGCAAAGAGCGACGACATGGTCGGAAAGGCGCGGAGCCTCTACGAGAACCTGCGGGGCCGACACCGCGTCGAGTACGACGACAACGGCGCGATCGGGCGGCGTTATCGCCGGCAGGACGAGATCGGCACGCCGTTCGCGTTCACGATCGACGAGCAGACGCTCGAGAGCGACACGGTCACCGTCCGCGACCGCGACTCGCTCGCGCAGGAGCGCCTTCCGATCGGCGGCGTTCGGGCGTGGCTCGACGAGGCGCTCGACCGGCCCTGGAAGACGCCCAAGTCCGACTAACGGGGGATGTTCAGGCTGCGCTGACGGTCGTAGGATCTGCGAGTGAGTCGTCGCCTGGTCCCTGCGGCTTTCCTTTTGCTGCTCGCGTTCTGTCCCCCGGCACATGCCGGCCGCGACCTGCGGCTCGGATTCGACGACGACACGCTCAAGTGGATGATGCGCCCCAACGGCGTCGTCGGCGTGAACAGGGACCTCGGCGTCGAGACGACGAGAATCACGATCCCCTGGCGCCGGGGAGAAGTTCGCCCGCGCCGCGTCTCGCAGACGTACCTCAGCCGGGCCGCGAAGGCGATCGTCCTGGGCCAGGACATCGTCATCGCCGTGTACGGATCGCCCTCCGACGCGCCGACCGACGCGGTCTCGCGGAATCAGTACTGCAGCTACGTCCGTCACGTGCTCGCCGTCATCCCGCAGATCACCGGCGTGGTGATCTGGAACGAAGCGAACTCGCCGCGTTACTGGCCCGCGTGGTCAGGGGCGCGCGGCTACGAGCGGCTGCTCGCGCGGTGCTGGGACGCGTTGCACCGTCTCAGGCATCCCGTGAACGTCATCGACTCGACGGCGTCGCACTACGACCCGGCCGGGTTCATCCACGCGCTCGGCGATGCCTATCGCGATTCGGGCCGAACGCGTCCGATCGTCGACACCTTCGGGCACAACCCGTACCCGGAGACGGCCTCCGAGGTTCCTTGGGCGACGCATCCGAACACGGACACGATCGGCCAGGGCGATTACGGCGTCCTCATGGACGCGCTCGCGTACGCGTTCCAGTTCACCGCACAGCCGCTCCCCGACGCGCTGCACCCGTCGCTCTGGTATCTGGAGGACGGTTTTCAGACCGCCGTCCCGGACGGGCTTCGCTCTCTGTATCGAGGTCAGGAGAACGACCCGTCGGTCGTACCGCCGGTCGGCGACGGGGCGAGCCAGGCCGAGCAACTGCGCGCCGCCGTCTTTCTCGCGTACTGCCAGCCGGCCGTGGGCGCCTTCTTCAACTTCGAGCTGATCGACGACCACCGGCTTGCCGGCTGGCAGTCGGGCGTGCTCTACACGAACGGGACCCGCAAGCCGTCGTTCCTTCCGTTCAGGGACACGGTTGCCGCTGTCGAGCGGAACAAAGTCGATTGCTCGAAGGTCGCCGGCGCACCTCTTCCGGTCCCTGCCCCGCCGAAGCCCTGACGTCCCGGCCGGCGGTCGCCGGCAGGCTCAAGTCGGCGCGCGTTCCATCACGCGCTCGGACGGCCCGGCGAAGCCGAAGCGGCGATAGAGGTCGTGCGCGTCCCGCGTGTGCAGGATCCAGCGGAGCCCGTCATACGGGCCGTACTCGACCATCTCGCGCACGAGCTCGGCGCCGAGCCCGCGCCCCCGGTACTCCGGGAGCACGTAGACGTCGGCGAGGTAGACGAGAGTCGTTCCGTCGGTGAAGGCGCGGGCGAACCCGACTTGGCGGTCGCCGTCGTAGAGGCCGACGACGCGGTCGGCCTCGCGCACGAGCCGCTCGACCACGTCGAGCGGCCGCCCCTCCGCCCAGTACGAGTGGTTTGCGAGGAAGTCGTGGACTGCGTCGACGTCGACTCGCTTCCGATCGTCGTCCAGCACGAAACCGTCGTGCAGCTCACGGCGCATCACAACGGAGTCTGCAGGAAGAACGCGGACAACCCGCACTGACGAACGGGCTGGCGGTCGGGCGTCAGGCACTCCGCAGTGCGCGCAGGCGAAAATTGCCGAAGTATTCGTAGGCAGCGGTGATCACCGCAAGCGCATCGCGTGCGGACCGCTCCGTGAGCCCTACGTCAACCGCCTCCGCGAGCGGGCGCGCGAGCAACGACTCGATTCCAGCGATACCAGCGGGCGTGAGCGCCAGCGCTCCCTCCGCACACCCGCGGCAGACGGCGCCGCCCGCGCGTGGTGAGTAGCCGACCAGCGGCTCGCCGATCGCGCCGCACTCGGCACAGCTCATCAGGTGAGGCAGGTAGCCGGACAGCCAGAGGAGCTTCAGCTGGAACGAGAGGACGAGGGGGTCGAGCGCAGGCCGCGCTGCGCGTGCCGTCACGTCGTCCAGCAGATCGAGGAACCGCGTCAGCGCCTGGAACGCGCGGGGATTGCGCTCCTGTTCCGTGAACAAGCGCAGCATCGCCTCGGCGCCGACAAGCCCCACCCCGAGCCGATACTGGTCCTCGCGCGCGGTGCAGTGCGAGCGGACGAGCTCGGCGCCGGTCACCGTCTGAAGCTCCCCCGAGCCCTGGTGGAGCAGGAGCTCGACGTGCGACAGCGGCTCGAGCCGCGCGCCGAAACGGCTCTTGGTCTTCCGGATTCCCTTCGCGACGGCGCCGACTCGTCCGCGATCGAGCGTGTACAGGTGGAGGACCCGGTCGGCCTCGCCGAGGCGGAAGGAGCGCAGCACGACCGCTTCCGTGCTGTACGTGCGGCCGGCCATGGGTCTGCAGTCTAGTGCGGCGGGTGGAGGGAACCCTTTGCGGCGCTTCCGCGTTTCAACCAGGGATGGCCAGAATCCAGATGTACACGACCCGCTGGTGCGGCTACTGCGTGCGGGCAAAGGCGCTCCTGCGCGGCAAGGGGATCGAGTTCGAGGAGCTCCCGCTCGACGATGACCCGGCGTTCCGGCAGACGCTGCACGACCTCACCGGCGGATGGACCGTTCCGCAGATCCTGATCGACGGCACGCCGATCGGCGGCTACACCGAGCTCTGGCGGCTCGACCGCGACGGTCGGCTCGACGAGCGGCTCGCAGCCTAGGCGCCTTCAGAGCGGCTCCAGGCGTTGGCAGCCGGGGCAGTACCAGGTTCCGCGGCCTGCGACGCGCGTCTTTTCGATCGGCGTCCCGCAGCGGTCACAGGGCTCGTCGGAGCGCCCGTACACCTTGAACTCGTGCTGCATCCGGCCGCGCCCGCCGTCCGGCGTCGAGTAGTCGCGGAGTGTCGCTCCCTGCCTGGCGATCCCTGCGCGCAGCGCAGCTTTGATCCCTTTGGTGAGCTGCGCGATCTCGTCGGGTGCCAGGTCGCGGGCGGCGCGAAGCGGGTGGACACGCGCCCGCCACAGAGCCTCGTCCGCGTAGATGTTCCCCATGCCGGCCAGCGTCCGCTGGTCGAGGAGAACGGCCTTGACCGGAGCGCGGCGGTTCGAGAGTCGTTCGGCGAGCCGACGGGATGTGAACGCGCGGTCGAGCGGCTCGCCGCCGAGCCGGGCACCGAAGTACGGCTCGAGCTGGTCAGGCCCGGTCAACAGCCAGGTACCGAAACGTCGGACGTCCCGGTACGCGACGTCCGATCCGTCGTCTAGCTTGACAACAGCGCGGCGGTACGGATCGTCGGCCAGCGTTCCGCCCGGCGCGTGCAACAGGCTCCCCGTCATCCGGAGGTGAATCAGGAGAGAACGACCGGATTCGAACCGAACAACCAGATACTTCCCGCGTCGCTCGACGGCGGCCACGCGCTCGCCTTCGAGCTCTGCAGCCACGGCGACCGGCTCGAACGGGCGCGTGAGGCGAGGGTCGAGGATCTCCACTCGCTCGAACCGGCGGCCGGTCAGCGCAGGCGCAAGTCGAGTCCGCACCGTCTCGACTTCCGGCAGTTCGGGCACGTCCTGAGCGTAGCGTCCTGGATCAGGCGATCGTCTCGAGCACGATCGGTCGCGGTCCCAGCGGGTCGTCGGCCACCGTGTACGCCGCGAGCACCTCGCCGGCGGCCTGCACAGCCGCATCGTCGTCACGGGCGTGGACCTCGGCGACCGTCTCGCCGGCTGCGACCCGGTCTCCGCGCTTCTTCAGACAGCGAATGCCGACCGCGTGGTCGATCGTGTCGTCCTTGGTGCGCCGCCCTGCGCCGAGGTGGAGCGCAGCTGTCCCGATTGCGAGTGCGCCGAGCCGGTGGACGTAGCCGTCGGCGGGCGCAGCGACCTCGCGCACGATCCGAGCCGACGGCAGCACGGCCGGATCTGGGTCGCCGCCCTGCGCTCGGACCCAGCGCTCATACGCGGCGAGTGCGGACCCGTCCTGGACCGCGGCCGTCGCCCGCTCGCGTCCCTCGGAGTCGTCGATGCCGAGATCGGAGAGCGCAAGGAGGTGGCCGGCTGCGTCGCGCACCAGCTCCGTGAAGTCGGCGGGCCCTTCGGCTCGGAGCGTCTCGAGGGTCTCGCGGATCTCGAGCGCGTTGCCGACCGCACGCCCGAGCGGCTGGTCCATGTCCGTCAGCAAGCAGACCACACGTCGTTCCGAGCGTCTGCCGAGCTCCAGCATCGCTTCGGCGAGCGCACGTGCGTCATCGAGGGTCTTCATGAAGGCGCCGTCGCCCACCTTCACGTCCAGCACGACCGCGTCGGCGCCTGCCGCGATCTTCTTCGACATGATGCTCGACGCGATCAAGGAGACGTTCTCCACGGTTGCGGTGACGTCGCGGAGCCCGTAGAGAAGTTTGTCCGCAGGAACGAGATCCGCGGTCTGGCCGATGATCGCGAGGCCGACGTCCCGTACCTGTGCAATGAACTCGTCCGCGGTGAGCTCGATCCGAAAGCCGGGAATCGACTCGAGCTTGTCGAGCGTCCCGCCGGTGTGACCGAGGCCGCGGCCGCTCATCTTTCCGAACGGCACACCGCAGGCGGCGACGATCGGACCGACGGCGAGCGAGGTCTTGTCGCCGACGCCGCCGGTCGAGTGCTTGTCGACGACGGGACGACCGACGGCGCCGTGAAGATCGATCGTCCTGCCACTCGCGATCATCGCCTCCGTCAACGCGAACGTCTCCGCCGGCGACAGGCCGCGAAAGTAGACCGCCATGCAGAACGCGGCCATCTGGTAGTCCGGCACCTCGCCGCGCACGTACGCGAGCACGAGCTCGCGGACCTCGTCGGCCGTGAGCTGTTCGCCGTCGCGCTTTCGCTGGATCAACTCTGCCGCGCGAATCACGCCGCCTTGGCGAGCTTCATCAGTGGTTCACGATCGGGTGCCCCGGGATGCCTCTCGCCGGCGCCTTGCCTCCGAGCCACGCGTTGACCGTGGAGCCGACGTCGGCGAACTCGCCCTCGTGGATGCGCCCCGCAGCGTTGTGCCCCTCGACGTAGGCGAGGAGCAAGGCATGCTCCCGCGAGTGGTCGGTCGACGGAGTCGTGGGATCGCAGCCGTGATCGGACGTGAGGATCAGCAGGTCGTCCGGTCGCAACGCATCGAGAAGGTCGGGAAGTCGCCGGTCGAAGTCCTGCAGACAGCGATGGAAGTTGACCGGATCGTTGCGGTGTCCCCACAGCATGTCGGTCTCGACGAGGTTCGTGAAGATCAATCCCTCATCGAGCTCACGTAGCAGCCGCTCCGTCTGCGTGATGCCGTCGACGTTCGACTTCGTCGGGTGCGAGCGGTCGATGTCCTGGCCGGCGAAGATGTCCGGAATCTTCCCGACACCGTGGACCTCGAGTCCCGCTTCGCGCACGAGCGTCAGGTAGTTCGGGCGCTTCGGGACGAGGGAAAAATCGTGCCGATTCGCCGTGCGCTCGTAGTTGCCCGGCTCACCGACGAACGGTCGGGCGATCACGCGCCCGACGGCGTGCTTCCCGGTCAGGATCTCGCGCGCGATCCGACACGCGTCGTACAGCTCCGCAAGCGGGATCGTCTCCTCGTGCGCCGCAACTTGGAAGACAGAGTCCGCGGACGTGTACACGATCCACTTGCCGGTCCGCTGGTGCTCCTCGCCGAGCTCCTGGATGATCTCCGTCCCCGATGCGGGCTTGTTCCCGAGCACTCCGCGTCCGGTC
>Ga0207646_10006672_pt1 | contig 11900 bp, 9 predicted proteins | sample KBSK5502metaG_FD_184343 | JGI IMG/M metagenome (GOLD analysis project Ga0207646, IMG submission 184343) | Corn, switchgrass and miscanthus rhizosphere microbial communities from Kellogg Biological Station, Michigan, USA - KBS K5-50-2 metaG... | ecosystem: Host-associated > Plants > Roots >...
GCTCGGTGCTCTCAAGCTTCTGGACGAGTGCCTGAGCCTGCTCGAAGCTCTGCGCCTCGTGTTGGGCGCGGCTCGCGGCGATCTTCTCGAGCTCCCCTACGCGGCCCGGCACGGCGGGCTCCGCGAGCCGCCGCGGCAGCAGATAGTTGCGCGCGAAGCCCGCGGCGACCTCGACGACCTCGCCGCGGAGGCCGACCTTCTCGACGTCCTGGCGAAGGATGACCTGCATGACTTAACGCTCGCGGTCCCGGTCGCGGTCGCCGCGGTCACGCCGGCCGTCAGGGCGCTCCTCGCGGCCCTCGGCCACGAAGGGCAAAAGCGCCATCTCTCTCGCCCGCTTCACCGCGACCGCGACTTGCCGCTGGTGGCGCCTGCAGGCGCCCGTGATCCGGCGCGAGCGGATCTTCCCCTTCTCGGAGACGTAACGGCGCAGCTGGTTGGCGTCCTTCCAGTCGACCTCGCCGATCTTGTTCCGGCAGAACCAGCAGTTCTTCTTCCGAATCGGCCCTGCGGTGGGCCCGCCGCGCCGACGCTGTTGCTGTCTGTCTTTCTGCTGTGCCACTAAAACGGGATGTCGTCGTCCGCGCCGGCCGCGAAGTCGGCGTTCTCGGTCTGCGCGGCCGCGCCCGCGGGGACGAACTGCGGTTGGCCGCCGCCCTCGCCGTCGCCACGGCTGCCGAGGAACTGGACGCTGTCGGCGATGATCTCGACCGCCTGGCGCTTCGTTCCGTCCTGCGCGTCCCACTCGCGCCACTCGAGCCGGCCGTCGACCGCGACCGGGCGCCCCTTGGAGAGATACTGCGCGCAGCTCTCGCCCTGGTTGCCCCAGACGGTGATGTCGAAGTAGTTCGGTTTTTCCGTCCATTCGCCGGTCGCGCCGTCCTTGCGGCGCGTGTTGACGGCGAGCCTGAGGCTGCAAACGGCGGTCCCGCTCGGTGTGTGCCTGAGCTCGGGATCTTTCGTCAGATTGCCCAGGAGAACGACTCTGTTGATGTTGGCGGCCATCTAAACCTCCTCACCCGACGGGTGTTGCTTGGTCTTCGGAATCCTGCCTGTGCTCGACGCTACTTTCTAGCGGCCGCGACGGACCTGTCGCCGCCGTACGCTTGACCGCGAGGTGGCGCATGACGCCGTCCGTGATCTTCAGCACCCGGGAGACCTCGGCCAGCGCCTCCGGCTCGGCGTCGAACGTGAGCAGATGGTAGACGCCCTCGGCCTTGTGGTCGATCTCGTAAGCAAGCTTGCGGCGGCCCCAGACGTCGTGACCGCCCCAGCTCCCGCCGGAGCCCTCAATGCTCTCGCGCACGCGCGTGACGATCTCCTCCTGCCGGTCGTCCGGCAGTTCGGGGTCGAGCATGAGCAAGATTTCGTAACCGATCATCGTCCCGAATCACTCCTTCCCACGGTCTCAGTCGGCCTCGCCTGCGGGCGCCGCTTCGGGGCAGACGGCGCGACGGCGAGGCAGGAAGCCGCGGAAGAGTAGCATCGCGCCCGTGAGGAACCGCGCCGCCTGGATCGCCGGGGCGCTCGGAGCCGCGGGAGTGGCCTACCGGGCGCTCCGACGTGGCCCGAAGCCGGCCGCGGACCCGCGGGCGGACGAGCTGCGGCGCAAGCTCGACGACTCGAAGCAGCTCGTCGAGGAGCGCGAGCAGTTCGAGTCGGGCGAGACGGCGGTCGATGAGGTCGAGGCGCCGACGCTCGAGGGCAAACGTGCATCCATCCATGAACGCGGTCAGGCCGCGGCGCGTGAGATGAGAGGGCCTAGCGAGAAATAAACTCTGCCGTGCCGGCCGTGAGGCCGCGGGCGACCTTCCACTCGTAGGCGCTCGACTGCAGCAGCCGACGCTCGGTCGGGTTCGACATGAAGCCGCACTCGACCAGGATCGCCGGTACGTCCGCCCAGTTGAAGCCGGTCAGGTCGGTGCGTTTGACGAGCCCGAGGCTGGCGGCGCCCGTCGTCCGCACGGCCGCCGCCTGGACGAACCGAGCGGCCTTCAGGCTGCCGGCGTAGATGTCGTCCGTCCAGCCCTTGTGCCAGGCCGGGTAGAGCGTCTGAAAGCCGTGCAGCGAGGTGTTGGTCGAGCCGTCGGCGTGGATCCGCAGCATCAGCGCGGCGTGTCGGCGGTTGCAGAACTGGGCGCGCGCGATGTTGCCCCCGTTGCCGTAGTGGAACACCGGGCCGGTGCGTGTCATCGCGACGCGGTAGCCGCGTCCGAGCAGCAGCGTCCGCGTCTTCTTCGCAATCGCGAGGTTGACGACCGCCTCGCCGGAGGCCCCGCCACCGTCCTTGATCTTCAGCACGCCGGAACCCGGTCCGATCGGCTCCGCCTGCCGCCCGATCGCGGGCGGGGTCCCATGGCCGGGATCGATGCAGACGAGCGGCGGCTGCGACGCGACGATCACGCCGCCAGCTTCTCGGCCAGGTACTTGACCGCCAGCGGGTAGCGGTACTCGATTCCCATGTGCGTGCCGTCGAAGAGCTCGAAGAAGTAGTCGCCGATCCCCAGCTCCTCGAGCCGGCTGCGGAAGGCCTCGGCACCGAGGTCGAGGTAGACGTCGTCGCGCCTGCCGGCATCGATGTAGATCGCCTTCTGGGAGCGGAGGGCGTCCGCGTAGCGGGGGGCCATCCGCACCGGGTCCCAGGCGAGCCAGCGCTCCCAGATATCCGGCTTGAGCTCGCCGGTCAGCGGCTCGTACGGGAGGTGGATCGTGCCGTCCTCGTCGGCCGAATAGCACGCGGCCATGCACCAGTCGTTCAGGAGCGCGTGGTCGGTCTTCTTGGAGAAGGGCGGGCGCGAGCGGAAGTCCTCCCAGAAGCGGTCGAACGAGCCGTCGTAGTCATCGCGCAGCGCGCGGGCGGAGACACGGAAGTCCGGCAGGTAGCAGGTCTCGAAGAGCGCGTCGCCGGCATGGGTCGCGAAGCCGCCGAAGAGATCGGGACGCAGCATCGGCGTCACCATCGCGCCGTAGCCGCCGCTCGACTTACCGGCGATCGCACGGTGGTCACGGTCCGCAAGCGTGCGGTAGCTCGCGTCCACCCACGGGACGACCTCGTCGCAAAGGTAGGTGTGGTAGCGGCCCGTGCCGGGCGAGTCGAGGAACTGGCTCCCGCCCAGCGAGGTCCAGGCGTCGACCCAGACCAAGATGGCGCGCGGTGTTTCTTCCAAGGCGAAGAGCTCATCCATCAGCTCCGTCGGGTTCTTGCGGAACGCCGCGCGGTTCCTCCACATGTCGAGCTGGCCGGTCAGGCCCTGGATCAGGTAGATCGACAGGTAGCGGCGCTCCGGCTCGTCGTCGTAGCCGGGCGGGACGTAAACCCAGAGCGGCCGCACGTGCGGGTCGCCGAGCGCGTTCCCCTTCAGCGCCTCGCTCTCGAACGCATGCTCGTCGAGACGGCCGGCGAACTCAACGGACCAGGGAAGAGTCATGTAGGTCACCCGGCCGCGGCGGCAAAGCCGCCATGGCCTCCAAGCGGCATCGCAAGCGATGCCGCCGGCTCGTCGAGACGGCCGGCGAAGTCGGTCGACCAAGGCAACACGCCTGAGACGCTACCGGAGCCACGGCGCAAGGAATCGTTCGATCGATGATAGTCCCGCTACTGCTCTAACAGCCGCTTCAGCATCAGCGCGTTCGTCGGCGCTTGGGCGACGAAACCTTGCTTCTCGTTCTCGATCGCTTCGAGCAGCGGCGGCGACGGCATCGCCGAACGGCCGTTGTTGTTGAACATCGCGTAGACGGTCTGCGTCTCGCCCGCGAGCTCCTGCAGCCTCGGCACCCACTCGCGCAGCTCAGCCTCGGAGTAGAGGTAGTCGAAACGCTCGGCTGCGCTTCCGGTCCGCTTGTTCCAGGTCTCGGCGTTGCGGCCGTGGAAGCGGACGTAGGCGGTCTCGCTCGTGGCGGCGACGACGGTGGGGAGGACGTTCTTACCGCCGGTCTGCGGGGCGTCGACGACGACGTAGGTCATCGCGTGCTCCTCCAGGAAACGGAGCGTCTCGGCGCGGTTCTCCTCGTCGAGCCAGCTCGCGTGGCGGAACTCGACCAGGATCTCCTCGCCGCGAAGCTGATCCTGCGACCACTCCAGGTATTCGAGCGACTGCGGCCTGTAGACGACATAGGGCGGGAACTGCATCAGGATCCCGCCGAGCTTTCCCGCCGAGCGGAGCGGCTCGAGCGCCTCGCGAAAGCGACGGAACACCTCGGCGCGGTACTCGCGCGGCGGCCGGTCGACGCGGCCGCGAGCGTCCGTGGGGACGTCCCGGAGGTCGGGCGGCAATTGGTCGACCTTGACCGGATGGCGGGTCATGACGCCGAACGCCTTCACGTGCATCGTGAAGCCGGGCGGCGTCCGCTCGGCCCAGTTCTCGACCATCCCCGGCTCGGGGAGTCGGTAGTAGGTGGAGTTCGCCTCGACGACGTCGAAGCGCTCGGCGTAGTAGCGCAGCCGTTCCTCGCCCGACTTGACGCCCTTCGGGTACCAGACCTTCGTCAGGGTCTCGTCCGCCCACGAGCAGACGCCGACCCGGATCGGCGCGGCCATAGGCCGATGCTATGCGTCCCCCGCCGAGGGCGTTCAGGACGGCTCGATGCAGTTCGTCTGCGAGTGCGCAACGAAGACTGCACCGCGACGATGCGCATGAATCACGCGGAGTACGAGTCGGTGCGCGCCCATTCGAACGTTCTTCGTCGTCGCCACCGGCCACGAGATTCTCGAGGTCGAGAAGTTCATCGACCGGCGCGAAAGCTGGACGATCGTCCAGAAGGTTTCCGAGAGCGACTACGCCGCCGAGACGGACGAGCTCCCGGCAGATGTAGAGGATCAGTGCGGGCAGAAAAGGATAGGGCCAGCCGCCGCATCGCTGGCCCCGCAGATATAGACGCCGCGTTCAGCCAAAACTTTCCCCCGGCTTGCTAGGGATTTACAGAAAGGGGTGTACGGTAGGTTTGCCGGGGCGCTTCTGTGTCGCCGCAGCCACAGAGCCCCCGGCGGTTTTTGCGTGGCGGATTTGTGCGACCGAGCGGTGCCGCATTGGCCGCCGGCGTTTTTTCGGTTGCCGCAACGGCATCGGCTGACTCGCTCGAGCATTTCAGGATCGCGGGGTCGCCTTCGACTACCCGGCCGCATGGCAGATTTACCAGACGTCGTCTCGGAGCCTTCATTGGTTGCCGCTCCCATACTTCGGCACGCCGCAGCTAGGCGTTCGGCAACCGCTCCTGCGCTATCGGTGCTCGACCGGACATCGGCATCGTTGACGCACCCATCTCCGCACGCCCCGGCACGCGCCAGTCCTCGCGCAACTGCCGGTCGCAGCCTGGACGGTGACGTCCGCGGCGAGATGGAGCCACGCCCCCATTTCCTCTCACTGGCGCTCTGACGATCATTGAGCGCAACCGATCCTGAAAGGAAGTCTGATGTCGGTTGTGCCCGAGCCCTTGAGTCACACCCAAACGGCGGAGAACCGAGACCCACTTGCTGGTGGCAAGGGCCCTCTCCGTTGCGGCTCGTGCGGGTACGAGATCGTCAGCTGCCGCGCGCTGCCCTCATGCCCGATGTGCCAGGAGATCTGCTGGGAACCGGTGCCCTGGCGGCCGTTCACCAGACAACGCGTCTAGTCGCGACGGCGGGGCGGTGAGTCTCGCCCGCCGAGCGGCGGGCGAGACTCGAGCAATGGGACGGGCGCCTCCGCTGCACGCGTTGGCTGCGGCTCCGCCGACTCCGTCCTCATACGACTGCGATGGTGCTGCCGCGTTCCTACGTTGGTGAATGCTGCTCGCAGCCCGACCGATATACGGCAAGCGCGTCGGAGGGAAATGGAGCCTCGCCCCCATGGCACGACAGCCGCCCGGCCGTCAAGCTCCGGATCATGAGGACGAGAGCCATCCAACCGAGTTCGCGGCTCGCTCGTGCGTGGGGTCGATGACTACGACTGTGGCCGCTGTGCAGCGCGGACCGCCGCGCGCCTGACGGAGCGGCTCGTGTGCTAATCGTGCCGCCGGGAGCCGCCGCCCGTGCCTGAATACGCGACCGGAGGGGTGCGCAGCGCACGGCAGTGGCGGTTCCCGGGGACACGAGGCGAGGAACGACACCCCGAACGTTCCAACGGCTGACGGCGGGCTGCCCAGGTTGCGTGCTGGCTGCTCTCTGCGAGCGCTCGCTGCTGAGGGGACGAAAGACCGCGGAGCCGCGTTTTGTTTAGTCGGGCTGACAAGCCCGTCTGATTCGACGGGAGGCTCGCCGCATCGAGGCGGTGGAGCCGCAACGCATCAGCCGATGACGTTCTTGCAGTGTCTGCTCCGCTGCACTCCTCCTCCGGTGGCGGAGCGGCCTCGAGCGGTTCGGCGCACGCCAGGCAGAACCGGGCGACGTCGGGGTTCTCGGTCCCGCAGGGCGCGCAGGCCGGCATCACCCGAGGAGGGCACGACGGCACGCGTGCGCCTTACAACAGGCCCCGACGGGCTACCGCTTCACGCAGAGCGACGCGAGGTCGATCCCGAACTGCGGCACGTACGTCTGGCAACCCATCCGCGCCGAGAAGAAGTCGCGCTGGTTGATCGTGCCGTACGCCGCCAGCGGCGCCGCGTTGCGGGCGAGGTCGACGTCGAGGTTCCCGTAGGTCGTGTAGCGGGCGGGCCCGGTCAGTTGCGAAGCCGCCTCAAGCTGCGCGTTGTAGGACGGGTCGTTGAAGTACGACCAATCGGTGTTGCCGGTCGGCCCGATCATCGTCCCGTCGAAGAACAGGTTGAGCGGGTCGGCCGGATCGAGGTAGTCGGCGATGAAGGCCGTGTCCGCGATATCGAACGGCTCTCCGAGCGTCCCGATCCTGGTGAAGAGCTCGCCGCTCGGGAACGAGTGCACGTCGACGTTGATCCCGATCTGCGCGAGCTCGTCGGTGAGTAGCGAGGCTACGGCCTGGCCCGCCGGAGAGCTTTGCACGTAGAGCACCGCCGTCTGTCCTCGGATCCCGGCCTGGTCGACAAGCGCGTTCGCGAGCGCCAGGTCGGTCGCGCTCGGCCCCGTCAGCGGGTAGATGTTCTCGTCGCGGAAGCCGGGCATCGTCGGCGGGATGTATTGCTCGTTCGGCGAGCCCGCGAAGGCGCCACGCACCGCAAGGAGCGCCGTCCGGTTGATCGCCAGGTTGACGGCCTGACGCGCCGCGACCGACGAGAAGAGCGGCCGGCTCGTGTTGAGTGCAAGGGCCCGGATGGACGGGAGGGGATTGACGAAGAACTGGCTCGGGAAGTCCTGCGCCACCTGCGCGTAGGCATCGGGCGGGAGCGTCGTCGCGTAGTCGGCCGTCCCGGCCTCGACCTGGGCGAGGGCGGTCGCGGGGTCGACGTCGAACCGCAGCACGATCTGGTCCAGGCTCGCCGGGCGCGGTCCCGGATAGTTCGGGTTCCGCGTCAGCACCAGTTGCGAGCCCGGCGTGTACGAGGTGACGTAGTACGGGCCGGCCGAAGGCAGCGGCCCAAGGCCGTTCGGGTCGACCGGCGTATCCGGGGGGACCGCGCAGGAGAACGGCAGCGCGAGCCTCGCCAGGAACGACCCGTCCGGGTGGGCGAGCTGGATCTGCAGCACGCGATCGCCGTCGGAGACGATCGAGACGATGTCGTGCAGGAGCGGCCTGCCGGGGCTGTTCTGCGCCGGGTCGAGCACGCGTTCGAGCGCGCGCCTGAAGGCATCGGCCGTCACCGGCGCGTTCGAGGGCGGGGAGAAGACGTAGCCTGGCCGCAGCGTGAAGGTGTAGGTGAGCCCGTCCGCGGAGATGTCGATCGACTGGGCCCCGTCGGGCTGGAGCTGCGAGCCGGCAGGTGCCGGTGCGTCCGGGTAGTCGACCAGCTTCAGGCAGGTCGCGTACTCGATCTGCCAGCTCTGAAGGGAGAAGGCGAGCGCGGGGTCGAGGAAATCGATGCCAAAGGGCACGTCGACGACCGCAGTCCCGCCCGTTGAGGGTGTGCAAGTCCCTCCGCTGCAGACGATCGACGCGTTCACGCTCGTGCCCTGAACCACGTTGTGCGTCGTAGTGCCATTGACACTGGTGTCCTGAGTCACCGTGCAGGTCCCGCCCGTGGTGCAATCGGCCTGCACGTCGTTCGTCTGGTTCTGACTCTGACCCGCGTCGTTGTTCTGCGTCGAGCTCTGGTTGATCGTGAACGTCTCATTGGTGCTGCCGGCCTGAGTCGAGCAGCACGGGCCTTTCCGCAACGGTCCGTGCTGCACCTCTGTCGGCATTGGCGACAGCAGCGGCGATGGATTCGTCGACGGCACCAGGCTTGGGCTGTCCGGGGTGCAATAAGCCGGAAGAGGACCCGAGGTCTGAGTCCGCTCGCACTGCGTCTCGGCTTGGTTTGCCGTGGCCGTCGATTGGGTGGAGCTGTACTGATTCACCCTGGCCTGCAGGCCGCCGCTCAGTGAGCTTTGCGTCTGGGTGACCGGGCCGACCGGAGTAAGCGCCAATGCGTTCAGAGTGTTGGTCTGGGTAAACGTCGCCGTGGTCGGACCGGACGCGGTTCCGTACCCGGAGCCCTGGTTCTGCTCGATGTCGAGATCGACGTTTGGTCCGCCGTCAGTGGCGTTTTCGTTCTGCGTGATCGAAGCCGAACCCATTGCGCTGGAATTCATTGTCTGACTTTGCGTGAGCGGCGAGGAGTCGCAGTCCCACGTTCCCGTCGTCGGGTTTTCCACCGCATTTTCGGCCGTGTTGGCGCCGGTCGTCGCGTCCTGCGTGATCGAGATCGACTGATGGGCTTCCAGCGCGACGTTCACCAGCGTGCCTCTCTTGGCGACGGTGGACCCGTCGATGCTGATCGTCTGGTAGGCGCACGCGGTGTTCGATCCTGAGGTTGAGCTCTGGGTAATTGTGGCCGTGTACGAGGCGGTTTGAGTCAGGCCCGACATCTTGTTTGCCGTCTCGACGACGATTGCTTTGTTGGTTGCGGAACACGACTGGTTGGTCGGACACAGCTGGGTAACCGAGCACGACTGCGTCAGGCCGGTCGTCTTTATGCACGACGCGAAGTTCGGGTTCGGTTTGGTCCCAGTGGCTGCGACCTGAATGACCGTGCAGCGTGCGGTCGCGCAAAGGAAAGTATTCTTGCCGCCGGCCGCGGCGATCTGGACGACAGGATGAACCGTCGAGGTGCACGACCAGCCCGCCCCCGGGCAGCTCGCGCCGGCGTAGTTCCGAATCCCCCGCTGGATCACGACGTGGTTCGGGTTAAGCCCAAGTGCGCGCAGATACCGCTTTGCGCCGGCCCGGGTGCGCAGGTTCGCCGTCTTCAGCAGCGCCGCGCGGCGCGCTGCCGCGCTGCCGATCTTGGCTGCGCTCGCCAGACGAGAGCCAGTCGCCGAAACGCTTCCCGGCTTCGACGCGGCTCCCGCCACACCAGTCGCAATCGTCACCGCCGCCGCGACCGCGACGAGTGTGGCGCTCCTGGTCCATCCGAACATGAAGTCCCTCCCCTTCTTACGGCATGGTGCAGACACGCCATGACGCAAAACCGCAGTCCCGGTCAATCGATTAACCCGCTCAAGCCGCAAGGGCGATCCTCCCAGATCGTGTCAATCCGCGCAAGGGCCAACGAGCGCAACGCATTGACCGCCTTGGGCCGTACCTTTGCGCTCTTAGAGATCCTGGAGAACGTCCGTTCGAGAGGGCCGAGGGGGCTCCCGGTCGATTCCCACCTAAATGGGTCGCTTTACGAGGACGTCGGAGCAACTGAAAGTTCAGCCGTGGTCTGAGAGGATCTCGTCCGGTGAGCCTCCGCCGGGATCGGGTTGCATGGCTGCTCGCTCTCATCGCAGCCGCGCTTGTGCTGCTTCCATCCGCAGCCGCGAGCACGCCGAACCCGTCGTCGGTGACGATCGCGGGCTCGCTCCAGTCCGAGCTCGGCTGCCCGGACGACTGGCAGCCGGACTGCGGCGCCACGCATCTGACGTACCACCCGGGCGACGACGTCTGGCAGGGGACGTTCTCGCTGCCTGCGGGGAACTACGAGTACAAGGCAGCGCTCAACAACTCGTGGGACGAGAACTACGGCCTACATGCCCAGCCGAACGGCTCGAACATCCCGCTCGACCTGCCGTCGACCACGAACGTCAAGTTCTACTACGACCACAAGACTCACTGGATGACGGACAACCACAACTCCGTCATCGCCGTCGCGGCTGGAAGCTTCCAGTCCGAGCTGGGCTGCCCGAGCGACTGGGATCCGAGCTGCCTTCGCTCGTGGCTGCAAGATCCGGACGGCGACGGCATCTACACGTTCGAGACGACGGCACTGCCCAAGGGCTCGTACGAAGCGAAGGTCGCGATCAACGAGAGCTGGGACGAGAACTACGGCGCGGGCGGTGTGCCTAACGGCGCGAACATCTCCTTCGGCGTTCCGTATGACAACGCGAAGGTGACGTTCAGCTACGACGCCGTCACGCACGTCCTCACGATCGCGGCGCCGTCCAACGGCGATCTGTCGCACTTCGACCTCGCGCGCAAGGACTGCCTCGGGACCGCGCGCAACACGACGTCGAGGGTCTGGTACACGGTCGCGAACGGCGTCCTGAGCGACGTCTACTACCCGACCGTCGACAACACGAACCTCGAGACGCTGCAGTACGTCGTCACCGACGGCTCGACCTTCACCGATCTGCAGACGCGAGACACGACGTACACGGCCGAGCCCGTTCGCGGCTCCGGCGGCATGGCGTGCAACGTCACCGCGACAGCGAAGAGCGGCAAGTACGAGATCGAGACCGATTACATCACCGACCCGAGCCGCAACACGGTGCTGATGCACGTTGCGTTCACGCCGCACGAACCGGGTCTCCATCTGTATGTCCGCTTCGACGCCACGGTGAACGGCAACGGCGGCGGCGGCTCGGGGAACGGCGGCGCCGACTCGGCGACCGTCGACGCGTCGACCGGCCACCCCGTCCTCGTCTCGTACGACACGAACACAGCGACGAACGCGGCGAACCGCGACTACGCGCAGCCCGTCTACGAGGCGCTCGACGGCCCGCTCGCGGCCGGCTCGAGCGGCTTCGTCGGCACGGCCGACGACTCGATCGACTCCACGAACACCGACGCGGTGGACGGCAACGTCGTCCAGCACGCGAGAGTGCAGCTCGGCACCGACGGAACGGCGCTGCTCGCGCTCGGCTTCGGCGCGACGCAGAACGAAGCGGTCGGGACGGCCGAGGGCTCGATCGCCGGCGGCTTCGACAAGGCGTTCCACGAGTACAAGAAGGGCTGGAAGCACTACGACGAGTCGCTGAACAAGCCGCCGCACAGGCTGAAAGGCTTGCACGGCAAGACCGCCGACGAGCTCGCGGACGAGTACTACCTGAGCGCGAACGTGCTCAAGGCGTCCGAGGACAAGACGTTCCCCGGCGCGATCGTCGCCAGCCTCGCCTCCCCGTGGGGACAGGCGGTCTCCGCGGGCGACCCCGCGAACACGTACTTCGGCTCCTACCGCGAGGTGTTCGCGCGTGACCTCTACGAGGCGTGGACGGGACTGGTCGCCGACGGCGACCTCGCGACCGCACGCGCGGCGACGCTCTTTCTCCTCGAGCGCCAGCAGCTGCCGGACGGCTCGATGCCGCGCAACAGCCTCGTCAACGGCAAGGTCGCGCCGGACTCGTTCAACACGCAGCTCGACGAGTGCTCGTACCCGATCCTGATGGCGTACCAGCTCGGGATGACCGACGCGTCGCTCTACGAGAACCACATCAAGCCTGCCGCGGACTTCGTCGCAGCGCACGGCCCGTCGTTCGGCCCGGAGCGCTGGGAGGAGCAGGGCGGCTACTCGCCGTCAACGATTGCGGCCGAGATCGCGGGGCTCGTCGCGGCCGCCGAGATCGCCCGCGTCAACCACGACGACGCGTCGGCCGCCGTCTGGCTCGGCATCGC
>Ga0207646_10006673_pt1 | contig 11899 bp, 11 predicted proteins | sample KBSK5502metaG_FD_184343 | JGI IMG/M metagenome (GOLD analysis project Ga0207646, IMG submission 184343) | Corn, switchgrass and miscanthus rhizosphere microbial communities from Kellogg Biological Station, Michigan, USA - KBS K5-50-2 metaG... | ecosystem: Host-associated > Plants > Roots >...
GCGGAGTCGGCATGGCCGTGGTCGTCATCGGCCCGAGCCGGCCGGTTGGAGCGCCTGCTCGGCTTCGGGCCTTCCACCGAAGCGGCGCACCCGCGACCCATAGTCGGCGATGGCCGCTTTCAAATCGTCCACGTCGAAGTCGGGCCAGAGGGTGTCGGTGACGAGCATCTCGGAATACGCGGACTGCCACAGCAGGAAGTTGCTGACACGATGCTCGCCGGCCGTTCGAATGATGAGGTCGGGGTCGGGCAGGACCGGGTTGTAGAGACGCTCTGAGACCGCACGCTCGTCGACCTGGTCGGGCTGGAGCCCGTCGGCGACCACCCTGCGTACCGCGTCGATGATCTCGGCCCTTCCTCCGTAGTTGAGACATACGTTGAGCACGCCGTTTCGGTTGGCGGCGGTCCGCTTGATCGCTTCATCGATGCGCTCGCGCATGCGGCCGGAGAGCTCGTCGCGCCGCCCGCTGACGACGATCCGGACGCCGCGTCGGTGCATCTCGTCGATCTCACGCTGCATGGTTTCGTGGAACAGGCGCATGAGAGCCCGCACCTCGGCCCGCGGGCGGGTCCAGTTCTCGGTCGAGAACGCGTACACGGAGAGGACGTCGACGCCCAGCTGCTCGCAGCCTTCGAGCACCCGCTTGATGGCACGGACGCCGGCGCGGTGGCCGAAGCTTGCGGGCCTCTTGCGGCTGCGGGCCCAACGGCCGTTGCCGTCCATGATGATCCCGATGTGCCGAGGTACCTGGAACTCCAAGGTAGGCAACAGCGTACCGGCGGCGCCCGGAGCTTGGATTTAGAGCTCGAGGACCTCCGTCTCTTTGCGTGCGCCGAGGGCGTCGACCTTCTCGATCTGCGCTTCGGTGATCTTCTGCAGGCGGGTGTGGGCGCGCTTGGATTCGTCCTCGGCGATCTCGCCCTGCCTGGCCATCTGGTCGATCTGGTGGAGCTCGTCGCGGCGGACGTTGCGGATCGCCACCCGAGCGTCCTCCGCCTTCTGCCGGACCAGCTTCACGTATTCCTTGCGCCGCTCCTCGGTGAGCGGTGGGATCGGCACCCGGATGACCTGCCCGTCGTTGGCCGGGTTGAGGCCCATGTCGCCGCTGCGCAGCGCCTTCTCGATGGCGCCAATCTGGCTCTTGTCGTAGACCTGCACGACCAGCAGCCGGGGCTCCGGGGCGCTGATCTGGGCAAGCTGGTTGAGCGGGGTTGGCGTCCCGTAGTACGGGACCATCACCTTGTCGATGAGAGCCGGGTTGGCCCGGCCCGTGCGGATGGTCGCGAGCTCGCCGCCGAAGTGGTCGACGGACTTGGCCATCTTGGTCTCGGCGTCGCGGAGGACCGGGTCGATCAAGGGAGGTGGGGCCGGAGGGCCGGCCGAAAGATTTGGCGGATCGGCGGCCCGAATGCTAGGAGCCGCCGAGCACCGGAGCGCGCGCATCGTGAGATGCGTAAGCGAGGAGCGCAGAAGGCGACAACGCAGACGGGTCGCCTAGACGCCAAAGATTCGGTCGGCATCTCCGGACTCACCTCCTAGGTCGCGGCTCCGACCAACGTCCCTATCTCCTCCCCCATCACCGCCCGCTCGATGTTGCCGGGCGTCAGGAGATTGAACACCACTATCGGCACGTCATTGTCCATGCACAGGGTGAGCGCTGTGTTGTCCATGACCTCGATGCCGCGATTCAGCACCTCGAGGTAGTCGAGCCGCGGCAGCTTGACCGCGTTGGGGTCGCGCTTGGGGTCGGCGGTGTAGACGCCGTCGACCTTGGTCGCCTTGAGGATCACGTCAGCCTCGATCTCGACCGCGCGCAGCGCTGCCGTGGTGTCGGTCGTGAAGTACGGGTTGCCGGTGCCCGCGGCCAGGATGACGACGCGACCCTTCTCCAGGTGCCGCACGGCGCGCCGCCTGATGTAGGGCTCGGCGACCTGCGGCATCTGGATGGCGGTCATCGTGCGCGCGGGAATGCCGGTGCGTTCCAACGCGTCCTGCAGGGCGAGCGCATTGATGACCGTGGCCAGCATCCCCATGTAGTCGCCAGTGGCGCGATCGAACCCGCGCTCCGTCGCGGCCAGGCCGCGAAAGATGTTGCCGCCGCCCACCACGAGCGCGATCTGCACGCCCATCTCGTGCACGCGCTTGACCTGGGCGGCGATTGTCGAGACCACCTCGAGGTCGATGCCGTAATCGCGCGAGCCGCCAAGCGCCTCACCGCTCAGCTTCAGGAGCACGCGGTTGTACTTCGGCGAGCGATCCCCCATCTAGCGGAAGGTTATGCCTCTCGGACGTTGAAGCGCGCGAAGCGGCGGACGGTGATGTTCTCCTGCAGCTTCGAGATGTGCTCCGCGATGATGTCCTGGACGGTGTGCTTCGGCTCTCGGAAGTACGCCTGCTCGAGCAGGCAGTTGTCCTTCAGGAACTGCTCCACCTGGCCGTCGACGATCCTCGGGATCACCTGTGGCGGCTTGCCGTCCTGCTCGGCCTTGGCCTGGTAGACGTTGCGCTCCTCGACCAGCACCTCGTCGGGCACGTCCTCGCGTGACACCCATCGCGCCCCGAAGCCGGCCACCTGCAGCGCGAGCTCCTTCGCCAGCTTGCGAAAGTCGTCGCCCTTGGCGACGAAGTCGGTCTCGCAGTCGACCTCGACCAGCACGCCGACCTGCGGCGGAAAGTCCTCGCCGGTCCGATGCAGGTACGCCTCGACGACGCCCTGCCCGGTGGCGCGGCCGGCCCGCTTGATCGCCTTGGCCATGCCCTTCTCGCGGAGGATGGTGAACGCCTTGTCGAGGTCGCCGTCGGCCTCTTCGAGGGCGCTCTTGCAGTCCATCATCCCCGCGCCGGACAGGTCGCGGAGCTTCTTGACAAGCTCCATCGAGATCTTCGCCACTAGCGCGCCTCCTCCTCGTCCGCGGTGCGCCCGATGAACTCCTCCTCGGAGACCGTCGGCAGGTAGTCCTCCTCGTCCTCGAGGTACTCCTCGATCTCCTCGTAGCGAGGCGTCTCGAGAAACTCGCGATCCTCGACCTCGGGCAGGATCTCGCCGCGGGCCTGCGCCTCCTGGCGCCCGTCCTGGCACGCATCGGCGATCTTTCCCGTCAGCAGCTTGACCGCGCGGATGGCGTCGTCGTTGCCGGGGATGACGTAGGTAATCAGGTCGGGGTCACAGTTGGAGTCGGTGATGGCCACCACCGGAATCTTCAGCCGGTTGGCCTCGGTCACCGCGATGTGTTCCTTACGCGGGTCGACCACGTAGAGCGCGCCCGGCAGCCGCTTCATGTCGGCGATGCCGTCGAAGTGGAACATCAGCCGGTCGAGCTCATCTGTGAGCTTCTTGGCCTCTTTCTTCGACATCGACTCGAACTGGCCCTCCGACTGCATCTTGCGCAGCTCCTGGAGCCTCTCGATGCGCTTCTTCACCGTCGAGAAGTTGGTGAGCATGCCGCCCATCCAGCGGCGGTTCACGAAGTACATGCCGCAGCGCGCGGCCTCGGTCTGGATGGTCTCCTGGGCCTGCTTCTTGGTCCCGACGAAGAGGACCGGTCGCCCGCTCGCCGCGACGCTGCGGGTGAAGTCCCACGCCTCGTCGAGGAGCTTGACTGTCTTCTGCAGGTCGATGATGTGGATGCCGTTGCGGGCCGTGAAGATGTATGCGCGCATCTTCGGGTTCCAACGGCTGGTCTGGTGCCCGAAGTGCACACCCGCCTCGAGCAGCTGTTTCAGCGTTACCTGAGCCACGTTTGATTGCCTCCCTGTTGCTCTTCCGCCCGGTTCCGGCTTCGCTCTGGCGAAGACAGGGGCATTGCCCCGGGCGTGCTAACTCGGCTCGCTTTCGCTAACCGGCTTCTGGAGTATACCCAGAAAGGCTGAAGCCTAGACCTCGACCTTCTTGACGCCCTTCGGGCCCGGGCAGGCCGGGTAGTCCGAGCATGACTTGAACAGCCCGTAGCGCCCCCGGCGCTCGACCAGCGGCTTGCCGCAGATCGGGCAGGGCTCGTCCAGCACCTTGGGGCCTTCCTTGGCCTTTCCGTCCTTGCCGATGTTGGCGCGGTACTTACAGTCGGGGTACCGCGAGCAGGCGACGAACGGCCCGTAGCGGCCGGTGCGCTCGACCAGGTCCCCTTCCCCGCACTGAGGGCACTTCTCGCCCGTGGGCTTGGCCGCGGCGTTGGCCGCGTCCTTCTTTATGTACTTGCACTCGGGGTAGCCCGAGCAGCCGACGAACTCGCCGTAGCGGCCCGTCCGGAGCTGCAGCGGCCGGCCGCAGACCGGGCACGGCTCCTCGAGCAGCTTCGGCTGCGGCGCCTCGCCGTTGGGCGTCAGCGCACGGCGAAACTTGCATTTCGGGTACCGCGAGCAGCCCATGAACGGACCGAAGCGGCTGGCCTTGAGGACCAGGTGTCCCTCGTGGCACTCAGGGCACTCCTCGTCGGTGTCCGCGGGCATCGCCTTCTCGGCGGCGTTGAGCATCTTCTGCAGCGGGCCGTAGAAGTCGCTGACCACCGGCACCCATTCCTGCGTGCCCTGCTCGACCGCGTCCAATCGCTTTTCCAGCGTCGACGTGTAGTCGTCGTCGGAGATGACCTTGAAGTGGTCGACCATGATGGCGTTCACGGCCTCGCCGATCTGCGTGGGGTGCAGGCGGCGCTCCTTGATCTCGACGTAGCCGTGGTCCTTGATCGTCTCGACGATCGGCGCGTAGGTCGACGGCCGGCCGATGCCGCGCTGCTCGAGCTCCTTGATCAGAGTCGCCTCCGAGTAGCGCGGGGGCGGCTGGCTGAAGTGCTGCTCGGGCTTCAGGCCATGGAAGTCGAGCGGCTCACCGGCGGCCAGCTCGGGCAGGTCGGGCGTGTCCTTGTCCTCGTCCCGCGGCCAGACCGCGTAAAAGCCGTCGAACGCGAGGATCGACCCGGTGGCACGGAAGATGTAGTCGGCGCCCTCGATCTCGACCTGGGTCTGGTCGTAGATCGCCGGAGCCATCCGGCTGGCCACGAAGCGCCGCCAGATGAGGTCGTAGAGCTTGTGCTGGTCCGGACTCAGGTGCTGCCTCACCGATTCGGGCGTGCGGTTGACGTCCGTCGGCCGGATCGCCTCGTGCGCGTCCTGGGCGCCGGGGCTGGCCTTCGCCGTCCGCGGTCCGCCCAGGTACTTGGCGCCGTGCTTTTCGCTGATCCAGCCCCTGACCTTGCGCTCGGCTTCGTCCGATATGCGGACAGAGTCCGTGCGCATGTAGGTGATCAAGCCGGTCGCGCCCTCGGCGCCCAGCTCGATGCCCTCGTACAGCTGCTGGGCGATGCGCATCGTGTTGCGGGGCCGGAACCGCAGGCGGCTGGAAGCGTCCTGCTGCAGCGTCGACGTGATGTACGGCAGGTACGAGCTCTTGGTCCTGCGCTTCTTCTCGACCCCGAGCACGCGGTAGGACGCGCCCTCGAGCTTGCGGACGATCCCCTGAGCCTCTGCCTCTGTGCGGACCTCGAGCTTGACGTCCTCACCGTTCCCCGAGGTGCCGGCAAGCCGGTTCAGGCGGGCCAGGAAATGGTCGGCCGCGCCCAGCTTGGAGAGGTCCGCGTCGATGGTCCAGGACTCGACCGGGACGAACTTGCGGATCTCCTCCTCGCGATCGACCACGAGCCGCAGCGCGACCGAGGAGACGCGCCCCGCGCCGATGCCCTTCTGGACCTTGCTCCAGAGGAACGGGCTCAGGCGGTAGCCCACCAGGCGGTCGACCACCCGGCGCGCCTGCTGCGCGTTGACCAGGCGCATGTCGATGTGCCGGGGCGTCGCAAGGGCGTGATTGACCGCGTCGGCGGTGATCTCGTGGAACTCGATCCGCTTCGGGTCGCGAAGCTTCAGGACCTCGGCGAGGTGCCAGGCGATCGCCTCACCCTCACGGTCGGGGTCGGAGGCGAGGATGACGTCGGTGTCCTTCTTGGCCGCCGAGCGGAGCTCGCCGATGGTCTTCTTGCGGCTTTCGACCACCTCGTAGCGCGGCTTGAAGCCCGCCTCTACGTCCACGGCGATCTCCTTTTCAGGCAGGTCGCGGACGTGGCCCATCGAGGCGCGGACGTCGAAACGATCCCCCAGGAACCGCTTCAAAGTCCTCGCCTTGGCGGGGCTCTCAACGATGATCAAACCTTCCGACACAGCTCTTCCTTTATTCCCAAACCGGCCTTCGTAATCCATCGGCCGCCGTCTGGGCGGGCAATCCTACGCCCGTCTCTCCTCCCGGCGCAATGACCTGACGTAGCCGGCGCCGTGCCTCCGCACGGCCCCTTCGAGCTCCAACGAGGTCAGCCGCCCGACCACCTCGGCGATCGGAAGCTGAAGCTTCCGCGCGATCTCGGCGGCGCTCAGGGCCAGGGTGTCCGACAGGTGCCGGACGATCCCGTCCCGGCTCCGGCCTAGCTCGAAGCCGACCCTCCGCGGCGGCCGGAGGGGGTCGTCGAGCACCTCGCGGGAGACGTCGAGGGCGGCCAGCACGTCGCGGGCGTTCTGGACCAGCGCGGCCCCGTCCCGGATCAGGCCGTGAGTCCCGACCGAGAGCGACGAGAAGACGCTCCCGGGCACCGCCATCACGTCCTTCCCCAGCTCGAGCGCCGCGGCGGCCGTGATCAGGGCACCCGACCCCTCCGCGGCCTCGACCACCACGACCACGTCGGAGAGCGCGGCCATGGTCAGGTTGCGAGCCGGGAAGTTGTGGCGGCGCGGCAGCGTGCCGTCCGGGAACTGGCTGACAAGCGCACCGCCGCCGGCGACGATCTGCTCGGCAAGCGCGCTGTGCGCGGCCGGATAGACGATGTCGACGCCCGTGCCCATGACCGCGATGGTGGTGCCGCCGCCGTTGAGCGCTCCGCGATGCGCCGCCGCGTCGATGCCCAGGGCGAGGCCGCTGACGACGACCACGCCGGCCGCCGCCAGGTCGGCTGAGAGCTGCTCGGCGACCGCCTCGCCGTAAGGCGACGGACGGCGCGAGCCCACGATGGCCGCGCGGGGGCCTTCGGGCGGCGGCCAACGGCCGCGAGCGCGCAGGCCGGCGATGTCAGGCTGCGGCATCTTGCAGCCGGTAGCCAAGCGCTTCCAAGACGTGCTGTTCGCGGATCTGATCCGAGTCGTCGAGGTCGGCGGCAGTCCTGGCAACCCGCCAGGCGCGGTGGAAGCCCCTCGCGGAGAGGCCCTGCTGCTCCGCCCACCGCTCGAGGGCGCGCCGCGATGCTGGGTCGAGCTCAGCCTGCCGGCGGAGCCGGGCCGGCTTCAGCACCGCGTTGAGGCAGCCCTGTCGGTCGAGCTGGCGCCGCCGCGCGGCGATGACCCGCTCCCGCACGGGCGCCGAGGCCTCGCCCAGCGGCTCGTTGGCGAGAAGGCCTGTGGGCACGCGGCGCACCGAGACCTTGAGGTCGATCCGGTCGAGCAGCGGTCCCGACAGCCTCCGCTGGTACGTCTCGACGGCAGCCAGGGAGCACCGGCAGGCGCGGCGCGTGTCGCCGGCCCACCCGCAGGGGCAAGGGTTGGTCGCGGCGACCAGGGTGAAGCGGGATGGATACGCGACCGACCCGCCGGACCTCGTGATCGTCACGCGGCCGGACTCGAGCGGCTGCCGCAGCGCCTGCAGCACCGACGACTGAAACTCGGCGAGCTCGTCGAGGAACAGCACGCCGTGGTGGGCTCGGCTGATCTCGCCCGGCAGCGCCAGGCCCGAGCCGCCGCCAATCAGTCCCGCCATCGACACCCCGTGGTGAGGCGCCCTGAATGGTCTGACCCAATCGACCGGACCGTCGCGTGGCAGCTCGCCGAGCAGGCTCCTTACCTGCGCCACCTCCAGCGCTTCCTCCAGCTCCAGCGGCGGCAGAATGCCCGGCAGGCAGCGCGCGAGCATGGTCTTGCCGGCCCCCGGCGGTCCGCTCATGAGGACGTGATGCCCGCCGGCGGCGGCGATCTCCAGTGCTCGCCGGGCCTCCTCCTGGCCGTGGATCTCACCGAGGTCGTGCTCGGGGCCCGCCACGGAGTGCCGGCTGGGCGCGGTGGTGGTCTGGGGCAGGATCGGGGTGCCGCCCAGAACATGGCGAACAACGCTCGCCAGGTCGGCGCCGGGGATCACCTCGAGGCCCTCGACCAGCGCCGCCTCCTCGGCGTCAGCGCTTGGCACGAAGACGCGCTCGTAGCCCCGACTGCGGAGCCACCGCGCGGCCACCAGCACGCCATCGACATGGCGCAGCTTCCCGTCGAGCGCGAGCTCGCCGAGGAACGCGCTGCGCGGAGGAGCCGGCTTGCCGACGTGCGCCAGAAGGATGGCGACCGCGATCGCGAGGTCGAGCATGCTGCCCTCCTTACGCATCTCTGGGGGCGCGAGATTGACGGTGAGCCGGCGCCCCGGAAACTGCAGGCCGCTGTTCCGGATGGCGGAGCGCACGCGTTCGCGGGCCTCTTTGACCGAGGCGGCGGCCAGACCGACCAGGAAGAACTTCGTCTCGCCGTTGGCGGCGTCGGCCTGAACCTCCACGAGGCGGCCTTCCATCCCGGCCAGCAGGCACGAATCGACTGTTGCCAGCATCGAAACGCACGCTATCGCCGCCCAAGCGGCGATACAGCCCTGGGTGTTAAGAGTCCAGGAAGTCGGCGACCTCGGAGTGGAACGCTTCCGGCTGCTCGACGAAGAGCATGTGGCCCGCGTCGCCGACGATCACCTTCTTCGAATCCGCGATTCCCGCCGCGATCTCGTCCGCGCAGACCGGGCCGCAGATGAAGTCCTCGCTGCCTGTGATGACCAGCGTCGGCGCGGTGATGCTCGTGTGCAGCCCGCGCAGGTCGAAGGTGTTGAAGATCTCGTTGTTGAAGAGCTTGAGCGTGTCCGCGTTCGGCACCTCGGTCTTGAGCGTCTCCAGGTAGCCCGACTCAACCGGCCCGTACCGGGCGAAGTAGAGCGGGAGCTCGCGAAAGACCAGCTCCGCCATCTCCTCATCGGTCTGAAACTTGCCCGCCTGCTCGGCCTCCAGCGCGGACAGCGCGTCTGGATACCAGGACTGGTTCGAACGGAGCTCCATGCCCGCGCGCATCGCGCTCTCATGCTCGGGGCCGAATCGCGCGAGTGTCGACGCCAGCACCAGCCGGCGCACGCGTCCCGCGTGCTTGGCCGCGTAGGCCTGAGCCACGGTTCCGCCGTGCGAGTGGCCGAGCAGCATCATTCGCTCCAGCCCGAGATGCTCGCGCAGAGCCTCTACGTCGTCGACGTAGTCGTCGATCTGGTAGGCCCGCGGGTCCGCCGGCTTGTCCGAGCCGCCGGTTCCGCGCGGGTTGAGGAGCACGAGCGTGTAGCGCTCCCACAAGCCGGCCAGGTCGCCGAAGTAGAGAGCGGAGAAACCCGGCCCGCCCGGATGGCAGACCAGCACCGGCCCGTTGCCCAGCTGCCGCCAGTCGAGCTTCCGCCCGTCGCTGGTGGTGAGCTTCACAGGAGGCGGGGCTCGGGCCTCCACCGCCCGTCTTCTTCCAGATAGCCCGCGGGGTCGTCCGGCTCGTGGCTGAGCACGAGCAGCCAGCGGTGCTTCTGCGCCTCGTCCAGCAGGCGCGCCTTCTGCTCCAGGAGGCGCAGCGCGTCGAGGTCTGCGGACATGGTCCAGGGCACCTTGAGATGCGGCGTCTGGCAAACCAGGTCGCCCGTCACGGCGCACGCCAGCTCGCCCGAGTGAAGGATCATCACCTGGCTGCCCGGCGTGTGCCCACCGACGTGCCTCAGCTCGACGCCCGGCATGACCTCGGCGTCGCCGCTGAGGAACTCGACCGCCTGGTGGCCGTCGGCCAGCGGCGTGAAGTCGTCGGCGACGTAGCCGGTCTGGCTGCGCACGTCGGGATGCAGCGCGAAATCCCACTCCGTGCGCTGGATGAAGTGCTTCGCCTTCGGAAACGTGAGGGCGAGCCCGCCTTCCTGGTCGCGGCTGGTCAGCCCACCCGCGTGGTCCCAGTGCAGGTGCGTCGTGACCACTGCGTCCACCTCGTCGGACCGGATGCCGAGGCGCCGGAGGGCGTGGAGCAGGCCTTCGGGCTCGCGCAGCATCACCTGCTGGGCGCGCTTCTCGCTGAGCTTGGTGCCGATCCCGGTCTCGCAGATGACCACCCTGCCGTTGACGCGGGCGATCAGGCAGACGCACGCGCAGTCGATCATGTTGTTGGCGTCGGCCGGCTTCTGCTTCGACCAGAGCACCTTGGGCACGACGCCGAACATCAGGCCTCCGTCCGCCTTCCAGTGGGAGGCCATCAAAAGGTGAAGCTCCAGGTCGCCCATGTACATCCGCCTAATATGCTGCGCCCATGACGGTTCCGGCAATACAGACCTCGAGGCTGACCAAGGACTACGGGCTCGGCCGGGGCCTGTTCGACCTCGACCTGGAGATCCCACAGCAGCAGGTCTTCGGCTTCCTCGGTCCGAACGGCGCCGGCAAGACGACCACCATCCGCTGCGTGATGGGGATGATCCGCCCCACCTCGGGCTCGGCCCACGTCTTTGGCCTTGACTGCCTGCGCGACTCGGTCGCGGTCAAGCGCAAGGTGGGCTATCTGCCGGGCGACGTGCCTCAGTTCGGCGGGATGCGCGGGAATGAGGTCGTCGCCTACTTCGGCGGCATGCGCGACGGCGCTGACCCAAAGCGAGTGCGCGAGCTCGCCGAACGATTCGACCTCGACCTCGGGCGTCGCTTCCGCGAGTACTCGAGCGGTAACAAGCAGAAGCTCGGCATCCTCCTCGCCTTCATGCACTCGCCGCCGCTGCTGATCCTGGACGAGCCGACCGGTGGGCTCGACCCGTTGAACCAGCAAGAGTTCTACCGGCTGGTGCGTGAGGTGCGCGACGGCGGCGCGACCGTCTTCCTCTCCTCGCACATCCTGTCGGAGGTCGAGCACGTGTGCGACCGGGTCGGGATCGTCCGCGGCGGGCGCCTGGTCAGGGTGGCCGAGCTCGACGACCTGCACCGGATCAGGGTCCACCGCGTCGAGCTCGAATTCGCCGACGGAGCGGTCATCCCGGAGAGGGCGATTCGCCAAGCCGACGGCGTGCAGGACTTTGTGGTCGACGGCCGAATCGTCACGTGCACGGTGCACGGCAGCTTCGAGCCGTTGATGGCGGCGCTGCGCGGCGTGCCCGTGACCAACCTGGTCAGCCACGAACCCAGCCTCGAAGAGTTCTTCCTCGAGTACTACCGCGAGGGCGATGAGCTGGCTGTACGCCCTTAGGCAGGGGCGCTGGGGAATCGCGGGCTTTTCGGCGCTCGCCCTCGCCGTCACGCTCCTCAACACCATCGGTTTCTATCGGATCGCAGGCAACACTCCTGGCGAGCGGGCTGCATTCGCCCGGTCCATCACCCTGCTCGTCGGCCAGTTCACGGTGCTGCTCGCTCCGCCGTTCAGAGCCGACACCGTTGGGGGCTACGTGCAGTTCCGCGTCTACGGAGCCCTCGCGATCCTGGTCGCGGTGTGGGCGGTCGCTGCCGCGGCGGGCACTCGTGGAGACGAGGAACGCGGCCTGTTGGAAGCAGTGCTGGCGACCGGAGTCTCTCGCGCGGACGCGATCGCTTCGCGATTCTTCGCCTTCGCCGTAGGCAGCGTCGTCGTCGCCGCGGCGGCCGCCCTTGGTTTCGTACTCGGCGTGGACCGAACGCAGGACGCGATTGACGCTTTCTCCGTACTCGGGGCGTCCGTCCTGGTCGCAGGCATCGCGCTTGCCTGCTTTTCGCTGGCGCTCCTCGTGACTCAGCTCGTCTCGGCGAGGTTCGCCGCCGCCGCCGCGGGCATCGTGCTGCTCGCGCTGTTCCTCACCAACAGCCTCAGCCGCACGATCGACGCGCTGCTGACCTGGCGCGTGCTGTCCCCCTTCTACTACTACGACCGCAGCCAGCCCCTCTCGCCAGGCGGGACC
>Ga0207646_10006674_pt1 | contig 11897 bp, 17 predicted proteins | sample KBSK5502metaG_FD_184343 | JGI IMG/M metagenome (GOLD analysis project Ga0207646, IMG submission 184343) | Corn, switchgrass and miscanthus rhizosphere microbial communities from Kellogg Biological Station, Michigan, USA - KBS K5-50-2 metaG... | ecosystem: Host-associated > Plants > Roots >...
GTGATGCCGTAGTCCTGGAGCGCCTGCAGGAGACGGATCGGGTCGAACTTCCCGGCCATCGTGCCCGTCGTCACGCCGAGGGCCAGCGGGGCGAGCGTGCCGTGCCAGAGGCCGTGCCCCCACGCCGGCGAGGAAGGACAGAAGAACTCGTCGCCCGGCCGGATCCCGGTGCCGTACAGCGCGGCGACCATCAGGACGACGATGGCCCGGTGCGTGTGGCGGACGGCGGCCGGCAGCTCGCGCGTGGTGCCCGAGGTGTACTGGAAGACGGCGAGGTCGTCGGGGGCGGTCTCCACCGTAAGGCCCGCCGGGTGCCCCGCGACCTCCGCCAGCAGCACGTCGTCCGCCACCACGACGTCGACGCCGGGGATGCCGCGCGCGGTATCCGCCTTCTCGGCATTCGTGAGGAGCAGCCGCGGCGTGCAGTCCTCGACCCGCAGCCGCACGCCGTCGGGGCCGAAGAGCGTGAAGAGCGGCACGGCGATAGCGCCGCGCTTGATGGCGCCGAAGAGGCCGGCGTAGAACGGGAGCGATGGCTCGAGCATGATCGCCACGCGGTCGCCCGGCGCCACGCCGCGGGCCGCAAGCCAGTGGGCGAACCGCGAGGACCACGCGGAGAGCTCGGCGAAGGTGAGGGCCTCGTCGCGGCCATCCGCGTGCGCGACGCGCACGGCGACGTGTGCGGTTTGCGCCCAGCGGTCGACGCACTCGTGGGCGATGTTCAGCGCCCGCCGATCGCCGTCGAACAGCTCCCAGAGCGCCGCGGGCGAGAAGTGGCGGTGCGCGTCCGCGTAGCTCGTGTACTCCGTCAGCCTGGCCATGGAACCCGTTCCCCTCGCCCACGCCGGCGGGCTCATCGCTCTGTTGTCCCCAGACAACAATCTAACAGGTCAGACAGACCGGCATCGAAGGAGTCCATCGGATCGAGGCGCCGAAGCGCAGGGCTCGGCTAGTTATATGCATCCACATGTTATTTGAGCGAATCATCGTTCCGCGTCTGAATCCCCGTGGCTTCGACCGACGTCCCAAGAGGCAGCAGGAGCCAGACGGAGGAGATCACACATGCCGCTCGCCAAGATCCACGTGCCTCTCCCTCGGCCGCGGCCTGGCTCAACGTGCCCGGATCCCGGACAGGGATCGAGAGGCGGCCTACGCTGACCACGCATGACGTCATCGCCGGACAACCGAGGAGAAAGACATGGGGTAAGCTCGAAGGAAAGATTGCCCTCATCACCGGTGGCAACAGCGGCATCGGCCTGGCGACAGCGAAGGAGTTCGTCACGGAAGGTGCCTATGTCTTCATCACGGGGCGCCGTGACGCGGAGCTGACGGCGGCGGTCAAGGAGATCGGACAGAACGTCACCGGCGTCCAGGGCGACGTGGCGAGCCTCGGCGATCTCGATCGCCTCTTCGCACAGATCGAGCGGGACAAGGGCACCCTTGATGTCGTGTTCGCGAATGCCGGGGTTGCCACGTACTCCCCCCTCGGCCAGATCACCGAGGAGCACTACGACTCGATCTTCGACATCAACGTGAAAGGCCTCCTCTTCACGGTGCAGAAGGCGCTTCCGCTGATGCCGGACGGTGCCTCGATCATCCTGAATGCATCGATCGTCGCCAGCAAAGGGTTCTCGTCGAACAGTGTGTATAGCGCCACCAAAGCCGCCGTGCGTTCGTTCGCGCGGACATGGACGACGGACCTGAAGGCTCGCCGCATCCGGGTGAACGCCGTGAGCCCGGGCTCCACCGACACGCCCGGACTGAATAACCTGCTGGCGTCCTCGGGAGCGGGCCAGGAGCGCGCGAAGATGATCTCCAGCAGCGTTCCGCTCGGCCGATTCGGTCTCCCCGCCGAGATCGCCAAGGCCGTGGTGTTTCTCGCCTCCGACGACAGCAGCTACGTCACGGGAACGGAGCTGTTCGTGGATGGCGGCTTTGCGCAGGTCTAGACGGTCGGAACGGTGCCGCCGTCAATGACGTACTCCGCACCGGTGATAGAGGCAGCGCGCGGCGAGGCGAGAAACGCCACGAGATCCGCGACTTCTCGTGGACGAGCCGGGCGCCCGATCGGGATGCCTCCGAGCGAGTTCATCAACCCCTGGCGCGCGCCCTCGTAGTCGGTGCCCGTCTTCCTCGCCAGCTCCGTGACCAGACCCACGGCGGCTTCCGTCTCGACCCAGCCGGGCGAAACTCTGACCACCCGGATGCCCTTCGGGCTCACTTCCTTGGACAGACCCTTGCTGTAATTCGAGAGCGCCGCCTTGGCCGCGGCATACGCGAGGGTGGCCTCGGGCAGCGGCAACTGTCCCTGGATGGAAGTGATGTGGATGATCACTCCCGCGCCCTGGTCGAGCATCGTCGGCAACAGCGCACGATCCAGCCGGACCGCCGGGAACAGGTTCTGGTCGAGCGCGCGTTGCCACTGGTCATCGTCGAGCATCGCGAAGCCGCCCGCCGGCGCCGATGAGCCGCCGACGACATGGACGATGATGTCGACGCCGCCGAGGCGATCACGAACCGCATCGGCCACGATCGCGCAGCCTTCGGCGGTGGCGACGTCCGCCGCGACGAACAGATCGGCGTCGGCGAGACCGGCCGGGGTTCTTCGTGCGGTGGTGAGGACCCTCGCGCCGGCCGCGCGCAGTCGCGCGACCACCGCCTCGCCAACCCCTTGGGTGCCGCCCGTGACGAGCGCCCGGCGGCCATTCAATTCGAGCCCGTCGCTCATGACGAAAGCCCTCCATCCTCGTCGAGTTGAGACGCGGGCCGCGCCATCGTCGTGACGCGCCCCTCGTCCCACGCGAGCACGGTGTGGGCCATCCCCACAAAGAGCCCGGTGCCGACCACACCCGGGATCGACCTCAGCTTGCCATCCAGCTGCGTCGCGTCCGCAATGGGGCTCACAGCGCAGTCGAGGATCAGGTTGGCGTTGTCCGTCACCACTGGCGCCGTGCCGTTCTTGCGCACCACCGGCGCGTAGCCCGCTTCGACGAGGCGACGGCGGCAGAACCCCACCGCGAAGGGCACCACCTCGACTGGAAGCTTTCCCCGACTTCCGAGCACGGGGACCAGCTTGTCTCGGCCGACCAGAATGACGAGCCGACGCGACGCGGCCGCGACGATCTTCTCGCGCACGAGCGCGCCGCCGTAGCCCTTGATCAGATCCAGGCGGGGGTCCACTTCATCCGCGCCATCGACCGTGACGTCGATCGCCGGCACGTCTTCGAGCGACGCAAGGGGGATGCCGAGTTGTCTTGCGAGGTTCGCCGTCGCCTCCGAGGTCGGGACGGCCGTCGTCCTGAGCCCGGCCTGCACCGCTCGGCCCAGCACGTGAACGAATGCGGTCGCCGCCTGGCCGCTGCCGAGACCAATCACCTGACCAGGATGTACGTACGCCAGGGCGTGCGCCGCGAGGGCCGCGGCGTCCGAATCAGTCAGACTCATCGACACCCGACTGTTCCTCGAGCTCTCATGGTCGCGTCAGTTGTGCCGCTGAGGATCGCGGGGCGGTGGCTCGGGCCGGCTCAACGGCCCCGTCTGGAGAACAGCCGACGGGTTCAGCATGACGAGCAACAGCGTACCGTACCCGGGCTCAGCGCAACCCGCATATCACGACCCGCTCACGCAGGACGTGTGGGCGCGCTCGCGATCAGCGCGGCGTCATCGGCGAATCGCGGAGGCCCCGATGGGCATCGAGAGAAGGAGGAGGCCGATCATGCGTGTCGTGCACATCACCAGCGCGAAGGGCCCGTTCGAGCTCGTCAAGCGAGAGATTCCGGAGCCCGGCCCGGGATCCGTGCGTGTCAAGGTCGAGGCCTGCGGCATCTGCCACAGCGACTTCGTGACGAAGGAAGGGATCTGGCCGGGTATCCAGTTTCCGAGGGTGCCCGGACACGAGGTCGCCGGCATCGTCGACGCAGTCGGCCCCGGCGTGGCCGGCTGGACAGCCGGCCAGCGGGTTGGAGTCGGCTGGCACGGCGGGCACTGCGGATATTGCAACTCCTGCCGGCGCGGGGACTTCGTGACCTGCCAGGTCGCGCCACAGACGCCCGGAATCTCGTACGACGGCGGCTACGCCGACTACATGATCGCCCCCGCCGCGGCGTTGGCGCGGATCCCCGACGGGCTCTCGGCGGTCGAGGCCGCACCGCTGATGTGCGCCGGCGTCACCACGTTCAACGCCCTGCGGAACAGCGGCGCCCGGCCCGGCGACACCGTCGCGGTGCTGGGCGTGGGTGGGCTGGGCCACCTGGGCGTGCAGTTCGCGTCGAAGATGGGATTCCGGACCGTGGCCATTGCGCGAGGCGCCGACAAGGAAGCGCTGGCTCGAAAGCTCGGCGCGCAGCACTACATCGACAGCCAGGCGCAGGACGCGGCGGCAGCGCTGACCAAGATGGGCGGCGCCCGGGTCATCCTCGCCACCATCACCAACGGCCCAGCGATGAGCGCCGTGCTGGGCGGCCTCGGCGTCGATGGCAGGCTCGTCATCGTCGGGGCGCCGGCCGAGCCGCTCGAGGTGCCGGCCCCCGGGCTCATCTTCGGGCGGCGCTCGATCATGGGCTGGCCGTCCGGCACGTCGATCGATTCCGAGGACACGCTCGCCTTCAGCGTGCTGAGCGGCGTGCGGCCGATGACGGAGGTCCTCCCCCTGGAGCGGGCCGCCGAGGCCTACGAACGCATGATGAGCGGCAAGGCACGCTTCCGCGTCGTCCTCACGACGGCGTAGACCTGGCGTCCCTGCTGTCGCTTCTTGACGGCGACATGATGCAGGCGGGTCAGCCGGCGTTGCGCGTCAGCCCACGCCTTTGTGCCCAGCTCGCGCAGGACCTTGCCTTGCGCCTGGGCCCAGAGGGGCCGCGCCACCTCCAGAGCTCGTCTCCCTTTCCCCGTGAGCTGCATCGCCTTGATCCGCCCGTCGGGGTGCGAAGCCCGCTCGAGCACGCCGTCGCGCTCCAAGAGGGTCAGGCTGCGTGTCAGGGTCGTCTGGTCGATCGCGAGCTCGTCCTCCAGCTGCTTCAGGCTCGCCTCACCCAGGCGTGCGACCGCGGCCAGAATACTGAACTGCGTCACCCGGAGCCCGCTCGGCCGCAGGCAATCGTCATAGAGCTGCGTCACCACGCGCGTGACCATGCGAAGCGTGTTGCACACACAGGGCGACAGCCGTCCACGGTCCTGTCCGGTCGTCAGCCTGGTGATTGGTCGGCTCATGGATATCACCTTATCAGCGACATTCGTGGCCGGCAAGTTTTTACATGTACATACATTATCTTGCCTCGAGTCCTCTCGAACCGCGAAACCCGATCGCCCTCACGGGCCGCTCACTGACAGAAGTCCGGCTTCAGCGTGTCCGAGTCCACGGGGGCAGACGCCATCAGGGCGGGCGCGGCTTCGAAGAGTCGTCCAGGGGCTTGAACAGCACCTTTGGCTTCGTCGGGCTGCAGAACGTCTACGCGGTCCGAACTGCGGTGGCGCGCGAGATCCTGCGCGAGTGGGGGCAGTGGCGGAGCGGTCCGCCGCCGCTGCCCTAGCACACGGCCATATGGTCTCTCCGGATTCTCTAGTTCCGACGGTCGACGAGCACGGCGTCGAGCGCATCGAGCGTAACAGGCTTTACGAGCAGCTCCAGCCCGAGACTCTCGACACGCTGTCGTGTTTCGTCGCTCACGTCACCGGTGACGATGACGACTCGGATCGAAGGGTCGAACTTTCGAATGTGGCGGAGGGTCTCGAACCCGTCGACCCGCGGCATGCGGAGATCCAGGAGCACGAGCCCGGGGCGTTGGTGCTTCACGATCCAGAGGGCTTCGAGACCGTCGCTCGCTTCCCACGTCACGCAGCCACGATTCCGCGCGTGCTCGCAAAGCATATTCCGAACGCGATCGTCGTCCTCGACCACCAAGACTGAGCAGATCGCCGAAGGTGAAGCAATCACTCAGCATCCCTCCCGGCCAACCGAAATCTCGGTGGACATCTGAAAACCGGCCAGTCGTGAACAGATCAAAACCGGCCGGTGGGAAACCGCCCCAAGCACCGGTGTTGTACAGCGTTTCCGCCTGATATCGCAAGGCACATCGATACGGGGAGCGCCCTGGATAACCGCGACATCGACACCGCTCATCCGTTTGGGCCCAGCGCGTGAGCCAGATATCCGATGGGAAACGATACGAGGCCGATGACCGCACTCCCCAGATCGAGATAGTGTCCTGCGCTGTGCTCGAGGCCCCACTGCATCCACGGCAGCACGTGAAGTGCCTCCGCCACGTGCACGAACACGACCGCCTCAAGACAGACCGCGCCAAGGAGCTGCAGGAGAGCGGGCACGGTTCTTCGTCGATGGCACAGGACGAGCGCGCCACAGAGCAGCATCGACGTCGGCACCACCGCGGTCAGTGCTCTCACGAGGATGGATGATTCCATCGCTCTTCACCTCATGCGCCCGTTTGAGGGCGAGGGAGTGGATCAGTGTCCGATGACCCAGCCGAGGCCAGCGGCAAGAGCGAGGAGCGCCACCGGGTGAACCCGGCCTGTCGCGCCAAGGACAAGCACGAGCCCCGCGATCCCGATGTAACTCCACGAGACGAACGCCTCGCGTCCGAGGTCGAGGACGGTGACGCCAAGGAGGCCGATGACCGCTGGCGCGGCGCCGGCGCCGAACTCGCGAAGGCGACGATCTTGGGCAAATCGAGTGATCTGCTGCGCGGTGAGCGCCGCGAAGCACGCCGGTGCCAGGAACGCGCCGAGCGTCGCCGCGACCGCGCCGATCAGACCGGCGACGTGATAGCCGATGAAGGTGCCCGTGATGAGCACCGGCCCAGGGGTCAGATACCCGAACGCCACGGCGGCGCCGAAGATCGCGGGTGTGATCCAGCCGGTGTCGTGGACTGTGACGCGCTCCACGAGGGGAAGGGCGGCCTGGCCCCCGCCGAAGGCCACGAGGCTGATGAGGACGAACCGCACGAAGAGTTCGAGGGGCACCATCACCGACTCCGGCCGGCCACGATACCGATGAGGCCGGCGGCGACCACGACCCACACGGCGCTCACCTGCCAAAACGCGACGACCGCGAAGCCTCCCAGCGCGAGCGCCCTGGGCAGCGGGCCAGTCAATGCGGGCTTCGCCAGGCGAGACATCGTCAGGAGGAGCAGGGCGGCAACGCCGGCCAGGACGCCCCGGCGGATCGCGGTGGCTGCCGGCACCCCCGCGAGGTGCGCGTACCCCCAGGCGAGTCCCAGCATCAGCACGAACGAAGGGAGCAAAAACGCGACGGTGGCGGCGACCGATCCGCGCCATCCAGCGAGCTTCCAGCCGAGATAGGCGGCGACCTGGACGACCGTCGAGCCGGGAAGCAGCTTCGTGTAGGTGAGCGCGTCCGTGATCTCATCCTTGGTTGCGACTTGCTGTCGCTGGACAAGATCATGATCGATCAATGCGAGGGTCGCTCCGAGCCCTCCGAACGCCAGAGCGCCAATGCGCAGAAACGTCCACGCGACGCGATGTACCGCCATCCGGTCAGGGGTCACCGCGGCGTCCCCGCGTGTGACTGCGTCGGTTCACCCTGCTTGCGGGGTAGGCGCGGCTCAACGGCCTTCGGCGCGGATCTGTTTCCAGATTCGGTCGATCGCTTGCCGGAGTTTCGCGTCGGCACCCGCGCGCACCTCATCCAGATAGCCCTTGGCCGCCGCGCCCATGACGAGAAGGGCCTGCTCCGACATACCCCGCACGATCGGATCGGGATCCAGGAGCTTGGTGGCCTGGCAGATCGGTCGAATGCCTCGCTTCAGGCTCGCCGTCTCCGAGGCACTCGCGAGACGACCGGTCTTGTCGAAGGCCAGCGAGGCGACGATCTCGCCAGGCCCACCACTGGGCTGAGTCGCGGTCGCCCTGCCGGTGACGCTCAGCGCTCCGTCCGGCGCCGCGATGGCCTGGACGGCATCCTCAGGGATGGAGAATTGGAAAAACCCGTCTTGGTGAAGTTCCTCGACCAGTCGCAGCCAAGCCTTCGCGACATCCTTCGCTTGGTCGGCGGTCGTGACCGGGGGCAAGGCGGCCTGGAAGAAACGCTCGAGCGCGCCGGCATCGCCGACATGCCCAACGGATCCGTCCGGTTTCGCGACGAAGAGATTGTTCGACCCGAGAGGTCCGGGCGGCGTGATCGCCACCGGATATTGGCGGAAGCGCAGCACGTAGAAACGATGGGTCGGGAAGACCTTGGCGATAGCCGGGTCCGTAATCGCGGTGGTCTGGCCCCGGTCCGCGCCTGGGAACTCCGCGAGCTTTCGTGCTAGCGATTCATCGGCTCGCTCTGCCGCCGCGACGGCGTTCACCGTCAGGCTCAGGAATCCGCACAGCACGACAGCGTAAACGACCACCGAAGAGACATGTGCCAGCCATCCAGCGCGATGGGTATTCATGATCTCTACCTTCTTTCTCGCGCTCGAGGCAGAAGCCTTTCTCTGTCCGTCATTCATTATGCAGGACCGAGCCATGAGACGCTGCGGTCACTCGCCTGCTGCGTGCGCCAGCTCCGCGGTCCGCACGTGAGGACGTGCGCGTGATGGAGCAGGCGGTCGAGCATCGCGGCGACGGCCGCGGTGTCGCCGAGCAGCTTGCCCCGGTCCTCGACGGGACGGTTCGAGGTGATCAGTGTCGACGTTCGCTCGTAGCGCCGCATCACGATCTCCAAGAGATCCTCGGCCGCCGTGTGCGGGAGCTTCCGCATGCCGAGATCGTCGACGATGAGCAAGGGTACGCCGGTGACGGCGACGTAGTCCTTGCGCGTGCCGTCGAGCTGCGCGTCGGCAAGCTCTTCGAGCAGGACATGGGCTTCGCGATAGAGGACGCGGTGCCCCTGCTGGATCGCGGCGAAGCCGATCGCCTGCGCGAGGTGGCTCTTGCCCGTGCCGGGCGGGCCGAGGAAGAGGGCATCGGCGTGCTGGGGGATCCAGCGGGCGGTGGCCAGCTCGAAGACGAGGGTGCGGTTCATCTTCTTGTTGAAGTCGAAGTCGAAGGTGTCCAGCCGCTTGCCGACGTCGCGGAAACCGGCGAGCTTCACCCGACGTTCGAGGAGGCGATCCTGCCGACGAAGCAGTTCGTCCTGCACGAGCCGGGAGAGAAAATCGACAAAGGCCCTAGTGCTAGGCGGGCACCCACAGGGTGAGGAATGACCGGACCTCTGGCGTGGCGGCGAGGCGGAGCGCGCCCTGCTCGAGAGCCACGACCCGGGGCGGTGCGAGAACATTCCCCGCTCGGCTGAACTCTGCGCGCGACTGACCCTTTACTCGCACACGACCTTATAGCCCTGCCACGTTCCAAGGGCGACCAGATGTGGCGTCGGAACGTACTTCGTGCCGCCCTCCGACTGCGCCACCCCGGGCGCGCAGGGGTTCGGGGGCTCAGTGGTCATGATCTGAGAACATCCCGCGGCAAGCAGGGCGCTGAGGATGACTGACGTCCATCTCATGACGTGTACCTCGATGTTTCTCGACCCGAATCCAGACCCCGAGCGTGATACGAACGACGCGCGAGACGGTCGATTCCAATGATAACCCGTCCCTTGCGGACTACGCTGACTTCATCCGCGACCAGCCGGCGCGCGAGGTCAAGATCAGGTAGTCGGCGAACATCCTGGCTAGAGCCGGCGCTTTGGGATCACGTTCCGTGATCCTCGCACCTTCGGCCCCATCTCCGCTATCTCGGCAACGTGGCGCCCAGTGAGGCCGCGATCTGTGGCATCGCCATGCTCATCCGCGATCTCGCCCGCCTGACCGAACTGCTCGCTGGGTGCGATTATGAGATCCGGGCGCGGCGGGAGAAGCCCGGGTGAGCGGGTGCCAGACAGCTTGGACGCCCGCCGACGACAGGGGCTGACGGTCGTCTTGACCTCGCCGCTTGTGATTGTGAGGGCGAAGGTCATGCGGGCGAGCAGCGTGGTCGAGCATTCCGGGGAGTTTCCGGGGAGCCAGCGTCAAGAAGCCGATCGGCAAAAACGAGAAGCCCCCGAAACCTCTGTGGTCTCGGGGGCTTACGTGGTTGCGGGGGAGCGCTTTGGACGTGGCGCATCCAGCCCCGGAGCCGGCGTGATCGAGTTCAGTTTCCGCGGTGAGGCGTAGTTTCGGGCCCTCGCACGGTGGGCCGGTATCTTCCCCTTCCCTGCACGTCAATCGCGCGCCAGAACTCGTCCACGTGCGCCTGGGTGCGGGTTCTGAGAACGTCCCGAGACAAAATCGGCAGTGGTCGTGCGTGCCGGAAAGCTCAGCTTTCCGGTGATAGATGCCCACCCCAGCGGGCGGACGGCGGGGTCAAGGGTCGCAGGAGGCGACGAGCGCAGCGAACTTGCCCTTGACGCCGCCGACCGCCCGCGGAATATTGCGGGCACTAACGTACCGACCTAACACCTCGCGGTTCCCCGTCTCGGCCATGTGACTCCGCGGTTGGGCGGTTGGTGCATCGTTGAGCCCGCGGTAGATGCCATCGCTGTCTCGAGTCGTGTCGCTCTTCGTGGTCGACGCGCGCTCGTAGTGTGTCGCAACCCTGCGAGGAAAGCGGCGGGATGTAGCAATCCTTTCCAGACCAGCGACATACCGGGGATTTGCTGGGAAAGGGGGAGGGTAGTGTCGCAGTTATGGGTTGGAAGGCGACAGCGCCGGAAGGCGCCTACTGGATCACCTGATCTGTCCGCAACAAGAGTGCCGGCGGGATCGTCAGGCCGAGGGTTTTCGCGGTCTTCAGGTTGATCACGAGATCGAACTTCGTGACGTGTTCGATGGGCAGATCGGCCGGCTTGGCACCTTTCAGGATCTTGACGACATAGGTCGCCGCCCGGCGAAACTCGTCGAGAAAACTCGGTCCGTAGGTCATCAGCAGGCCCGCCTCGGCCAACGATCGCCAGAGGGATATTGCGGGTAACCGGTGCTTCCCGAGGAGTACGGCAATTTTCTCTCGATGCAGAACAAACAGCGGCGTGCCCGGGACCAACAGCGCACCGACGCGAGCCTTGGCAGCCGCTCCGACCGCGTCGCCGAGGTCCTTGGGATCTCGCACTTCAAAACGGAGTAGCTCGAGCCCCAGCGCCCGCGCCGCGCCCGCGAGCTGACTTTCGGTACGCGGATCGATGTCCGCACCCCACAGCACGCCCACGCGCGAGAGCTTTGGGAGCGCTTCTTTCAGAAGCTCTAACCGTTTCCCTAACCACTCCTCTGGCACGGCGGCGATACCCGTGATGTTGCCGCCCGGGTACGCAAGACTGGCCGCGAATCCGTCCCGAACGGGATCGCTGGACGCTGCCACCATCACGATGGGAATGCTTTTTGTCGCGTTTCGTGCCGCGTTCAGCGTCGTTGGCCCCGCAGCGGGAACGATCACATCAACGTTCAAGCGAACGGGCTCGGCCGCGAGGTCAGGGAAACGCCCGCTCCGCCCCTCGCTGTAGCGTAAGTACTCGCGCTCCCACGTCTAGCGTCTGACGCCTCCTCGATGCATCGTGGCGTCAAGGAGAGGAGGCGCCAGATGGACGATCGCATTGCCAAGCTCAAGATCCGTGTTCGTGCGCTACACCGAGGCCAAGCCGCGAGTCAGGTCCGGTACCCCGAGGATCTCCGCGCCGAAATCACTGCGGTAACCCACGACGCCAGGGTCGCCGGCCGGTCCGTTTACATCGTGGCACGCGAGATCGGTGTGTCCGCCCCGACGCTGATCCAGTGGGCGCGCCAGCCGATGCGCCGGCCCTGGCGGCCCGTCACGCTGGCGTCACCAGCGGTCTCCGAGGCAGCTCCGCCCGTGAAACCGGTTCTCGTAACGTCCCATGGCTTCCGCGTCGAGGGTCTCGACGTCGCCGGCGTCGTCACCGTGCTCCGGAGTCTCGCGTGATCGGCTCCACGCGGCAGGTCAGCGTGTACGCC
>Ga0207646_10006675_pt1 | contig 11893 bp, 8 predicted proteins | sample KBSK5502metaG_FD_184343 | JGI IMG/M metagenome (GOLD analysis project Ga0207646, IMG submission 184343) | Corn, switchgrass and miscanthus rhizosphere microbial communities from Kellogg Biological Station, Michigan, USA - KBS K5-50-2 metaG... | ecosystem: Host-associated > Plants > Roots >...
CCGCCCGTAAAGCCCTTAAAAAAATGACCGCCACGAAAATCCTATTACTGATACTTCTGACGCCCCTGGCCGCGTTTGCAGCGGAAGCCGTCTGCGAAGTTGCATCCCCCATGGCCGCTTTTTCCATCCCTCACGTCGCGCCAGCGCCGGAACTGGATACTGATCCACACTCTGCAACCTGGTCGCACGCAGCGTCTGCCTGGATCGAGAAAGATTGTACGCACCAGATTGAATATCCCAAGCTCAAGACTGAAGTGCGTGGATTTTGGACCGGCTCGGATCTGTATCTGCTTTTCATCTGCCCTTACCACGATTTAAATCTCTGGCTGCCCGCGGATAATGGAAAAGACCGCCTCAAGCTTTGGGACCGCGACGTAGTCGAATTCTTTCTGGGCGATGACTGGACCGACATCAAACACTATCGGGAGTTCGAGGTCGCGCCCACAGGCGACTGGGTTGATTTGGCCATCGATCTGAACAAGGAGAGCTATGACGCGAAGTGGAATTCCGGATGGCAGCGCCAGGCGCGCATCGATGAGAAGAACCACATTTGGTACGCTGCGGCACGCGTGCCGTTGAAGTCCGTCAGCGAGCAACCGGTAAAAGCCGGGACTAACTGGCGAGTCAACCTATATCGCATCGAGGGACTCGGCGCGGATCCGCAGCGTCATTTTATGTGCTGGCAGCCCACCTGTGTCACAAATCGTGACCCTAACCACGTACCTGAACACTTTGGAACCCTGATCTTCACGGAATAGACCTCCTCACTAGCGAACCGGCTTCTCCTAAGTGTGCAAACATTTTCTCCATCGCGGCAACACATTAGCCCCGGGACGAGCTTTATTCCGATAGGTTGCTGATTTCATTTGTGAACAATCTCGACGCCTATCGGCGACCGAATTGCACATATAAAGCTGCCTCTCCCCCAATAAGTGTTCCGTTTCCCCCCGACTATCTAGAACTTTTCAACTGAATTTCCACGGGCGAGAGCTCTTCCTCCGAGCTGAACTCACCGGAGGCTTTGTGCGCCTGATCGCCAAATTTCTGCAATGTGCCGAGGCGAAAGAACTTTCATGTTGACACTTCGCGAATTTAGGCATACAAACTCGTCCAACTCCCCTTCCAACGGGCTTTTCAGCCCGCAGTTATCTTCTCCCCTTGCAAACCCTAATTGCATTTCGCAACTCATTTTGAGTGTTTCAGTTCGTCTGACCCAGTTCTCTCAGCCAGGTTCTTGGAGGTCTTCAATGGCGTCAACCGCAGAATTCTTCGCCACCCGTGCGCGTGGCATGATGATTGTGTTCGTCACGATAGTGACTTTACTTGCGAGCGCGGCCTTCGCGCAGTCGCCAGTGAGCGACGATACTTATGTTTCTTCTGCTGCGCCCACCACCAACAACGGGAACAGCCCGTCCCTTGTGGTACAGAAATCGTCGAATGGGACAACACTGATCAAGCCTGACCTTACTCAGTTGCAAGCCGCGGGCGTGCAAGGCAACGCGGTCAGCAAGGCGTACCTGAAGTTGTACACCAGCGCCGTTACCGGCCAGGGTACCTTCGATGTTTACCAAGTGACGTCACCCTGGGTGGAGGGCACGGTCACCTACAACACCATGCCTTCGATGACCTTGGTTGCTGCGGGAGGAGGTTCTTGCCCTGGGGTCCAGTGCGTCAACACGACCAGCAAGTACGTGCAAGTGGATATCACGAGCTTGGTTCAAGGATGGCTGAACGCGCCTTCCACGAACCTCGGGCTCGCACTTAAGCCGAACGGCACGACGATCTCGGTAACCTTCGAAAGCAAGGAGAGCACAACCACCAGCCACGCGCCAGAAGTGGACGTTGTGTTGAATACTACCCTCTCGCAGATTCCTGGCAGCATTTCCGAATCGCAGGTCACAAACCTGCCCACTGACATAGGGAACCTGAACATCAACGTTGCCAGCAAAATTCCCCTGTCTTTTATGGGAGCTACAAATGGAGTAGCTACTCTGGATGGCACGACGCACGTGCCGGTTTCTCAACTGCCTGGCACTCTGGTTTACAACAACCAGGCCAACACTTACGGCGCGGGCAATAAACAGACCTTCACGTCGAATGGCACTGCAGGGCTGAACCTCGCTGGGACGGCGCTTGATCCCACCACACTGGCGGTTGGCGACCTTTGGTTCAATAGCAGTATTGCGCCGATAGGTCATTTGAAATTTAAGGCGGGTACCGGGCCGGCAGAGACCCTAGCTTACCTAAGCGACATCAGTGGAACCCTGAGTGCAGCGAACAGCTACACCGATTCTAAGGTGGCGACCGAAGCCTCAGCGCGGAGCGCGGCGGATGCGGCGGAAGCCCTGGCTCGGGCAAGTGGGGATGCTGCCACTCTGGCCACAGCCAACACTTACACAGATAGTTCGGTGTTGACGGAGAAAAACCGAGCCACCGCGGCGGAAACTTCGAAAGCTAATCTGGTCGGCGGCAACATCTTCACCGGCGGTTCGCAGAAACTGGCGGCGGCGGCGGCACTCTATCCTTCATTGAACGTGCCCAACAGCACCACCGCGCCCACCACTCCGGCGATCGGTGACCTGTGGTTGCTCAATCTGGATCCCCATTTGAACTTCCGAGACATGAACAATGTCACGCAAATGCTGGCCTTCACCTCGGACGTGACCGCGGCCAACAGCAGCACTCTGAGTTCAGCCAACAGCTACACCGATTCTAAGGTGACGGCAGAAGCGACGGCGCGCAGCACGGCGGATGCGGCGGAAGCCCTGGCTCGGGCAAGTGGCGATGCCACCACTCTGGCCACAGCCAACACTTACACCGATAGTTCGGTATTGACGGAGACTAACCGAGCCACTGCGGCGGAAGCTTCGAAAGCTAATCTGGTCGGCGGCAACATCTTCATCGGCGGTTCGCAGAAACTGGCGGCGGCGGCGGCGGCCTATCCTTCATTGAACGTGCCCAACAGCACCACCGCGCCCACCACTCCGGCGATCGGTGACCTGTGGTTGCTCAATCTGGATCCCCATTTGAACTTCCGAGACATGAACAATGTCACGCAAATGCTGGCCTTCACCTCGGACGTGACCGCGGCCAACAGCAGCACCCTGGCTTCGGCAAACGCCTACACGAACACGGCGGTGGCGACCGAAGCCTCAGCGCGGAGCACGGCGGATGCGGCGGAAGCCCTGGCTCGGGCAAGTGGCGATGCCACCACTCTGGCCACAGCCAACGCTTACACCGATAGTTCGGTGCTGACGGAGACTAACCGAGCCTCTGCGGCGGAAGCTTCGAAAGCTAATCTGGTCGGCGGCAACATCTTCACCGGCGGTTCGCAGAAACTGGCGGCGGCGGCGGCACTCTATCCTTCATTGAACGTGCCCAACAGCACCACCGCGCCCACCAGCCCGGCGATCGGTGACCTGTGGTTGCTCGATCAGGATCCCCACTTGAACTTCCGAGACATGAACAATGTCACGCAAATGCTGGCCTTCACTTCGGACGTGACCGCGGCCAACAGCAGCACTCTGAGTTCAGCCAACAGCTACACCGATTCTAAGGTGACGGCAGAAGCGACGGCGCGCAGCACGGCGGATGCGGCGGAAGCCGTGGCGCGGGCGAATGGTGACGCTACCACACTAGCCTCAGCCAACACTTACACCGGTAACGCGGTCTCCGCGGAAGCCGTGCTGCGAGCTGCTGGAGACGCCGCCGCAGTGTCCTCAGCGAACGCCTACACTGATGGGCAAGTGGCTACCATCAACACCAGTCTGACGGGAAAGGCGAACCTATCCGGTGGCAACAACTTTATCGGGAATCAGAGCATCACCGGGAATGCCTCAATTACTGGAAACGAGACGGTGAACGGACTGCTGACTTTACCCGTGTCAGCGGCGGGCAACAATCAGCCCTCCCACCTGTTTCAGTTGAACGCAACCGACAACACTGGCACGGCGCAGTCGGCGCAGTTGCAGGCGTTGGCCGACGGCAGCTTGAGCTTCCGGTTCGGGCCAACTGCTGGCCCGATCTTTCAGAAGCTCTCGATTGATAATGCTGGCAACATCGCCTTCGCGGGTACTCAGACTTTTCCGGGGACGGTTACCTCCGCACAGTTCGCCAGCCTGGGTACCGCCGGAACCATCAACTCGGCGGGCAATCCGGTAGATTGGACGAAACTCAAGAACGTACCAGCCGGGATCGCTGGGGGTCAGGTGGTCACCAGCGTGAACACCGGCGCTGGTCTTACGGGTGGGCCGATCACTAGTACGGGCACGATTTCGATCGCCAGTGCTGGTGTCACCAATGCCATGCTGCAAAACAGCAGCATCGGGGTGACTGCAGGTGCGGGCATTTCGGTCGCAGGTACTTCGTCCCTCGGCGGATCTTTCAGCATCGTCAACACTGGCGTGCTGAGCTTTAACACTCGAACGGGTGCAGTCACTCCACAAGCCAACGACTACTCGTTCGCGCAATTGAGCGGCACCGATTCCGCCACCAGCCACTTGGTCTATGACAACCAGGCCAATACTTACGGTGCGGGCAGCAAGCAGACTTTTAAAGCCTCCGCAACCCTTGCCGGACTGAATCTCGCTGGGACTTCAGCCGATCCTTCCCCCTCTCTCGCTGCTGGTGACCTCTGGTACAACAACAGCAGCGGCACGAACCATCCTCGCTTCTACGACGGCACGACCACCCACAGTCTTGCATTCGCAGATGACAGCGGAGCCAACCTGACCAACCTAAATGCCAGTAACTTGTCGAGTGGCACAGTGCCGGCGGCTCGGTTGTCAGGAACTTACGCCATCACCGTCAACGGCAACGCGAGCACAGCCACCGCATTGGCGGCAGTTCCAAGTCAGTGCGCGGCAAGCACCTTCGCTACTGGCGTCGCCGCCAACGGCAATGCGAATTGCACCCAGCCTTCGGCGGGGAACTTGTCGAACGGCACCTCGGGTTCGGGAGCAATCGTGCTGGCTACTTCGCCAGCCTTGGCGGGTACGCCGACGGCGCCGACCGCTGCAGCGGGAACCAATACGACACAGGTCGCCACGACGGCGTTTGTCCAGTCAGCCGCCAGTTCCGCCGCAGCAACGATCTCTTTCATCAAGGACACCAGCGCCGGGGCCCTGCCGAACAAGTCAAGCGCTTGGGTAGGTAATTCCTTGACGGGCGATGGCAGCGGGCTCGAGGCCAATTTCGAATTCCTGGTTGGACAGACGCCGACCTTTACGAAGTTCTACTGCAGACTGAGTGCCAGCCAACCGCAGGTGGTGACGTTCCAGTTATTTGATGGAAGCGCGAACCCGGTGAGTGGGGCTTCGTGCCAAATCGCCGCCAACGCGACCTCCAACACCGCTACGGTATCGGTCGCCCTCACAGCTGGCGGCCTTTACGCAGTGAAGGCAACCCTGGCGAGCGGCACTTTCGGTGGCGGCGGTCCCAACGCGTGGTGGGCCCTCGGTCAGTAGGCGCAACGAGAGGCGGTGGGCCGCTAACAGCGCCCGTGCCGCGGGAGAGACACAAGATGGATGGAGTGGCAATGAAGAAAGGGGGCTCGGGATGCGCAAAACAATTGTAGGGGTGTTCGTTATATCAATAGTGAGCGGGCTTTTTGCCCAGACCAGCGGCGTGCAGACGGCCACGGTCACGCTGAGTGCGGCTCAGTTGCAGAGCCTTAGGGAAAGCCCAGTCACCCTAATTCCCGCCCCCGGGCCAGGGCAAGCGATCAATGTCGCGAGCGCCACGCTTCAATACAACGCGGGTACCGAACGTTATGCGGGCGGCCATAGCCGTTTTGAGATAACGCTGGGTTCGTATGACAGTCTGAACCCTATCTGTGTGTTCGACAGTATTCTGACAAGCGGGTTCACAGACCGGGACGGCGATCAGATGAAGACGGTCCTAGCCAATCCGCTTGATTCGTCATTGAACCTAGAAAACCTGGATCTTGAAATTGTGAACTTTGGTCCGCCATTGATCGATGGCGACGGGACGGTATCGGTCGCCGTGAACTACACAGTTGTACCAGTACAGTAGGGTTACATGAAGATGAACGAAAAAACCGACACCCTGTTGCCGCTGGCGCCGCCGATCTCGCAAGGCGACGAGGCCATGCCGGGCGAGTTTGCGGGGATGTATCAGGCTGGATTCGAGTTCGGTTACAGCAGCGGACGGGAAGCAGGTTTCCGCCAGGGTTATCAGGCTGGATACGGCGACGGCCGCGGCCAGGGCACGAGCAGCCTCCCTGCCGCAGCGGAGAAACGTGCGACCGGAATGCCGAAGACACGGCTTTTCGCCCTGCCCTGTAGCCAGTGCCGAAGATTTTTTTTAGCGACGAGGTGCGGTGTCCATACTGCAAGACCGCAGTCGCAGGTGAGTCGAAAGCAGGTTCCTCGTGGGGTTGAAATCTCCACGGGGAATGACAAAGAGTAAGAAAGCCAAGGGGGAAAACTAGATGTTTCATCGTTCGACAAGCTTGACAGTTTTGCTGGCGCTTCTACTGTGTCTGGGCACCGCACTGGCACAATCGGCGCCGGTTACCTACAGTTATGATCTCATTGTCACCGATCAAAAAACGGTGAACGCTTGCTCCTCGAGCGAGCCAGTGTTGTTGAGCGGTGTGATGCATTTTTCCTATTCCGTCACCACTGACAGCAGCGCAGTCAATCACTTCAGCGTCACCGTTGCCAACAATCTGACCGGAGTCGGGCAAAACACGGGCACCTACTACGTGGCCAACGACTCGGACCAATACAACTCCAATAACGACGATGCCTCGGCGGATCTGACCGTCGAGTTAAAGTCGGACTTGAAGTCTCAAGGATCGCCTCCCGGCATGACGCTGGTGCAGTCGCTGCATATTGTGGTGGATACGACCGGCACCATCAGCGCGCAAATCGTGAGCAACACGACTGGATGCGGGAGTTAGAGATTTTCCTTCGTACTTTGCGCCCTAACGGGCAAAAGGCAAAGACACGAAGGACACGAAGCTTCACGAATGGTTCAGGGCTGCCCCGGCCTGCGGTAGGAAGACGAGAAATTTCACGGAGGAATCAATGCTTCATCGTACGAAACGCACAATACTGACGTTCACATTCGCATTTCTGGCCATGGTGATGTGTGCGCCAGGCGCGTTCGGCCAGGCAGTAACCCAGGACGCTCCGATCACCAACCAGATGACCTTCAACACGTGCAACGGCGACACCGTTACTCTGAACGGGACCTTGCACAGTGAGATGATGTTTTCCACCAATCCGAATGGTATGACTCATTTCAGCCTGAATGCTAGCTCCCATCTGACCGGAGTCGGCACGCCCAGCGGAGCGAGTTACGTGGAAAACGACACAACCCACCTGGAAACAAATACGCGAGGCTTCGCGCAGGAACAGTCCAATAACACTAAGCTCAAGCTGGTCTCACAGGGTCCCGAGCCCAACATGATGGATCATGCGACCCTACACGTCGTCATCGACAAGAACGGCGTCCCGAAGGTCGAGATCTCAAAGCACCAGCTGAAATGTAATTAGCCGCTGGGACCCGACTGAAATAATGCTTGAGTTTTCCGATTCGGCCTGAGATAGCGAACCTGCTGTTTCCGGCCTCTAAGGACGGGGATCAATCCCCGTCCTTTTTCTTTCTCCGAAGATCGCGCCAAACCAGTTTCTAAAGTAGCTGAAAATAGATTGCCCGAGCTATTAGCCCGAACTGCACTGTCACGACGCTTTCGACCGGAGCAGACCCAAAAAGAGTAAGGGCAAGTCCACCTTCACTCACATTCATGATCTTGCCCGCGAAGGTCGCACCCGTGTAGCAGGAAAGCTGGATTGGCAGGTCAACCGCGTGGCGGAAATATCTGCGATGCTCGCGTTCCATCCTAAGAAGTGCTATGTCGAGAATGCACGAAGCGGCTTATCCTGAACCGGCTTGCCCAGCACGAAATTGGCCCCCGCTTCAACCGCCGGCCAGAAGAGTTGGATGCCATTGATGGGGCAGTTGCAGCGGAGGTGAATGCGCGAGCGTCAAAAATCTCGGCACTTCCAAACGGATCGGCAGGGGGTGGGCGGTGATGCATGCCTACAACAGACAGCGCCAACCGACATCTTCTCCGAATTCTTGCGGACACCAGTACTTGTTAGCACGTTCGCGTTTTCGGCGCGAACTTCTTCCCCCAGCCCTCTCGTTTTACAAGAGTGAAGTCGGTCAAATGCGACGTCCTAACGCTGACGGATGGGCTCAGGCGCTCTGCCCATTCCATTCTGATCGTCACCCATCACTCGCTGTTAATGTTCGCTCTGGCGGGTTTCACATCTCGTGCTTGGCAAGCGGCGGGAATGTTATCGATTTTGTGATGCTCCGATACGGACCGGATTTCAAAACCGCGGCGATCCGGTTAGGCGCATGGGGAGATGCTAAGGCGCTGCGGTGCAACCTACCGCCCGAAGAGCGACGACACGGATGGTCTGTGCGGCAGACCGATGCGGCGCACGAGGTCGTGGAAACGAGGGTCGGAGCGCAGTGGGTCCCATTCAGCGCCCGAGTTGAGATATGTCAACTGTTGAGATTTCTCATCAAATGCTCTTTCCAGCCACGCGAATGCCTCGTCCCTTTCTCCAAGAGCAGCGTAGAGTTCAGCCATGTCGATTGGCCACAAATCTCTGTGCTTAACTTCCTCTTTCAGCTCTGGTACCAGTTTTAGTGCTTCGCTTTTTCTGCCGGATAGCGCATAAATGCGCGCGAGTCCTTGTTTATCTCCTCGATTTTCTGCAGTGGCCTTGAGGTACATCCCCTTTCGTAAATAGGCTTCGCAGAGGTAAGCGCGCGCGGGCCAGAAGTCTGGATCAAGCTCAAGGGTCTTCTGGAGTTGTTCGATTGCTTGATCGTACTGGCGAGAGGAGAGGAAACGTCCCGCTAAGTTCGTACTCGTCATCAAGGAGAGTGGATCAAGTTCGAGGGCTCGTTTCATCTCAGCAACAGCTTCAGCATGTCGGCCCATCGGTGTTAGATAGCTATAGCTGTACCAGTAGTGTGGCATCGGCGAGCCGGGATTGAGTTCCAGCGCGCGCTTGAATTCCCTCTCCGCAGATGCCCAGTCCCAGTCATACGAAGCTTTGATCTCGCCAAGAGTGGCGTGAGCTTCAGCGAGCTGGTTATTAATTTGCAGCGCTTTCAAGGCTGCTGCTTTGGCTTTTGGATAGGCTTCCCTTGGCGGAAGGATACCGTAACGACTGAACAAGCTGTAGGAATCAGCCAAACCAGCATAGGCGACCGCGTAAGTTGGGTCCTTGGCAATCGCCTGTTCGAAGTACTCAATACTTTTCTTCAGCCCTTTCTGAGTTCTTTTGTTCCAATAGTATCGCCCCTTAAGATAGGCCTCGTGAGCTTCGGTATTCACCGGCCGCGCACTTGCCAGTCTTGCCTGCTCCGACGGCGTGAGTTTCACTTTGATCTCGTTGGCAATCGCTTGCGCCACCTCGCCCTGCACCTCCAGGATGTGGCTCAGATCGCGATCGAAGCTCTGCGTCCACAGACCGCTCTGATCTCTGGCCTGAATGAGCCTGGCGCTGATGCGCACCTTTCCCCCTTCCTGGCGCACACTGCCTTCTAGGACGTAGTCGGCATGCAGCTCGCGGCCGATCTCGGCAATACTCTTCTTGGTACCCTTGTAGCGCATCGACGAGGTACGAGCAATCACGCGCAATTGCTGCGGCTGCAAGCGTCCCAGTTCGTTGGTCATCTCATCTGTCAGCCCATCGCTGAAGTACTCCTGCTCGGGATCGCCGCTTAGATTCTCAAAGGGTAAGGCGGCCAGCATGACGGTCGCGGGTCGCGCGTTGGCTCGCCAGCGGTAATACACGACAGACGCCGCGGCTATCGCAAGGATCGCAACAGCGGTCAGAGTGATTTGCCACGTCTTGTGTTGGCGACGTGCTGCTCTCTGGTCCGTTGCTTCGGCAATCACGGGCGCCAGAATCCGATAACCGCCTCTGCCGACGGTCTGGATATAGGTAGGTTCGCGAGCGTTATCCTCAAACGCCTTGCGCAACTCGGAAATAGAACGGGTTAGAACGTCGTCTGTGACGAAGGTTTCGGCCCAAACCAGGTGGATGAGTTGTTTTTTAGTCACCACCTCGCCCGGCTGCTCGGCCAGCGTGAGCAGCACCTGCATCACCTTGGGCTCGAGGCGGACAGTGCGTCCGTCCCGCTCCAGACTGTTTAAATCTGGAGCGACCGTCCACTGCCCCACTTTGAAACGCCGGGCCACCGTAATCCTCCCGGGTGCTGTCCCTAGCTATCCGCACAGCGGACAGGTCCGCACCGAGGCTTTCAAAATCCTATTGGGAAGTTGCCGGACATGGGCACTCCCCCGGCCGTAAGTGGCGCAATTATAACGCCTTCCTCAGCCTCGGCGTTCCCTCAGCAAAACCCTTCCCTAACCTCGGCCCAGCCTCAGGACTCCCTCAGTTAAGACCCGCTATCTTCGGAACAAGCGCACGACGCTGGGCACGCGGCTGTTGGACCAAAGCCTACCCCAGTTGAATTGGACCGAACAGCACACTGCAAGGAGGGTACCATGAGACGATTCTCACTACTGGCGTTCATTCTTCTGGCCGCGGCGGCTTCAGCGTACGCTCAGTTCACGTTCACGTCCATTGACTTTCCCGGGAGCACATTCACCTTAACCCGCGGAATCAACAATCACGGCGATATCGTAGGTGCATACCGCATCGAGCCACCCCGTCATGCCCTGCTGATCAAAGCGGGCCAATTCATTCCACTCGCACCCACGACCATCCTGGGCACAAACTTCAGCGATGCGTTCAAGATCAACGATCGCGGGGACATAGTTGGGCAATTCATCGGGGATGACGGATTCTTTCACGGATTCCTCCTCAGCAAAGGTGTGCTGACCACGCTGGATTTCCCCGACGCCACCCAGACGCTCGCTTTTGGGATTAATGAGTCCGGTACAGTCGTCGGTGCTTGGGATCTCCTCGATGCTGACGGCAACTTGCTCGCCGAGCATGGCTTCACTTGGAAGAATGGAGCTTTTACGGAAGTAAATTTCCCTGGTTCCGTAGACTCGGCCGTGTTGGGTATCAATGCCCGTGGCGATCTCGTCGGAGATTGGGACGCTGGCCTAGGCTCGCAGACACACGGGTTTGTTTGCTCCGATGGGCAATGCTTCAGCTTTGATGTTCCCTTCCCTGGGTCTATCTATACGCAACCCGACGACATCAATGCGCTTGGCCACATTACTGGCATCTACATCGACGCGGACGATATGCTACACGGATTCCTGGCTGTGGGCGCGAACTTCACCAGCTTGGATTTTCCAGACGCGACGGGTACAAGTGGTTGGGGCATCAACTCCGCCGGTCAAATCGTTGGCATTTACGGTGCTGCCGATGATTCGGTTCATGGTTATCTGGCACAGCCCAATAACAAGGCAAAGCCGGAGTAATCACCATTGAACGTCTTGTTGGCACTCAAGGCATAACGTCCTTTTGCAGAGTTTACCTAAAGCCCAAGCTCGGCGGCAACATAACTGTCGAGAACAAGGCGTTTACACCAACTGAGAATTGCTACCCGACTCCGCTCTCCCCGCGCTCCCGCTCCCCCGCTCCCCAGCCCGCAAATCACATCGACGCTCATCGATCTCATAGCGCACGACGCATAGCTCTCGAACCCGCTAATGACGCAGGTGAAACGCATGTCATAGCGCTAGAACCAGCATAAAAACTGATTGAAACGCATGGTGCTCGAAGCGCAGGGGGGCAACGTGTAATGGTCTCCCCTATACTCCCCCAAGGGGCGTTGACTTGCTCGGAATGGACAGCCTAACATGGCGACCAGTCGAAGGTCGCAAACGGTTAGGCACCGTAATTTCCCACTACCG
>Ga0207646_10006676_pt1 | contig 11893 bp, 10 predicted proteins | sample KBSK5502metaG_FD_184343 | JGI IMG/M metagenome (GOLD analysis project Ga0207646, IMG submission 184343) | Corn, switchgrass and miscanthus rhizosphere microbial communities from Kellogg Biological Station, Michigan, USA - KBS K5-50-2 metaG... | ecosystem: Host-associated > Plants > Roots >...
CGCCTTCGGCAGCGGCCGCCAGTTGAGGGTGCCGGGGTCGAGGCCTCGCACCTGCTCGCGCAAGTTCTTGTGCAGGTCGTGAAACGCCCGGCCGAGCACTTCGCGGATCTTGTCTTCCATCGTCTACACCTTCTCGGTCACGCGGTACTCGAGATAGCGACCAAACAGTAATCGCGTGTGCGCCTCGAGCGCAGGCAGCACGCTCATGACCAGGCCGACGATCGGGTACGCCAGGTACTGGACGTAGATGACCGTCTTCTTCCACAGCGGCCACGACGCGGGCTTCGGCGGGAGCAGGCGGATCTCGAAGTAGAGGAAAAAGATCACGGTCGAGAGCGTCGTCCCGAGCAAGAGTCCGGAGATCGTCCACAGGGTCTGGCCCAGGTCGGTCAGCGAGAAGTCGACGCTCACCCAGATGGGCACCGATGCGCCGAACATCAGGAGCACCGGCAGAAAGATCCAGTTGAGGTGGTTGAGGAAGAGGTTCATGAACCGCCGGAAACGCAGCCCCAGCGGGATCTCGGGGTGCTGGAAGAATCGGGCCAGGACGTACGGCACGTCTGTGATGCCCCACGCCCAGCGCTTGATCTGGTTGTACTGGCTCATGTGGGTCGACGCGTAGTCGCGCGAGTTGGGCGAGTCGCCGTAGATCGGCAGCCACACCGACTTCACCGAAAACTTCTTGCCGAACGTGAAGAACGCCTTCCAGTAGAACCGCGAGTCCTCCGGGATGACGTCCTTGTCCCAGTAGCCGACCTTGTGCACGAAGTCGAGGCTGCACGTGTAGCTGCTGAATGCAACCAGGCGGTGCGGACGCGAGTGCAGGAACATCTGCCACTGCGAGGTGCTGGCGGACATGATGCGGACCGCCATCGGCACCTCCCAGATGTTGTTGTGGAACAGCGGCACGGGCTGCCAGATCGTGTAGTCGCGCAGCGGCGTCCGGGCGTGGTGCCAGCTGATCCAGCCGAAGTACTGCGGGTGGACACGGTAGTCGGAGTCGAGGTCGGTGATCAGGATCTTCGAGAGGTCGTAGCCCTCGTCGGTCAGCACCCGCACCATCCACCTGCCGCCCCAGTTCATGGCCGCCGACTTGCCGACCACGATGCCCGGCTCGAGAGGGTCTTTGATGTGGTAGAAGCCGCGCAGCCGGCCGCCGAACTTCTCCCTCAGCCGCGCGACGTTCTCCCATCCCGGTTTGTCGGTCTCCCGGGTGATGATCCCGACCATCTTCAGGTCGTCTGGGTAGTTGGCGTCGACGATGGCCTGGACCGTCCGCTCGAGCACGTGGTAGGGCTCGGTGTAGGTCGGGATGACCGCCAGGTGGATGTACTGCAGCGGGTCGTTGGTGCCCGCCGCGACGTCCTCCCGGCACAGCGTCAGCCAGTCCTTCCTGGTGTCGCGCCGCATCCGGAGCAGCGTGCTGTAAACGCCGGTCACCACCGTGACCGCCCGGACCACCCAGTAGGCGTCGAAGAGCAGGACCATGGAGGCCACGAAGATCGCTCCCGGCAGCTTGAAGACGATCGGTATCCAGGCCGGCGCGGTCAGCAGCACCCAGGTGACGGCGCCGGGGAGCGCCTCGAAGAACCGGGCGCCGAACTGGCGGAGAGCCTGCTCCCAGACAGGCGCCGGCGGCTGGGCTTCGAGCACTGCCATCCCCCCGATTATCCGGGGAATACGGATGGGTCGCCGGGCCTTGTATTGGGGCGTGAGCACAGGGATTCAGCATTTCGACGGACCAACTTTCGAGGCGGACGTCCTCAACGCCGCCGAGCCGGTGGTGGTGGACTTCTACGCCGACTGGTGCCCGCCCTGCAAGATGATGGAACCGGTGGTCGAGCAGCTCTCGACCGAGTTCGCCGGCAGGGTGAAGATCGGCAAGCTCAACACCGACGACAACCAGGAGATCGCCATCCGCTACGGCGTGATGGGCATCCCCACGCTCGGCCTTTTCAAGTCCGGCAAGCTGGTCGACCGGCTGGTCGGCTACCCGGGCGGTGCGGGTCCGATCCGGTCCTGGATCGAGAAGAACTCGGAAGCGGCCAAGACCAGCAACTAACCGGCGAGGTCAGGCGGCGGCGAGGTGAAATGCCTCGCCGCCTTTGTGTTTCCGACGTCGCATTGGCGGCCGGCTTCACGCCGGCCGCGACTATGCCACCGGGTCTGCAGGCTCAGTCCGTGGAAGGCTCTGGATCAAGTCCTAACCGTATACCGGAAGGAGAGCAGACCCGGCGCGAAGCGCCCGGTCCGGCCAGGGCTCCCGCGGCGCAGCCGCGGGAACACCTCCGGGTTTCCTCTCATAGTTCAGTGTCCCCACATGGCGCGCTCGGCGTGCTGGACTGTTTCCGGTCCGTGCTCGCCGGTGCGGATGCGGACCGCGTCCTCGACGCCGATCACGAAGATCTTGCCGTCGCCGACCACGCCGTTATCGGTCCGCGCGGCGACCGCCAGCTTGTCGACCACCGTGTTCACGATCTCCGACTTCATCACCGCTTCGACCTTGAGTCTGGGGCGGAGCGAGATGTGCACCGCGGCCCCGCGGTACTTCTCTGTGTAGCCGCGCTGGGCTCCGCATCCCTTGACCTCGGTCACGGTCACGCCAGAAACGCCGCACTCGTCCAGCACGTCCTGGACCTCCTGCAGCCGCTCGTGGCGGATGATCGCCACCACCATGTTCATCGCATATCCGCTTCCGTTCGCGGTCATGCAGGCGACACCTCCTTGTGCGCGGACCCCACCGGCTCATGATCCGGGTGCCGGTTCACTGTAGGCGTATCGGCCTGCCTGTAGACCCCGCCGGGCACGGGCATGAACGACTCCGGGTAGCCCCACATGCCGTGCTCGCTGATGTCGAGACCTTCCATCTCCTCGGGCGCGCTCACGCGCAGACCGACGGTCTTCTTGATGATCCAGAAGAGTCCGTAGCTCAGGGCGAACACGGTCACGAACGAAGCCGCGACGGCGATCGCCTGCGCACCGAGCTGGTGGAAGCTGCCCGTGTAAAAGAGTCCGCCCTGGCCGACGCCGTTGAACTTCGCCAGCGCCGGGACGGTGAAGAGTCCGCAGCTCAGCGTGCCCCAGATGCCCGCCAGGCCGTGCGCCGGCAGCGCGCCGACCGGGTCGTCGAGGTACTTGTCGATCGCGAGCACTCCGACCACGACGATCACGCCCGCGACCGCGCCGATGACGATCGCGGCCCACGGCTCGACGTAGCCCGAAGGCGCGGTGATCGCAACCAGCGCCGCGATGGCGCCGTTGCCGATCATGCCGACGTCCATCGTCTTGGTGATCAGGTAGATGGTGGCCAGCGCGGCCACCGCGCCGGCGGCTGCGGCGAGGTTGGTCACGACGACGATGTCAGCGAAGTGCAGGTTGGTCGCGTTCAGCGTCGAGCCCGGGTTGAAGCCGAACCAGCCGAACCACAGGATCAGCACGCCGAGCTGCGCCAACGGCATGTTGTGGCCGGGGATGGCGTTCGATCGGCCGCCGCGCTCGTACTTGCCGATGCGCGGACCGAGAAGGAGCAGACCCGCAAAGCCGGCCGTCGCGCCGGTCAGGTGGACGACCGTGGAGCCCGCGAAGTCCTGCGAGCCCAGCGTCGCCATCAGGAAGCCACCTCCGAACAGCTGGTGGCTGATGAGCGGATAGATGAAGGCGGCGAAGGGGATGCCGAACAGGATGTAGACGATGAACTTGGTCCGTTCGATCATCGTGCCCCAAACGATCGCCAGCGACACCGCGCAGAAGACGAACTCGAAAAACCATTTCGCGGCGGCCGGCGCGGTGCTGGCGGCGATCGCCGGGAGGTTGAGCTGTGAGCCGGGGCTGAAGGTCGGGAAGAAGCCGCTGGTACCGATCACCGCGAAGATGCCACCGGCCCCGAAGGCGATGCCAAACCCCACCGCCCAGTAAGCGATGGAGCTGACGCTCAGGTTCGTGACGACCTTCGCGACCACCGTGCCTACGTTCTTCATCCGGCTGAAGCCGACCTCGAGCATCGCGAACCCGGCCTGCATGAACATCACAAGACAGGCGGCGACGATGACCCACACGGTGTCGGCCGCAACACCGGCCGCTGACGTGGCGGTCGTGTCGTCCGCCAGCGCGACGACGGGTATCAGGGCTGCGGCCAGCCCGATCGAGATGGCCAGCAGGCGTCGGTGTCGGAGCAGGGATATGGGCAACGACGTCACCTCCAGGGCGTTGATGTCGCAGAGCCTAGGAGGGAGGTGCAGCCCGCAAAAACGTGCGAATCCAACGAATCAGCGCGAATCGGCCTCGTAGCTTTCACACGAGAGGTTGCGGCCAGGAATCGTGGCTTTCTCGTGTGAACCGCACAGGAAATCGGGCCGCGAGTTCGTGCCATCTCCACCTGACCGCGCGCCCTCGCGCCACCTAGGCTGAACCTTCAGTCCGTCAAATCTATGGAACGTCGTGGAGGGTGTTCATGGCAGTTGAGACAAGAGCGGTCAGCAAGACCAGTCCGCGCGAGGTGCTCGAGAGGGCGAAGGCGGAAGGCGTCGAGGTCGTCGACGTCAGGTTCGTCGACCTTCCAGGCACGTGGCAGCACTTCAGCCTGCCGCTCGGCGAGCTGGATGTAGACAGCTTCAAGGACGGGCTCGGCTTTGACGGCTCGAGCATTCGCGGGTTTCAGTCGATCGACGAGAGCGACATGCTCCTCATCCCCGACCCGGACTCGGCGACCATCGACCCGGTCCTCTCCCACAAGACGCTTTTCCTGATCTGCGACGTCGTCGACCCGATCACTCGCGAGCCCTACTCGCGCGACGCGCGCTTCATCGCCAAGAAGGCGGAGGAGCACCTGCGCAAGTCGGGCATCGCGGACCTCAGCTACTGGGGGCCTGAGGCCGAGTTCTACCTCTTTAACTCCTTGCGCTTCGACCAGAACGCGCACAGCGGTTACTACTACATCGACTCGGAAGAGGGCATCTGGAACTCCGGCCGCAACTCCGAGCCGAACCTTGCCAACCGGCCGCGGCACAAGGAGGGCTACTTCCCGGTGCCCCCGACGGACAAGCTCCAGGACCTTCGGTCCGAGATCATGCTCAAGCTCATCGAGGCGGGCGTGCGAGTCGAGGTGCAGCACCACGAAGTCGGCACCGCCGGCCAGGCCGAGATCGACATGCGGTTCGACTCGCTGACCAGGATGGGCGACAAGATGATGGTCTACAAGTACGTGATCAAGAATGTCGCCGCCCAGCACGGCTACGTGGCGACCTTCATGCCCAAGCCGCTGTTCCAGGACAACGGCTCTGGGATGCACGTGCACCAGAGCCTGTGGAAGGACGGCGCGAATCTTTTCGCAGATGCGAAGGGCTACGCCGGACTCTCGCAGACCGCGGTTTACTACATCGGCGGGCTGCTCAAGCACGCGGCGGCGCTGCTGGCGATCTGCGCGCCGACCACGAACTCGTACCGCCGGCTCGTGCCGGGTTACGAGGCACCGATCAACCTCGTGTACTCGAAGCGCAACCGCTCGGCGTGTGTGCGCATCCCGATGTACTCCACCGACCCGACGACGAAGCGGGTCGAGTTCAGGTCGCCCGACCCGGCGGCCAATCCCTACCTCGCCTTCTCGGCGTGCCTGATGGCGGGGCTGGACGGGGTTCGCAACAAGGTCATCCCACCGGAGCCGGTGGACAAGGACATCTACGAGCTCGAGGGCGAGGAGAAGGCGAAGATCAGGTCGGTGCCGGGCTCACTGGCCGAGTCACTGGACGCACTGGAGTCGGACCACGCGTTTCTGCTCGAGGGCGGTGTCTTCACCAAGGACGTGATCGACACGTGGATCGAGTACAAGCGCAAGAAGGAAGTCGACGCGGTCGCGCTTAGGCCGCACCCGTGGGAGTTCATGCTCTACAGCGACGTGTAGCCGACGAAACATTCACTCCAAGGGCCCGGGCAAGCGCCCGGGCCCTTTCCTTGCCCAGAGGTGCACAGAGCGCCTCTCGCTGGCTTCTGATACACACTCTTTGCCTCGATGATTCGGTTGTGGCGGTTGGTCGACAAGCGAGCACTGTCTGTCACCGCTTTGTGCCTTGTCGTGTGGCGCTTGCTCGGCCAGATCCCGGTGACCGATGTTCCTGCAGCGTTCATCAAACCTCACCTCGAGCTCTACAGGGGCAGTGGTCTCTTCGTTGCGATCGGACCCCACAGCATCCCCCTTCGCGCATACAGCATCGGCACTCTCGGGATTGGTCCTTACGTCGAAGCTCTGGTCATCGTCAGCCTCGTGCTTGCCATCTCTTCCCGTCTCCGCGAGATGTTTCGGGATCCCGCGGGTCGGCTTCGGTTACTCCGCTGGGCACGTGCTCTCGCTCTGCTGCTTGCCCCTGCCTCGGCTTACGGCTACACCGTGATTTTTCAGCAAGTAGGAGCTCTGCCATCAGCATTTGACTGGTCCGCCCGCCTCTTCGTATGTCTCGAGCTGACGGGAGGGACGGCGGTCATGATGCTGCTCGCCGATTTGCTCGACGAATACGGCCTTGGCTTCGGCTACGGCGCATTTCTCCTGTACGCGCTCGCGTCAGTGGGTGCTGAAGCACACCAGATAGCCGGCTACTTCGCGACGACGCCGTCGACAGACGCATTCCTGAAGCCGTTTGTGCTGTGGGCCGCAATCACCATTGGCGCCACTGCGGCCAGCGTGGCAATCGTGCTAGCTCTGCGGCGTGTCGGCTCGATCGACCTGCGAGTTCTGGTGCCAGGCGTTTTCCGACCACCATCGTTTGCGTCCGCGGTCGTGTTCTTGCCCGTGATCGTGGCGAACTACTACACGGCGGCCGACATCGGCTGGGTCGATTGGTTCAGGGCCAACTTCGGCCCGTACGGTCCAAGTTTCTGGCTCGATGCCGTCTACCTTGCTGTCGAGACCGCCCTGATCATGCTCTTCGCGGTGTTCGTCGCAACTGCGGACGCCGGTGTCATGTCAGTGTCGCCTCGCCTGTTTGCTCGTGTGAGAGCGCTCGCGTTCATCGCCGGCACTTTTATCGCCATGCTGGTTGTTTGGGCGGCGGCGGCCACTCATTACCTGACGCTGGGCACCGGACAAGAGGTACCGATGAGCGGCTTCGAGGTGCTTCTGGTCGTGGTCGTGATCCTTGTGGCTGTCCGTGGGATCGAGGGTAGGTCGCTTCACATGTATCCGAGCCTGATGCCCTAGCCCCGGCCCTTTGGGTCAACCATCGTGGCGGATAGTCGCGACTATCGGCCCTTTTGCGTCACCAACATGTCGGATAGTCGCGACTATCGGCTACATGCCGAGCATCGCCCGCGCGCGCAGCGCGATGCTGATCGCCACCCGCGTCTCCGGGTCGTCGAGCTGCAGACCGGTCAACCCCTGGATCCGCTCGACCCGATAGCTCATCGAGTTGATGTGGATCCCCAGGTTTCTCGCGGCGGCGCGGCGCACCCATCGCGCCGCTGAAAGCGCCTCCAGGGTCTCGAGCAGCGGCGTGTCCCGTGACTGCGCGTACTGCAGCAGCGAACCAAGCAGCTCGTCCACGAAGCGCCGCAGCGCATCTGGCGACTGCACCTCGAGAAGCAATCGAAACGCACCCAGAGAGCGATAAGACGCGATGCGCCCGCGGCCTCCAGCCCGCCGGGTAAGGCGCAACGCCTGCCGGGCCTCGACGTGCGACCGTGCCAGCTCGCCGACCCCGTTGGCGACGTTGCCGATCCCGACCGACGCCGACCCCGGCTTCATCACGGGCGCCGCCGCGCCGAGCACCTGGCCCGCCAGCTTCTCGACGGTGGCCAGGTCCGGCGCAAGCTCATCCGGGACCAGGAACACCGCCGAGGCCGATCGCACGAGCGTGAGCGCGCCCGGCAGCCGCGAGCGCACGATGCCGCTCAGCGCGCCGTCCAGCCGGTCCTGCTGCCCTCGTGCCGCCAGCGCCGCCTCCGTCTTGTCGTCGTCCGGTTCCAGCACCACCACCCACGCCTTTGCCGGCAGCCGGTGGCCCAGCCGCTCTGCCTGGCGCGCGATCCGCTCGGCCTCGTCCGCCTCCAACCCGCCGGCCAGGACCTCCTCCACGAGGTCGCCACGCAGGCGGCGCTCGACCTCGGCGGCTGCGCGCTCTTTCGAAAGCTCGAGCGCCAACACCGTCGACCCATGCTCGAGCGCTCGCAGGCGGCCCTCGGCGTCGACGCTCTCGTCGTCGACACCGACGAGCAGCATGCCGAGCATGTCCGCACCCGCGCGCACGGGCACGACGTCGAACGGACGCGCCGGCCGGCCCGCGCTGATCCTCGCCTCCCGGGCCGCGCCCGCGATCGCGGGCGCCTGGATGCGCGGCGGCATTCCGTCCACCGGCTCCCCAGCTCCGCGGATCCGGTAGCCGTCCGGCGAGTACAGCGCCGCACGCCCGCCGGCAAGCGAGCCGATGACGTCGAGGATCGAAGGAATGCCGGCGCCGTCGAGTGAGAGCTTGGTCAGCCGCTCGTGCGTCTCATGTGAAAGGCGGATGTCCGCCAGCTGGACCTCGGTCCGCCGCTGCAGCTCACTTCGCTCGAGGATTCCCGCCACCTGGGCGGCGATTGCGCGCAGGAAGTCGATGTCGCCGGAGTTGAACTCGCGCCGCTCGGTGCTCTGCACGTTCAACACCCCGACGAGGCGCGGCCCGGCCTCGATCGGCACCGACGCCATCGAATGGAACCGGTCCTCGTCCAGGCCCGGCACCCACTTCCAGTGCGGCTCCTTGCTGACGTCGGGCACGACCGCGGGCCGGCGCGAGTCCGCCACCCAGCCCGTGATCCCTTCGCCCACCCTCATCTTCACCTTGCCGACCATGTTCTCGTTCAGGCCGTTCGTCGCCGTCAGCAGCAGCTCCCGTCCTGGCTGGACCAGCAGGTACAGCGAGCAGACGTCGGTCCCGATCGCGGACGTCGTCTCCCGGATGATCAGCTCGAGCAGCTCGTCCGGACGCGGGGTGGACGCCGCCGCCTGGGCAAGCCGAACGAGGAAATTGAGCTCCCGCGCGGCGAGGCTTGAATCCGGAACCTTGCTCTTCATCGTGTCAACAACACAAGGGACAAAGCGTTCCCTAGTGTGACCGATACAGACTCGACCCGTTCGGTGGTTGGGGTTAGATTTAGCCGAACGTGAGCTCCCCTCACTCCGGACAGTGGCGCGAGCACTTCGCTGGAGTCGACATGCCAGTGCCCATGATCGGCGGATCCACCGCCACCGGGATCAACTTCGACAACGCCGCCAGCACTCCGCCGCTCACCCACGTGCGCGACGTCGTGATGGGTTTCTCCAACCTTTACTCGAGTGTGCACCGCGGGACCGGCTACAAGTCGCGCCTCTCCACGCAGGCCTACGAGCAGGCGCGGGACCTGGTTGCGAAATTCTTCGGCGTCGACGAGACAGACCAGGTGGTGATCTTCGTCAAGGGCACCACCGACGCCCTCAACCGGATCGCGGCCGAGGAGGCGAGGCTCGACGGCCGCCAGGTCCTGGTCACGGAGATGGAGCATCACGCCGACCTTCTCCCATGGCGCCACCGCAGCGGTCACATGATGGTCGGGCTCTCGGACGACGGACACATCGACCTCGAAGCCATCGAGCACTCGCTCAAGAGTGCGCAGGGAAAGATCAGTCTCGTCGCGCTGTGTGGCGCGTCCAATGTCACGGGCTTCATCTCGCCCATTCACGAGGTGGCGGAGCTCGCGCATCGATATGGCGCGCGGATTTCAGTCGACGCGGCGCAGCTGGCGCCGCACCACCCGATCAACGTGCGGCCGAAGGACGATCCCGGCCACCTCGACTTCCTCTCGTTCTCGGGCCACAAGATGTACGCGCCCTACGGCGCCGGGGTGCTCATCGCCCCGCGTGATTTCTTCAGTGGCGCGCCCGAGGTAATGGGCGGCGGCGCAATCAGCATCGTCACCTGGGACGACACCGTCTGGGCCGACCTGCCGGACCGCGAGGAGGCAGGCTCGCCCAACGTCATCGGCGCCGTCGCGCTCGGCGTCGCCATCGAGACGCTGACCGAGCTCGGCTTCGGTGAGATGCTCGATTACGAGGTCGCGCTCGGGCGCCGCCTGCTCACCGGCCTGGCGGAGATTCCCGGCGTCCACGTGCTGGGGGGTGTCGAATCGAACCACCGGCTGGCGCTGGCGAGCTTCGTGGTCGAGAACCTGCACCACGGCCTGGTCGCCGCCGCGCTCAGCCACGAGTGGGGGATCGCCGTGCGCCACGGCTGCTTCTGCGCCAACCCGTACGTCTTCCACCTGCTGCACATGAGCCGGGACGACGTCGTCGCGGTCGAAGGCGAGGTCACCGCCGGCCGGCGCAAAGCCCTGCCCGGCGCGGTGCGCGCGAGTCTTGCCCCCTACAACACCGAGGCGGAGGTCGATCGCTTTCTCGAGGCTGTTTCGCATGTCGCACGCGGGCGGATCAAGGCGAGCTATGAGCAGGCGGCCGACGGAACGTACGCACCGTCGGGCGGCTGGCCGCGGATCGCGACCCCGCTGCACACGGCCGTGAAATCGTGATGAAGCTGCTGGTTGAGATCCTGCTCGCGATCTTTCTCCATCCGGTCGCGTACATCCTCACCGTGATCGACGTCGTCAACCGCAAGGACATGAGCGGTTTCTGGAAGGTCTTCTGGATCATCGTCGCCTTCCCCTGGGGCATCGGGCCCATCCTCTATCTGTTCTTCGGCGGCGGCGGCAAGTTCTGGTGATGCTCCGGAGCCCATGAGGGACCGCGCGGCGACCAGGGCTCTGGTGCTCGGCCTGCTCGCGCTCCCGTTCGGCATCTTCGGCCCGTTCGCGATCGTCAGCGCAACGCGCTCGCTGCTCCGCATCCGAGCGTCCCATGGCGAGCTGCGAGGCGCGACGAGCGCGGCCGCGGGCCTGGTCGCGGGCCTGGTCTCCGTGGCAACCATCGTCGCCGGCATCGGCTACTGGCTGCTGGCGTCGTGATCGGCAAGGTCCTGATCGGGCTGCTGGTGCTGGCGGTCGCTGTCCTCAGCTACCCGGGCGCTCTGCTCACGTCGCTCGCGGTCATGGCGACCCCCGCCCCGAGCACGCCGGCCGGCCCGCCGGGCCCGCTCCCCTGGCTGCACGTCGACCACCCGGCGAACGCAAGGCCCTACATCGCGGACGACGCCGGCCGCATGGTCATCCTGCACGGCGCGATCCCGGCCAGCCTGAACGACTACTGGTCCGGCACCAACCAGCACACCGACCCCTTCCCCGCCAACTTCTACCCCATCGATCCGGCGGCCTACGACGGTGCGTGCCCGGCCAACTCCAGGCTCGACCCCTACCCGCCGCTGTGCCGCGCCGACATCGACGAGATGGCGGCGCTCGGCTTCAACGCCGTGCGACTGCCGCTTGCCTGGAGCTTGATCGAGCCCAGGCGGGGACAGTTCGACAAGACGTATCTCGACCGCGTCGCGCAGGTCGTCGGTTGGGCGAAGGCGGACCGGATGTACGTGATCGTGGACATGCACCAGAACGCTTACTCCCGGTTCATGGACAATCCCTCCAGCGTCCCCCTGCCGGGAGGGAAGCCGATCGACCTGGGCAGCCACTCCGGGGCGCCTGGCTGGGCGACCTTCACCGACGGCTTTCCGTCCGAGGACTACGCCGGCAAGCGCGAGCTCAACCCGGCGGTGTTCGAGGCGTTCAACAACTTCTGGTACGACCGCAGCGGGATCCAGGACGAGTACATCAAGGCGCTCGCATTCCTGGCTGATCGCTTCAAGGAGGACAGCACGGTCGCCGGTTACAGCATCTTCAACGAGCCTCTCAACGGCTGGAACCTACCGCCCGGGTTCGACGACCTGCTCCTGTTTCCCTTCTATCGCCGGGTCATCGACGGGCTGACCGGCGTACACGACGGGCTGCCCTGCTG
>Ga0207646_10006677_pt1 | contig 11893 bp, 9 predicted proteins | sample KBSK5502metaG_FD_184343 | JGI IMG/M metagenome (GOLD analysis project Ga0207646, IMG submission 184343) | Corn, switchgrass and miscanthus rhizosphere microbial communities from Kellogg Biological Station, Michigan, USA - KBS K5-50-2 metaG... | ecosystem: Host-associated > Plants > Roots >...
CGGCATCGCGCCGATGCAGTCGAGTTCTACGACAACAACTTCTTTGTGCACGAGGCCCGCACGGTGGAGTTCGCGGAGCGGATCCAGGACCTGCGGATCGGATGGTGGGGAGAGGCGCGAGTCGACACGCTGCTGCGTTACCGTCCTGCCTCGTGGCAGGCGATGGCGGAGTCCGGTCTGCGGATGGTCTTCATGGGCGCCGAATCGGGATCGAACGAGACCCTGAAGCGGATGAACAAAGGCGGGACCGCCGCCGCGGAGAAGACCCTTGAAATGGCCGGCCGGATGCGCTCTTACGGGATCGTCCCCGAGTTCTCGTTCGTCCTTGGAAATCCACCCGATCCAGACGAAGACACGAACCGAACCATCGAATTCATCCGCAAGGTCAAGCGGGTGAACTCGCGGGCCGAGATCGTGATGTACGTCTACACGCCGGTGCCACTGGCCGGCGACCTCTACGACGCGGCGGTCGCGCAGGGGTTCGCCTTCCCCGAGTCGCTCGATGAGTGGGTGTCGGCGGACTGGTCCGAGTTCTCACAGCGGAAGGGCGCGCAGATTCCGTGGCTGCGCGACGCGCTCCGCACTCGCGTTCGCACCTTCGAGCGGGTGCTCAACGCCTATTACCCGACGGTCACCGACGCGCGAGTGCTGCGCGGGCCGCTCTGCTGGATCCTGCGAACTTTCAGCTCATGGCGGTACCACCTGCGACGCTACGAGCTCCCGCTCGAGTTGCAACTTTTGGAAAAGTTCGTCGGTTACCAGCGGCCGGAGACCCGCGGCGCGTAGGCCCGTCGGACCCCCGATGCTCGAGGCATACGAGGCGGCAGCGCCCGACTACGACCAGCAGGTCCAGGGCGACCGGTGGATGCGGAGCCTTCTCTGGGATCGGTACGCGCGCCTCTTTTCCGCGGGGCAGACCGTCCTCGACCTCGGCTGTGGCACGGGCATCGACGCCGTCTTTTTGGCGCAGCGTGGCATTCGCGTCATGGGAATCGACGCGTCCCCAGCGATGATCGCGCAGTCCAGGGCCAAACTGGACGCCGCTCAGCTCGAGGAGCCGGTGGATCTCCGGGTGATGGATATCGCTCGCGTCGGCTCGCTGCCCGAGGCGGCGTTCGATGGAATCATCTGTGCCTTTGCCTCGCTGAGCACCAGCGCTGAGCTCGATGAGTTCGCGGCGTCGGTTGCCCGCCTGCTCGTGCCCCGGGGAATCCTGGTCGTGCACCTGCTGAATCGCTGGAGCCTCTGGGAATGGCTCGGACTGGTCCGCTCCCGCCGTTTCGGTGCGGCTCGGCGGCTGGGCCGTAACCCGGTGCGGAATTTCGTGATCGGTGGTCGCGCGGTGCCGCACTACCTGTATCACCCGTGTGCGGCTTATGCCCGCTTCTTCCAGTCACGCTTTGCGCTTCGCCGGGCCTACGGGATCGGCATCCTGCGCCCGCCGCACACCGTACAGCGGATTCCCGCGGCGATCGTCTCCCGACTCGACCGCCTGGAGCGGCCGCTCCGTGGCCTACGGCCGTTTCGCGACTGGGGCCGCTTCTTCGTGCTGGAGCTCGAACGGCGGTGACGGGGCCCGTCGCCCTCGTCAAACGTCAGCTCACGCTGTCGACCGACCGGATCTACGCGCTGCCCGTCATGGTCCTCATGCCGCACAGTGCCTGTAACTGCCGCTGCGTGATGTGCGACATCTGGCTGGCGAACCGGAACAAGCGCGAGCTGTCCCGGGAGGATCTGGTACCGCACCTGCCGGCGCTCCAAAAGCTCGGCACCAACCACGTGGTGCTTTCCGGTGGCGAAGCCCTGCTGCACTCGAACCTCTGGACGCTCTGCGACCTGCTGCGCGAGGCCGGCGTTGGCAGGATCAGCCTGCTGTCGACGGGGCTGCTCCTCGAGCGTCACGCCGATGCCGTGCTTGCGCACTGCGACGAGGTCACGGTATCGCTCGACGGCAGCCGGTCCACGCACGACCGGATACGAAACATCCCCAACGCCTACGAACGTCTCGCTGACGGCGTCCGCGCCCTCAAGGCGCTCGCCCCGGATTTTCGCGTGACTGCCCGCTGCGTCATCCAGCGGCAGAACTACCTCGACCTGCCCAACATCATCGACGCAGCGAAGGCGATCGGCGTTGACCAGATCTCGTTCTTTGCCGTCGATGTCTCGACCACCGCGTTCAACCGGCCGCAGGGATGGGCGCCGGAGCGCGTCAGCGACGTCGCGCTCAGCCCTGACGAGGTCAGGCGCTTTGCTTCCGTGGTCGAGGAGACGATCACCGCGTATGCGGACGACTTCGCCAGCGGATTCATTGCCGAAACCCCCGCGCGGCTGCGCCGGCTCCCCCGCTACTTTGCGGCGCTCAATGGCGAGGAGAACTTTCCCGAGAACCACTGCAACGCCCCCTGGGTGTCAACGGTCGTCGAGGCGGACGGAACGGTTCGGCCCTGCTTCTTCCACCGGAGCTTGGGCAATATCCGCGACCGCCCGCTCGACGAGATCCTGAACGGCGCCGAGGCGATCGCCTTCCGCCGCGCGCTCGACGTCCGGCGCGATCCCATTTGCCGGAAGTGTGTCTGCACGCTCTACCTGGCACCCGGGGACGCTAATTCCCTCCCACGTTCGCCGGGCCCGTCGGCCCACGCGAGCGGAGCTTTAGTGCCAGGCGAGCGTTTGAGACGTTCTGGGAGGGTCAGAGTGGGGGCCTCAGATTGATCGCTGCGCGCGAGACGGACGCGCCGGTCCGTCCCGCCGACTCCCGAACCGCGGCTCGCTGGTTGCCGCTTGCTCCGGTGATCTTGCTCGCAGGCACGGCGCTCGCCGTCCTCGCGATCACGCGCTTCGACGGCCTCTACGGTCAGGACTCCTTTGCGTACTTCCACTACGCGACAGGTCCATTGCGCCAAGCGCTGGCACACGGGCAACTGCCGCCACCGTTTTTCTGGCCACCGGGATATCCATTGATGGTCGCGGCGGTGTCCGCTGTCGTGGGCGTGGCGCCCATCGCGGGACAGATCGTCAGCGTCGCCGCGGGCGCGGCCGTGCCCGCGTTCACCGTCCTTCTGGCGCGCGAGCTGGGGACGGATGAGCGAGCCGGCTCGACGGTCGCAGGCCCTCGCTGGTTACCGGTTTCACTCCTCGCCGGAGTGATCGTGGCCGTGACCGGGCAACTATTCCAGTCCAGCCTCGTGGTGATGGCGGACACGCTCGGTCTCGCCGCGGCCACGGCCGGCGCATGGGCCCTGGCCCGCTATCGGCGGACGGGTGCCGCGCGCTGGCTGCTGCTCTGCGCCTTGGCATTTGCCTGGGCGATCCTGACCCGCTGGATCTATGGCCTGGTCGCGGTGCCGGTCGCGATCTGGGGGTTGGTGCTGCTCCGGCGACGTCCTCGGCGCGTCGCCCTGCTTCACGGTGCGGGCGCGGCCGCGGTCGGAATCGTGGTCCTGGCGCCCATCGCCTTCCCGGCGGTCCTCGGCCTCATCGGGGGCGGCAACGCGCCCTTCGCCGGTGATCTGCAGGTCTACTCCTGGAGTCCTTTGAACGCGTTCCGCAAAACGTTTACGACCGGGGACGGGCACCTTGCCTACAACCTCCCGACTGGGCTCTACTACGCGCTCGCGCCGGCCAACTGGTGGTACTTCAGCCCCCTCCTGGCCGCGCTGATTGCGCCGGGGGTCTGGGCGGTGGTCCGCCAAAAGCGGATTCCGGCTCTTCGGATCCTCGTCGCCTGGGCGGCGATCGTCCTGGCTTTCCATGCTGGCGCACCCTGGCAGAACCCGCGGTTCGCGCTCGCCTATCTCCCACCGCTCGCCATCCTCGCCGCGGTTGGCTACGACCAGCTCCGACGGGCCTCCCACGTCCAGGTTCGCCGAGCCGCCGCCGCCTGGCTGCTCGCGGGCCTCGCGCTGGCGGCCGCCGGCAGCGCTGTGGTGACACAGGAGTTTATCGAGCGCAAGCAAAACGATGTGGCCATCGTGCGCTGGGCGGACGGCCTGGCCCCCGCGAACGGACAGCTGCTGGCATTCGGGTTGACGGCGACCTCCCAGGAGTACGGCCGGCTCCAGACGCTCGACCTCTCCGAGGTCAGCACTGAGCGGATCCGTGATCTCTTGGGCGATGGGCGGCCCACGCTCCTGCTCGTCGACGTCAACGGGCTCGAGCGCCAGTGGACGGGACGCGCGCCGTGGGCACGCTATCACGCAATGCTTGCCGCACCCGGCTTGACGCCGCTTGGGACCCGCGGTGGCTACACGCTGTTCGCTGTCCGGAACGAGGGTGCATGAGGATCGGTCTTATTGTTCCTGGGTTCAGCGCCGACCCAGGCGACTGGTGCATTCCGGCTCTGCGGCACCTCGTGGTCCGGCTCGCCGGCGCCGCCGACGTTCACATCTTCGCCCTGCGTTATCCGGATCACCGGGGATCGTACGGAGTCTTCGGGGCGCAGGTCACCGCATTGGGGGGCGGTGCCGCGACCGGCGCTCGGAGTGCCGGCCTATGGCAACGAACGGCGAGTGCGATCGCCGCCGAGCATCGCCGTCGCCCCTTCGACGTGCTGCACGCATTCTGGGCCGGCGAGCCGGGTTTCGTCACGGCGCTGCTCGGTCGCGCGCTGCGGATCCCAACCGTGGTCAGCATCGCGGGTGGTGAGTTGGCTCGGCTGCGCGACATCGGTTACGGCGGTCTCCTGCGGCGGCTCGAGCGGGTTAAGACCCGGCTGGCGCTCCGGCTGGCCGGCGCCGTCACGGCCGGTTCCGCGCTGGCCCTCGAATCCGCCCAGTCATTCTTGCCGGCGCATGGCGCGTCCCGCGTTTGGCGCGTACCCCTCGGCGTCGACCTCGCGATGTTCGCACCCGAGAGGGCGCCCCGAAACGACCATCCGACGCGCATCTTGCACGTTGCCTCACTCTGTGGGGTGAAAGACCAGGCGACGCTGCTGTCGGCAGCGGCGGCGCTGCGAGATCGCGGCTACGTCTTTCAGCTCGATGTCGTGGGGTCCGGCCCACTCGAGCCCGACCTGCGGTCGCTCGCCCGATGCCTCGGACTGTCCGAGAACATCTGCTGGCGGGGAGCTGTGCCGCACGATCAAATGCCCCGCTTCTACCAGCGCGCCGATCTTTTCGTGCTCAGCTCCCGTTACGAGGCGCAGGGCATGGTCGCGCTGGAAGCGGCTGCCTGCGGCGTGCCGGTGGTGGGCACGGCCGTTGGCGTCATCCCCGAGCTCCGGCCCGCCGCCCGGACCATCCGCGTCGGCGACGCCGGGGGGCTGGCCGACGGGATTGCCGAGCTCGTCGACGACGGGCCGAGCCGGCTCAAGTCGGGATGCGCCGCACGCGAGCGGGCCGTGGCCGAATACGGCATCGAGCTGTGTACCACCCGGTTCCTCGACCTCTATCGAGAAGTTGGTGTCAATTCGGGAGCTGGACGTGCCTAGGGGCGCGATCACCCTGATGCTGATTGCCGCGGCGCTGCTGGCAAGCGCGACTGTGGGTGTCGTCCTGGCGGTGACACACCTCTATGCGGAGCATCGCGGCTTCGCGGGTGCGATCGATCCCCGGCTGGTCGACGTAGCTGCTCTGGCGGCGAACGCGGCGTTGCTCTTGGCCATCCTCAGGCTGAGCCGTTTCGATCGGGAATCCATTAATGACACGGAGGACGACGCGTGAGGATCGGCGTTGTCAGTTCTTTCCCGCCCACCATCGCAGGGGTATCCGACTACGGCGCCCACGTGGCCGAATATCTCGCGATCGACCCGAGGGTCGAGAGCGTTACCGTCTTCGCCGAGCAGCTAACAGGTCTGCCGGCGCAGCACCGGGTTGGTCCGGTGGAGGTCCGCCGGGTCTGGCGTCGAAACGGGATTGGAACCGGGCCCGCCCTGGTGCGAGCGATCCAGTCCGTGCGGCCCGACGTTGTTTGGTTCAACCTCGGCCTGACGATGTTTGGCACCCGCCCGATCGCCGCCGCGAGCGGGCTGGTGACCCCCCTCGCGACGACGCTGCTTGGCTATCGAACCGTTGTCACGCTGCACGAGCTCCCCGCGCTGGCAGATCTCGGGGCCCTCGGCTTACGCTCCCGCCAGATACGCGTCGGTGCGGCGCTTGTGCCCAGGCTAGTGCTACGGGCGAGCGCGGTCGTGGTCACCCTGGACCGCTACCGCCGGTTCCTCATCGAGCGCTACGGCGCTCGCAATATCCGACGCATCCCACTGGGCGGGCACGACCGGACGCGATACGAGGCGGAGCCGCACCGTGAGACCGCACTGGTATTCGGAACCTTTGGCCCTCACAAAGAGCCGGGACTGGTCGCCGAAGCCGTCGCCCAGCTGCGACGGACGCGCCCCCATTTGCAGTTGATCGTGGCCGGCGCCGACCATCCACGCTATCCGGGTTTCATGGCCGATTGCTGCGCGCGGCATGGGCTCGATGGGTCATGGGTCGGTTATGTGCCGGCCGAACGGCTCGCCGCGCTTTTTGCCCGCGCCACCGTCGTCGTCGTGCCCTCGCGGGCGTCGACCGGTTCGTCGGGGGTGATCTATCGCGCCGTCAGCCACGCTCGGGCGGTCATCGCCAGCGACCTGCCGGACTTCCGAGGCCTCGCCCAGGACGACGATTTGCAACTGGCCTGGTTCGCACCCGGCGACTCCCGAGGTCTGGCCAGTACCCTCGATTGCCTGCTTGATGATGCCGACCAGCGCCGCCGGCTGGTACGACACAACCTCCAGACGATCGAGAGGCTCAAGCCCGCGAAGATCGTCGACGCCTATCTGGCCGCGTTCGATGACCGGCGCCGGCCCGACGATCTCACCGAGATGTCGTGCGGTCCAGCGATTTGCGGGCTGCGGCCTGCGCTCAGCACCGGAGGCGAAGCGTGAGAAACGTTCGCGGGCCCCTTCCCGGGATGGTGCTGGCGCTCGCCTTCCACGGTCCGCTGGTCGCCGGGGGTCTTTATCGCTACAGCTGGGACGCGGCGACCCACATATTCTTCGCCGACCATTACCGACGATCGTGGTTTTCCCTCTGGGATCCCCGCTGGTTCGGCGGGTTCTCGGTCAGTTCGTATCCGCCCCTCGTCCACCAACTTCTGGCCCTGGTCAGTGTGCCGATCGGGCACGACGCCGCGTTCGGGCTCTTGCTGCTGGCAGCGTTGGTCCTTTTCCCGGTTGCCGTCTGGCGCTTCGCCCAGGTGTTTGTCTCCCCGGCGGCGGCTACCGCCGCGGCGGCGATGGCGCCGTTCGTGCCGGGGCTCGCGCTGGCGGCCCACGCCTTCGGTCAGCTGCCTACCGTGGTCGCCCTGACCCTGGCGCTGTTCCTGGTGGCCGAGTTCACGCAGTTCGTGGAACGAGGTGGCGCGATCCGGTTCGGGTTGATGGTTGGCCTCAGCGGGAGCGTCTTCGCGGCGCACCACGCCACGGCGCTCTTCTTTGTCGCGCCCGCCTTGGTTGCCGCCTCGGCAGCGGTCCTCGCCGGCTCTGGCCCGCGCGCGCTACCGGTCCGCCTTCGTCGTCTGATCGTCGCCGCGACTGGCTGCGCGCTGGCCGGCGCGATTGTCGTCCTCCCCTTCTGGCTGTGGGCGCGGGGTGGAATCCCTGATGCGTTCATCCCGCACAACAGCCGGAGCGACTTCCTGCTTGACCTCAATGCCCAGGCGCTCTTTGTCTGGGGAGTCTATGGGGTGATTCCCGCACTGGCGGTCAACGGGTTCTGGCGGCGTCGCGACCGCCGGACCGCGGTGCTCGCCGTCCTCGCCTTTGTGCTGGGCGTCCTCGGGCTGGGGGGGACCACGCCGCTGCCGTCGCTGCTCTTCGGGCACCAATGGGAATGGCTGACCTACGATCGGTTCGCCTTCTGGGGGGCCGTCGCGTTGTTGCCGCTGGCCGGCATCGCGATCAGCCACCTCCTGTCGTTGCGGATCGCGGCCGGCAGCGTGGTGGCGATCGCGGCGCTGACGGGCCTCGCCTTCTATGCGGGAGCGGACGCCGGAATGTCCATGCTCGGCCCGTCGCTCCCCTACCAGCGAGACCTGCAGCCGATCGCCCAGTTCATGAACAACGGACGCACCGTGTGGCGCTACCAGACCTTCGGCGTGGGTGATCCCGGGGCGCGACTGGGGACCATGACGCCGGCGACGACGATCGACGGCACCTACTACACGGCGCGGCGCCTGCCGGTGCTGGCCACGAGCGGGATCGGCATGCTCGACGCGGCCTTGTGGTGGGACCCATCGGGTACGGCACTCCGTCGCGCGCTAGCCGCCGCGGACCAATACTCGATCCGCTGGGCGTTCGTCCTCGATCCGCGGTACGGCCCGTACTTGAACGCGGCCGGATTCGTCCCTCGGGAACCGTTGCCGGGCGGGATCGATGTCTGGGAGAATCCCACTGCACCGCGGCTTCCTGCCGCGGCTCTTCGCTTCGGCGTCCCAGACGTCCAGGGGGTCCTTTGGGGCACCCTACCGCTTGCCTCCTTCGCGCTGGTCCTGCTCCTTGCTGCTGCCCAATCCGTGGCCGGCCTCCTCGAGCCGAACCGCAAGCGGCAGACGACGCCGGTACCATCGGGCCTGCGTGCCCAGGCGGTTGGCAGCCGATGACGATCCGCCCTCGCCTTGGCAGTGCCGCCGCGCTTGTCGGCTGGGTCTCGCTCTGTCTGCTGCCGGTCGGCCTGGGCGTCGGGCGGTTCTGGCCGATCTATATCGCGCGTGCCAACGACATCGCCTACCAGTACCGCTCGGTCGCGGTTTACCCCGCTGACGTGCTCGTCGTGCTGACATGCCTCGGCTGGCTCGGCTGGCGGCTGTTGGCGAGTGAAAAGCCGCGGCTGGCGCGGGGCAATCTGCCGGTCATCGCCGCGGTAGCCATCCTTGCACTGGCCGCCGCCGTGAGTGTCGCCACCGCCTATGACCGGCTGCTCACGCTTGGCGTGGTGCTCCAACTGGCGCTGCTGGTGCTCTTCGTTCTTGCCTCCGCGGAGCTGCTGGGTCAGTTTCCCATGCGGCCGCTGCTCGCGGTTCTGGCGGTCGTGGTCGTCTCTCAGGCGCTGCTCGCCATCTGGCAGGCCGCGACCCAGAGCACCGCGCCTGCGGAGGCGCTCTTCAACGGCTGGCCCAGGGAGGCGACCTCCCACAGTCGCGACGCCGCGGTCGTCATGATGCCGATCGCCGGCCGCTGGCTGCGCAGTTACGGCAGCTTTGCCCACCCCAACATCCTGGGCGGCTTTCTCGCACTGAGCCTTGCGTTGTTCGCGCTCGTCGACGACCCGCGGATACGGCGATGGCGTGCGATGGCCCTCGCCGCCGGCTTTGTGGCGCTGCTGTTGACCTTCTCGCGGACGGCTGGTCTTGCGGTGCTGTTCGGTGTGGCAACCTGGTGGCTCGCCCGACGCGCTGGGCTGCGCCTTAAGGTCGTTCCCACCCGTCGCGCTCGCGTCGCCGTCGCCGCGGCCGTCCTCCTGCTCGGGCTTGGGACGCTCCTGAGGGTGGGCAATCTCGGGGCCCTGGTCGAACGCAATTCGATCGAGACGCGGCTTTCCTCCTACACGGTCACGTGGAAGGTGATCGGCGCGGGGATTTCCGTCGGAGCAGGGAATCACGTCCTGGTCGAGCAGCGATTTTTTGGCGGTGGCGGACCCGCGCATGACGTGTTTCTCATAGTCCTGGCGGAGCTCGGGCCGCTGGGATTATTGGGATGGCTCTCCATCTTTGGCAGCCTGCTGCTCCTGGCCTGGCGGCGGCGGGCCGGGCCTGCCGCGCGGACGGGCCCGCTCGTCGCGATCGCCACCCTGTCTCCGCTGCTTCTCTTCGACCACTACCTATGGACGCTGGCGCCGGGTCGCGTGCTTGCGGTCTGGGCGCTCGCCCTGTTAACCAGCCCCCAAATCGCACGGGGGATCGCGGCCGCGGAACGGCCGGCCCCAAGGTTGACCATCGCCGGGAAGCGCGTCGCCGACGTGGTTGTCGCGACCGGGGCGCTGCTCGCCCTGGCGCCGGTCTTCGGATTGGTCGCTGCCCTGGTTTGGCTCGATAGCGGAACGCCCATCTTCTTCCGCGCGACGCGGCTCGGCCGGGCGGGCCGGGTGTTCAGGATGTACAAGTTCCGCACCATGGTGCCCGGATCCGAGGAGGCCCTGCTCGACCTCCGCGATCGCAATCTTGCGCAGGGTATGGTAAAGATCGTCGACGACCCTCGGGTCACCGTCATCGGCAGCTGGCTGCGCCGCTTCAGCCTGGACGAGCTGCCGCAGCTCTGGAACGTCATTTGCGGCGACATGAGCCTGGTCGGCCCGCGCCCCCACCAAATCGGAGAGGTTTCGCCCGACGACGATCGTCACCGGCTACGGCTGGCGATGCGTCCGGGCTTGACCGGGCTCTGGCAGGTCAAGGCCCGCACGAATCCGTCGCTGGCGGTGCGGGTGCGCTACGACCTGCAGTACATCTCGCGCTGGTCGCCCTGGCTGGATCTGGTCATCATCCTGGCGACCATCCCAGTGGTGCTCCGCGGCGACGGCGGCCGGATCAGGTTTCCCGAACGGCAACCCGTCAACGCGGACCAACGGGCCGGCGTGCCGGAGACCTCACCTATTAGATAGGTGTGGGCGCTGCCTTGATCAGGCGTTGGAGAACAGCGGAATATTGGCGCCGCTTGCCGGAGCAAACGGTCCATCGAGCAGACTCACGATCAAATCCGCGACCTGCGCCGGCGTTAAGCCGGCCTTGAGCTTTGGGTTGGCGCGCCGCAACATCTCCGTGTCAACCGCTCCAGGGCTGATGCAGATGGCGGCGATGCCATCGGCCCGACCCTCGACCGCGATCGCCTCCGTCAATCCGACGACGCCATATTTCGAGACGTTGTAGGCGGCCAGGCCGGGGAATTTCTCTGTGGCGTAAATGCCCGATAGCGATGCCAGATTCACAATCCGACCGCCGCCGGCGCGGCGCATGGGTCCAAAGGCCGCGCGGCAGCAGAGGAACGTACCGGTGAGATTGATGCGAAGCGTCTCCTCCCACGTTTGCGGCGTCATGGTTTCGATCGGGACATTGTGTAGGACGGCCGCGGCACAAACCAACGCCGTTGGCGGGCCCACGCGGTCGGCGATAGCAAAGAGCCGATTGACGTCGACGCCGTCGCCCACGTCGGCCGTGACAACCGTCGCGGCGCCCCCGTTCTTGCGGATCGTCTCGCTGACATTTTCCAGCTGCGACTCGGTGCGCGCGGCGAGGACGACATGGGCGCCCGCTCGCGCAACCGCTTCTGCGGTGGCGCGCCCGATACCACGGCCCGCGCCGGTGATGATCGCGACCCGTCCCAACAACCACCCGGGGGTGTCAGGCATGAGGCCTGGCGTTCGTTTTAGTCCGCACCGTCTCGTACAGGCGTTCGTGAGCGGCAAGGCTGGCGTCAAGGCTGAGGTGTTCCGCGGCGTGCTGCCGGCAAGCCTGGCGCTTGATCGCGCTGACCCCCAACAGTGCTCGCGCCGCGGCGGAAATATCGTCAGGCTCGACCAGGAAGCCGGTGCGACCGTCGATTACGATCTCCGACAGAGCGCCACGACGGTACGCAATCACTGGGGTCCCCGCAGCCTGCGCCTCTGCGGCGACCATGCCAAACGGCTCGTCCCACTTGGTCGGACAGAGGACCGCAGACGCGCCGGCCATGTTCCGCCAAAGATCCAATCGGATTAGCCCGCCATGAATCGCGACGCCGGGCTCGCCCACGTGTGAGCGCACACGAGTTCGTGCATATTCGGGGTCGTAGGGCTCGCCATAGAGATCGATGCGCACGCCCGCCTCCCGCGCGATGCGGATGGCGTCTTCCGCCCCTTTTTCTGGACTGAACCGGCCGGCAAAGACGACGCCGTCCCCATCGGCGGCGGACCAGGGGATGCGCTCGACCGGCACGCCATCTGGC
>Ga0207646_10006678_pt1 | contig 11893 bp, 13 predicted proteins | sample KBSK5502metaG_FD_184343 | JGI IMG/M metagenome (GOLD analysis project Ga0207646, IMG submission 184343) | Corn, switchgrass and miscanthus rhizosphere microbial communities from Kellogg Biological Station, Michigan, USA - KBS K5-50-2 metaG... | ecosystem: Host-associated > Plants > Roots >...
AGGGTGAGGACAAGCGCGGCGAGGTACACGAGCGCGACGGCACCCGTCGCCGCGACGACCGCGATCCGGAGCTTCTCGGTGACGCGGATGAGGTGCGTGCGGTAGATGAGCAGGAACGCGATGAAAATCCCGACCGTGAGCGAGACGGCAGGTATGACGATCCCGGGGTAGGCGGCTTCGAGAACGACCGAGATGCCGCCGATGAAGAGCCCCTCCGCGAACGCGTAGAGCGGCGCGGTGATCGGAGCCCACGTCTTTCGGAGCACGGTCGCGATCGCGAGGACGAAGCCCGCGAGAGCGCCGACAAGCATGTAAGCCGGTCCGGATAGCACGCTCACGAACGCGCCGACCATGAGGATGAGGACGAGGGCGAACGAGCGGTTGACGGTCCCGTCCAGTGTCATGGCGTCGCCGGTCGTGGCGAGCCCATCGAACGTCTTGTCTCCGAGCACCGGATTGCCCGAGCGCTGCGGCACGAGATTCTTCATGGCGTGATCCCCTTCCCTTACGTCCCTTTCGATTGTCGGCCGATGGTCAAGGCAACGTATGCCCATGATGCGGCCTGTGACCGCCGAAGCATGGCGTCGCTCGGTCTATGCGGTCGTCCGACGCGTCCCGCCGGGGCGCGTCGCGACCTACGGACTTGTTGGTGCGCTGGCTGGAAGGCCGCGTTCAGCGCGGGCCGTAGGCAACGCGCTCCGGCACTGCGACGAGCCAGCCGTACCGTTCCACCGGGTCGTGCATGCCGACGGCCTCCCTGCCTTTCCTCGGCATCGCACGCGGCTGCGTCGTGAAGGTGTGGGGTTCGTTGGACAACGCGTGGATATGGAGCGTCATCTGTGGACGCCGCGCCTACCTCAGCGCCAGACCAGGCGGCCGTCCTTGTAAAGGTCCTTCACGAAGCGATCGGTGAAAACCGCATCGACATCGACGCTCTTGGTGAGGCCGCCGTACTGCAGGAGAAAATCGCGGAGAGCGACGTAGCGCGACCGCTCCATCGCGCCGATGCCGTTGGCGCGAGTCAGGTCGTTCTGGGCGGCATCTATCTCCGTGTCGAGCATGTAGCGCTGATGCGCGCGGTCCTCACCGGTCGCGTACTTCAGCACCACCTCGACGGCCGTGTCACGATCCGCGATCGCGTCGGCGAGCCCGCGCATCGCTGCCCGGAGAAATCGCGTGACCACATCCGGCTTCGTGTCGACCATCTGCTGATTGGTGATGAATGAGAGGCCGAGGCCGGGCACGCCGAAGCTCGTCGGATCAAAGAGGCGCACCGGAATACCCAGACGCGCGAGCGTGTCGGGCTCGTTAGCGGTGAAGACGGGATAGACGTCAACACGTCCGTCGGCCAGCACACGCGGATCGAATCCCACGGCGACCTCGCGAACCTTCGCGCGATCGATGCCGCCTATCGACACGAGCGCGAGGTAGTCCGCGCTGACCGTCGTCTTGTACCCGACGAGCCGGCCTTCCCAATCCTTCAAGGTTCGTATCGGCGAGTCCGCGCGGACCGCGAAGGCCTGCTCGTCGCGCTGGCCGATCTGCGCGATCGAAACCAGCGGAACGCCCGCGCTCGCGACGCGCTTCATCACGTCGCCAGCCGAGCCGGTCGAGAACTGAGCGCGGTTCGTGGCGAGGAGCTGGATGTGCTCGCCGGAGGTCGCGTGCTGGATGTCGACCTCGAGCGACTGGTCGCGGAAATACCCTTTCTCTTGGGCCATATACACGGCGACGAACGGAAGGTCAGCCTGGGGCTTGAAGCCGGCGATGAAGGTGACCTTCTCGACCGGCACCTGCGTTGGCGTGGGCGTGGGCGAGGGACCGACTGCGGGAGCGTTGCACGCGGCCAGCAGCACGACCGCGAGGAGAGTGAGTCCTCTCACGTCGCCACCGCGATCGGATGCCAGTGCAGCACTCGGCGCTCGGCCGCGCCCACGAGCGCGTTCGCGGCGATGCCTATCGCGGCGAGGACGAGGACCGCGCCAAAGAGGATGGTCAGATCCAGGTTGGCGTTTGCCACGAAGATCACGCGGCCCAAACCTCGATCGGCGCCTGTCCATTCCCCGATGACCGCGCCGATGAGCGCCAGGTTGAGCGAGATGCGCGCGCCGGAGAAGAGATAAGGGAGCGCGCTCGGTACGCGGAGATGGCGGAAGATCTCGCGTCCGGACGCGCCGAGTGTCTGGAGGAACGCGACCTCCTGGAGATCCGCCGAGCGCAGCCCTACGAACGAGTTCACGAGCATCGGGAAAAACGTGATGAGGGCCGCGATCGCGACCTTGGGCGCGGTTCCGAAGCCGAACCACAGCGTGAAGAGCGGGGCGATCGCCACGATCGGCGTCAGCTTCACCAGGATCGCGAGGGGGAACAGCGTTCGCTCGAGCGGGCGCGACCATGCCATCGCGGTCGCCAGCGCGAACGCGACGCTCGTGCCGAGCACGAAGCCGGCCGCCGCCTCGCTCAGCGTGATCCCACCTTCCCGCGCGAGCAGCCCGGCGTCCGTCGCCATACGGGCGGCGACCGCCGACGGCGCGGGCAATAAATAGGAGGGGACCTGCAAAGCGCGGCTCCAGATCTCGAGCGCGGCAGCGATCGCGGCGATCGCGAGCAGCGCTACGCCGAGGTCGGTGATCGTGCGGCGTGCGGTCATTCGAGGTGCTCGCGGACTTCTTGGACGAGGTCGTAGAAGCGGGGGTCGCGCTTCGTTCGCGGCCGCGCGAGAAAGATGCGAACCTCGCCAAGGATCCGGGCGGGCCGGGTCCCGCCGATGACGACGACGCGGTCCGCGAGGAGCACCGCCTCCTCGATGTCGTGCGTCACGTAGACCACCGATCGCGCACGGCTTTCCCACAGGCGCAGCAGCTCGTCGCGCAGATCCTCTCGGGTGAGCTCGTCGAGTGAGGCTAGCGGCTCGTCCATAAGGAGCACCTGTGGGTCGATGACGAGCGACCTCGCCAGCGCGACGCGCTGCCGCATCCCGCCGGAGAGCTGGTGCGGATACGCGTCGATCGCCTCGGTCAGGCCCATTCGTGCGACCCACTCCTCGGGACTGACGTGTCCGTTCGTGCGCGCGCTTCGGTTCACCTCGAGCGGAAGCGTCACGTTCTCGCCGACTGTGCGCCACGGGTGGAGACGCGCGTCCTGGGCGACGAATCCGATGCGCTTGCGACGCCGGGCGATGGCCGGCGCGACCCCGAGCAGGTCGACCGTGCCGGAGGTCGGCTCGATGAGACCGGCGATGAGCCGCAGGAGCGTCGTCTTGCCGCTGCCGCTTCGGCCAACGACGGCGACGACCTCGTTCCCGACCTCGAGATCGATGTCTCTGAGCACCGGGCCCCTGTAGCCCGCGCTTACGTTATGGAGCGCGATCGCGACTGGCACCTCACTCGATGCTAGCCGCGCCAAGGTCTAGCATCCGAGCAAGCGAATCGCTTACAGGGGAGCCATCAATGACGACCGTGAAAGCCGCGCTCGTCCAGTGCGCGTGGACCGGCGACAAGGACTCGATGATCGAGCGGCACGCCAAGTACATCGCCGATGCGGCTAAGCAGGGTGCGCAAGTGCTGTGCATGCAGGAGCTTTTCTACGGGCCGTACTTCTGCCAGGTCCAGGACACCAAGCACTACTCCTACACCGAGAAGATCCCTGACGGGCCGACGACGAAGCTCATGCAGGAGCTCGCCAAGAAGCACTCGATGGTGCTCATCGTCCCGATGTACGAGGAGGATCAGGTCGGCGTCTACTACAACACCGCCGCGGTGATCGACGCCGACGGGAAGTACCTCGGCAAATATCGGAAGACGCATATCCCGCACGTGAACGGGTTCTGGGAGAAGTTCTACTTCCGGCCCGGCAACATGGGATACCCGGTGTTCGACACCGCGGTAGGCAAGGTCGGCGTCTACATCTGCTACGACCGGCACTTCCCCGAGGGCGCGCGGATGCTCGGTCTCCACGGCGCGGAGCTCGTCTTCATTCCGTCCGCGACTTCGCGCGGCCTGTCGATGCACCTCTGGTTCATCGAGCAGACCGCGCATGCCATCGCGAATGGCTACTGGGTCGGGACGATCAACCGGGTGGGGCAGGAGAAGGAGTTCGGCCCGAACGACTACTACGGTTCGAGCTACTTCGCGGACCCGCGCGGCAAGATCATCGCGCAGGCGTCAGAGAAGGACGAGCAGCTTCTCGTCGCCGACCTGAACATGGATTTGGTGCGCGAGGTCCGCAATACGTGGCAGTTCTATCGTGACCGCAGGCCGGATATGTACGACGACATGGTGAAGCCATGACGGTGGCGACTCAGTCTGCTCTGAATTACATCGGGGGCGCGTGGGTGGAGTCGACCTCGAGGGAGCACGTCCGCGACGTGAATCCAGCGCATAGAAGCGAGTCCCTCGGCGACGCGACCGTCTCGGGGCCCGAGGACGTGGTCCGCGCGATCGACGCCGCTGCGGCCGCGTACCCGGAGTGGCGCCGGACGCCCGCGCCGCAACGGGGCGACATGGTGCGAAAGGCCGCCGACCTCATGGAGCTCCGGCGCGTGGAGCTCGCGCGTCTGCTCACCCAGGAGGAGGGGAAGACGCTCCCGGAATCCCTCGCCGAGGTGGATCGGGCGGTAGCGAACGTGCGCTTCGCAGCGGGTCAGGGTTCGCGTCTCAACGGCGAGACGATCCCGTCGACACAGCGCGGAACGTTCATCTACACGGTTCGCGACCCGCTCGGCGTGGTCGCCTGCATCACACCGTGGAATTTCCCGGTCGCCATCCCCGCGTGGAAGATCGCCCCCGCGCTCGTCGCGGGGAACGCTGTCGTCTTCAAACCCGCGACGCTGACGCCGCTCTGCGCGGCGCAGGTCGTCCAGTGCTTCGTCGACGCCGGCGTCCCGGAAGGCGTCCTGAACATGGTGCTCGGACCCGGCGACGCGCTCTCGCGTGCGATCGTTGACGACGAGCGCGTGAAGGCGATCTCCTTCACCGGGTCGAACGCGGTGGGGCGGCGCCTCTACGCGCAAGCCGCGAAGCGTCTCTGCAAGGTGCAGCTGGAAATGGGCGGCAAGAACGCGGTCATCGTCATGGAAGACGCCGATCTCGAGAAAGCGGCCGAGAGCGTGGCCGGCGGCGCGTTCGGCGCGACCGGGCAACGGTGCACCGCGACGAGCCGCGCGGTCGTGATGCGCTCCCGTCTCGTCGACTTCACCGAGCTCCTGGCGACGAAGGCGGACACCTGGCGCGCCGGGGATGGTCTCGCGGATGGCGTGCGTCTGGGGCCCATCGTGGACGACACGCAGCTGCGCAAGGTGCGCGACCGCATCGAGGCGGGGAAGCGTGAGGGCGCGCGCGTGGTGCGCGATGGCAGCGCACCGTCGAAGCCGGACCTGAAGGCGGGCTATTTCGTCGAGCCAACGATCTTCGCCGACGTCGACCCCAACATGAGCGTCGCGCAGGAGGAGATCTTCGGCCCCGTCGTGAGCATCCTCCCCGCGAATGACTTCGAGAGCGCACTCGCTGTCGCGAACTCCGTCGGCTACGGTTTGTCGACCTCCATCTACACACGTGACTTGAGCACCGCTTTCCGCTACGCCGAAGAGTCGGAGGCGGGAATGCTGCACGTGAACATCCCGACCGTCGGTGGTGAGGCGCAGGTCCCCTTCGGAGGTGTGAAAGACTCGGGCTTGGGCGACCGCGAGTGCGGGACCGCTGCATTTGATTTCTTCAGCGAGCAGCGAGTGGTGTACATCGGCTACTGACCAGCCGCAGGTCCAGGACTCAGGGTGGCTTTGGCCCGTACTCGGCGACCGGCTCACCATTCGAACCCCGCTCTCTCCCGAGGAAGTAAGCACGCGCCTGGGCGCGGTCCTCGGCCGCGACGGCCGTTTCTCTGACCCGAAGGACGAGGAGGGGCGCGAGTACGTGGGCTCCGCGGACCCGCGCGGATTTCACTTTCGGCGTCGGCGCGCGCCGCTCGCTTCTCGCCAGAGGCCGACCATGCGCGGTTCGATCCGCGAAGAACCCACAGGTGGATCGTTGATACGGACCTACTATCTCGCCGACGTATGGCTGCGCGTATCACTGGTGCTTTTCGCGGTCGTGCTTTGGATGTTCCGGGGGGCTCGGTTTGGCACCGCGGAGCTCGTCTACATCGGCCTGGTCGTATTGGTCCTTGTCGTGGCCAATCAGATGTACAAGAGCGGCAATCGAGAGCTCCTTGTCGCGGCGATCAGTCCCCCTGCCCCGACCTCGGCTGATGAGCGTCGCTGACGCCGGTCAGATCGTCGACCTAGACGGCGGACCGGATGAAGCGCCCGGTCACGACCGGCGACGCGCGATAACGCTCGCGTTTGCGCTGTGTCTTGCGATCGGCACCGCCGGCGTTGGCCGCGACGGGCCAGAAGCGATCGCCCCGATCGATCCAGCGCACGTACTTGCGCTTCCCCCGAAGACGGCCGATGCGCATCTCTTCACGATGCCCGATCGCCTCGCGAATGAACCTCTATCGAACCTGGAGTTTGTCGCGGTCCGGGTCCGCGGAACGGAGGGACTTGGTGCGAGGGTGGGGAGCCCCGGTGGCGTCTGGTTGGTGACCTGGACTGAAGGTGGGACCGCGTACTGGCTGAGCTCCGAACATCGTGAGCTCTCGGACCTCGTGAATTTGGCGGGTTCCCTCCGCTAACGCGACGCAAGTGCTGTCGGACCCGTGTCCTGAGTGCGGCGCGCCGGTGGGCGGTCGCGATGCGTGCCAGAAGCTCTTCGACGGCCTGGGCTTGCGCGCGTTCGCCGACTCGCGCTATGCAGCGATGCGACGTCTGGCTGTCGATTGCTACGCGTGTCAGCACGACCGCTACATCCTGTCTGGCCGTTCCCTCGCGGCGCACCTGACCGGTCTGGCCGTCGCGATCGAGCATGACGGCGCGGAGCAGATCAACGACCGCGTCCAAAGCTGGCTCTCGCGGACGCGTCGTATTCAAAAGCCGGCGGTCCCGCGGGTGCGCGGCAAAGTGACGATCGCCGACGTCGCGGAAGCATCGCCTGAGGAATACCCGGCGGCGGTTCGCCGCTGGGCCGCATCGGTGTGGCATGCCTGGCGCGACCACCATGCCCTCGCGCGCGAGTGGATCGCCTCGAGCGGGCCGCGTTGACCGATTTGCCTTCGGGCGACTCCGTGCTTCGATATCGGCGTTGGCGGCCCTACCGCTCGTCCCGGCGTTCGCGATCCTCTTCTGCGTTCCCCTCGCGCTCCGCGCTGTCGGACCCGGTGACAGCACGGGCCGCCTTCTGATCGCCGGCTACCCGATCGCCGCGGCCGCTGGCCTGATCGCGATCGCGTTGCCGCCCGGGATCCTCTCCGCCGCCGTCGCTCTTGTCTGGCTCGGCTTCACTCTTCTGGCCGCACTGCATGGCCTGACGCGCGTGTTCGGTGCGGGTCGCCAGATCGAGGAGCTCTGCATTGCCGTCGGTTTCCTGTACCTCGCCGTCGGCGGCGGTTGGCTCGTCCTCTGGCGTTCGGGGCTGGCGATCATGGATTTCGGCGAGCACGTTCCGCTGCTCACGGCGATCCACTTCCACTACGCCGGGTTCGCTTCGCCGATCCTCGTCGGTTTCGTCGGACGTGAGCTGCGCGCGGCCAAGACTCGCCTCTGGCCAATCTACGTCGGGGCGGCGTCGCTCGTGATCGTCGGGCCCGCCCTCGTCGCGGTGGGGATCGCGGGCGTGCGCACGATCGAGGCGCCTGCGGCGACCGTCCTCGCGGCCGGGACCGCGACGGTCGCTCTCCTCGCCCTGGCAGTCGCCCTCCCGCGTATACATGGCGGTCTCGCGACCGTGCTGCTCGCGGTCTCGTGCTCCGCGGCCATCGTCGCGATGACGCTCGCCCTTCTCTACGCGGCTGCGAACCCGCTTGGAATCTCGGCCATCGGGCTCGAGGACATGGTGCGCTGGCATGGATCCACCAATGCGCTCGGCTACGTGTTCTCTGGCCTGCTCGCGTGGAACGTTCGTCGGCCTGTGAACTAGTAGGTTACGGCCGCAGGGTGGAAACGCGTTTCCATTTCCTCGTATCAGACGCTTGACGCGCAGTACGATCGGAGCGGAAGAAGCTCTTCCGGAAAGCTGGCGATCACGATGAGCGCCGACGCGCTGGAGCTGGTCTTCACCGGCTCTGCCGTCCTCGGCACGGCGCTGCTTCTCCTTTCAAGCATCGGCGGGGGCATGCACGTGCGCCTCCACCTTCGGTCCCCATTCCGGATCCCGCACGTGCGCGTTCCTTTTCTGCGCGCAACGCGAACCGACGACGCGACGGGAATGCCCGTGCTGCTTGGCTTCCTCGCGATGTTCGGCATCGGCGGCCTCTTCGGCGCGGTGGCATTCGGCCTCGGCCCCGCCGGCAGGACCGCCGTGGCGCTCGCGTTCGGCGCGTTCGGCGCGGGCGTCGCGTTCGCGATCTTCGCCGGCCTGCGCCGGGTTGAAGGGCGCGAGCCGACGTCCCTGGGCGATCTGGTCGGCCGAAAAGCGCGGGTCGTCGTGAGCATCGGCGAGCGCGGCCACGGCACGGTCGTGCTCACATACGACGGCGCCGTGCAGACGCTTCCGGCAACGGCGAAGGCCCCCATCGCGCGAGGCCAACAGGTCGAGATCCTCGGTGTCCACCGGATGGCCGTGACCGTCCGCTCCCTTCCTCCGCCCTAGACCGCGCCCGCGGTCTCGCAGAGAAAGAAGGGATTGAAATGACGCTCACAGTCACTCAGCTCGTTCTGGCGGCGCTCGCCGTGCTCGTCCTTCTCGCGCTCTTCGCGGCGCAGCGGTACCGGGTCGCGGGCGCGAACGAGGCGCTCGTCATCTCGGGCGCGCGTGGGAGCAAGGTCCGCGACGAGAAGGGTGACCTCGTCACCATCCACGACCAGGGGGTGAAGGTCGTCGTCGGCGCCGGTACCTTCGCCTGGCCTCTGATTAACAAGGTCGGCCGACTTCAGCTCACGGCCCGTCAGGTCGAGATCGGTCTCGCTCACGAGAACGCGGCCGTGACGAAGCAGGGCGTCGGCGTGCTCATCACCGGGCAGGCCATGTTCAAGATCGCAAGAGAGCCGGAGCGCCTGCGGGCCGCAGCGGAACGGTTCATCGGCGAGCCCGACAGTCAGATCGAGACGATGGTGAAGAAGGTCCTCGAAGGCTCGCTTCGCTCGATCGCCGGCACGCTCACGATCGAGGAGCTCATCACCGACCGCGACCGATTCCAGCAGGCCGTATCGGAGGCCGCGCGCGGCGATCTCGAGGCAAGCGGCATCCATATCGACGCGCTCACCATCACAAGCATCCGTGACACGAAGGGCTACATCGAGCAGCTCGGCGAGAAGAATCTCGCGAGCGTGCAACGCGACGCGCGCATCGCGAAGGCGAGCGCGTCACAAGAAGCGGCGGTCAAGGAGAACGAGGCGCAGAAAGTCATCATCGGCGCCGAGCGCGACCGCGAGATAGCGCGAGCCGAGGCACAACAGGTCACGGCGCAGGCGCAGGCGCTTGCTCAGGAGATCGAGGCGCAGCGGCGCGCGAAGGAGCTGATCACCACCACGATCCGGCCGGCGGAGGCCGAGCGCGAAGCGGCCGTCATCCAAGCCGAGGGGACCCGCCAGGCCGCGATCCTCGCCGCGGAGGCGCAGGCCCGCCAGATCGAGCTCACCGGACAGGCGGAAGGCGCTGCGATCCTCGCGCGCGGGCAGGCCGAGGCGAGATCCAAGGAGCTCCTCGCCGAGGCGTACCGCAAGTTCGACGAGGCGGCGATCCTGCTCCAGACGCTGCCGCTCGTCCCGCCGATCGTCCGTGAAGCAGCGGCACCGCTCGGAAACATTGACAACCTCATCGTCATCGACCCGGCGGGCGCGTCGAAGCTCACCGATACGGTCGTGCGGACAGCGGCCGAGGGAAGCGCGATCGCGAAATCACTTCTGGGCGTAGATCTCGCGGAGCTCATGGGCAGGCTCGCGGCTCGTCGGAACGGCGGTGAGAAGGGCTAACCTTGTCGCTCGATGGATCGTCGTGAAGAGCGCCGGCTGGTCGCGTGTCTCTTCATCGACGTCCTCCACGCGATCGGCTACGTCGGCTGGAGCGAACTCCTCAGTTCGCGGGTCTAAGCCTTCGCGGCGACGTGAGTCGTAGCGTTGTGCGCGTCCGCGATCGGCAGCTGCCAGAGCGTCGTCTGCCATGCGTGTTTGAACCCGAGCTTCGTGTTGATCGCGAGCATTTGCGTGTTCACATTCGCATTTCCTGTGCGGATGAACCGTGAGTCGGGCAGCTCTGCCAGGATCCGCTCGAGCATTGCCGCCTTCATCCACAGCCCGAGGTTGTGGCCGCGATGCGCGGCAACGACGGCCGTGCCCTCCTGCTCGATCGAATGCGGATTGCGTGGATCGAACTCGACCTCGGTGAAGCCGACGCCCTGGCCGGTCTCCTTGTGGATCGCGAGCAGAAGCCACCACTCGGCGCCGGCCTGCTTGTAGTAGCTCTCGCGCTGGCGGATCTGCGCCTCGTCAAGCTTCCAGTCGTTGAACGCGATCTCTCCGCGCGGCATGTCGTTGATGCCCGCGGCGGCCTGGATGTACGTGGCGATGAGGCGGTCCGGCACGGTGCTGTCGACACGCTCGAGCCGGTACCCCGCGGGATCGAGGCGCGCCCACTCAGCGACCCTCGCGCGATCGACGGTAGCGAGCTCGAGCTGGTTCATCTTCATCGGTAGTCCCGGTGTGGCCCCGACGGCTCGCGCGAAGCCGTCGCCTGAAGGCTGCCGATCGTTCGTTTGACTCACGAACACGATGGCGCCGTCCTGTCCCGCGCATGCCTCAACAATTTTCGCGAAGAGCGCACGGCCCAGCCCACGCCGGCGGTGTTTCGGCCGAACGGCGACCTCGGACCATCGGATATGAGCGTTCTCGGCGTCTTTCAGATTGCGGCCCGCGATGCCGTACCCGGCGAGCTCGCCTCCCCGGTCCCGCGCGAGGAAGATCGCTCTCCATTGTCCGGGCGGCCTCGCGCGCAGCTGCTGCGCGATGACCTCAAGCGGCGCCAGCGGATCCTCGGGTGTCCGCTCGAGCGCGAGCTCCTGCCGCAGCCGCGCGGCTTCCAAGACCTCCGCGTCCGTCGCGGTCTGCATGTCGGCGGGCCCGATCGTGTAGCCCCTCGGCGTGACCATCGGACGGAGCCTAGCGGCCCCCGCGACGGCGACTATCGCCGCTGATACGTTCGGCTAGCATCCGCGCGCCAACGAGGGGAGTACGACGTGGGAAAGACGCTCATCACCAACGGGACCATCATCACCGCCGCCGACACGTACAAGGCCGACGTGCTAGTGGATGGCGAGAAGGTCGCCATGATCGGGAAGGGGCTGAAGGCCGCCAGCGCGAAGCGCATCGACGCGACGGGGAAGTACGTGATCCCAGGTGGCATCGATGTCCACACCCACATGGAGCTTCCGTTCGGCGGCACGTTCGCGTCGGATGACTTCTACACGGGGACGGTCGCCGCGGCGTTCGGCGGAACGACGTCGATCGTCGATTTCGCGGTGCAGGGAATGGGCGAGCCGCTCGAGACCGCGCGCGACGCGTGGCTCCGGAAGGCCCGCGGCAAAGCGGCGATCGACTACGGGCTGCACATGATCGTCCGGGACGTGACCGACAGGGTGCTGAAAGAAATGGACGTGATGGTCAAAGAGGGCGTCTCGTCCTTCAAGCTGTTCATGGCGTATCCCGGCGTCTTCCAGGTCGACGACGGCTCGATCTTCAAGGCGATCTCGCGAACGGCGGAAAACGGCGGGCTCATCTGCATGCATGCGGAGAACGGCGGCGTCATCGACGTCCTCGTGAAGCGCGCGCTCGCCGCGAAACACACCGAGCCGAAATGGCACGCGCTCA
>Ga0207646_10006679_pt1 | contig 11890 bp, 9 predicted proteins | sample KBSK5502metaG_FD_184343 | JGI IMG/M metagenome (GOLD analysis project Ga0207646, IMG submission 184343) | Corn, switchgrass and miscanthus rhizosphere microbial communities from Kellogg Biological Station, Michigan, USA - KBS K5-50-2 metaG... | ecosystem: Host-associated > Plants > Roots >...
CGTTAGGCCGGTCTATACCCTGATCACCAAAAGGGTGCAAGAGCCACCAACCGGGGTCACGCTGTGAATGACCCTGCGGCAAGCCTTAAGTGTTGGCGCAGGGTCATCGCGCTGTGCGGCGGCCATAGGCCCAGACAGCCAGCGGAATGATGACGATAAGCAGCCCGACGCACCAGGCGAGCGCCTGCCCGATGGTTGAGCTATCGGACTGGTCGAGCAGCAGCCCGGGCACCGCGTCCATCAGCAGCGACACCGGCTGGTGGTCGGCGAAGGCACGCAGCCAGTCGGGCAACGTGTTGACTGGCACGAACGCGCTGCTGACGAAGACGAAGGGCAAGATCCAGATCAGCCCCACCTGTTGGACGGCCTCCACACTGCGCAAGAGCAAGCCGACCAGCGCCGCGAGCCAGGAAAAGACAAAGCTCGTGAGCAGGAGCAGCGCCGAGGCCGCGATCCACGCCAGAGGCGTGCCCTGGGGCCGAAAGCCCACGAGCAGGCCAATGCCCCATGTGGCCAGGATGATAAACAGGCCTCGGATCAGTTGACACTCCGGTGGGGATGAATCCCCGCGGATGCTCAGGCTACGCTCGCCCCAGCAGGCCACGTTAGCGCCTGAGGGTTCTGCCCGAGCCCACTTTGCCCTAATCGCAAGATGTTCAGAGCAGCGTTGTGGTCCCGGTGGAGACTTGTTCCGCAGGCCGGGCAAAGATGCCAGCGGACGGACAAGCCTTTCGAGACGATGACGCCGCAGCCCGAACAGGCTTGCGAGGTGTAGGCAGGCGGCACGGCTACCACCGTCTTCCCAGCGTATGCTGCTTTGAAAGACAGGATGCCCAAGAACCCACTCCACGCAGCGTCCGTGATGGACTTTGCCAAGTGATGATTCTTGAGCATGTTGGCCGTCTGCAAGTCTTCGTGATAGATGGTGTCGTACTGCTGGACAAGTACCAGCGCGGACTTCTGGTGAAAATCGGTGCGCTGACGCTTCACCTTGAGGTGCTTCTTGGCCAGCAGCCTCACAGCTTTGCGCCTGCGGTTGCTTCCCTTCTTGCGACGGGACACGCGCCGCTGGGCGCGCTTCAGGTTCATCTCGACGACGTGGAAGATGCGTGGGTTGGCGATCTGGCTGCCATCCGCCAGCGTGGCAAAGGACTCCAATCCGAGATCAATGCCAGTGTCTTGACCCGTCGGTGCTAGTGGCGTTACGGGCACCTCGGCACACGAGATGCACACGTACCAGCCGTCGGCTTCTTTGGAGAGGGTGACCGTCTTGGGCGTGCCCTCCAAGGGACGAGACCAGCGCACGGCCACGCGCCCGATCTTGGAGAGGACCAGGCAGCCGTTATCCAGCTGAGCGCCGTTGCCAAACTCCTTGAAGGTGAAGCTGTGGAAGCGATCGCGGCCCTTGAAGCGGGGGAATCCGGCCTTGTCGCCGCGCTGGAGCTTGTGGAAGAACGCCTGATAGGTCTTGTCGAGACGGGCGAGCACCTCTTGCAGCACGTGGCTGTGGATCGCCGCGTAGTCGGGGCACTCGGCGCGCATGGCCTTCAACTCGGCTTCCTGCTGGTAGCGCGAGAGGGAGACATGGCAGCGTTGCCAGGCGGTGATGCGCTGCTCTAGGGCCGTGTTGTAGAGCACGCGGCAGCACCACAAGACCGTCTCCAACCGCTGTTCTTGCTCAGGTGTTGGCTTGAGCTTGTACTTATAGGTCTTCCGTACGGTCTCAGACATGGTTACGGCTTCCCTTTGTGGCGATCGGCATACTCACGCAGCGCCCGCACGATCTCACCATTCAGAGAACGATCATGCTGCGTGGCAAGTCGGCGCAGCATGTCGGCAATTTCCGTCGGGATGCGAATGGTAATGCTGGTAGATGGCGGTTTCTCACTCATGCACCCATTATACAACTAAAACGGGTGCATTACAATCGGGTGGGGCGACTGGCTGAAGCCAGAGCACGCCTTCCCACTGCCGTTGAAACGGCGTGGCGTGCGGCGGGCTTAAGCCCCTTCCCGTGTCAGCAAGGAGGATAGCAGGGAGCGCATGAAACAGCTACGAATGATGGCCAACGCACGTTTTATGCGCGGTTCCCCGTTGCCGGGCGTGTTACGTCGCGCGCTCGGCCGTCATGTAATGTGAAGACCGGTTGACAGGAGGCGCCATTTCGGTTACTATGTAACTATCAATGCCCTGTTTTGCCGGTTATAGTGGCATGGTAGCCGGCATGATCTTGGCGCCAATCAACCGGACATGCCAGGGCAGCGACACAGGGCACGCACGACACCACACGAGGAACGAGACGAGACTATGGCATCGATTCGCAGCGTAGCGGGCTCGCGCAAGGCGCAGATACTTGCCGCGTTTCTCGCCGTCTACCTCATTTGGGGGTCCACCTATCTGGCGATCCGCTTCGCCGTGGAGACTCTGCCGCCGTTCTTGCTGGCGGGAACGCGCTTCCTGGCAGCCGGCGCCGTGCTCTACGTCTGGATTCGCCTGCGTGGTGGCGAGCGGCCGACCGCGGTTCACTGGCGCTCGGCGCTGATCGTGGGCGGGCTCTTGCTGCTCGGCGGCAACGGCGTCGTCGTCTGGGCAGAGCAGGTGGTGCCGTCCAGCCTGGCGGCGCTGCTGATCTCGACGGTGCCGATCTGGATGGCGCTGATGGGCTGGCTGCGTCCCGGTGGCGCGCGGCCGCGCTGGCAGGTGCTGCTCGGGCTGGCCTTCGGCTTTGCCGGTGTGGCGCTGCTGGTCACTTCGGGCGCACGGCAGCCGGGCGAGCAGGTGCCGCTCATCGGCATCGTCGCCGTGCTGCTGGCGTCGATTTCGTGGGCCAGTGGCTCGCTCTACTCGCGCGCCGCGAAGCTGCCGGCCTCGCCGTTGCTCGGCACGGGCATGGAACAGGTGGCGGGCGGCACGTTGTTGATCGTGCTGGGGCTTGTCACCGGCGAAGGCGGGCGCCTCAACCTGCACACCGCCTCGCCGCGCTCGCTGCTGGCGCTCGGCTACCTGATCGTCTTTGGCTCGCTGATCGCCTTCAGCGCGTATATCTGGCTGCTGCGGGTCAGCACGCCGGCGCGTGTCTCGACGTACGCCTACGTGAATCCTGTGGTCGCCGTTTTCCTGGGCTGGGCCTTCGCCAGCGAGCCGATCACGCCGTTCACGCTGGTGGCCGCCGCGATCATCGTGGCCGCCGTCGTCGTCATCACGACGTTCCAGACGCCCAGCGCGACGCGCTCCGAAGAGCCGCAAACGTCGCCCGCGGCGGGGCAGCCACGCCCAGAGGGCATGGCGTCCGCGGCGTCACGCCAGTAACACGGCGTCGGGGCGCTCCGTTGATAGAACGGAGGAATGGCGCGACGCATTCAACCGACGCGTCGGCCGTCAACTTGGCTTGGCCTGCATGAGGCGGCTAATAGTACACGGTGAACTGCGTCCCGTTGCCGCCGGTGACGGTTATGGTGGCGACGACATTGTTGTAATTCGTGCAGGAGGGATCGCTATCGGCACGCGGCGCTTTGATGTACACGTAGAGGCTACTGTGCGGCGGTGTCGTCAGTGCCGGTGGCGTCCCCGACCACGGCCCCGTGGTCGGGCTCACTGTGGAGTACTGCCAACCACCCCCAGACGGCGGGGTATTGCTCCACGACCACTGTGCGTCCACCGCGCTGATGTTGGTGAGCTTCTGTGTGGCGAGGCAATTCTTCTGGGTTTGCAAGGGAGTCGCCTGGAGGGGGCTCGAGCTCGCCACGATGGTTGGCGTGAGTAGCGGGGTAGCGGTCGGGGCCGGCACATGGGTTGGTGGCACGACCGTGGGCGTCGTCGCAACGGTGGCGCTCGCCACCGGGCCCTGTCCCGTGGTGGGCACAATGGTCGCGGTCGCGGTCGCGGTCGCAGGCACAGTGGCCGATCCCTTGCCTGCTGGAGCCGGGCCACTTGGCTGGCGGGCAATCAGCATACCGACGGCGCCGCTCGCACCGAGCGCCAGCACCATGACGGCTGCCACCGCGGCCACCAGCAGCGTGCGGCGCGGACGTGATTTCATGGCATCGCCCCAAGCGGTGGCAATGAACCCCGAGGAGCCCCGCCAATCCCGACGTGTGCTCACGACCTCGTCTCCCGCTGGCGCCAGCGGCGTGACATTGGCGTACCCAGACGTGCCTGCCGCGGCGGGGACCAGACGCGTTGAGGCGGGGGATCTCGCGGGGAGCGCGGCCACGGGGCCCGCTCCCTTGGCGAGCACAGCCTGGCGCAGCGCCTCCGCCAAGCTGGCCATGTTGGGATAACGCCGCTCAGGATCGGACGCCACGGCGACCAACACGACGTCCGCCAGCTCAGACCAGATGGTCGGGTTGTAGGAGGTCGGCGGCACCGGTGCCTCGGTCAGCACCCGGGCCACCACTTCGTAGGGCGTGCCCCCCTCGTGAGGCACGTGCCCAGTGAGCAACTCATAGAGGACGGTACCCAGGCTGTACACGTCCACGCGCTGGTCGGCCACTGCTCCGCGCAGTTGCTCGGGGGCCATGTACTCGGGCGTCCCTACCGGTAACCCTGAGCGCGCTAGAGTGCGCACCGCGGCCGGGTCACGCAGCACCTCCACCTCCCGGGCGATGCCGAAGTCGCTCAGCAGTGGCCTGCCATCGTCGTTCAGCAGGATATTTTCCGGCTTCACATCTCGATGGACCAGCCCCTGGCGGTGCGCCGCCTCTAGCGCCACGGCGAGTTCCACGGCCATGAACACCGCCTCGACCGGATCAAGGGTGCCTTCCCGCGTCATCCGGTCGCGCAGCGACTCCTTGAGGAGAGGCATGACGAGGTAGAGCAGGCCGTGCTCCTCGCCAGACTGATAGACTGGCACGATGTTGGGGTGGTCAAGTGCCGCGACACGTTGCGCCTCCCTTCGAAAGCGGGCCACATACCCTAGATCCTGGGCGACGTGACCTGGCAGCACCTTGACTGCGACGTAACGCTCAAGCTGCGGGTCGTAACCCCGATATACCTCCGCCATGCCGCCGACGGCCAGCAGCGACGTAAGCCGGAAACCGCCAAGGGCGGTGCCGACCAAGGCGCTGGGTTCTGCGTTCGAAGTCGGACCTGCGTCTCGATCACCCATGCTGCGCACCTCGCGCACCAACGGGACAGATGCTGCCGTCCCGACCAAGGCCCGCTCGTTAGTGCCATTGTAGGCCCCTTGCCCCTACCCGTCAACCGTCGCAGACGACCGCGACTCTCCGCCGCGGACGATGGAGGCGGGTGATCTCCAGGAGGCGAGCCGATAGAGGGCGTTGCGACCACGCGACGCAGCAGCGAGATCCGGCTGCATGGATGAGGCGCCTGCGCGTCCCACTGCTGAGGAACGCCTGGCAGCGCCACAAACTACAATGGCACGGTCCGACACGGTATGCCGGATCACAGAGCGAGCCCGGCTTGCCCGGCCAGTCAGTGGCGGCGCAGCTTGGGGAAGCGCCGCTCCCGCCGGCGCTGCCGTTTGGCAAGCGACTCCGTATCGACCTCCACGATGTCGGGGATGACTGCCTCCGCTGGTGACATATGCTGCATCGGGAAGATATCCGCGCCGGCAGGTGCCTCCGCCGGCCGTGTCAGGCCGATGGGGAGGAGCGCGTCGGAGGTAAGCCCGGCCAGCGCCGCCAGCGCGTCCGCTAAGGCGCCGGGGGTGGGGTAGCGTGCCGCTGGATCGCTCGCGAGCGCGTGCAGGATCACGTCGTCCACCTCCGCTGGTAGGGGCAGGGGCGCCAGCGTGGAAGGTGGGCGCGGGCGCTCGGTGAGCAGGCGCAGCAGCAGCGTGTACATGCGCTCGCGATCGAGCGCGAACGGCACGTGGCAGGTGAGCAGCTCGTAGGCCACGACGCCCAGCCCGTAGACGTCCGTGCGCGTGTCGGTGGCCCGGCCGAGCAGGTGCTCCGGCGAGCTGTACTCGACGCTCGCGATCGGCATCTGACCGGCCTCCATGGCGCTCAGCGGCCCGGAGGTCATGAGCCGCTCGGGTGCGCTCGGGGCAGATTTCGCGATGCCGAAGTCAGTGAGCAGCGCACGTCCGTTCTCGTCGAGCAGGATGTTCTCGGGTTTGACATCGCGATGGATCAAGCCGTGCTGGTGCGCGTAGTCCAGCGCGGACGCCACCTGGCTCACGATGGCCGCCACCTCGAGCAGTGGAAACGCCCGACGCTGCTCCATCACCTCGCGAAGCGCCGTCACGTAGACGGGCATCACGAGGAAGAGCCGGCCCTGCTCCTCGCCGTAATCCAACAGGGGGACGATATTCGGATGTTGGAGCGCGGTCACGCGGCGCGCCTCCAGGCGGAAGCGCTCGACGCGCACAGCATCGCCAGTGAGCTCTGGGGCGAGCACTTTGACCGCCACCTCGCGGCCCAACCGCTCATCATGCGCCAGATAGACCTGTGACATGCCGCCCTGCGCCAGTGGGCGCAGGGCGGCATAGCGGCGGAGCCGCGGCACGCCAGCCGCGCGCGACACTGGGGATGGCGAGCCAGCCGGGCCCGAAGAGTCCACATTAAATGGCACTGGCGCATCTCCTTTCGCGCTGCCGACCGTGTTTCACGATGTACGGCGGTGCGCGGCGGCGTGTCATTGTGTCGTGGTGACCAGACAAGCGTAGCATGTGGCAGCAAGAAGCTAGCCATGATAGGCCCCCTCCCCCAATCGGAGCGGGGAGCACAGAGGGCGGAGACCAGAGAATTCACCACAGAGTTCGCGGAGTACACAGAGACCGCAAAAGAGGGGTCGCAGGATGCGCGAGCGCGAGCAGGCAGTGAGCTACTCAAGCTCATTCAGCCCTCTCCTCCTCCTTTGCACTCTGTGGTGAGATATGTGCTTTCCTCGTCGCGCGCCCCATACCGTTGGGAGATGAGGACGGAGATGACAGCGCCTTTCTTGCCGCAGGTATACTATTGGCGCGTGCCGAGCACACGCGATGGAGAGAGCGTCAGGAGCAGCAGCGTGAGCACAGCCGCCACCCTTCCCCGCTGGGATGTGTCCGTCGTCTTCCCGAGTCTGGAGTCGCCTGAGTTCGCCCAGGGCTTCCAGACGGCGGTCGCAGCCATCGAGACGCTCGGCAGCTTGTTTGACGCGGAGCGCATCGAGCGGCGGGAGCGCGCGCCGCTCGATGACGCGAGCGTGGCCACCTTCGAGCGCGTGAACGCGCGCTACAACGACGTGCAGAGCCGCGTGCGCACGCTCAACGCCTACATCATGGCGTTCGTCGCCACCAACTCACGCGATGACGTGGCCCAGGCGCGCGAGAGCGAACTGCGCCAGCATCTGCTGACGCTCGCCAATCTAGGTACACGCTGGGTCGCCTGGATCGGCTCGCTGGATGTGACGACGCTGCTGGCGCGCTCCCAGGTGGCGCGCGACCACGAGTGGCTGCTGAGCAAAGCGGCGCTGCAGGCGGCGCATCAGATGTTGCCGGAGCAGGAACAGCTCGCCAACCAGCTGAATCTGACGGGCGGCGTCGCCTGGGGCAAGCTGCAGACCGACCTCTCGTCGCAGCTTGGCGTGCCGGTGGAGCTAGCGGATGGCGTGCGCACGCTGCCGATGAGCGAGGTGCGCAACCTGGCCTACGACGGCGACCGTGACCTGCGGCGGCGCGCCTACGAGGCGGAGCTGGCGGGCTGGGAGCGGGCGGCGGTGCCACTGGCGGCGGCACTCAACAGCATCAAGGGGCAGGTCGGCGCGCTTTCGCGGCGGCGCGGCTGGCAGACGCCGCTGGACGAAGCGCTCTTCGACGCCAACATCGATCGCGCAACGCTGGACGCCATGCAGCTGGCGGCGCGCGAGTCCTTCCCGGACTTTCGCCGCTACCTGCGCGCCAAGGCGCGCGCACTCGGCGTGAGTGCGCTGGCCTGGTACGATCTCTTCGCACCTGTCGGCGCCAGCGGACGCGCGTGGTCGTTCGACGAGTCCGCGGCGTTCGTGATCGAGCAGTTCGGCACATATTCCGAGCGCATGCGCGCGTTCGCGGAGCGCGCGTTCCGCGAACGCTGGATCGACGCGGAGCCGCGGCCAGGCAAAGAAGACGGCGCTTTCTGCATGTGGCTGGTGGGCGATCAGTCGCGCGTGCTGGCGAACTTCAAGCCGGCGTTCGGCGGTATGAGCACGCTGGCGCACGAGCTGGGGCACGGCTACCACAACATGTGCCTGGCGCCGCGCACGCTCTTGCAGCGCGCGACGCCGATGACGCTGGCCGAGACTGCCAGCATCTTCTGCGAGACGATCGTGCGCCACGCGGCGCTGCAGCGCGCCGCGGCGAGCGAGCGCATCGAGATCCTGGAGGCGTCGTTACAGGGGTCGTGCCAGATCGTGGTGGACATCACCAGCCGCTTCTTGTTCGAGAGCGCGGTCTTCGAGCGGCGGCAGGCGCGCGAGCTTTCGGTGGCGGAGCTGGGCGAGCTGATGCTGGAGAGCCAGCGCCAGACCTATAGTGACGGGCTGGATGCGGCGGCGCTGCACCCATATATGTGGGCTGCCAAGTCGCACTACTACTCGCCCAGCCGCTCGTTCTACAACTTCCCGTACATGTTCGGGCTGCTCTTCGGGCTGGGCCTCTACGCGCGTTACACCGCCGACCCAGAGGGCTTCAAGGCGGGCTACGACGAGCTGCTCTCTTCGACGGGCCTGGCCGACGCAGCGACGCTGGCGGCGCGCTTCGACATCGACATCCGCACACCGGCCTTCTGGCGTGCCAGCCTGGACATCATCCGTGCCGACATCGCGCAGTTCGAGGAGCTGGTGGGCAGCTAGGCAGCTAGGGCAGCGCAGCGACGGGCTTCAAGACGGGGTACGGCGGGCCTGGACACCTATGCAGCCTGCCAGTGCGGAGGGCGGCTGTGCGCGGATGGCAAGGTCGTTTCAGCGTTGCCTCGCGCGGCATCCAGCTGCGATTGGATCAGAAAGAGACTTCCCGTGAGATCAGCGCCGCTGAGGTTGGCATCGCGGAGGTCGGCCCCAGTCACGTCGGCCAGCCTCAGAGTGGCGCCACGGAGATCAGCCCCAATGAGCCATGCCCCGCGCAAGTTGGCGCCGCTCAGGTCCGCGCCACTCAGGTTGGCCCCGATGAGGTCCGCGCCTCGGTAGTCCTTCTTGGTGTCGCGAACATCGGCGCGCACGAGCTCGCTAGTACGGAGCAGCAGGGCATTAACGTCCTGGCGGTAGGCTGCCACATCGAGCTCCAAGAGTGCCGCGGGGCTGGCGAACGTGAGACGCTCGGTCTTCTCCAGTGCGACGCGGAGCGCACTGTGGAGCGGGCACGCCGCTGGCAGGCTCAGCGCTTCGCTGAGATACCAGAGTAGCTCATGGAGGGTTCGCATGCTGGAGAAGACGGCGAACATCTGCTGCGCGGTGTGTGGGTCGTGCCGCCATTCCTGTCCGCCGAAGGTGACCTGGGATACCTTCTGCCCGGCGCCGAAGCAGTCGTAGACGGCGCAGCCGCGAAAGCCTTGCTGCCGGAGGGCGACGTGAATGCCGCAGCGGAAGTCCGCCCGCAGATTAGGACACGCCTGACCGGGCGGCTTGGTAAGCGCGAAGTCCGCCGAGGCCGCGAAGGCTGGCGCGACACAGCAGAGCGCGTAGCAGCGGTCGCAATCTGCGCGCAGGCCGCGGAAACGGGCGTCATCGCTTTCGGTGGCGGGTGTTACGTGGTCACGTTGCTCAGACACGGTGAGCGTACTCCTCTACGAAGCAACTGAACTGATATGTGCCACCACGGCTGGTCATGGGCAGCATTGCTCCAGCGTGCCGTTCCCGCAGCGTACCATATGCCGACACAGCAGCTTGAGCATCGGCAGCTGCACGCCGGCCTGTTGGCGCGCCAGCCTGGGCATCATCCGTGGTCGTGCGCTGCGCGGCGCTCCGGCCGGAGCGCCGGCGGCACAGCATCAGGCTGCGTGCTCGGCCACCGGCAGCGTGAACCAGAAGGTCGCACCGTGATTCACCACGCTCTCGACTCCCACCCGCCCGCCATGCTGCTCGATGATGGTCTTGGCGATGTACAGTCCCATACCCAACCCGCTGCTCGTCGCGCTCGCCGCACCTTGCGCTGGGATGTCCGCGGCACGGTGGAACGGCTGCCAGATGCGTTCCAGCTCGCTCGGGGGTATCCCAGGCCCACGATCCTCCACCGCGACGCGCGCCCACGGTTTCGCGACCGTCAGCCGGACGTCGACCGCCTGGTCGGTCGGAGAGTACTTGAGTGCATTGGTCAGGTAATTGGTGGCTACCTGCCCGATGCGGTCGGGATCGGCCTCGACCCACACCGGCTCTTTGGCCATGATGTGCAGACGAATGGCCCGCTCTGGGGCCGACACATGCACCATGTCTACCTCGTCGCGCACCAGCGCCGCCAGGCTGCACGCCGTGTACTGGAGCCGCAGTGTACCGGCCCGCGCCAGCGAGGTGTCGAAGAGCAGATTGACGAGCCGCGACAGCCGCGCTGCGCTGTGGTCCGCATCGCGCACGCATCCCTGGACAACATCAATTTGGCGGACGAGGTCGGGCTTGTCGCCGCGCGCGGCGGCCGCCAGCCGCTGGCATTGATACGCCGCGATCTGAATGAAACCGACCAGGGCGGTCACTGGTGTGCGCAGGTCATGGCTGGCAGTTGCCAGGAACTCATCCATGTTCTCTTGCGCCAGGCGCATGGCGTCGAGCTCGCCTGCCTGCGCCTTCGTGCGTTCCTGTACGGCTCGCTGCCTGGAACGCTCAGTGGCGCTGGCGACCAAGCTGATGCTGATCCCGACGCTCATGAAGAGGGCGACTTCGAAGACATCGCCAGCGCTGATTTGTGCCTCCCCAACGCGTGAAGGCAGCACGACAAGTTCTTCAAGCGCCACCCCAAGTAGAGTGGCGAACAGACTCGGGCCGGCCCCAAAACTCAACGCAATCAATGCCACAATCAGGAGTTCTACGACGCCAGGGAACGAGTACGACGAGAAGTATCCAATCAGCAGGCGGTTGATGATCGCCGTCAGCACCTGCAATAGGACGACCAGGAGGTACCCAGTAGCTGGGTGGCGCCAACGAGCGGGCAGCCACTGCGGCACAAAGGTGTTGGCATGCAGCCACTGCCATATCTCCGTCCAGGCACGTGGGCGGCTCGACTGGGGAGTGCCCGGAGCCAACTGAGGCGTGGCGTCCGGCCGCGCAGGTGGAGGTGGGCGTAGCTCGCTATCAGTATGTTGAGTGGGAGCAGCTGCCTGCGAAGGAGGCTCTCGTGCATCCTGCGCCATGTTCATCTCCTCCAGTGCCCTCACTCGACGTGCCATTTCATCGAGCATACGCGGCCAGGATTACAAAGGAGTTATCCAGGCATTACCATGACGCGAACGTGAATCTTGGGCGCATTTGGCCAGGTGTGGCGCGAGGTATGGGGCGAGCGAGCGGCAACTATAAGCGGGCTAGTAGCGAGCTGCGCCGGATGGCGTGCGACCAGTGATACACTGGAGGTGTGGATAGCAGAGTAGGAAGGGACGAAGCAGCCATGCGCACGCTGAATGCACACGCAGAGAAGGTTGTCGAGGAGTTCAAGATGTCGCCCACGAAGCCACCCAAGGGCGCCAAACAGAAGGGCATCCGGTTCACGTTGCGAGTGCTCGCCTATGCTGACGGCAAGGTGGACCTCATTGACGACAACAACAGCCAGACCCACGAGATGTTCGCCCTCAGCGCGCATCCTGAGCACGTCTTCATGGCGCTTTGCGCGCGGGCCTCGCGTCTTGCAGGCGAGTCGGAGCAGGAAGACAAGCAACCGTGAGCACTGTACTGTTTGACGAGAACACGTTGATCGGGCACCTCACCATCACCGAGAACAGCGTCACCTACAGGCAGCGCGGGCGCGCCCAGGCCGTCACGGACAATGTCA
>Ga0207646_10006682_pt1 | contig 11886 bp, 9 predicted proteins | sample KBSK5502metaG_FD_184343 | JGI IMG/M metagenome (GOLD analysis project Ga0207646, IMG submission 184343) | Corn, switchgrass and miscanthus rhizosphere microbial communities from Kellogg Biological Station, Michigan, USA - KBS K5-50-2 metaG... | ecosystem: Host-associated > Plants > Roots >...
CGTGGTCCGAGGAGGCGGCGCGGCGGCTGCTGGCCGGCGCGGGCGTGCCGGTGGTGCCGGGCGGGCTGGCCGGCTCGGCTGACGAGGCGGCCGAGATCGCCAGGCAGGTCGGGCTGCCGGTGGCGCTGAAGATCTGCTCGGCGCAGATCACCCACAAGTCCGACATCGGCGGGGTCGTCCTCGGGCTTGGTTCGGAGGCGGAGGTGCGGGCAGGCTACGAGAAGGTGCGCGCGGCCGGCCAGGCCGTGCCGGAGGCCAGGGTCGACGGCGTGCTGGTCACGCCGATGCGCACCGGCGGCGCCGAACTTCTGGCCGGCGTCACCGTGGATCCCGCGTTCGGCCCGGTGCTGGCGGTGGGTCTGGGCGGGATCTGGGTCGAGGTGCTGAACGACACCAGCCTGCGGCTGCTCCCGGTGGACGCCGCCGAGGTCAGGCGCATGCTCGGTGAGCTGCGCGGACTGCCGCTGCTGCAGGGGGCGCGCGGCGCGGCGCCCGCCAACCTGGACGCGGTGGCCGAGGCGATCGCCGCGCTTGGCGAGGTCGCGCTCGGGCTGGGCGGCTCGCTGCGCGCGCTGGAGGTCAACCCGCTATGGGTGAACGGCGACCAGGTCGAGGCGCTCGACGTCCTCGTGGTCACGGGCCTGGATACTACAGGAACGGAGCAGGCGACATGATCCTGGGTGTGAGTGCGGAGCAGGAAGAGCTTCGGGCCTCGGTCAGGCGCTTCCTGGCGGACCGGGCGCCGCTGTCCCGGGTACGCGAGCTGATGGACGGCGGCGAGACCGACTGGGGCGTCTGGGAGCAGGCGGGGAGCCAGCTCGGCCTGCAGGGCCTGGCCATCCCCGAGGCCTACGGCGGGGCCGGCTTCAGCTTCGCCGAGCAGGCGGTCGTGCTGGAGGAGTTCGGCGCCGCGCTGTACGGCGGACCGTACCTGGCCAGCGCCGTGCTGGCCGCCACGGCGCTGCTGGCCAGCCCGGACGAGGGCGCCCGGCGCGGGCTGCTGCCCGACATCGCCTCTGGCCAGACCGTCGCGACGCTGGCCTTCACCGAGGACGGCGGCTCCTGGGATCCGGCCGCGATCCGGCTGTCCGCGGTCAAGGACGGCGAGGCCTGGCGGCTGGACGGGCACAAGAGCTTCGTGCTCGACGGCGCCACGGCCGGCCTGATCCTGGTGGTCGCGACCACCGACGCCGGTCTTTCGCTGTTCGCAGTGAAGGGGGATGGGGAGGTGGGTGGGGACGCGGGCGCGCTGAGCCGGGCCGCGCTGCCCGCGCTGGACCAGACCAGGCAGCTGGCCCGGCTGGAGTTCGCCGGGGTGACCGGCCGGCTGATCGGCTCCCCCGGCGACGGCGCCGCGGCGCTGGACCGCGCCCTGGACGTGGCCGCCGTCGCGCTGGCCGCCGAGCAGCTCGGCGGGGCGCAGCGGGCGCTGGACATGGCGGTCGAGTACGCCAAGGTCCGGCGGCAGTTCGACCGGCCCATCGGCAGCTTCCAGGCGATCAAGCACCGCTGCGCCGACCTGCTGCTCGAGGTGGAGTCGCTGCGCTCCGCGGTCGGCTACGCGGCCGCCGCGGTGGCCGAGGACTCGGCCGAGATCCCGGTGCTGGCGTCGATGGTCAAGGCGTACGCCTCGGAGACGTACTTCCACGTGGCCGCGGAGAACATCCAGATCCACGGCGGCATCGGCTTCACCTGGGAGCACGACGCCCACCTGTACTTCAAGCGGGCCAAGGCCAGCGAGCTCTTCCTCGGCGATGGCGCCTACCACCGGGAACGGCTGGCCAACCGGATCGGCCTGTAAGAGGTCAAACCGCAAGGCGCTGCCCGCTGCCTGCGGGCGGCGCGGGTAGCGAAGGGCGTGCGGGCGGTACTCCCCGGTTATCCGCGCGTCCGCCAGCGCGGCCAGGAAGCTGGCCGGGCCGTCGAAGTCGGGCATCTCCAGGTAGGCCGCGCCGATGCCGGCCGGGTCGTGTGCGTCCGAGCCGGCTCCGCCGGGCAGGGCATACGCGGTCGCCAGGGCGGCGGCCCGCTCGTTCGGTTCCCAGGTTGCGATCTTGGCGTTGAAGACCTCGACGATGTCCACGGCACCGGCCGCGCACAGCGTGGGCAGGACCCGGCCCAGGCTGGAACGGCCATCGTCGAACGGGTGCGGGGCGTAGACCAGGCCGCCCTGGGATCGTATCCGGGCGACGACCTCGGCCACGGGGAGCACGTAAGGCACCCGTTCGGCGAGAAAAAGACCGATGATGTCGCCGTGGGGCGTCCTGATCTCCTCCCCGACGATGACCCGGACGCCCAGGTCGGTCGCTGCTACGGCGGCCGAGATCTCGTTGTGGTCGGTGATGCACACCACGTCCAGGCTTTCCCGGGCGGCGCGCTCGGCCAGCTCGTCCAGCGTGGTCACGGCGTCCCCGGACGCCACCGTGTGCAGGTGGCAGTCGACGCGGACCAGGCTCACCGCTGCGCCAGCTCGGCCAGCAGCTCCTGGGAGTAGGCGATCCGGCCGGTCAGCACCTTCGGCTCGCCGCTGCACAGCCGCAGCGCGGCCTCGGCCATCACCGCGGGCGGCTCGGAATTCGGGTCGTCTTCGGTGGTCAGATGGTGAAAGATCGTGCCGGGGGTGGGCACCACCTTGCTCGGCGACAGCGCGTTCACCGCGATGCTGTCGGCGTAGAGCTCGGCGGCCAGACCGGTGGAGAACCGCTCCAGCGCGGCCTTGCACATGCCGTAGACGGTCCCGCCGCGCGAGGCCCACCCGGTGGGCGGCATCGCGGGGTGCCGCGCCGCGATGGAGGAGATGTTCAGGATCCAGCCGCGGCCCTTCTCCCGCATCGCCGGGATGACCAGCTGCGCCAGGTGGAACGGGCCCTCCACCTGGACGTCGAACATCAGCTGGAAACGGCGCGCGGTGAAGTCTTCGACCCGGGTGAAGTAGGTGACGGCCGCGTTGCTGACCAGGATGTCCGGCGGGCCGAGCTGCTGGGTGGCGTCGGCGACGAGCCGCTCCCTGTCCTCCGGCTTGGACAGGTCGGCGCGGATCGGCACCGCGGTGCCGCCGGCCGCGCGGATCTGCTCGACGGTCTCGGCGATGGTGCCGGGGAACGGAGACGTGCCGGTGTCCGTGGTCCTGGCCGCCACCGCCACCGCGGCGCCTTCCCGGGCGAACCCACGGGCGATCTCCGCCCCGATGCCGCGGCTGGCGCCGGTCACGATGGCGACCTTGCCGTCCAGGATGCCCATGCCATCACTCCCCGGGTTTCGTGCGGCGGAACCGAATACTAGAAGGGAATTCTAGACGATTGGATCGTGCCGGGCCGGGCGTGTCAAGACGAGGCGCCCGCGCGGCCTTCCGCGGATGCGGGGCGGCGGCTGCGCCCGGGACCCGCGGCTTTTTCATGATCGTGAAGGGTTTTTCGTCTTCCCGGACTAAAAACCCTTCATGATCATGGGCGGGGGGCGGGTTGACACCGATGGGGGCGCAGCTGAGAATTCGTTCTAGAACGACGTTCTAGCAATTCCGGGCGGTTCCGACGAGGTCGGAGGTTGTCATGGGGCTTGACCACAGCCTGGTGGGAGTGCCGAGCGAGCCGCAGGAGCGGTCCTGGGACAGCAAGGACGCGCTCCTCTACGCGGTCGGGGTGGGGGCCGGTCTCGGCGACCCGCTGCAGGAGCTCGAGTTCACCACGGAGAACTGCGAGGGCATCGAGCAGAAGGTGCTGCCGACGTTCGGCGTGCTCATCGCCCAGGCCAGGCCGGGCCGCGCGCTGGGGGACTTCGACCGGGCCATGCTGGTGCACGCCGAGCAGGCGTTCGACCTGCACCGGCCGCTGCCGGTCGAGGGGACCGTACGCACTACCGCGACCGTGACCGGCATCTACGACAAGGGATCCGGGGCGCTGGTGGTGACCGAGAACGTCGCGGTGGACGCGTCCACCGGGGAGCCGCTGGTGACGTCGCGGAGCAGCGCCTTCATCCGCGGCGAGGGCGGGTTCGGCGGCGAGCGCGGCAGCGACCAGCCGTGGTCACGCCCTGACCGGGAGCCGGACCACCGGGTCGTCCAGCCGACCCGGCCGGAGCAGGCGCTGATCTACCGGCTGTCCGGGGACAGGAACCCGCTGCACGTCGACCCGAAGTTCGCCGCCCGCGGCGGCTTCAGCCAGCCCATCCTGCACGGGCTGTGCACCTACGGGGTGACCGGCCGGGCCCTGCTGCAGGTGCTCTGTGACGGTGACCCGGCCAGGTTCGCATCCATGTCGGGGCGGTTCAGCCGTCCGGTATGGCCGGGTGAGTCGCTGACGGTTTCGGTCTGGCGGCAGGATGGCAGCGACACCGCGCTGTTCCAGACCACCAAGGACGACGGCACCGTGGTGATCGACCGGGGCCGGATGCAGGTGCGCGGGTGACGGGCAGCCTGCCTTAGCCGATGAGGGCGACGGCGCGGGTGGGGCCGCCGTGGGCACCGCGGAGCTTGAGGGGGAAGCCGGCGAAGGTGAACCTGGTGTTCACCACCTCGTCGAGGTGGGCGAGGTTCTCGTAGTGCGTGATGTGCTCCCGGCGGCACATCATGTGGACCGGGTAGGTGGTGCTGGCCGGGTTGTCCGGGGTCGGGCTGTCCACGCCGAACGTCTTCACCTGCCGGCTGACGATCCATTCGGCGGCTGATTCGCCCAGGCCGGCGAAGTCGGTGAGGTACCGCTTGTCGCCGCCGAAGCGGTTCCAGGTGGCGGTGTAGAGCAGCAGGATGTCGCCCGGCTGCAGGCTCACCGGCGCCGCGGCCTCGATCCGGTCCAGGTCGGCGGCGGTGATGTCGGTGCGCGGGGCGAAGCCGGTGACGTCGAGGCACACCGCGGGGCCGTAGAACAGGTCCAGCGGCATCTGCTCGATGGTTTCGGCCGACGGGTCCGGGTCGAGGTGGGAGAACGAGTCGACGTGCGTGGGCCCGTTGTCGTTCAGCATGAAGCCGGTGGTCTGGAAGGAGAAACCGCCCTCGAACCGCGGCGCCGTCTCCTCGTGCGTGGCGTGCTCGAACTGCACGGTCTTCAGGTGGCCGGGGTACACCTTCATGCCCTCGTAGATGTCCTGCGAGAGGTCGATGATCCGCATCGGGCTCCTTCGGGGGAAATCAGTACATGACGACGCCGGCGGTGACGTTGAGGTCCTCGCCGGTGATGGAGGCCGAACCGCCGGACGCCAGGAACACGCAGGCCGCGGCCACTTCCTCGGCGGTCACCATGCGGCGCAGCGGCGACATCCCGTCCACCTCGGCCCGGACCTGCTCCTCGGTGATCCCGCGGGCCGCGGCCTGCCGGGCGAGCACCGCCTCGATCCGGGGTCCGGCCACCATGCCGGGGCAGACCGCGTTGACCCGGACGTTGTGCGGGCCCAGTTCGGTCGCGAGCGTGCGGACCAGCCCGATGACGCCCATCTTCGCCGCGGCGTAGGGCGTGCGGCCGTAGAGCGGGCGCTTGCCGGTTATCGACGAGATCGCGATCAGGCTGCCGTCCCGGCGCTCGATCATGGCCGGAATGAAGGCGCGGAAGGTGAGGAACACCCCGTCCAGGTCGGTGGCGATCGTCTCCCGCCAGTCCGCCAGCGTGATCTCGTGCAGCGGCGCGGTGGGCCCGGCGATCCCGGCATTGGCCACGACGGCGTGCACCGGACCGAGCTGTCCGGCCCGGTCGGCCAGGACCGCCACCGAGGCCTCGTCGCACACGTCGCAGGCGACCGGGACCGCGGTCCCGCCCGCATGCTCCGCCGCCGCCACCGCTGCCGACACCGTGCCGGCCAGGCTGGCCGGGTCACGAGCGCTCGCGGCGACGGTGAATCCGGCGGCGGCCAGGGCCACGGTGATGGCGCGCCCGATCCCCCGGTTGGCGCCGGTGACCACGGCGACCGGGGCCTGTCGAGCGTTCACCCCGCATGACCCGCCGCGCGCAGCGCGGCCAGGATCCGTTCCGGCGTCATCGGCAGCTCGGTCAGCCGGACCCCGAGCGGGGCGAGGGCGTCGTTGACCGCGGCGTTGATGGCGGCCGGCGCCATCATCCGGCCACCCTCGCCGCCGCCCTTGATGCCGTGCGGCGTGTACGGCGACGGCGTCTCGACGTGACCGATGGTGAGCTCCGGGACCTCCATCGCGGTCGGGATCAGGTAGTCCATGAAGCTGGAGGAGAGCAGCTGACCGTCCTCGTCGTAGACGAACTCCTCGTACAGGGCGGTGCCGATGCCCTGGGCCGTGCCGCCGACGATGTGCCCGGCCAGCGACCGCGGGTTGACCAGCGTCCCGCAGTCGTGCACCGCCGCGTAGTGCAGGAACGTGACCAGTCCGGTCTCGATGTCGACCTCCACCACCGGCACGTGGCAGGCGTGGCCCACGAACGGGTAGAAAACACCGAGGTCCTTCCGGTCCGCGGACGGCATGGTCGTATACGGATGGTCGAACACCTTCGAGGCGTCAAGACCGCTCTCCATGTCCTCAGGGAAACTGTGCTTGAACAGGTGCAGCATGATGGCGATCTCGCCGAGCGCCTTCTTCCGCTCCGGGTCGCCCCGCACCCGGAAGCCGCCGTCGGCCCATTCCAGGTCATCCGGGCCGATCTCGAGCAGGTGGGCCGCTGCCCGGCGGGCCTTCTCCTTGATCTTGGCGGACGCGCCCTCGACGGCCCCCGCGAGCATCACCGTGGTGCGGGAGCCGCCGGGCCCGGTGGCCGGGAGCCCGTCGCGGCTGCCGTGGTAGACGACGGAGACGTCGTACGGGCTGCAATCGAACTCCTCGGCCACGAGCTGGGCGACCATCGTCTCCGGGCTGTTGCCCCAGAACGCGCAGGAGTACAGGATCGCGGTGATCCCGCCGGTGGCGTCGACCTTCAGCGACACCGACTCCGGGGTCGAGGTCACCGGCGCGCCCGGCTCGTCGAACCAGAACCAGAACTCCGTCGCGGAGAACACGCTGCGCTCCTGGGCGGTGATCACGCCGACGCCGATGTACCGGCCCTCCTGCTCGCGTAGCCGCCGCTGCTCGTCCCGCCAGTGGCCGTAGCCGGCCAGGTCCAGGGCATGATCGAGTACCCGCTCGTAGTCACCGGAGTCGTAGACGTTGCCGGTCGGGATGAAGTGCGGGAAGTCCCGGATGAAGTTCATCCGCCGGATCGCGACCGGGTCCAGGCCGAGCTCGCGCGCGGCCTTGTCCACCATCTGCTCGAGCATCCAGTTGTTCACCTCGGAGCCGAAGCCCCGGTAGGCGCCCTGCTGGTTCTTGTTGGTCAGCGCAGCCCGTACCCGGTAGCGCACGCTGCCGATGGTGTACGGCCCGACCACCTGGGCCAGGGCGTTGCCGTGGTGACCCACGCCGAACTGGATGTAGGCGCCGTAGTCGTCGATGACGTCGATCTTGATGCCGCGCATGGTGCCGTCCCGCATCATCGCGAGCTCGACGTCATAGACGCGGTCCGAGCCGTGGTGGTCGCAGTTGGAGATGTTGTCGGCCCGGTCCTCCAGGTAGGCGACCTTCCGGCCGGTCTTCCGCGCGCACATCCCCGCGATCACCGCGGGCTTGTTGGCGAACAGCTTGGAGCCGAAGCTGCCGCCGGCCGGCACCGGCCTGATGTCCAGCTTGTTGACCGGCACCTTGAGTGTGGCCGCCGCCATGAACAGGTAGCTGGTGAAGCTCAGCGTGTTCGTGTCGATGGTGAAGCTGCCGGTGCCCAGGTCGTACTCGGCGATCGCGCCGACGGTCTCCAGTGGCTGCCCGCCCGAGCGGTGCCACCTGAGCCGGTCCCGGACCACCACCTCGGCCTCGGCGAAGTCGCGCTCGACGTCGCCGAAGTCGAAGCTACGCTCGTAGGCACAGTTCGACTCCAGTGCCTCGTGCACCAGCGGCGACCCGGCATCCAGCGCGCGCTCCGGGTCGGTGATCGCCGGCAGCGGCTCGTACTCGACCTCGATCAGCTCGAGCGCGTCCTCAGCCAGGTAGCGGCTGTCCGCGACGACCACCGCCACGCCCTCGCCAACGTAGCGGACCTTGTCCGCGGCCAGGCAGCGCCAGGTGTGCTTGGCCGGGTCGGGCCCGAAGTCGGGCATCGGGTCGCAGAGTTCGGCGGCCTCCGCTCCGGTGATCACCGCGTGCACGCCGGGTGCGGCCAGGGCCGCCGCGGTCTCGAACCGCGCGATCCTGGCGTGCGGGTGCGGGCTGCGCAACACGGCGGCGTGCAGGGTGTCAGGAGTGATGCGGTCGGCGATGTAGCCGCCCCGGCCGAGCAGGAACTTCGGGTCCTCGACCCGGCGGATGGACTGGCCCACCCAGCGCCGCTTGGCGGAGTGGTCGCGGACGGGCGGGGCTCCCGAGCCGGTGCGGCCGGTGGCAGGCTGAGCGGCGGTCACGGGGCGACCTCCTGCGTGGCCCGCATCCGCGCGGCGGCGGCGATCACGGCCTCGATGATGAACTGGTAGCCGGTGCAGCGGCACAGGTTGCTGGCGATGGCCTCGCGCACCTGGGCGGCCGTCGGATCCGGGTTCTGGGCGAGGATCTCGCAGGCCCGCATCAGCATGCCGGGGGTGCAGTAGCCGCACTGCAGCCCCTGCTTCTCCGAGAACTCGTCCTGGAGCGGATGCATCTCACCGCCCTGGGCCAGGCCCTCGACGGTGTCGATGGAAGCGCCGTCCGCCTGGACGGCCAGGGTGATGCAGGAGCGGATGCTGGCGCCGTTAAGCAGCACGGTGCATGTCCCGCAGACACCGTGCTCGCAGCCAATGTGGGTGCCGGTCAGGCCGAGGTCCTCACGGAGGAAGTCGACGAGCAGCCGCCGCGGCTCCACCTGGGCCACGTGCGGCTGGCCGTTGACGGTCAGGCTGATCGTGCGGGTATCCGGGGCCACGCTTCTCACCTCTCGTTCCGTGCGCGGGAGACCGCCAGTTCGATTGTGCGCCGCAGGTAGGTACGGGCCAGGCTGCGCCGGGTCTCCGGGCTGGCGTGCAGGTCCCCGGCTGGCGACAGATCGGCCGCAGCCGCGTCGGCCGCGGCGCGGATGGTCTCGGCGTCACCGGAGGCGCCGGCCAGAGCCCGTTCGGCCGATACGGCCCGAACCGGTGTCGGGGCCACGCCGGCCAGGGCCAGGGCTGCGCGCCTTATCCAGTCACTGTCGCCGTCCAGTTCCACCAGCGCGGCCACGGCCACGACGGCGAAGTTGGCGTGGACCCGGGAGAACTCGGTGAACGCATGCCCGCCGGGCCAGACCGGCAGCCGGATCTCGGTCAGGATCTCATCCTGCGCCAGGGCCGTGCTGTACGGCCCCTGGAAGAACCCGGCGGCCGGGATGACGCGGGTACCGCCCGGGCCGGCCGCCACCAGTTCGGCATCGAGCGCCAGGGCCACGGCGGGCAGTTCGGCGGCCGGGTCGGCGTGGGCCAGGCTGCCCCCCACCGTCCCGCTGTTCCGGACCGGGGCGTGCGCGACGAGCCCGATCGCCTCGGCCAGCAGCGGAGCGGCCACGGCCACCTCCGGGGACCGTTCGACCTCAGACATCCTGGTCATCGCCCCGATGACCAGGATGTCGCCGTCGCGCCGGATGCCGCTTAGCCCGGCGACGTTGCGCAGGTCGACGAGGTACCCGGGTTTGGCCAGCCGGAAGTTCATCAGCGGGATCAGGCTCTGCCCGCCGGCTAGCACCCGCGGCTCGGCCTCGGCATGCTGGGTGAGCAGCCCGACGGCCTCCTCCAGCGTGGTCGGCGCGGCGTAGGCGAACGGCGGTGGTTTCACGGCGACCTCCCGGTATCGGGGCTCCTTTCCGATGCTGCCGCCGGAGGCAGGCCTCCGCCATGTGCACCAGCCCAGGAATAGCTGTAGCACGCTGGTACCGCGCACAAGGATCAGCCCGGCAACTGCGCCTGGACGATCTCGCGGATGGTCAGGGCCAGCTCGAGTTCGAGACGTACCCGGCTGTCCCGCAGGCCGCGCCCGGTGAGCTGCTCGATGCGGCCGAGCCGGTAGGTCACGGTGTTGCGGTGCACCACGAGGGTGTCGGCCGCCGCGGCCGTCGAGCAGCCGGCCGCGAGCCAGGCCCGCAGCGTGGCCAGCAGGTCCCCGCCGTGGCGTTCCTCGTGTTCCGCCACGGTGTGCAGCACGTCGGCGGCGAACCGGCAGAGCGCGTCCGGGGTCCCGGTCTCGAGCAGCAGTGCGGACAGGCCGAGGCGGCTGACGTCCACGAAGCCGCCGCGGCCGCTGGCCCGGCGCAGCGCCGCCGCGCCGCGGGCAACCCGGAACGCGGTCGCGTACCCGGCCGGGTCGCGGACCACCGGCCCGGCGACCAGGGTGACCAGGCCCCGCTCGCCCACCGCGTGGTCGGCCTTGGCCAGGATGCGGCGCAACGCGTCGCGGGGATCTGGCTCGGCCGGCAGCAGCAGGACATGCACCCCGTCGTACGGGCCGGCCAGCGGAACCGGTCCCGGTTCGGCCGCGGCCCGGGCCAGCTCGGGCAGCCGCACGGCGGGCGGAAGCGCCGCGTCGACGGTCAGCAGCGCGAGGACGTGCGGCCGGGACAGGTTGTGCCCGAGCGCGGCGGCCCGGTCGAGGACGGCCCGGGGCCGGACCGGGCCGCCGTCTCTGAGCAGGTCCCCGAGCAGATCACCGGACAGCCTGCTCTGCTCGGCCCACTCCAGCACGGCCCGGCCGCGGCGCATCTCCTCGTTGGCCAGGGACAGTTCCCTGATGACCTCCTGCTGGTCGGCCCGCAGCCGGGCCGTCTCCAGGGCCATCGCGGCCTGCCCGGCCAGCAGCTCGATCAGCTCCAGCTCGGGCCCGCTGAACTGCCGCGCGGTGACCGAGTAGGCGACGATGACCCCGGCCAGGTCGCCGGAGCCGTGCAGCGGCGAGGCCAGCAGGGCACGATAGCCCTGGGTGGGCGCCAGGTGCCGCAGCCGACCGTAGGAGCGGGCCTCGCCCACGTCGGGAACGACGATCGTGCGGTCCTCCCGGTAGGCGCGGGCGGCCGGGGTGTCCAGGTCGGGACCCGGCGGCCGGATCCGTAGCCCCTGGCCGTCGCTGACCTGGGCCAGGTAATCGGGGGTAAGGCCGCTCCAGCCGGCGATCTGCAGGCACTCCCGCCGCTCGTCGGCGAGCATCACCGCGCAGAACTCGAACCCGATCAGCTCGCAGGCCTGATCCGCCACCCGGGTCAGCACGTTCGCGAGCGGCTCGGCGGCGTTGACCGAGCGGACGATCTCGCTTACGGCGGACATCCACGACCGCAGCGAGGCCGGCACCTCCGGCACGCCCATACCGTCTCATCCTCCCCATCGGAGGGTGGCGTGGCAAGGGTGGCGTGGCCAGGGGCGGCCGGGACTCTTGACGGATCATAATGAACGCTCTTTTAATTCTGTTGTGGGACGCATCGCGGGCGTTACCGCTGCCGAGACCCGGGAGCGGCTGCTGCGCGCGGCCGCCGACGTGTTCGCCGAACGAGGCTATGACGGCACCCGGGTGGCGGACATCGCCGCCGCCGCGGGGGTGAGCAACGGCGCGCTGTACGCGCACTTCGCCTCCAAGGCGGATCTGCTGGTGGACGCGCTGCGGACGCACGGACGGCACCTGCTCGGCGAGCTGTTCGCCGCCGAACCGGACCGGCCGGTGGTGGACCTGCTGCTCACCGTGGGCCGGTGGCTGCCGCGCCGCCGGGACGCGCGCGGGTACCTCATCGTCGAGGCGCTCGTCGCGGCGCGGCGGGACGAGGACGTGGCCCGGCCGATGCGGGAGTACGTGGGCGAGCGGGGCGACTGGCTGGGCGGCCTGATGGAGCTGGCCCAGGCGCGCGGCGAGCTCGACCCGGGGCTTTCCCCGGCCGCCATGGCCCACTTCTGCCTGCTGCTGGCGATGGGCAGCGCGCTGATCACGCCGGA
>Ga0207646_10006685_pt1 | contig 11884 bp, 10 predicted proteins | sample KBSK5502metaG_FD_184343 | JGI IMG/M metagenome (GOLD analysis project Ga0207646, IMG submission 184343) | Corn, switchgrass and miscanthus rhizosphere microbial communities from Kellogg Biological Station, Michigan, USA - KBS K5-50-2 metaG... | ecosystem: Host-associated > Plants > Roots >...
GGATCCCCGGGGGCTGCTCGAAGGCAGTGGCAAGGTCCATCGGTACATACAACTGCGCGCGGTCGCGGATCTCCAGAGGGCCGGCGTCCGCCAGTTGGTGGAAGCCGGGTACGCGGCGTGGCGGCAACGGCAGTAGAGGCGAGGGGGGCGGTGCGACTCCCTCGCCGCGCGCTCAGGGTGCGGCTTTGCCGTGGGCGATCGCCTCGAAGAACCCGTTCGTGATGACGTCGTAGCCCGCGTCGTTGGGATGGACGGGGTCGGAGAAGAACCGCGACAGATCGCCGCCCTGGTTCTGGAAGGCCTGGTAGAGGTCGACGACGAAGGCGCCCTCCTCGCGCGCCATCGTCTTGAGGCCGGTGTTGATGGTGGTGACCCATTGGTTGCGGCCGGCGTTGACGGCGGGGTTCACGGGAATGAGGGTGGCGAGGAACGGCAGCGTCCCCTTCGACTTCACGCGCTGCACGACCTTGCGCATGTTCTCGATAGTGGGACAGGTGGAGGGGGTGTCCTGGCACTCGGGGATGTTCCAGTCGTTGGTGCCGTAGAGGATCAGGGCGTAGGCGTCGTTGATCAGGTTGTTGTTGTTGTTGATCCGCTCGACCGCCTCGAAGCTGTTGGTGGCGTCCGCGCCCCGGTTGCGGACGTTGGCGTAGTCGAAGTGCGCCGACAGCTTCGCTTGCAGACGCGGTGGGTAGCCGTGCCCGTCCGTCGAGCCGTCGCCGCGCGTGATGCTGTCGCCGAAGGCCAGGTACTGGTTGGGGTTGTTGCGGCCGATGGGGAGGAGAAGCGGGACGAAGATCTGCACGCCGTCCCCGACCGGCACCTGGACGGTGACCGGAGCGCCCGGCGCGTAGAAGGGAGGGAGGGTGTCGGTGCGGATGCTCGCGGGGTACGTCCCGTTCTGCACGCCGGTGACCACCGCGCGGCCGGTGGCCCTCTCGGACTTGCCGGTGCGGCCCCCTACCGTGACCTCCACGTCGGGGACCCGCACGACTTCGCCTCCGTCCGCCACGCCGTTGGCGTTCTCGTCGTAGAAGAGGACGAGGGTCACGGACGTCCCCGGCGGCGTGGGCATGGTCGTGGGACCGCCGGGGGAGTGCGAGCCGCCGCAGCCCGCGGGGCCGATCACGAGGACAAGAAGGAAGAAGACGCTCCGCCGGGGCATTAAAGACGTAAAGCTATCACGTCTGGTCCCGGACGGCGTGAAGGGCGGCGATGATGTCCGCCGGCCGGAAGGGCTTGGCCACGCGCACCGCGCCCACCTCGTCGAGGAACTTCACGCTCTCGGGCGTCAGGGCGTCGCCGCTCAAGAAGACGACCCGCTTGACGTGATCGGGCCACCGCTCCTGGATTCGGCGGTACAGAGTCTGGCCGTCGAGGCGCGGCATGCGAAGGTCGGTGAGGACCACGTCGAAGGTGGCCGTCTCCAGCTTCTTCAACGCCTCGATGCCGTCGGGCGCGGTCTCGACGTGGTGGCCCTCGTACTCCAGGAAGTCCGCCAGCACCTCCAGGAGTATCGGCTCGTCGTCCACGACCAGGATGGAGAGCGAGGGGAGCGTGGCGGCTTCGGCCGCGGGGGCAACCGCCTCCGGCCAGGTCTGGCTTCCCCGCGGCAGCTCGACGACGAACGACGCGCCGGGCGCGTGGGTCTCGTCGAGCCACATCTTCCCTCCGTGGCTCTCGGCGATCCCCTGACAGAGCGAGAGGCCGAGCCCGGTCCCCTTGCCCGGCTCCTTCGTGGTGAAGAACGGCTCGAAGATCATGGCCCGGGCCGCCGGGGGGACGCCGGGGCCGTCGTCGGACACCCGCAGCACCGCTCCCTCCGCCGTCTTCCTCGTGGAGACGACGATCGAATGGGGCGGCGGCCCCGTGCGAAGCGCGTGGTGGGCGTTGGTGACCAGGTTGACGAGGACCTGTTGGATCTGGAACGGGTCGGCCCAGAGCGCCGGCGCATCGTCGGCGAGGTCGAGGGTGAGCTGTATCCCGTCGGCGCGGAGCGGATAGACGACCAGCTCCACCGCTTCCTTGACGACGTCGTTGAGGACGATCTTGTGACGGTCGGCCGGCCGCTGCCGAGCCAGGGCCAGGAAGTTCCGCACGATGCGCGCGCAGCGCTCGGCCGCGTCGGAGATCTTGCTGGCGCGCTGGGCCAGCTTGGGCTGGTCCTTGAGCTGCCGCCCCAGCATGTCGCTCTGCGCCATCATGATCGCCAGCGGGTTGTTCAGCTCGTGGGCGACGCCCGCCAGGAGCTGGCCCATGGTCGCGAGCTTCTCGGTGTGCCGCATCTCGTCCTCGTGCCGGCGCCGCTCCGTGAGGTCCCGGGTGATCTTGGAGAACCCCACGAGGTGGCCGTCGGCATCGTGCAGCGCCGTGATGACGACGTTGGCCCAGAACTCCGACCCGTCCTTCCGCCGGCGCCAGCCCTCGTTCTCGAAGTGGCCGGTCTTGCGCGCCTCCTCCAGCTCATGGGCCGGCCACCCGGCCGCGACCACGGAGTCCGGGTAGAAGACCGAGAAGTGCTTGCCGACGATCTCCTCGCGCCGGTAGCCCTTGATGCGCTCCGCGCCCGCGTTCCAGCTCGCGACGCGGCCTTCCGGGTCGAGCATGAAGATCGCGTAGTCCTCGATGCCCTCCACCACCGCGCGGAAGAGCACTTCCGTCGATGGCTCCGCCGCTCGCTTCTTCCTGGAAGTCAACCCTCCCTCCTGGGACATTTATACAGGACGGACGGGGTCCGTGGGAGCGTCAGCCGTCCTTCGCCTGCTCGAGCCCCGTGATCCCGCGGAAATCCGACCCGCAGGCCGTGCACCGGATGAATAGCGTCGCGAGCTGCGGCAGGTCTCCGCGGGTCGCGTCCGCCGCCCTCACCAGCACCGTCTGGCCGTCGGTCACGCGGACCATCTCGCCGAAGCCCGCGCAGCGGAAGCAGTTTTCGATGTGGCCAGGGGCCACGCACTCGTCCCGGACACAGACGCGGTAGGGCACGCCGTCGGACCGCTTTCCGAGGTTCATGGCCGGCGGCTCATGAGCGCTTGACCGGAGATTGTAAGAGCGCTGTCACTGGAATGACACCGACGCGAGCCGCGCTGCGCGAAGGGCCGGGATCGCCGACGCGGCCATCGACACTCCCGCCAACAGCACCGAGACCGCGAGAAGCGTCGCCGGATTGAAAGGACCGACGCCGAACAGCAGGCCGCTCGTCAGTCGCAGCGCCATCGGCGCGAGGACGACGCCAGTTGCGATGCCGATCGCGGTCAGCGTCATCGCGTGACTGACGATGAGCGACACGATGTCGACGGGCGTGGCGCCGAGCGCGATGCGAATGCCGATCTCGCGCGTCCGGGCCGTGGTCAGGTACGCCATCACGCCGTACACCCCGACCGCCGAAAGGATGAGCGCGATCGCGGCGAAGGCGCCGACGAGCCACGCCATCTCCCGCGGACGGGCGAAAGTCTCCTGGATGACCGCGTCGAAGCTCTTTTCGTAGCTGACCGGCGCCTGGGGATCCGCGGCGCGCACCGCGTCGCGGATCGCCGGCGCGGCCGACTCGGCCGGCCGGCCGCTCGTCCGCGCCATCAACGTGACGACGATCGTCGGGTTTTGTGCGTACGGAAGATAGAGCTGCGGCAGACCGGTGGCGTCGGCCAGGCCATCCTCGCGGACGTTGCCGACGACGCCGACAATCGTGAGCAGATCGCGTCTGGCCCGCGGAATCCAGAACGCCGTGCTCTCGGGAAACTCGGGCTTGAGACGGTGGCCGACGACGTCGGTGCTGTTCCAGAAGCGCCGCGCGAACGTCTCGCTGACGATGGCCACGCCGGGCCGCGTGGCGTCGTCAGCCGCCGTGAAGCCCCGGCCGGCGAGGATGGGGATCCCGGCCGTGCGGAAATAATTCGGGGAGGCCACCCAGTACCGTGCGATCCATGGTCGGCCCTCGGCGGGCGCCGGATGTCCCTCGATCGAAACGGGCACGCCCACGCGGATCAGGGAAACCGGAGGATAGTTGACGAGAGCGGCGGCGGCGATGTCCGGCGAGGCGGCGAGCCGATCGAGCATGGTGGAAGCCACGCGGACGAGCCGTCCGGTGTCGGCGTAGCGGGGATCGTTCAGCGACACCTGCGCGGTCATGACGTGGTCGACGGTAAATCCCCGGGTGAGTCCGTGAAGGGCCAGAGCGCTGCGCGTGAGTGCGAGCGCCGAGGTGGTGAGCACGATCGACAGCGCCAGCTCACCGACGATGAGTGCGGAGCGCAGCCGGCGATTCGAGACGCCGGCGGTCACCCCGTGGGTCGAATCCTTGAGCGCGTCGACGACGTCGGCGTTGGCGGCGGCGTGGGCCGGCAAGAGACCGAAGACCAACGTCACGGCGAGGGTCAACGCGCCCGTGAACGCGAGCACCCCGCCGTCCAGCCGAAACGGCTGGAGGCGATTGACGTCTTGAAAGCTGACGGTGGCATTGAGGACGGCCACGATCCACGCCGCGAGCAGGATGGCGAGAGCGCCCCCGGCGACCGTCAGGATCAGCGTTTCCCCCGCGAGATCCCGCGCGATCCGCCAGCGGCTCGCTCCGAGGGCCTGCCGGATGGCCAGCTCCTTGCGTCGTCCGGCGGAGGCCGCCAGCAGCAGGTTGGCGATGTTGGCGCAGGCGATGAGCAGCACGAGCGCGACGGCCCATTGGAGGGCCAGCAGCACCGGCCGCGCGTTCGCGGCGAAGCTCGTCGACAGCAGCATGACGTCGGCCGTCCACAGGTGATTGGGAATCGGCAAGGACGAATACGCCGTCGTCATCTGTGCCCGCGCCCGGTCGAGCGATACGCCCGGCTTCAGCTTGGCGTACACGTTGAGCGACTGTTCGCGGTCGGCCGCGTCGAGAACGAGGGGGCGGAAAACGTCAAGCTCGCGATTGAGGACGCGGAAGATCCTGAAGCTTGATGGCAGGACGCCGACGACCGTGCACGGTGTTCCATCGACGTCGATCGACCGGCCGACGATGGCGGGATCGGCTGCGAATTGGCGATGCCAGAAGCCGTGGCTCAGGAGGACGACGGTGTCGCGACCGGGCCGAGCATCCTCGTCGGTAAACGCGCGGCCGAGCGCCGGTTCGACGCCGAGCATCGGAAAGAATTCGGGTGCGACCTGGAATCCCTCCACTTGCATCGCGCTCATCCGCATCGACACGTTGAAAGAGACGCGGCGGAACACCGCGGTCTGCTCGAACGCGTCCACCCGGTCGCGCCACGCCACGTAGTTGACCGGCGCGGTCCCGGCGGACGGTCGCCCCAGCGTCGGGCTGGTCTCGAACACCCGCACGAGCCGGTCGGCATCTCGATACGGGAGCGGCCGGAGCAGGACTTCGCGGGTCAGGCTGAAGATCGCGGTGTTGACGCCGAGGCCGAGAGCCAGCGTCACGACGGCGACAAACGGCAGCACGGGACGCGAAGCCAGCGATCGCAGCGATCTGGGGATGGTCATTTCAATGATCGAATGGTACTGCTCGCCTTGAACACGCGGAACAGGTACGCGAGGGCGGGCCCGAGCACGACGACTCCCGCGGCCAGGGCGACGAGCATCGGCCGCAGGACGCTGCCGGGGGCGGCGGCCGACTCGAACGTGAGGTCGGGCTCGATGAGGAAGGGAAACTGGGCCAGGCCCCAGCCCCAGAGGATGAGCGTGACCTGGGTCATCGCGAGGCCGCGAGCGAGAGCGAAGCGGCGGGCCCACAACGCGGCGATCGCGCCCACCGCCGCCAGCCCCGTCACGGCCTGGAACGGAAGCGACCACCACTGCCGGGCCAGTCCCCGGCGGATCGAGGGCGCGCCCGTGCCCGAGAGCAGGAACGAGACGAGCGCCATCGCTCCCACCGCCACCGCGGCCAGAAGCGCGCGCCGGCGGAAATCGTCGCGCAGCTCCGGGTCGTCCGTCTCCAGGGTCAGGTACACGGCCGCCAGGAACGCGAAGAGGGCCAGCGTGAAGAGGCCGATCGCAAACGGGAAGGGAGCCAGCCAGCTCGAGACGAAGTCCGTGACCGCGCGTCCGTCCCGCACGCGGATCGCGCCCGAGGCCACCGCCCCCGCGCACACCCCGAGCATCACGGGCGTGACCACGCTGGCCATGGCGAAGGTCCGGCCCCAGCGGCGCTGCATCGCGTCGTCCTCGCCGCCGTAGCTGCGGAACGCGAACGCCGATCCTCGCAGCACGATCCCGATCAGCATCACGGTCAGCGGGATGTGGAGCGCGGTGCCGACGGCCGCGAACGCCACCGGGAAGGCGACGAACAGCACGACGATGACCAGGATCAGCCAGACGTGGTTCGCTTCCCAGATGGGGCCGATGGCATGCACGATCGTGTCGCGCTGGGCCCGCTGCCGGGGGCCGCTGGCGAGCATGTCCCACACGCCGCCCCCGAAGTCGGCGCCCGCCCCCAGCGCGTAGAGGTTGAGGCTGACCATGAGCACGCCGGCCAGCCACAGCTCGAGCGGCATCATGCTTCATCCGGGGCGACGAGCCGCGGGCTCTCGAAGACCTGGCGCCGGAGGAGGACGACGACCACCAGCGCGAGGAAGAAGTAGAGCACGGTGAACGTCGCAAACGGCACGACCAGGTGCGGCATGGGCGTCACGGCCTCCGAGGTGCGCATCACCCCGTGGATGATCCACGGCTGGCGGCCGACCTCGGTCACCGTCCAGCCCGCCTCGATCGCCACGAAGCCGAGCGGGCCGCAGAGCGTCACCAGCCGCAGGTACCAGGGCGCGTCGGGCAGGGCGCGGCGGCGGACGTACAGCCAGCCGCCCAGGAGCGCGGTCGCCGCCATCGCGAGCCCGCAGGCGACCATCACCTGGAAGGCGAGGTGGACGACCGCCACCGGCGGGCGGTCGGCGGGCGGGAACTCCTCCAGGCCCTTCACGAGCGCGTGCGGGTCGTGAAAGGCGAGCAGGCTCAGGCCGTACGGGATCCGCAAGGGCCCGACGCGCAGCGGCGCGCCCCTCCCGGTCTGGAGGTGATGCTCCATCGCCGCGAGCTTCGCGGGCTGGGCGCGCGCGACCTGACGAGCGCTCATGTCGCCGCTGAGCGGCTGGAGAAGCGCGGCCGCGCCGCCGACGCCCAGCGCGATGGCGACCGCGCGCCGGTGGAAGAGGTTCCGCGGGTCCTTGCGCAACAGGTGGGCGTGGATGGCCGCGACCGCGAAGCCGACGGCGGCGAACGCGGCCAGCGTCATGTGCACCGTCTCGCTGAGGGCCGCGGGGTTGCGCATCGCGGCGATGGGATCGACGTTCACCGCCCGCCCCGCCACGAGGTCGAAGCCGGCCGGCGTGTTCATCCACGCGTTGGCGATCACGACGAAGATCCCCGACAGCGTCCCGCTCACCGCCACCATCACTCCCGCGAGCCAGTGCGTCCACGGCGAAACGCGGTCCCACCCGTAGAGGTAGATGCCGAGGAAGATCGCCTCCAGGAAGAACGCGAAGCCCTCGAGGGAGAACGGCATTCCGAAGATCGGGCCGGCGAGCGCCATGAAGCCGGGCCAGAGCAGGCCCAGCTCGAACGAGAGCACGGTGCCGGAGACCGCTCCCACCGCGAACAGGATCGCCGTTCCCCGGGCCCACCGGTGGGCGAGGGCGAGCGCCGCCTCGTCCTTCCTCCGCAGCCACCGCCACTCCGCGATGGCCATGAGCACCGGCATGCCGATGCCGATCGCCGCGAACACGATGTGGAAGGCGAGGGACATCGCCATCTGGGAGCGCGCGGCGAGAAGGTCTCTCACATCATCCTTCTTATCATGTAGCCCCAGATCCGAAGCAGAGAGATACTGGGCCAGGGAGCGCCCGATGATCGGGCCTCCTCTGCGCCTGAGCGGGATTCACTCCCGCGAGGGCGGAACCTTGATGGACTTGCACGATCGAGGGCGCGGAGTTCAGGCGCGCGAAGCGCGCCGCGTTTAAATCCATGAGTCTCAAATCCATCAATCCCGCCACGGACGAGCTGGTGCGGGAATACCCCGAACCGGGCGACAAGGACGTGGCCATGATCCTCGCGGAAGCGAGCTGCGCCGCGGCCGGATGGAAGCGGACGAGCTTCGCCGACCGGGCCCCGAAGATGCGGCGGGCGGCGGACCGGCTCGACGAGCGCAAGGAGGAGCTGGCCCGCCTGATGGCGATCGAGATGGGCAAGCCGCTGGCCGGGGGCCGGTCGGAGGCGGAGAAGTGCGCGTGGGTGTGCCGGTACTACGCGGACAACGCCGAGCGCTTCCTCGCCCCCGAGGTGGTGGAGACCGACGCCAGCAAGAGCCTGGTGGCCTTCCTGCCCCTCGGTCCCGTGCTCGCGGTCATGCCGTGGAATTTCCCCCTCTGGCAGGTCTTCCGCTTCGCGGCTCCCGCCCTCATGGCCGGCAACGCCGGCCTCCTCAAGCACGCGGCCAACGTGACCGGCTGCGCGCTCGCCATCGAGCGGATCTTCAAGGACGCCGGCTTCCCACCCCCGCTCTTCCGCGCCCTCCTCGTGGAGTCCAAGCGCGTGGCGGGGATCATCGCCGCCCCCGAGGTGAAGGCCGTGACCCTCACCGGCAGCACGCCCGCCGGGCGGGCGGTCGCGGGCAAGGCCGGCACGATGCTCAAGAAGACGGTCCTCGAGCTGGGGGGCAGCGATCCCTACCTCGTCCTGGAGGACGCGGACCTCGAGTCGGCGAGCGAGACGTGCGTCGCCGCGCGCCTCATCAACAGCGGCCAGAGCTGCATCGCGGCCAAGCGCTTCATCGTCGTGGAGCCGGTGCGGAAGCGGTTCGAGGAGCTGTTCGTGGAGAAGATGCGCAAGCGCAGGATGGGCGACCCGCTGGAGCCGGGCGTGGACGTCGGGCCCCAGGCCCGCCGCGATCTGCGCGACGACCTCCATCGGCAGGTCGAAGCGAGCGTGAAGGCGGGCGCGAAAGTGCTGCTGGGCGGCCAGGTGCCGTCCGGCCGGGGCGCGTTCTATCCGCCCACCGTCCTCACGGACGTGCGCAAGGGCATGCCCGCCTTCGACGAGGAGCTGTTCGGGCCGGTGGCGGCGATCGTCGCCGCGAAGGACGAGGCGGACGCGGTGCGCCTGGCCAACGACAGCCCGTTCGGCCTCGGGGCGGCGGTCTTCACCAGGGACGTGAAGCGCGGAGAGAGGATCGCCACCGAAGAGCTGGAAGCGGGGAGCTGCTTCGTCAACGCCCTGGTCAAGTCCGATCCGCGCCTGCCCTTCGGCGGGATCAAGGAATCGGGCTACGGGCGCGAGCTGTCGGTCTTCGGCATCCGGGAGTTCGTGAACGTCAAGACGGTGTACGTGAAGTAACGCTCCCCACCTCCACGCGCGGGAAGCCCTCGACGCTCCAGCGCGCGACCTCGGCCGCCAGGTCGTGGGCGGTGAGGTCGAGGTGGAGCGGAGTGACGGAGACGAGGCCGTCCCTCAGCACCGCGTTGCAGTCGCTGCCCGGGATGTCCTCGTGCTGGTACTCGTTGCCCCCGATCCAGTAGTACTTCCTCCCGCGCGGGTCTTCCTTCTCGATCACCTCGTAGCCGTAGGAGTGCTTGCCGAGGCGGGTGATCGCATAGCCCTTCGGCTCGCCGTGCCCCGGGATGTTGACGTTGACGAGGAGATTCGGCGGCAGCGGCCGCCTCAGCGCGGCCGTGACGAGCTGGCGGGCGAAGCGCGCGGCGGGAGCGAAGTCGAACGCGCGGCGGGCGACGAGGCTGAAGGCGATGGCGGGCACGCCGAGCAGCGACGCCTCCATGGCCGCCGCCACCGTGCCCGAGTACGTGACGTCGTCGGCGAGGTTGGGGCCGTGGTTGATCCCGGAGAGCATGAGGGTGGGCCGGCGGTCCTTCAGCAGGTGGTTGATGCCGATGTAGGAGCAGTCGGTGGGCGTGCCGTCGACCGCGAACCACCGCGACCGGACCTCGCGGATCCGGAGCGGCCGGTGGATGGAGATGGCGTGCGAGGAGGCGCTCTGCTCGGCTTCGGGCGCCGCCACCCAGACCTCGCCCAGGTCCTCGATGGCCTCGACCAGGGCCTGCAGGCCGTCGGCCATGTAGCCGTCGTCGTTCGATACGAGGATGCGAGGGGGCGACTCGGGGTCGTTCATCCGGCGGGCCGACGGTCATTTTACGCGGGAAGACCATGGAACGTTCGGCCTCCTGGCCACGTACACCGAATCGTTGTCGTTTCTCGAGGAAAGCGGGTACTCGATGAAGAAGCTCCCTGCTCTACGAAAAACGCTGCTGCTCGTGCCTCTGCTGTCCGTGCTGGCCGCCCGGGTCGACGCCCAGTCCCCGCAGAGCACGACACCACCTGACGACCTGTTTCGAACCATCGCGGCGCTGGACACCGCGCTCTTCGATGCCTTCAACCGGTGCGACTTGGAGAAGTTCGGCTCGTTCTTCGTGGACGACCTGGAGTTCTACCACGATCAGGGTGGAGTGACCCTCGGCCGGCAGAGCCTGACCGAGAGCGTGAAGACGAACATCTGCGGCAAAGTGACCCGAGAGCTCGTTCCGGGGACGCTTCAGGTGTATCCCATGAACGGCTATGGTGCGATCGAGATGGGAGTTCATCGCTTCCACCACCCGAAAGCGGAAGCCACTGAAGCGGTCGGCGAGGGAAGATTCGTTCACCTCTGGCAGAACAAGGACGGTGCCTGGAAGATCACGCGAGTGCTCAGCTATGATCATCATGCGGTGCCGAAGTAACCGAGGAGGAATGCGATGGTCGACGTACGCCATGTTTCACCCAAGGGCGGCGACGCGCTGCTGATGGTCGGCACCATGAAGGGCGCGTTCCTCTTCCGCTCCGACGCGTCGCGGCGGACGTGGCAGCGCGGCGGGCCCTACTTCCCGGGCAACGCGGTCTACGCGCTGGCCTACGACGGACGCGCCGGCCGGCGGCGCCTGTGGGCCGCCCCCGAGAACTTCCACTTCGGCGTGGTGATGCGCTCCAGCGACGATTTCGGCAAGACGTGGTCGGACGGCGAGACCGCCAACGTGCGATTCCCCGAGGACACCGGGGCGTCGCTGAAGCGCGTCTGGCAGATCGCCCCCGCGCGAGCCGAAGAGCCCAACGTGCTCTACGCGGGCGTAGAGCCGGCGGCGCTGTTCGAGTCGCGCGACGGAGGGAAGAAGTGGTCGCTCGTGCGCGGGCTCTGGGACCATCCCCACCGGCCGAAGTGGCAGCCGGGCGGCGGCGGCATGTGCCTGCACACGGTGCTGCTCGACCCGACGCGGCGCGAGCGCATGCACGTGGCCGTATCCACCGCCGGCGTGTACCGGACCGACGACGGCGGGCGCTCGTGGCGCACGGCGCACAAGGGGGTGCGCGCGCAGTTCCTGCCCGACAAATACCCGGAGTTCGGGCAGTGCGTCCACAAGATCGCGCGCCATCCGTCCCGCCCCGACCGCATCTACCTCCAGAACCACTGGGGCCTCTACCGCACCGACGATGCGGGAGACTCCTGGACGGACGTGGCCAACGGCGTGCCGTCCGATTTCGGGTTCGGGATGGCGGTGCATCCGCACGACCCCGACACCGCATACATCGTGCCGCTGGAGTCCGACGAGTTCCGCTGCACCCCGGAGGGCCGCCTGCGCGTCTACCGCACGCGCGACGCGGGCAAGTCGTGGCAGCCGATGACGCGGGGCCTGCCGCAGAAGGACGCGCTGGAGACGGTGCTGCGCGACGCGCTCACCACGGACGGCTTCGAGAAGGCGGGCGTGTACTTCGGCACGCGCAGCGGGAAGCTCTTCGCCTCGCGGGACGGCGGCACGTCGTGGACGCGGCTCGCCGACGGCCTTCCCCCCATCGTCTGCGTCAAGACGGCGGCGGTGTCGAAGGCGCGGGGCAAGGCGCATTGAAGCTGACCTTCCGCATCCCC
>Ga0207646_10006687_pt1 | contig 11882 bp, 9 predicted proteins | sample KBSK5502metaG_FD_184343 | JGI IMG/M metagenome (GOLD analysis project Ga0207646, IMG submission 184343) | Corn, switchgrass and miscanthus rhizosphere microbial communities from Kellogg Biological Station, Michigan, USA - KBS K5-50-2 metaG... | ecosystem: Host-associated > Plants > Roots >...
TGAACAACGTAGTGATGCGGAGATCCCGTGTGTGACTCCCGGTACTCCTTGCGAGGCTGATCGACAACTTTTCCAGGATAAAACTTATTTTGGAGACTGGGCTTCTCCACGGTACGACCTTTTGCATCAACCTGATGTTGTACGACCTGCCCCCGCGGTAAACCGTCTTTCTTTGTGGCAGACTCATGCTGCGAGTTGCTACTAGCGTCTCGAATTCCTTCCAAGACTTCTTGAGAAATGTAAATATCTGTTAATCCCATCGGGTCAGTTTTATTGGCCCAGTCATTCCCGCAATAGCGAGGGAGAGGGTTGAACGACGAAGGATGAATGTTGAAGGTAAGAGAATTACTTTTTGCCGAGCGAGTTGCGAAGACCGCTGAGCATTCGACATTGCTTTTCCGCTGCGCGCGCGATCTGTTCGTAATCTGATTGGGACAAGAATTGCTGATCGGCTGCAACCCTGGTTTGCGACACCACCTCGAATAGCGAACCGGTCGCGATCTCAATGAATCGAGCAAAGTCCGTTCGCGACGCGCGCGAACTGCCCTCAGCGATGTTCGAAGAAATCGAAACGGCCGCGCGGCGCAATTGATTCGTAAGGCCAAAGCGCTCGTGCTCGGGGAACTTCTTTGTGATTTTGTAAATGGCATCGGCGAACTGAATCGCTTCCTGCCAGACATCAAGTTTTTCAAAGTTGAAGGTGAACATTCACCTCTTCTAACTCCTTCAACCTTCAGCTTTCAACATTCAACTTTTTGCCTATGCGATACGTGCGGCAAATGCGTAACCCGGTCACCGCCGGCGACGGTTTACACCGTGCGCTTGAGTGGTAGATTTTCCGACCGCTGACAAATCTTTTGCCGCACTGTATGGAGAATCCGCCACCACCAACTTTTCCTTCCCCTGAGGAATTGAAGACGAAGATCACCGAGTTCATGAAACAGAACTTCGGGGATCACGTCTCGGTCGCGGCGTTTCCGGCGCCGGAGCCGGCCGAAAGCGAACCGGAACCGGAACGAAAGATCGACAGCCACGGGTTCGAGTTCAATTTTTTGCCGCGCGATATCAAGGCGCACTTGGACAGGTTCGTGATCAAGCAGGACGAAGCCAAGAAGGTGCTCGCGATCGCGGTCTGCGATCATTACAACCACGCGAAATATTTACGGCAGCTGGAAAAGGAAAATCCGGAGCGGGCCGAGCTGACCGAGTACGCGAAGCAAAATGTGATCCTGGTCGGGCCGACCGGCGTCGGAAAAACGTATCTGATCAAGCACATCGCGGATTTGATCAAGGTCCCGTTCGTGAAAGCGGATGCGACCAAGTTCAGCGAGACCGGCTACGTCGGGGGCGACGTGGAAGATCTGGTGCGCGAGCTGGTGCACAAGGCCAACGGCGACGTGAACCTCGCGCAGTTCGGGATCATATATATAGACGAGATCGACAAGATCGCGTCCGCCGGAAATTTGATCGGGCGGGACGTGAGCGGGCGCGGCGTGCAAACGACGTTGCTCAAGTTAATGGAGGAAACCGAAGTGCCGGTCCGCTCGATGAACGATCTTCAAGCGCAACTCCAGGCCGCGTTTGAATATCAGCGTAAAGGCAAAGCCAAACGCGAAACGATCAACACGCGCCACATTTTATTCGTGGTCAGCGGCGCGTTTGAAAAACTGAAAGAGCAAGTGGCGCGGCGCGTCCGTCACGGTCAGATCGGATTTCAGGCAAAGCCGGTCGACGTGATGGACAACGAACTGTTTCAGCACGTGACCACGCAGGATTTCGTCGAATACGGATTCGAACCGGAATTCATCGGACGACTTCCGGTGCGCGTGGTCTGTCTCGATCTCGACGCGGACGATCTCTTCAAGATCATGAAATTTTCCGAAGGCAGCCTCTTGCGCCAGTACGAGCGCGCGTTTCGCGCCTACGGGATCGATATCAGCTTTGACGACGAAGCGCTGCGCTTGATCGCTGAGGCCGCGGCCGTGGAAAAAACCGGCGCGCGCGGATTGCTGACCGTATTCGAAAAACTTTTCCGCGATTACAAATATTATCTAGCTGGTTCCGGTTTGAGTCAGCTTCGGGTGACGGCCGAACTCGTGCGCGAGCCGAAGCGCGTGCTCGATCGTTTGATGGCTGAAGGCGAAAAACAGGAAGCGAAAAACCTGGACGGCGCGGCCCGACAATGGGCGGAGACCTTCGGCAAGGAGCACGGCGTTGAAATTGTTTTTGACGATTCCGCGCGGCGGCGTTTGGTGGAACGCGCCCACGCCGAGAAGATGAACATGAAAGATCTCTGCGCCCATCTCTTCAAGGATTACCAGTTTGGTCTCAGCCTGGTGAAAAAGAACACCGGCCGCACCAAATTCGTCCTCGGTGCCGAAGCCGTGGACGCGCCGGATCGCTGCTTGAGCGAACTCGTGGTTCAATCATATTACCCGGCGACAGGCGCAAAAGCCTGACCCGAGCCATTTCATGAGACGCCCACTCCTAGCAACTTTGATCGTTGGCATTTTTGTCGTCGTCGCGATCAGCGCCACGCGGCTCAGTCCGCAAGTATTGCAATTCGAGCAGCGGGCCGCGGATGTCATTTCGCCTGCCAGCCAGGCCACGCGCGTGATCGCAAATCAATGGCAATACGTCTTGATGTCGATCCTCGCGTTTGGCGTTGCTGCGTTGACGGTCACGAGTTTGCGGCGTGGACGCGTCGGACTTCTCATTATCGGTCTCTTGGTCGAGCTCGTTGCCGTGGCGTGGATTTTCTCGCTCTACAAAGTTTTCTTCCAACCGCTGCCGTCGATGGTCGCGGTCCTGCTTGCCTACATTGTGGCCGATCGTTACAGCGCAATCGCGCAGCGCGGCCGGGCCGTGACTGCGCGCGCGTTCTTCAGCGACCGATTGTCAAAGGAACAAGTCCAACGCGTGATCGCGGGCGACGTCCCATTTGATCCGGAAGCGAAAACTTACGAAACGACCGTGGTCGTTTGCGACGTCGCGAACAAATACGATCTCGCGGACGAATGTGAGCCGGCGGTCTTTGGCAAACTGACCGAAGAATTTATCCGCCGGGCGAGCGACACTTTTCTGCAAGCCGGCGCCTATATTCAAACCGCCGATGCCGAAGGCGTGGTTGCGCTTTTTGGATTTCCTGAAATCGATGCCCATCACGGCGACAAAGCAGTTCGCGTTGCGCTCGACGTGATCGAGCATTTCAAGCAGGGGCGTCTCGCCAACGGCGAAGCGAAGTGCGATGTGCATCTCGGAGTCAGTTCCGGAACGATGATCGTCGCGCCGTTGCAAGACGGCGAGCGGCCGGGATTGATCACGAGCGGCGAACCGGTCGAGCTCGCTCGACGTTTTTGCGTGGCGAACCGGTTCTATGGTTCGCGCGTTTTGATCGGGCCGCGCACCTTTGAATTGGCCAGTCGATACATCGTAGCTCGGCCGATTGATTTTCTGAGCGGCGTGAATTCGCGCGAGCGTCACGAAATTTACGAACCGCTCTGGCCGGCGGCGGAAGCGAAGCCGGAACAACTGGCGCGGCGGGATTGTTTCTGGAACGGCGTCGTGTTTTATCGCGAGAAACGCTGGGCCGAGGCATATTCGGAATTTCAAAAGGCACGCGGCCCGAATGAGGAAGAAGACATGCCATTGCAATTGTATTTGCGGCGTTTGGAACCGCTCGCGTTGAATCTGGCAGAAATGCCGATGCGGCAGGCGTAAGGTCCGAGCCGGACTGGCGGTATGAGGTGCGAGCCGCACGGGCATTAGACAGCGATGAGAAAAACGGAATATCCGCCCGCGCTGCGGAATTTGGTTGCGCAACTTCGACAAATGCCCGGTGTCGGTCCGCGCTCGGCCGAGCGAATCGCGCTTTGGATGGTGCAGGCCCGCGGCGATGCGCCGGAACAAATCGCGCGTGCGATTTCGGAAACGCGCAAAGGAATTCATCCCTGCAAACTTTGCGGCTACTTCACCACGAACGAACTCTGCGACATTTGCTCCGATTCGTCGCGCGCGACTGAGCTGCTTTGCGTAGTCGAACAGCCGACCGACATTTTGCCGCTCGAAAAAACGGGAGCGTTTCGTGGACGCTATCATTCCTTAGGGGGCCGGATTTCGCCGCTCGATCACGTCGGCCCGGAAGATTTGCGAATCAAAGAACTGCTCGAGCGTGTCGAGAAAGAAAAGTTCAGCGAAATCGTTTTCGCACTCGCCGCCGACGTCGAAGGCGAGGCGACGACGAATTATCTTGTCGATCTTTTGAGAGACAAAAAGGTCGCGCTAACGCGGATCGCGCGCGGATTGTCTGCTGGCGCCAGTTTGGAATCGGCGGATGAGCTGACTCTGCAGCAAGCGTTGTCTGGTCGGACGAAACTGTAGCGGCGGTCTATGACCGCCGATTACCTGGCGTCGCCTTTCGGGAACATGACCTTGTTGGGCTGGGCGTTGAGCGCTTCAAGCAGTTTTGGAATTAATCGCGATTTGATCGGTCCGGCTTCGCGCGGCGGGACGAGATAACGCACAATCGCGTCGATCCAGGTGACTTCATCGACACGAAAAATAACGCGCGGATGCTCGTGGACCTGCAATTCGTCCACCGGCGTGCGCGCGAGCAGCCGGCGATAGACTTCGATCCGCTCCATCATGTCGTTGCCGATTTCTTCAGCGACGATTCGCTGCATGGTGTCGGCGACAAATTTCAAATCACTTTGATACGCGATCTGAAATTTGATTTCGTTCCAGATATAGGGAAAAAGCGGCCAGGAATAATTCCAAACAATCTCGTCCAGCACTTTTTCGTTCGGGAACCGGATGACCCGGCCGCTCGGGTGGTCGCCGGAAATATATTTGCCGCCGAATTCCCACAGGGTCGTGTCGAGATAGCCGACATCGATTACGTCGCCGGTGGCATCGCCGATCTGGATACGATCGCCGACGCGAAACGGTTGTCGGACCAAGATGTAGATCCAGGCGATGAAACTTTTCATCGGCGCTTGCACGGCGAGACCGACGATGATGGAACCAACGCCGAGTGCGGCTACGGCCGGATACCAATTGACAAAGAGGACCGAAACGCCAACGACCACGATCAAAAGTCCGGCGACAAGAAGCAAAATGCGTCTGAGCGTGAAGCGCGTTGCCGAATCTTCAATTCGGCCAATTGCGTAAACCCGGACGGCCTTGGCGATAGTCAGTACTATAATAATAAGCGCGGCGCCACGAATGAGGCGGTGGAAATGATCGATTTGCCATTGCACGAGCGGGAGGAATTTCGAGCCGATGACGTAATAGAGAGCGGCGCAGCCGAGCAGAAGCAGAGCGTGCGTGACGAACCAGAACTTGTCCGTCGCTTTGGCTTTGACTTTCTTTTCGGGCTGCTTCTCGCCCGTGCGTCGAAGTTCTTTTTTTACTTCGGGCTTTTGTTCAATTTCTTCTGCGGTTTCTGCCTCTGGCATCAATATCAAATCGCAGCCGGAGACGGCCTTGCGCGCGGTCGATGTCGATCTTCCTAGGCCGTTTCCAGCCAAGCGCGCAGAACTTCCGCGATGCTCCAGGCTTGCGCGATGCAACCGCCGGCGTTGTGGGGTTCGCGCGCGTCAAACACTTCACTGATCGTACCAATCCCGGCATCGTTCATATGATCGGGAAAACGTTCCAAAAATTTCCGCGCAGCTGGACGATCGTGCGGATGCACTTTGAGCCAGGCGTCGACGAAGGGCCCGATCAACCACGCCCAAACCGTGCCTTGATGATATGCGCCGTCGCGCGAGCGGAGATCGCCGCCGTAAATGGGTTTGTAATTTGGATCGTCCGGCGAAAGCGAACGCAAACCGACCGGAGTGACTAATTTTTTCTCGGCAACATCGACAACCGATTTCCATCGCGCCGGATCTAAAATTGGATGATCGAGCGAAATGGCGAAGAGCTGGTTCGGCCGGCAAGAAACATCGGACGTGTTTGGTTGATTGTCGCAATCAACGACATCGTAAAGATAACCGCCGTCATTGAACCAGAAGCGATTGTTAAATGATGCGCGTGCGTTCTCGGCGTATTCGTCGTAGCGCTTGGCAGAATTCTCTTCGCCACTTTCGCGAAGCCAATTGGCAAGCAGACAAAGCGCATTGTACCAAAGGGCGTTGATCTCCACCGTCTTTCCTCGACGCGGCGTCACGACCCAATCATCCATCTTCGCGTCCATCCAGGTGAGCTGATAGCCGGATTGGCCTTGCGCGAGCAGGCCATCGTTTGGATCGACGTGAATGTTGAACCGCGTGCCGCGGATGTGGTGCTCGGCAATGTCGATCAATGACGGCAGAAGAAGATTGAGCGTGTTAAAATCTTTTGTCCGCGTGAGGTAGCGGCTGAGCGCGTGGAAAAACCAAAGCGTGGCGTCGGCCGTGTGATAAACACCGTCCCTGGCGCCATCCGGGAACATGTTCGGAATCAAACCGTCGCGAATGTAATAAGCGAAAGTGCGCAATATGTAACCCGCTTCGAGCCAGCGCCCGGTGACCAAAGTTAATCCTTCGAGACTGATCATCGTGTCGCGGCCCCAATCGGTGAACCAATGATAACCGGCGATGACCGTTCGTACTTCATCGCCCGCGGCGTGCGCGCGGGCCGCTTCTTCAAATCTCCCCTCCGGCGTAATCACGAATTGGTCGGTGGCGAAAACTAACTCCGCCGGGAAATCATGGTGCGCTTTCGGAACGGCGCCGTGAAGTAGGCGCGCCCGGCGTTCGCGTTCGGCCACGAGCGCTTCGCTTGGGCTGAGCACTTCTACGACATCCCATTTTTCAGTTGAACCGACGAGCGTGACCGAATCGGTCGTTTCAAGATCGACATGGAAAAATCCCGGACTCCACAAGTTGCCTTCGTGCGCGTAGCCGCGGCTCTGTTCGATCCGATAAACAACCTGCGGAATTGTTTTTGCCGAAATGGTGAACGCGGAATCGCACTCGCACATCTTCATTCGCAACGGCGGCAATCCGCGTCCGCGAGTGGCGGCAATTTCATAACGATCGCCGACCGAAGTGAGCTTGTAAGGACCAGCTGTGCCAGCGTCGACCGACGCTTCGTGGTGCCGAAAGTGAAATGCAGGCCGCAATTCCAGGCGCGGACGTTTGTCACCGGCAAGCACGCGATAGTTCACGTGCACCGTATTTTGTAAATGCGGGAGAACTATTCGTTTTTCCAGGACGATGTCGCGAACGTGATAAGTCCACACTGGAAGTCCGTCTTCGAGCCGAAACTCGCGCAAATAATCCGCGCCCGGCAAATCGAGCTGGCCGCCGGCGCGTTCTTCCGCGCCTAACGAAACGACATCCTTACTGCCGAAGCGAAGAAGTTCGGACACGTGCGACCACATGACCACGCGGCCGAGCGGCGCCGGCAAAGCGGCGATGAGCAAACCATGATACCGTCGCGTGACCGCACCCGAGATCGTTCCGGATCCGTAACCGCCCAGTCCGTTGGTCACGAGCCATTCGCGAATCAACAACTCTTCGCGCGACATTTTGCTCCCGTCCCACGGCAATGCGCGAATGATCGGCCGATCTTTTTCTGAATGTCTGTTCATCAACGATCAGCCAAACCTTCTTCGCTGCGGCTGTTTCCTTGGCTTTTTCTCCGGCACCAATCGCAAAGCGACTGTCGCTTCGGCTGGTAACGTCCAGTTATCCTGCGTTGCCACAGTGGCGGTTCCGGACCCGCCGTAGCGCGCGGATTCGCTCGACCAAAGAATTTCCCATTCCAAGCCCAGCGGCGGCGCAAGCAATGGCTCGGGAATCGGATTGAGCTCGCGACTTTCACCAAAGTTTACAACCAGCAATCGATCGTCGCAGTTTTCGTTGCTAAAGTAGCGCAAAACGAAACTGGCTGGGCCGAGAACCGCACCATCCACACCATTCGTTTTTTGTTCACGAAAGCGCGAGTCCTCGCGGCGCAGCTGCAAAAGATCGAAATGGAGATCATAAAGTTCTCGGTTTTTTTGGCGCTCGCTAAAATCAAGCTTGCAGCTAACAAACGATGTCGGGTCGGAAGGTACCGGTAAACGTTCCTGCACTTCCTTGGTGGCCAGGGAAGGGAACTGAGACAAAAATGCGAAGCGTCCTTTGCGAATTGCCTCACGCATCGGGCCATCGCCCACATCCGTAAAAAAGATAAATGGAGCAGAAGCGCCGAATTCCTGGCCTTGAAAAAGGAGCGGTGTCCAGGGGCCGAGCAAGAGCAGTGCAGTCATCGCCCGATAGCGCCCGGGTGAGCTTTGAAATCGCAGACGTTCGCCCGCCGCCGTATTCGAAACTTGATCGTGGTTCTCAATGAAGGCGACGAACGCGTCAGGAGGAGAACCGAAAGTCGGTGTGCCGCGCGGCGCTTCCTGCCAAAAGTAGGGTTGGCCTTGGAACAAATAACCGTACTTGGCCGCGGAAATAAATTCCTGCGGCGTGCCGAGAAAATCGCTGTAGTAGGCTTCCCGTCTTCCGGTCAACGCGACGACGGCGCTGTGATGGAAATCATCGTTCCAAACCGCGTCCAGATCGTCGCCGCTTTCGCTGCGGGGACGGATGAGTTTTGTAACCTGCCGCTCGTTTTCAGCGATTAGAATGATCGAGCGCGGCACAGCGGCTTTGCGGGCGGCCCTCCCAACTGCGCCGACGATATATTCGTCCGATTCATCATGGATCGAATCGGTGGCATCGAAACGGAAGCCATCAAAGTGGAATTCGTCGATCCAGTAACGGCCGTTGGTGATGTAAAATTCGCGGACCGGCGTCGAATTCGGCCCATCGAAATTAATTGAATCGCCCCAGTCGGTCTCCTTTTCGCGGATGAGGTAATCGTTCGAATAGACCGCAAGATAATTTCCGTCTGGACCGAAATGGTTGTAGACGACGTCGAGAATAACAGCCAGGCCTAACGAATGCGCGCGGTCGACAAATTGACGCAGATCGTCCGGCGCTCCGTAAACATGATACGGCGCGAAAAGATCGACACCGTCGTAGCCCCAGCCAAAATTTCCCGGAAAATCGGCAATCGGCATCATTTCGACGACGGTGATTCCGATCCGAGCAAGCTCCTCCAGTTGTTCGGCCGCCGCCTGCCATGTTCCTTCTTTGGTAAAAGTGCCGATGTGCATTTCATAAATGACATGGCCTTTCATTTTCACGCCGCGCCAGCTTGCATCAGTCCATTTGAATTGCGTTGGATCGACAACGCACGAGGAACCGTGCGGACCGTACGGTTGATGTCGCGAAGCGGGATCGGGATGAAAATGTTCGGCCTTATTGACGCGAAAACGATAGAGCGTGCCCGCGCCCGCGTTAGTGCTGCCTGAAAAATATCCGTCTTGCTCGGGCGTGAGCGGATGAAATGAACGCTTGGCGTTTTTGTCCGCGCTTTCTTCCAGGACAAGATCGACATCCTGGGCCTTGGGGGCCCAAACACGAAAATGTGTTTGATTCGGGCCGGTTAATTCAGCTCCGATCGGATACCGGCGAGGAGCCCTTCGTTCCATGGCTAAACCCTACACAAAATGCGCCGGGGCGCAGTGAGAGCTTGATCAAAGTTCGCCGAGCCGCTGAAATAGTTGCGTGAACGGGAGCCCGCCAAAGATCGAGATCCTCAATCCTTTCGGAGAAGCATTCGAGCTGATGAAGAAAATTCTCTTTCAGCCGTTCGACTTCAAAAAATGGCTGGTTATCGGTTTTGCCGCGTTTCTTTCGGGGCACTTCGGCGGCGGCGGGTTCAACTTTCCGCTAGGGAATTGGGGACAGCATCCTGCGAGTCAAAACCTCAATGCACCCGACTTCGAGGAGTGGAAACCATGGCTGATCATTATCATTCCCATTGCTATCGCGCTTATTCTTATCTTGATCGTGCTGTTCACGTGGCTAAGAGCGCGCGGCAATTTTATTTTCACCGACTGCATCGCACGGAATCGCGCAGCGATCGTTGAGCCGTGGCGGGAGTATCGGAAAGAAGGCAACAGCTATTTTCTTTTTCTCTTCGCAGTGGCGTTTGGCTTCATGGTTTTGTTTGGGTTGACTGCCCTGATCATTTTCGTGCCGCTCGGTTTGTTCGACCAGGGAAGAAGCAGCGACGCCATGACCCCGATTTTCATCGTGCTCCTAATCGTTCTTTTTATTTTCTGGCTTTGTTTTGCGATCCTTTTTGGACTGATCAGTTATTTCATGGTGCCAGTGATGTATATCCGCCGTTGCCGCGCGTTAGACGCTTTTCGCGAAGTCTTCAACTTGGTTGTGAGCAACGTCGGCCCTTTCATTTTGTTTTGCTTGTTTGGTTTCTGTCTACTTCTGGGAGCGGCTATGGTTAGCGGAATCGCAACCTGCGCGACCTGTTGCCTCGCTCTGCTGCCTTACGTTGGCACAGTGATTCTGCTGCCGGTGTTTGTGTGTCTGCGCGCGTTCGGCCTTTGTTTCATCCGACAGTTCGGTCCGGATTACGATGTTTGGAGCACGATTCCGCAATCGACGCCGTCGACGAGCCCGGAGCCACCGGCCTTGCCGAGCTGAAAAATTTAATGCGCTGAGACTTGATTTTGATCTGCTCCGGTCGCGGCCGGTAATTCCGGAATAATCTCCAGCAGGACGCGCGAAAATCCTTCGCGAATCATGCCGAGCTCTTGGGCTGCTTCTTTGCAGATGTCGATGTTGGCGCGGCGATTGGTGATGCCGCGGTCGGTGATGCGGACGAGAACAGTTTTTCCATTCGAAAGACGCGTCACGCGAACGAGCGTCCCGATTGGCAGATAATTGTGCGCAGCGGTGAATTCGCAGCCTTGAGCGCGCCGGTGGGCGAGCGAATTCTGCGGAACGCGATACCAAACGGCGTAACCGAGCCGGTCACTCGAGTCAGTCGTAGTGGCGAGCAATGGCCAATGGCAAAGGAACGCTGTGAGCAGCCCGATTGCCACTGACTTTTTAAATTTTCTGCTGAGCTTGGTGATTGTTTTCACATCGAGAAGTGAAGTTGCGTCTCCGCGTGATAGTCCGATTCAATCGGAGACTGAGTTTCCTGTAAGACTTCGCGCACACGCTGAAGCAGGGTTTGCGGACTAAAAGGTTTTTGCAGCAACTGGACGTCTTCCTTGAGCACGCCGTGGTCGCCGATGTCATCGACGGAATAACCGGAAACATAAAGCACTCTGAGTTCGGGCCGCGAAAGCGAGAGCCGGCTCGCCAGTTCCGGACCATTCATTTGCGGCATGACGACGTCGGTCACGAGCAGGTCGATGATGTTATTGTCCGTGTTGGCGATCGCGATCGCGGCCGGTCCATCTTCGGCGCAAAGGACCGTGTAACCGTTTTCCTCCAGCACCTCGCAGACAAGTTCGCGGACAATCTCATCGTCTTCGACCACGAGCACGGTTTCACAATTCGTCCCTACCGGCGGCTCGACCGCGATCGTCTTGAATCGTTCCACCGGCCGGCGTTCGTGCGGCAGATAAATGTAAAACGTTGTTCCGTGGCCAACTTCGGTGTCGACCACAATTCCGCCGCCGCTTTGTTTGACGATTCCGTAAACCGTCGCCAATCCGAGTCCGGTTCCTTTGCCGGGACCTTTCGTGGTGAAGAACGGTTCGAAGATTCGCGCTTTGGTTTCATCGTCCATTCCGGTTCCGGTGTCTTTGACCGTGAGAACCACATAATCGCCGGCGCGCAGTGAACGGGAAATTCGTTTTGCATTTTTCGCGTCGAGACGTGCGCGATCGGTCCGGATGGTCAGCGTTCCGCCATGTGGCATCGCGTCGCGCGCATTCACTCCCAGATTTAAAATGACCTGCTGGAGCTGGCTCGGATCGGCGCGAACGCGTCCATCGGGTGCGTTCGGTTCGGTGCGGACTTGAAAGTGTTCGCCGA
>Ga0207646_10006688_pt1 | contig 11882 bp, 9 predicted proteins | sample KBSK5502metaG_FD_184343 | JGI IMG/M metagenome (GOLD analysis project Ga0207646, IMG submission 184343) | Corn, switchgrass and miscanthus rhizosphere microbial communities from Kellogg Biological Station, Michigan, USA - KBS K5-50-2 metaG... | ecosystem: Host-associated > Plants > Roots >...
ACCTTGTGATGCCGGAGGATGACCTCGCCTTCCGGGCTGAGCACGAAGCCGACGTTGAAGAAGCGGCCGGGGAATTCCGGGTGTCTGGCCTTCGCCTGGGCCATCAGGTACACGTTCCATTGCCTGGCGAGCGCACCGAGATAGTCCGTCTCCGGCCCGGGGATGTCGATCGCGCACTGCCTGGCGAAATCCTCGTGGTCGAGGTCGAGTACCTCGTCATTGAAACCTTGCAACGCGCCCTCGGGCACGGCGATCAGCCGGACAGGCAGGTCCAGGCTGGACAGCCAGGAAGCGGCCTTGATCAGGTGCGACAGATGCTCGAGGTTGACACCGATCTCGTCGCGACTGCGAATCCCGCGCATGGTCGGCACGAGGCCGATAGCCTGATAGGGCTCGATCATGACATACCCCTCCGATCGGCGCGACGGTCCGGTCCTTCCGAGTCGTCTGTCAAGTTTCTACCTCCTGGCCGCACACCTGTCCGTAACTTCACACTTGGAGCATGTGCACTCGGTTGCACTGATGCTGCCGCGCCGTAATACTGAGCCAATCGCGAGCCCGGCCCTCGGCCATGCGCGTTCCGGCATCGGAAGGACAGGAAGCCAGATGAGCATCCTAGGTACCAGGGTGGTTCGGACCGAGGATCCGCTGCTGCTCACCTCGGGCGGCACGTACGTCGATGACCTGCGCGTACCTGAGCTGGCGCAGGCAGCGCGCGTGACGTTCGTGCGCAGCCCGGTTGCTCACGCGGCCATCACGGGTATCGACGTGTCGGCGGCCTGGGACGCTCCGGGCGTAGTGGCCGTGCTGACCGCGGCCGACATGGACGACCTGCCGCCGCCACCGCCCGACAGCGGGCTAACCGGTACCGAGGGAGCGCCGCTGCCGCTCGGCGGAACCTGGTCCGAGCCACTGCTCGCCACCGATCGGGTTCGATTCGTCGGCGAGCCGGTGGCGGTCGTCATCACCGATGACCGCTACCAGGGCGAGGACGCCGCCGAGCTGGTCAGCGTGGACTACGACCCGCTTCCCGCGGTCGTCGGATTCGACGGCGCGCTGGCCGGCGAGTCGCTGCTGTTCCCTGCGGCGGGCTCTAACGTCGCCTGCGCGACGGGGGCGCCTGCCGGCAGCACTGCCTTCGACGGCTGCGATGTCGTCGTGGAGCGCGAGATCGTCAACCAGCGGCTCGCGCCGGTGCCGCTGGAGGGCCGCGCGACGGCGGCGCGCTGGGCCGACGGCAAGCTGACCGTCTGGGTGAGTACCCAGAACGCGCAGATCGCCCGGTTCATTCTGGCCGGCGCGCTGGGACTAGACCCTGCGAACATCCGTGTGATCGCCCCCGACGTCGGCGGTGGATTTGGCGCCAAGATCGGCGTCGACCGGGACGCGCTCATCGTCGCCTGGGCCGCCAAGCACACCGGCCGCGCGCTGCGCTGGGCGGAGACCCGCAGCGAGAACATGCTCGGCATGACCCACGGGCGGGCCCAACGGCAGGTCGTCAAGATCGGCGGCACCAGGGACGGCCGGATCCTGGCGTATCGGCTCGAGATCGTGCAGGACACGGGGGCCTTCCCGCGGATGGGCGGCTTCCTGCCCTTCCTCACGAGCCTGATGGCGGCGGGCGCGTACGACATCGGTCACGTGGAGACCGCGTACCAAGTCGTGGTGACCAACGCGACGCCGATCTCTGCCTACCGGGGGGCCGGTCGGCCGGAGGCGACGGCGGCCATCGAGCGAGCGGTCGACCTGTTCGCGACCGAGATCGGCATGGACCCGGCAGACGTCCGCCGGATCAACCTGGTCCCGACCGACAGATTCCCGTTCACCTCGCCCAGCGGCCCTACCTACGACACCGGGGCCTATGTCGAGGCGCTCGACAAGGTGCTGGCAGGCGCAGGTTATGAGGAGCTGCGGGCCGAGCAGGCGCGGCGCCGCGAGCGCGGCGATGTGCAGCAGCTCGGCATCGGCATCGCGAGTTACGTCGAGATCACCGCAGCCGACGCGGACGGCGGGGAAACCGCACGGCTCGTCGTGCACGATGACGGCACGGCAACGGTTTACACCGGCAGCTCAGCACATGGCCAGGGCCATCACACGGCGTGGGCGATGCTGGTCGAGGCCGAGCTGGGCATCGAGATGTCGAAGGTCACCGTGATCCACGGCGACACCGACGTGATCCCGGCCGGAATCGGCACCTACGCATCGCGGTCGTTGCAGCTTGGCGGCGTCGCGGTGCAGAAGGCGGCGGTCGAGGTGAAGGAGCAGGCCCGCAAGGTCGCGGCTGACATGCTCGAGGCCAGCGAGGACGACCTCGAGCTAGACGTCGACCGCGGCGTCTGGCAGGTCCGCGGCGACCCGGCGAGCAGCAGGACCTGGGCCCAGGTCGCCGCCCATGCCGGCGACGCTGGCCTGGCAGCGGACGTGAACTACACCGAGGGCAAGCCGACGTTCCCGTTTGGTACCCATCTGGCCGTCACCGAGGTGGACACTGAGACCGGCAAGGCCCGCCTGATCCGGCACGTTACCGTGGACGACGCCGGAACGGTGCTGAGCCCGGTGCTGGCGGAGGGGCAGCGGCACGGCGGCATCGCCCAGGGTGTAGCACAGGCACTGCTCGAGGAGATGGTCTACGACGCCGACGGCAACCCGATCACCGGCACGCTCGTTGACTACGCCATCGTCACCGCCGCTGAGCTGCCGAGCTTCGAGTTGCTGAGCAGCGAGACGCCCGCGACCATCAACCCCCTGGGCGCCAAGGGCATCGGCGAGGCGGGGACGATCGGCGCCACGCCCGCAACGCAGAATTCCGTCATCGACGCTGTCAGCCATCTCGGCGTGCGCCACATCGACATGCCACTCACGCCGGCCAGGGTCTGGGCCGCGATCAGCGTGGCGGCGGAGAAAGGGATTGCCCGGTGAAAGTCACGGTAAGCGTGAACGGCAACCAGCTCGCTGCCGAAGTGGCGGATCGGACGCTGCTTGTCCATTTCCTGCGGGACGTGGTCGGCCTGACAGCGACGAACGTCGGCTGCGACACGAGTTCCTGCGGTGCCTGCACGGTCCTGCTCGACGGCCGGTCGGTGAAGTCGTGCACCGTGCTCGCCGCTCAGGCCGACGGCCGCGAGGTCACGACGGTCGAGGGGCTGAGCGGGGACTCCGATGAGCTGCACCCGGTTCAGCGCGCGTTCCGCGCCGAGCACGGCCTGCAATGCGGGTTCTGCACCCCCGGCATGGTGATGGCCAGCGTCTCGCTGCTCGCCGAGAACCCGGCTCCCACCGAGGGCGAGGTCAGGACTGCCCTCGAGGGGAATCTCTGCCGATGTACCGGCTACCACAACATTGTCAGGGCGGTTCTTGCCGCGGCCAGCGAAGGGCGGAAAAGTTGATCCCCGCACCTTTCACCTACAAGCGCGCTGCGTCGGTCGACGAGGCCCTGGATCTAGCTGCTCAGGCCGGAGAAGAAGGGAAATTCCTGGCTGGCGGCCATTCGCTGATGCCGCTCATGAAGTTGCGCCTGGCCGTTCCTGAGACGCTCGTCGACATCGGCAGGCTGACCGAGCTGAGCTACGTCCGCGAGGATGACGGCCAGATCGCGGTCGGCGCACTCACCACGCATGGCGAGCTGGCGCGCTCGGACGTGCTCCGCCGGGAGCTGCCGTTGCTCGCCCATGCGGCCGGACAGGTCGGGGACCCCCAGGTGCGTCATTGCGGCACCATCGGCGGCTCGCTCGCGCACGCCGATCCCGCGGCTGACCTACCAGCGGTCGCGCTTGCGCTCGGCGCGACCCTCCGTGCCCGCGGGCAGTCAGGCAGCCGCGACATCGCGGCCGACGATTTCTTCCTCGGCCTGTTCGAGACCGCCCTGCAGCCCGGCGAGCTGCTGACCGAGATCCGCATCCCGAAACCCTCGTCAGCTGGCTGGTCGTTCCAGAAGTTCACCAAGCGGGGTATCGACTGGGCGATCGTCGGCGTGGCGGTCCAGGGAGCGAACGTAGCGTTGGTCAACATGGGCGCCACGCCGATCAGGGCGGGCGCGGTAGAAAGCGCGCTGGCATCGGGTGCGGCCCCTCGTGAGGCCGCTGCACATGCGGCTGAGGGGACGAACCCGGCCGATGACCTGAACGGTCCGCGCGCCTACCGTGAGCACCTGGCTCGCGTCCTTGTCCGGCGCGCGCTCGAAGAGTCGAGCGCGCGAGGCTGACTCACGTGCTGGATCATAAGGAAGCGGCCGCAAGGTCTGGGCGGTTTAGCTGACTTTCTGACCGAGCTTTGCCAGAGCCATTTCCCGATATTAGTTGCTCCTACTGGCTACGCCCAGGTCGTCGGTAATTTCCCGCCACGATGTGCCACCCGAGCCCGGTGGTGAGGCACGAACCGGCCGCGACCGGTCATTGGCCGGCGAAGCGGCCATCGAGCGTCACTGCTTCGGCGTAGGCTCCGGTGAGTCAATGACATCTCGCTCCTTGTGGAGGTTTGGTGGCCGGTGAGCCCGATGCGCTTGGCCTGGTGGTCGGCACGATTCCCGCGACCCCGCTGCAGTTCTCCGTCGGGCTGGCGCCCGGTCAGTACGCCCAGCTCGACGACGTAGTGGTCACGCACCGGCCACTGCCCGGCCAGGAAAGGGTGCGGATCGCCGGTGTCGTCACCAACGTCGAGGCAGTGCACGAAGGCGCCCGGTTCGCCTCCGATGTGTTCCTGATCGACAGCGGCGCGCTGCCCGCGGAGGTTTGCGAGGTCGCCGAGGTGACCGTGACCCGGGTCGAGCCTGAGCTGTATGTGCCGCCGCTGCCCGGCGCGATCGTGAACCGCGCGGTCGGAGCGCAGCGGGAGTCTGCGCTGTACTTCGACGAGATGGGTAGCTCGCGAGTTCCTGTCGGGTTCGGCCGGGATAGGCAGCCGGTCTTCGTGAACTTCGAGTTCATCGACGGCACCCGGGGCGCCCACGTGTCGATTTCCGGGGTATCGGGCATCGCGACGAAGACCTCGTTCGCCATGTTCCTGCTGCACTCGATCACCAGTTGTGGCGTGCTGGCCGGCGAGGCGCACAACACCAAGGCGCTTGTGTTCAGCGTGAAAGGCGAGGACCTGCTATTCCTCGACTACGCCAATAGCAGGCTGACGCCCGCGCAGGCAACCAGGTACGCCGACCTGGGGCTGCGCGCCACGCCGTTCGGCAATGTGCGCGTGTTCGCGCCGCCGCGGCGGGACGACCCGTCGGGGACGCCGGACGTGCACGCAAGGGACCGGGCGGTGAGCCCGTTCTTCTGGACCATCGCGGAGTTTTGCGAGCAGGAGCTGCTCCCGTTCGTGTTCGCCGATGCGGAGGACGAGCGGGCCCAGTACACCATGCTGGTCGCCCAGGTCGCCGCCCGGCTCCGCAGGGACGCGGTCAGGGCCGGCACCGACGGTGCGGTGCGGATCACCGGCGTGGATTCGGTTAACGACAAGATCGTCCGTACCTTCGGCGATCTGGTTGGCCTGCTGGAGGCCGAGCTCGGCGATGAAGGGACGCGCGGCTCATGGGTGGCCGGCAGCACCGTAATGGGCAGCATCAACGCCCTGCTCAGACGACTGCGGTCGGCCGTGACACCGCTGAGCGTGATCGTCCGCGGCGACCTGGCGCACCGGGGCGAGCGCTCGATCACCACCTCGCGTGCTCAGGTCACGGTCATCGACCTGCACAACCTCCCCGACCGGGCGCAGCGGTTCGTGGTCGGCGTGACGCTGCGCGCCGAGTTCGCGCGGAAGGAGCGGCAGGGCACGGCACGCCCGCTGATGTTCGTCATGCTCGACGAGCTCAACAAGTACGCGCCGCGGGAAGGCGACAGCCCGATCAAGCAGATCCTGCTCGACCTGGCCGAGCGCGGCCGCTCGCTCGGCGTGATCCTGATCGGCGCCCAGCAGACCGCGAGCGAGGTCGAGCGCCGCATCCTGGCGAACTGCGCGATCCGGGTCGCCGGGCGGCTTGACGCCGCCGAGGCGCTGCGCCCGGAGTACGGATACCTCCCGCCCGCGCAGCGGCAGCGGGCCACGCTCGCCAAGCCAGGCACGATGTTCATCGCCCAGCCCGACATCCCGGTGCCGCTCGCGGTTGACTTCCCGTTCCCGGCGTGGGCAACGCGGCCGAGCGAGAAGGGGGAGTGGGCCGGCCACGACACCGGGCCGGCGCGGCCCGCCGACCCGTTCGCCGGCATCCCGGCATCCGTCGGCGATGTGCCGCCGTTCTAGGAGCGTCGCATGAAGATCCTGCATACCAGCGACTGGCACGTCGGGAAGGTGCTGAAGGGCAGGGACAGGCACGATGAACACGTGACGGTCCTCGGCAGCCTCGTCAGGGCGGCCAGGGACGAGAACGTCGATCTTGTGCTGGTGGCTGGAGACCTATTCGAGACAGGCGCGCCCACCGCCCGGTCCCAGGGACTGGTCATGCGCACCCTGCTCGCGCTGCGCGAAGACGGCCGCGAGGTCGTCGTGATCGCGGGGAACCACGATAACCAATCCTTGATCGACCAGGTGTACCGGCCGGTTCTCGGCGAGATCGGGCTGCACGTGCTCGGGTTGCCCAGGCGCCCAGGCGACGGCGGCAGCACGAGCCTGCGTACTCGCCACGGCATGCGGGTCAGGGTCGCCGCGCTTCCATTCCTGTCGCACCGGTACGCGGTGCGCGCCGCCGAGGTCATCTTCCATGAGTTCGCTGAGCACGCGCTCGACTACGCGCGCCGGGTCGCCGAGATCGTGCGGGTGCTGACCGAAGATTTCACCGCCGACACAGTGAACATCGTCATGGCGCACGGGACGCTGCTCGGCGGACGCCGCGGCGGCGGCGAGCGCGACGTGCAGACCAGCCTGGACTACGAGCTGCCAGCTAGCATGTTCCCGGTCAGCGCGCACTACGTCGCGCTCGGACACCTGCACCGCCAACAGGAGATCCCCGGACCATGCCCCATCTACTACTCGGGATCCCCACTGGCCGTCGACTTCGGCGAGGAAGCCAACGAGCCGTCGGCCCTGATCGTGACTGCCGAGCCCGGAATCCGAGCGGACGCCACCGCCGTCTCGATCCAGGGCGGCCGTGGCCTCAGCACCCTGCGCGGGACGCTTGACCAGGTGATCGCCGACGGGGAGCAGGCAGGCGATGATTACCTGCGGGTCGTGCTCGCCGAGCCTGGCCGGGCGGGCCTCGGCGACCTGGTCAGGGACAAGCTGCCGAACACGCTCGAGGTGCTGCTCGACGACGCGCACCGGCCGCGGCCGGGTCAAGGTCGCGGCCGCGACGGCGACCGGCCGAGCAGGGTCGGCCGGAGCCCGGTGCAGCTGTTCGGCGACTACCTGGCCGAGCAGAACATAGCCGATCCCCGGATCGCCGCCATGTTCGCCGAGCTGCTCGACGAGGTCACCGCATCACCCGACGGGACCGAGTTCCCTGGCGCCGGCCAGATACCAGGAACCAGCCGCACGGCGGTCGGCGCAGGCGGCGCCTGATGCGCCCGCTGCGGCTGCTGCTCGACGGGTTCGGCTCGTACCGCGAGCCGGCCGACATTGACCTGCATGACGTGGATTTCTTCGCGCTCGTCGGGCCGACGGGCTCGGGCAAGAGCACGGTGATCGACGGCCTGTGCTTCGCCCTCTACGGCACGGTCCCGCGCTGGGGCAGGGAGAACGTGATCGCACAGGCGCTGGCTCCGGCGGCCAACGCGTGCCGGGTCTGCCTGGTCTTCGAGACTGCCGGCCAGCGCTACGGGGCGGTCAGGGCGCTCACCCGCGACAAGAAGGGCCTTGTTCACACCAAGGAGGCAAGGCTAGAGCGGCTCGATCCGCAGATCCCCGCGAGTGCTCCGCTGGCTGAGCTGCTCGCGGCCAGCATCGAGCCGCTCGCCGAAGGACCAGACCAGGTCAAGGCGCAGGTGCAGCGAATTCTCGGCCTGACCTACGAGCACTTCACCCAGTCGGTGCTGCTGCCGCAGGGCAGGTTCTCCGAATTCCTGCATGCGAAGGCGGCTGACCGGCAGGGCCTGCTGGTGGAACTGCTGGCGTTCGGCGTCTACGAGATGGTGGGACAACAAGCCCGCAGGCGTGCTGAGTTGGCCAGGGAACGGCTGCGGGCGGCCCAGGCCGAGCGGGACGGCCTCGGTGGCGCGAGCGAGGAGGCGGAGAGACTTGCCGCCGAGCGGGTCCGAGCGCTGGCCGCCCTGGCCCGCGCCGCCGAGGAGAAGCTAGTTGCGATCCGCGACCTCACGGCCGAGGCCGACCTGGCCGTTCGGCACGCGCATGCGGCCGCCACCGAGGCGGCATTGCTGGCCGAGGTGTACGCTCCGGCCGAGGTAGCAGACTTGGCCAGCCGGATCAGCGTCGCCGACAAGCTCGTTGCTGAGCGCACGGCTGAGCGCGACCGTGCGGACCGAGCGGAGGGACACGCGCAGGGGGCCAGGGACGCGCTCGGGGACAAGGTTAGCGCGGAGCGGCAATGCGAGGCTTACGAGAATCAACGCAGGCTGGAAGCCGCCGTGGCGCGCCTGGAGCGTGAGCTTGCCAGCAGGCTGGCTGAGGCTGAGGGTCGCCAGGAAGAGCTTGAGACCGCTGAGCTCAGGCTGCAGGCGGCCCGTGATCAGGTTGCGTCAGCGGAGCGGTCGCACGCCGCCGTCGCCCTGGCGCAGGACCTGCGGGTCGGGGCCGAATGCCCGGTCTGCCGTCGGCCGATCACCGCGCTCCCGCATCATGCGGTGCCTGCGGATCTCCTGGAAGCCCAAGCCGCGGCAGACTGGGCCAGCAAGGCTGCCAAGCAGGCCAGGACCGGCCACGAGAAGGCCGCCCAGGCTGCGGCCGTCGCGCGCAGGGACGTGGACGAGGCCGCCAGGCAACGCGCGGACACCTCCGCCGCCCTGGAAGGCGCACCGCCGGAGGCTGAGATCGCCAAGTCGATCGAGACGATCACGAAGGCCGATCAGTCGCTAACCCTGGCGCAGCGGTCAGCCAGGACGGCGCGGCAGGGACTCATCGCGGCCGAGAAGGAGCGCGCCGAGCTGAGCCGCGAGGAACGGCGGGCCTGGGCCGGCCTGGCGGCCGCGCGAGACTCCGTGGTTCATCTCGGCGCCCCGGCAACGACCGACGCCGACCTGGCCGCTGCCTGGGACGCGCTGATCCGGTGGGCCCGCGGTCAGCATGACCAGCGTCGCGCCAGCCAGCCGGACCTCGATGCAGCGGCGGCCTCGATCCGGCGCGCGCTCACCGACGCCCGGGACACACTCACCGCGCTGCTCGCCGAGCACGAGATCACCGCCGTGACGGATCCTGCCCGGTGCGAAGCGGCGATCGCGAAGCACGCCGAGCGCGCCGCGAGCCGGCTCGCCTTGATCCGGGCCGACCGGCGCACGGCCGCCAGGCTGGCCGACGAGATCGGGGCGCATCGCGAGAACGAGCAGGTCGCGACCATGCTCGGCCGGCTGCTGCGGGCATCCTCGTTCGAGCGCTGGCTGTGCGGCGAGGCGCTCGACTCGCTGATGGCCGAGGCGTCGCAGACGCTGATGGAGTTGTCGGGCGGCCAGTATCAGCTCGACCGCGATGACCGCAACGAGCTGTGGGTGATCGACTACGCTGATGCCGCCGCCAGGCGCCCGGTGCACACGTTGTCAGGCGGCGAGACGTTCCAGGCCTCGCTTGCCCTGGCGCTGGCGTTGTCCAGGCAGGTCATCGGCCTGTCCGGCGGCGTGCGCGACCTGAACTCGATGTTCCTCGACGAGGGCTTCGGCAGCCTGGACGAGGACACCCTGGAGACGGTCGGAACCACGCTCGAACGCCTGTCAGCCGACAGCGACCGGATGATCGGCATCATCACCCACGTGCCGGCCCTGGCCGAGCGGGTTCCTGTTCGTTTCGTGGTCAGCCGGGCCGGAACGACGTCGACGGTGCGCAGGGAAGGCGGGGCATGACGGCGCCCGCGGCCGCGTGGTCGTTCACCGTCGATCCCTGGGATCCCGGCTACGGGATCGCGTTCAGCGACGAGCAGGACGGCGGGATCATGGCGGGCTCAACCGCCGAGCTCATGCTCGATCTTGAGGTACCCGCTGCCGACTGGCGCCCGGTCGACCCAGACCGGAGTCCCGCACTGCCCGGCGTCGTGCTATTCCTTGACGGAGTCAGGCGGATCGACGCACGAGTCTGGGTGCACGGCAGCGATCCGCAGCCAGGCGCTGGGATAGCAGCATCGCTGGCGGCCGGGCTCGTCGCATGCGACGGAACAGCTCGGGTAGTCGGCGTCCGGGTTGAGCGCGGCCTGTTCACGGCCGCGCCCGAGGCAGCGGATATCATCACCCGCTCGGCGCCCTACCCGGCCCGCCGCGTCGCAGGGACCGGGCTCGACCAGCTCTCCCTCGCGCTGCAGCAGCGGCTGACCGACGCCGAGGTCGAGCTGGCGATCGACGTCCGCGCGGCCCGGCCCGCCGACGACCTGCTCGTCGTCGATGGCCCGCTGCGCGGCCGGACGCACCTGAACAGGACTGTCGGCTATATCAAGACCCACCACGCCTCCTACTTGCCCCCCGAGCAGGCTGCCGTGGTTGGCGAGCTGCGGCCGGGACAGCGGACACCGGCCTTCACGATGGGCACATCCTGGCGGCGCAACTCCTGGTATCTGCAGCTTCCCGGCACCTTGGGGGCGCCGTGGTCGGGTGTGGTCCGGATCGAGTGCTCGGCCGATCTTCCGGCAGCGGAGGTCACGCACCTGGCTAACCTCACCGCCCGGGTGCTGCCGCCGCTGGCCAGCGCGCCGCACAAGGACCCGCGGGCGCCGCAGAACCTAGTGCCGATCGGCGGCCTGGAACGCGAGCTGCGCCGCAGGCTCGGTGATCAGCAATTGCTCTATCGCGCCCTTCGCTCGGCTGCGACGATGTAAGGCGAAAGGGGAGGGCAATGACTGATACACCATTTGTCTGGGATGATCTGGCACGGTACAAGGCCGAGAAACGCTTCCTTGACGGATACCCCGATGATCAGCGAACCTTCTTCGCGCCTCGGGACGACGTCCACGGCCTGCTAGTCGCGGTGCTCGGCAGCGCGCAGCACTCGATCGTCGTCAATATGTTCGGCTATGACGACGACGAGCTCAACTCGATCATCCAGGCCAAGCTGGCCAGCGAGAAGGTCTACGTGCAGATGAGCCTGGATCGCCGCCAGGCGGCCGGCGCGCACGAGCGGCAGATCCTCGCCAAATGGCAGAACAACGCGTTCGGCAACAGCATCGCCATCGGCACCAGCTCCGTCCACAATGCGATCTCGCACCTCAAGATCGTGATCGTGGATGGGGTCTACACGGTCAAGGGCTCAACCAACTGGTCCCTGTCGGGCGAGCAGCAGCAAGACAACGAGCTCACCCTGAGCCGCAACGCCGTCGTCGCAGCGGAGACCCGCGCGATACTCGACCTCAACCATGACTTCATGCTGAAGCAGATGGTCGGCTCCAAGCTGCACGTCAGCAAGCTCCTGGCCAGCAAGGCCGCTGACCACACGCCGCCGCTGCCGTCGCCGCCGTCGTCGCCGCCGAGCTAGCAGAATCCCTCGGTCAGCCGACGCGCCGCCCGGCGAGCCTGGCCTTGAACGACGGCTCGCGAATCAGCGGGCCGTAAGTGCGGGCCAGGAATTCACGGTAGTTATCTGGCGCCTTGTCCGGGTTTATGAGGTACCGATCGGGCGCCAGCGACAGCACGGCCTTCCTGCGCTGCCAGTAATTGAGTTCCCGCAGGAATTGCATGAGCCTGCGCGCCATTCGCCTCAGCGCCCGTGCAGGCCGCCGTACCCCGTTCATGACTGACCATCTCCGCCGTGCCATGTGCTACTCGGTAGCTGATCCTGATTTGATCCTCGCACTAGGCACGGCGCGCGGCATCAGG
>Ga0207646_10006696_pt1 | contig 11875 bp, 16 predicted proteins | sample KBSK5502metaG_FD_184343 | JGI IMG/M metagenome (GOLD analysis project Ga0207646, IMG submission 184343) | Corn, switchgrass and miscanthus rhizosphere microbial communities from Kellogg Biological Station, Michigan, USA - KBS K5-50-2 metaG... | ecosystem: Host-associated > Plants > Roots >...
CCGGTTCTCCATTTCGTACACGTCTTCGAGCTCGGCGTATGCGTAGGGGTGGTAGTAGACGTCGAGTGCCAGGTAGCGCGCAGGGCGGATCTCGAAGTGGTCGCCGTTGCGCTGGTCGCGGACAGAAACGGTTAGTTCGTCGAGAACGGAGTGCCAGTAGAGCGTTACGTCGACGCCGGCGCTGGAACGATGGGCCAACTCTCTGCGTTCGGATCTACTCATGGTGCTTCTCCTCTGATGTGAGTGCCGTTGCATCAGTGTTCGGCGGCCGTTGAATTAGACGAGCGCCGGATCGAGCGATGCCTCAAAGATCGTTCGCTCGAGCGGCGCCGCCAGCGACTCCGGCAGCATCTCCATCACTTTGTGCACCTCCGGACGTGACTCCTGTCGTTCGAGAGCAGCACCGTCCTCATAAACCGCAGTCGCGATGAACGAATCGGGCTCGAGCAGGACGCGGGCGATGTCGAGGCTGATGACGCCCTCCGTGGCTCGCGCCGGCGTGATGATCTCGGCGAGCGCGGCCATCAACTCGTCGCGCTTGTCGGGCTTCGCACGCATTTTTTGACGAAGAATGATCATTGCTCCTCCAGTTGGTCCTGACGTTGAATGATGTGGCCGTCGACCTTCATTCGACCAGGTAGGTCTCGTAGACGACGGCGCCGGGCTGTCGGGCGCCGACGCTGATGAAGACGCCCTTGTTGAGCCAGTCGAGCGCGGGCGCCGCGGTCTCGATCTGGGTCGAGGTGCGGAAGGTGTATTCGCTCGCGTCGACGTCCTCGCCGCGGGCGAGACGGGCGAGCACGTCGGCGCTGCCGTGACGCACGCTTCGTGATTGGACGTAGAGCAGGTCGCCCTCGTCTGTCTGGAGCGTGTAGCGGATGTCGCCAAGGGCGGTGCCGTCGGGGAGGACGGTCTGCCAGTCGGCGCTCGAGCCCGGGAGCAGCTTCCCGTTCAGCTCGGGCCCGGCAAAAGTCCCGCCGGTCAGCGGCACGATCCGCCGGCGCCCTTGCGCGATGTCCCCGAACTCCTGCGGTTCGCCCAGGGTGGCCTCGAGGCGGAAGACCCGGGTCAGGGAAGGGTCGGGAAGCAGGCCGCTCATCGAGTGGCCGTCGTTGGATCGTTGGGGTGCGCCTCGAGCGGCGTGACCGTGACACGCAGCCAGTCCGCGAGAGGCAGAGCGGCGAGGAGATCGTCGAGCTCGGCCTGGCTGTCTGCGCGATACACTCCGATCGCCGCCGTTCCGTCCCCGACGAGCGGCCGTCGCCAGAGCCGGACGAGATGCCCGTCCTCGGCAAGCTTGGCCGCGGCGGCGGACTCGGCGCGCTGGCGCTGCTCGACCTCCGCGTCAGGCGTGCTGCCCGGAACCTCGACCTCGAACTCGACCAGGAACTCCATGCGGTCCTCCTTCTGCTGCGTTTAGGCGGCGGTGATGTCGTGGCTATCGCGCGTGATTGGTGTCAGGCTGCGGTCGGGGGTGCCGTCGGGGTTGCGGCGGTGGACCGCGGGCGTTGCCAGCACGCGGGTCGTCTCAGGCGCCGAAGCTGCCGACGAGTTCCGCGGCCTGCAGCTTCCCTTTCACCCCGGCTGCCGCCAGGATCGTGCGAACGTCGGGGTCGGAGACGAAGCCTTGCCAGCCTTGCTCGTCCCAGTCGAAGATCCCCCAGACCCGGTCGCTCTCGGACGGGTCGCGGAAGACGAACGCTCCCTTCGAGCCGTGCTTCTTGCGCTTCTCCGCTGCACTAGTCGAGAAGACCTCCATGAAGCGGTCGACGTCCTCGACCTGTGTCGTTGCGAGCAGCATCTCGTTCTCCTTTCTTACGCCGCTACGTTGACTGCGCTTGCGATGACGGCCTCGCGGATGAGGCCTGCGACGATGTCCGGCTGCGAGAGCATCAGGAAGTGCGAGGCGCCTTCGACCTCGGTGACCGTGGAGCCGGCGCGGTCGTAGGAGAAGCGGTGCAGCTCCGGAGCGACCGGGTAATCGGCGGTGCCGAACACCGCCCAGGACGGCTTCGTCCGCCAAGCGGCGCCGGTTGCGGGATCGTCGAACGCCGTGGCCGAGACCGGGCGTTGCGAGATCGCCATGAATGCAGCGTCGGCGTCCGAGACGTCGGCGCAGAAGACGTCGTGGAACCGCGCGGGGTCGATCGACACCTCTACGCTGCCGTCGGCCAACTGCGCCGGGCGCACGAGCGGGCCCATTGCGAGCGACGGGAAGCGCGCCTGGAGATCGTTGACCGACTCGCCCTCGTCGGGCGCGACGCCCGCGACGTACACGAGCCCGGCCACCTTGTCCGAGCTACCGCCGGCCGTGATCACGGCACCGCCGTACGAATGGCCGACCAGGACGACCGGGCCTTCCACTTGGTCGATGACCGACGCCGTGAAGGAGGCGTCGTAGGGGAGCCCGCGCAGCGGGTTCGGTGGGGCGAGAACGGTGTAACCGTCGCCGACGAGCCGGTCGTACACCGGCCGCCAGCTGGACGCGTCTCCGAACGCGCCGTGAATGAGAACGATTGTCGGAGTAGGCATGAGAGTTCCTTTCGTGTCGTGGGCGATTGGGATGCCCGTTGCTGGATTCATCAGGCGACTCTTTCGAGGTGGCTGAGGCCGAAGGCCTCGACCACCTTGGCCTGCACGGGCGCGACGTCGTCGTTGGCTTTGTCGGACCCAAACGGCGCGCCGACGACGGTGCGTGCGGCGCGGCTGCCCTTGGACTGATCGACGAGCTTGGCGATGGCCTCCGCGACATCGTGCGGATTCGGAGCGTCTTTGCCCTCGAGGCTCGCCATCAAGGTCTTGACCATGGCGTCGGGGATTTCGCCGACCTCGCCGTAGGACTTCGTGACCTCGGTGCTTGCGGGGCTTTGCATGTTGGTGAAGAAGTTGGTCGGGTATCCGCTCGGCTGTACCTCAACGACTTCGACGCCGAGCTGTGAGACTTCGTAGCGGAGGCTGTCGGTCAGCGCCTCGACCGCGAACTTGCTCGCGCCGTAGATGCCGATGAAGGGGAACGTCACGCGGCCGAGGATCGAGCCGATGTTGATGATCAGCCCGTCGTGCTTCTGGCGCATGGCGGGGAGCACGGCGCGGGTGACGCGAAGCAGCCCGATCACGTTCGTGTCGAAGATCGCCTTCGCCTGTTCCGTGGTGAAGGCTTCGGTTACGCCGGCTGAAGCGATGCCCGCGTTGTTGACGAGCACATCGATCTTGCCGGACTCCGCCAGCACGTTCTCCACCGCCGCTTCGACAGACTCTTCGTCCCTGACGTCCAGTTCCACGGTCTTGATGCCGAGTTCCCGCAGGGCCTCGGCGGCCCCGCGGTTCTTGCCTTGCACACCGCGCATCGAGGCGAAGACGGTGTGGCCGGCGCGGTGGAGGGTCTCCGCCGTGTCGCGACCGAAGCCGCTGCTCGCGCCGGTGATCAGGATTGTCCTAGCCATAAGCAACCTCCTCAGTTGTTTAAAGCAACTATCTCTTCGGACTCTATCACACTAAGGTTGCATGACGCAACTAACTAGTCCAATTCACCATCGCGAGGAAGGTGGCGCCGTCGGCGCCCGCCCGCAGCACGTCGACGGCCGGGGGATTCGTCAATGCGGTGTCACGTTCGCCGAGCTCGGTCGACGCGCGGGTCGCATCGCACCAGACGACCGTGAGGCTCCCCTCGACGACGAGGAGCAACGTTTCGGCGGAGCGGGCTATCGGCAGTCGCGTCTCGTCGGGATCGAGGCGGACGGCGAACGTGCGGAAGTCGCTCGTGTCGAATCCTGGTAGGTCGTGGATCCCGTGACCGAGCTCGCGGAGCTGGAGTAGCGAATATGGACGGCCGCGGTGGTCGGGGTTCACTTCGTGGCCGGGATGGGGTCGAGAGGCTGTGGGGTCGGACGGGTGCGCCAGGCTTCGACCGCCACTGCCAAGGCGATCGCGGCGACGACGCTGCCGAAGATCTCGAAGGTCGTCGCCAGCGCGACGTGTGCGACGACGACGCCGGCGAGGACGGCCGGCAGCGAAAGAGAGGTGTAGGCGGCGACGTAGAAGGCCGACATGACTGCCGCGCGGTGCTGCTGCGGGATCGCGGCGCCGAGCGCACGGAGGCCGCCAAGGAAGGCGGCGCCGAAGCCGGCGCCGCCGAGGATCGAGCCGGCAAGGAAGGCCGCACTCGAGTCGCTGGCAGCAGCGAAGACGATCAGCACCATTCCGGCGGCGAGTGCGATCGAGCCGACGCCGGCGCCGATCCAGGGCGCGCTGCGCCCGGTCAGCATCTGGGCAACGACGGCCGCACCTGCGAGCGCGACGATGCCGCTGCCAGAGACGATCACGTTGCTCGAGTCGAAGAGATGAGCGGCGAGCTGCGGGCCGAGCGAGAAGAAGAGGCCGCCGATCGACCAGGACGAGAGCACCGCCAGCGCGGCCAGGAAAAACGGGCGGCGTGCGACAGCCGGGACACTTGGGCGCTCGGCCCTGAGGTGGAATCGGCCCCGCTTCTCGATCGGCTCCGGCATCCAGTAGGCGCCCGCAAAGGCGACGGCGAACAGGACGACGAGCACGACGTAGGGCAGGACGCGCGGAAACGTCCCGAGCTGCACGAGCGACGACGAAACGAGCGCGCCGAGACCGATGCCGCCTGCGGCGGCCGTCGCGGTCGTGAGTCCGACGCCGGCGGGGTCGCGCTTCGGGTGCAGGTCGAGAAGAGCCGCGCTGGCCGCGCTCAAGGCCGTGCCGGTCGCGAGACCTTGCAAACCGCGGGCGACGACCAGCCAGGCGGCCGAGCCGGCGACCATGAACAGCACACTCGACGCCATCAGCGCGCCGAGGGCGACGAGCAGGACCGGCCTGCGGCCGACATCGTCGGAGACGCCACCGGCCAGCAACAACGACGCGAGGACGCCGAAGGCATACGTCGCGTAGATCAGCGTCAACGTCAGCGGCGAGAAGTGCCAGAGGACGCTATAGGTGCGATAGAGCGGCGAGGGCGTCACCGAGGCGAAGAGGCCGAGACCGACCACCAGCGCCGCTACGGTGTAGCCGATCCGGGGCGACAGCCTCCGGCGAGGAACCGCGAGCGGCGGCAATAGGTACAGGTGCGGCCGATCTTTCGGTGCGCCTGCGTTGCGCTCGTCCGTTGAAGGTTGCATGATGCAACGGACAACGTCGAACGGAAGAGTTTATTCCGGCGAAGCTACGGCTTCCGGCGAGCGCGACTTCTTGTGGCGCCTGGCCCGGGGCGGGTCTCGATCTCGTCGGTGCGTAGCGACTTGGTGCCCTTCGGGACGATCGCGGCGACGACCGGCTTCTTGTCCACCTTGCGGAGCTGGAGGCGCGGCGGCTTGTCGCTCAGGTAGTCATCGCCCCACTGGCGAAGCGCGGTCAGCGCGATGTTCAGGTCGAGACCCTTCTTCGTCAGGTGGTACTCGTACCGCTCCGGGCGCTCGCTGTAGAGGACCCGTTCGAGCACGCCTTCGTCGACCAGTCGATTGAGCCGGTCGGTGAGGACGTTGCGGGCGATGCCGAGGCTCTCCTGGAATTCATCGAAGCGGTGGAGGCCTAGCAAGACGTCGCGGATGATCAGGAGCGTCCAGCGCTCGCCTACGACCTCGAGCGCTCGGGCGATCGAACAGTTCTGGCCTTCGTAGTCACGGTTCAGCATGCCGCCATGGTAGCGGTTCTAAGTTGCGTGAAGCAACTTCTGTCTGGTAACGTGCCACCAAGTAAGAGTTTTGTAATGCAACTCACTCGCGCCAGGAGGCCCTCATGCAGACCGCAGAAACCGTCGAAACAGGATCCAAGACCACGCCGGCAGCCACACCGGGCGGTCCGCGCTCCGGCCTAGCTCTGCCGGTCCTGGCCGCCGCGCAGCTGATGGTGGTCCTGGACGCGACGATCGTCAACGTCGCACTGCCGCACATCCAGCGGGCGCTCGGCTTTTCCGGCTCCGGCCTGGAATGGGTGGTCAACGCCTACGCGCTGACCTTCGGCGGGCTGCTGCTGCTCGGCGGCCGGGCCGGAGACCTGCTCGGCCGCCGCAAGATGTTCATCGCCGGGCTGCTGCTGTTCTCCGCCGCCTCGCTGGCCGGCGGGTTCGCGAACTCCCCCGCGTTCTTGCTCTCGGCCCGAGCGATCCAGGGCGCCGGCGGTGCGCTCGTCGCCCCGGCCGCGCTATCGCTGATCACCACCACCTTCCCCGAAGGCGCGGAGCGCACCCGGGCGTTCGGCGTGTACGCCGCGATGAGCGTCGCCGGCGGCGCGATCGGCCTGATCGGCGGCGGCGTATTGACCACCTACGCCTCGTGGCGGTGGGTGCTCTTCGTCAACGTGCCGATCGGCGCCGCGGTCGCGCTGGCCGGATCGCGGGTGCTGGCCGAGACTCCGCGGCGACGCGGCCGCTTCGACCTGCCGGGCGCGCTCACCGGCACGGCCGGGATCACCGCCCTGGTCTACGGTCTGATCAGCGCCGCCACCAGCCCCAACGGCGTCTCCCACTGGGGTGACGCCAAGGTGATCGCCTCGCTGGCGGCCGCCGTGGTCCTACCGCACCGGCGCCTACCTGAGCTACGCAGGCGTGGGCATCTTCATCTTCGGCATGTTCTTCTTCCTCACCGTCTTCATGCAAACGGTCTGGGGATACTCGGCCATCAAGACCGGCGTCGCCTACCTCCCGTTCACCGGCGCCCTCTTCATCGGAGCCGGCACGGTCACCCAGCTCGTGCCCCGGATCGGCGCCCGGCCGCTGCTGCTGGCCGGCTCTGCGCTGAGCACCGGCGGCCTCTACTGGCTTTCTCGGATCAGCGAGCACGACACCTACGCCAGCGGGGTGCTCGGCCCGACCATGATCATCGGAGCCGGGGCAGCGCTGCTGTTCGTCACGCTGTCCCTGGTCGCGCTGAGCCGTGTCCCCGAAGCCGACTCCGGAGTCGCCTCCAGCCTGCTCAACACCGGCCAGCAACTCGGCGGCTCCATCGGGCTGGCACTGCTCGGAACCGTCGCCTGGAGCGCGGTTGCCCACAAGGTCGTCCACGCCACCGCCGCGGCCGCGCGGGCCGGACACCCGGTGCACCCGGGCGAGCCGCTAACCGCGGCGATCTACCGCCATGCCATTGCCACCGGGTTCGCCCGCGGCTTTCTCGTCGCCGCCGGGATCGCCCTGCTCACCCTGGCCATCAACCTCACCGTGATCCGGATCCGCCGCGCCGACCTCGCGGGCCCCGAGCAACCGGCACTGGCCGTCGCCCTGGAGCCCGAATGAGAGGTGCACAACCATGGCAAGTCTCCCCAAGCTCAGCGACGGAATCGCGCTCACCCACTGCATCGTTGCCGCGGATGTCGAACACGCCGCCCGTTTCTGGCGGAATGGGCGGGCGGCGGCGGCCGTTGGGTTTGTTGATGGAAGGGCACTCTGCGATCGGGGTGGTGAGGGCGAGTGCGCCCGACTGGATCGGCGTGCTGTTCGCCGCGGCGGCGCTCGTCCTCGTGCCATGGGTGGTCTTCCTCGTCCGGGCGCTGCCGAGCCACCACCGTTCCGCTCATTGGGACGTCGCGTGGGGCGGGTTCGACATCGCTCTCGTGTTTCTGCTCGTGGGGGTCGCGGTTGCCGCGTGGCTGCGGTCGCCGTGGCTCGAGGGCGCCGCGACCGCGGCGGCGACGCTCCTCTTCGTCGATGCGTGGTTCGACGTCCTGACGGCCTCGAGCCGGAGCGAGCTCGTCATTGCCATCGTCGAGGCCGTGGTCGTCGAGCTGCCGATCGCGGTCTTCTGTCTCCTCCTGGCACGCTCGGTCGAGCGCCGCCTCGCCGCGGCCGAGCTCGCAGCCGAAGACTGTGCCTAGACGCTCGGCTTGCGCGCGCGGGGCGCGATGCATCGACTGAAAGCTCCAGAAACGGCTCCATACCCACCGCACGTTCGACGTCGAGCAACTTGAGCTGAACGAGAAAGCGCCGAGGTGCGGACCCTTCGAGAGCCCTCTGACGGACTCGAACCGTCGACCCCCTCCTTACCATGGAACGTCGCACGCAACCGGTGGCAGCTGGTGGCAACGGATTTCGCTTTTTTTTGCGGTTCAGCCTTAGGTCGATTTGCCACCGGTTGCCACCGGTTGCAACCCCGGGGCTTCATAAAGGCTCCATCCCCGCGGCCGGTCGAGACCGTTCTAAGAGGTGCGTCGTCGGGTTCGCCCAGCGCGAGCCTCGGCCGCCTTGCTTGAGGAAGTCCCGCTCGGCGTCGGTCGGCGACAGGGCGGCTGCGCGTTCGTAGGCTGCGGCGGCGTCACCGTTTCGACCCAGCCGACGAAGTAGATCCGCTCGCGTGGCGTGGAACGGGTGGTAGTTGTCTAGGTCCAACTCGTCCACCAACGCCAGCCCAGCAGCGGCGCCCTGCACCTCGCTGATGGCGATGGCGCGGTTGAGGGCTACGACTGGCGTGGCGGCGACCGCAAGCAACTGGTCATACAGGGCAACGATCTGCGGCCAGTCGGTCTGCTCGAGTGTCGTGGCGTCCGCATGCACGGCGTTGATCGCGGCCTGGAGCTGGTATGCACCAGGCTGATTGCGGCGAAGACATTGGCGGACGATCGCCTGACCCTCCTTGATCAAGGCGCGATCCCATCGTCTCCGGTCCTGCTCGCCGAGCAGCACGAGCGAGCCGTCGGGTCGCGTTCGCGACGCGCGACGGGACTCGGTCAGGAGCAGGAGCGCCAGCAGGCCGGCCACCTCTGTCTCGTCGGGCATGAGCGTCGCGAGGATCCGTGCAAGCCGGATCGCCTCCGGGCAGAGATCTGGATCGGTTGTACTGGTGAGCCCGGTGTTGTAGACGAGGTAGACGACGGCCAGCAGGGGGCGCAGGCGGTCGGGCAGCTCGTGCTCCTCGGGGACGCGGTAGGGGATGCGGGCGGCCTTGATCTTGTGCTTGGCGCGGGCGAGGCGTTGCGCCATCGCCGGTTCGGTCACCAGGAACGACCTTGCGACCTCCTTGGTTGACGCGCCGCCGAGCAGGCGGAGAGTGAGCGCCACCTGCGCTTCCGTGGAGAGGGCCGGGTGGCAGCAGGTGAAGATGAGGCGAAGCCGGTCGTCCTGCACGGGTCCCTCCTCATGGGGCCCGCCGGGATCGTTGTTGCCGGGCGAGAGCACCGCCACCTCGCCGAGCAGTTCCCGTCCACGCGACTCGCGGCGCAAGCGGTCGATCGCACGGTTGCGGGCGGTCGTCGTGATCCAGGCGCCCGGATTGGGCGGCAGGCCGTCGCCCGTCCACTTGCGCACGGCGACGGCGAACGCGTCCTGCACCGCATCCTGGGCGACGTCGATGTCGCCGAAGACGCGGATCAGGGCAGCGACAGATCGGCCGGACTCCTCGCGGAAGATCCGGCCGACCTCGGCCTCATCGAGCTTCCCTGCGGCGGCGACGTCGCCCACGCTGTCAGGCCTCGGATACGTGTCGGAAGGGGCGGACCTCGATCGGCTTCGAGACTGCTGCGGTGGTCTTCGACGCCCAAGCGAGCGCGGCGTCGAGGTCTTCGGCCTCGATGATGTAGAAGCCGCCCAGGTGTTCCTTCGACTCCGCAAACGGGCCGTCGGTGGTTAGCACTTCGCTGTCGGACACGCGTGCGACCGTTGCGGTGTCTGGATCGTGCAGGGCGCCGCCGAAGACCCAGGCCCCTGCCGACTTCATCTCCCCCTCGAGGACGCCGACCCGTTCCATGAACTGCCGCATCTCCTCCTCGGTCATCGGGTCGCGGGCCTCGCCCTCAACGCTGTGGACGGACAACAGGTAGTGCGTCATTGTGGTCCTCCTCGTGATGGGCGGGCACATCCCGCCTCTCACCCCACTACGAACGGGGCTCGCCCAGACTGACAGGTACCAAGAAAAGCTCGTCAGAGGCGGATGACGGCGGCCTCGACGCGGTGATCTTGTGCCAGCCCCACGCGAGATGCCCTTGCCCTGCGATTCCGAGGGCGCCTACGTCAGTCCGGAGGGCAGGCCGCATTGTTCGAACAGCCAGGGATCCGGAAAACCGACGATCCCTGCGATCAGGTCGCCGTCGATTTGCAGCACCATCAGGCCGTAGGGCCGATACTTGCCGTCGTCGCCGCGGGCGTAGGCCGCGAGTGCCGGTTGCAGGTTGGCCGAGGTCGGCAGGAGGCGGATCTCGTCGAGGCGCCCGCCTTGCGGCACGGAACCGAAGAAGTCGCCGATCGACTGGGCACCCGCGACACGCATTCGCTCTGGGGGCATCGTCATTAGCGCGTCCTCGCTCAGCAATGCCACCAGGCCGTCGATGTCGACCGCGTCCCAGGCCGTCATGAAGCGTTTTACGAGCGCACGCTCCCGCGCGCTCGGCATCGGGTTGTGCCGGCGTGCCCCCTCCAGACCGATGCGCGCACGCTGGAGGGCGCTAGTCACCGCGGCGACTGAGTCGTCGAGCGCCTCCGCGGCCTCCTTCGCTGACCAGCCGAGAACGTCGCGTAGGATCAACACGGCCCGCTGCTTCGGGGGCAGCAGCTGGATCGCGGTGATGAATGCGAGCTCGACGGTCTCGCGCGCGACGAGGTCGTCGAGTAGCCGGTCGGGATAGGGCTGCAGATGTTCGAGGTCCTCGGTTACCTCGGCCGGGCGCGCGCGTCTGCGTGCGATCGCCGTGAGGCAGACGTTCGTGGCGATGGCGTGCAGCCAGGTGCCGAGCTGCGCACGCGGCTCGTAGCGGTCGGAGCCTTTCCACGCGCGCAGCATCGTCTCCTGGAGCGCGTCGTCGGCGTCGTGGAGCGAGCCGAGCATCCGGTAGCAGTGGAGGTGGAGCGCCCGCCGGTGTGGCTCGATCAGGAGCGCGAACGCCTGCTCGTCCATCGCTTGGGGGACGCTACTCGGCAGGCGGGCTGGGCGGGTCGGCACCGAGCTCGGTCCACGCGCCGGGCGTGAAGGCTCCGGGTGAGCCGCCGATCGCCAGGAAGCGGATCCCTTCCGGGCCCGGGTGGATTTGGCGCAGCTGGTCAGGCCCGACCCGGACCATCGTGCCCGGGCGCAGCTCGAACTCGCTGCCGTCGGCGACGAGCGTTGCGGCGCCGCTGAGCGGGATGTAGACCTCCTCCTGGTTGGGGTCGAACGCGTCGGAGCTGTGATTGTGATTGGGATAGCCGTCCCACTCTGGCGGCAGCGTGAAGACCTGCATGCCCCAGGCAGTCACGCCGAGTTCGGCGCGCGCGCGGCGGGCAAGGCCGCCGTAGATCGCTTCCATGTCGTCGATCGACTTGACCGTCACGTCCGGCATCGTGCACCTCCATCGTCGAGAGAAGACCTTCGTGAGGTTCAACTCGGCCGCCCGCCCAAACTAATCGGTGGCCGTCAACGAGCCCGTCCTGGGTTGCGTACATCGGACGGCGCACCAGCGTCGCGCGGGAAGTCCCGGTAAATATCGAAAGGAGCAGACGATGCGAACGGAATCCAGGCCGAACAGTGACTACACCAGGACATGGTCCCCGTCGGGGGAGATCGAGTTCGCCAAGCTCGCCGACGGGACGCGTTTGAGGTGCCTGAAGGCGGGTTCCGGCCCGACGGCATTGATCTTGCTGCACACGGTCCGCACGCAGCTCGATCACTTCCAACTCGTGATCCCGAAGATCGCCCACGCCTTCACGATTTACGCGATCGACATGCCCGGCATGGGCTGGTCTGACATCACGCCGGGGGCGAGCTACACCGAGCCGGCGCTCCGCCGCGCGATCGTCGAATTCGTCAAGACCCTGGACCTCAACGATGTCACGCTGGCAGGCGAGTCGATGGGCGCGACGATCTCGCTGACTGCCTCAACCGAGCTTGAAGACCGCGTGCGACGCGTCGTCGTCTTCAACACGTACGACTACTCCAAAGGCGTCGGTCGAGCCAATCGCGTC
>Ga0207646_10006697_pt1 | contig 11874 bp, 11 predicted proteins | sample KBSK5502metaG_FD_184343 | JGI IMG/M metagenome (GOLD analysis project Ga0207646, IMG submission 184343) | Corn, switchgrass and miscanthus rhizosphere microbial communities from Kellogg Biological Station, Michigan, USA - KBS K5-50-2 metaG... | ecosystem: Host-associated > Plants > Roots >...
GTCTGATCATGTACCTCGATGCTATCCAGGTCCAACGTGGAGGGGAAGCCAAAAAGAGCAGAAAGATCGATGGGAATGCCTCCAGATGACTCACAGGGATTTCACTGAGAGCATTCTACCACAAGAGAACCTCCTTCACCGAGCAAGCAGGCACACTTAAAGTGTCCAAGAGCCCAAATATTTGTGACACTGGGCCAAATATTTGTGACAATAAGCAATAATGTCATTTTTCGCAGATATCTGGCATTAGCTCAAGCACAAACGAGCTTAACACTCATCCTTATTCCAAATATAACTGGCCAATTATTCCACAAATATTCGGGTTGACCATACTTATTATCACAAATATTCGGGTTAGCCATACTTTATTTCCAACATATTGCATTAGGCGCTTGTTCTATTTGGCTTGTGATTTATGATGTGCCGAGCTGCGGGCTTATTAGGAGGATTGGTTAAAATTGCCTGTAGGGCGAGAGATAAAACGGGCTATTTTGAGAACAGATGTACCAAGTAGCCATTACACGAAGTTTACCACCGAGCAACGCTGTCAGATGGCGGCGCTGGCGTGTGAGGCTCCAGCCCAAGCAGGGCGCCCGATCAGCCAATGGACGGGGCGGGAGATCGCTGACGAACTGAAAGCACGAGGCATCGTCGAGCAGATTTCGCCGCGACACGACTGCTCAAAAAATGGGACGACGCCTCAGTGCACGAGCCATTGAGGGGACGAGGCCGCGTTGCTGCAGGAGACACTGAGCAGGTCAATCTCGCCCCAATATTCCCTAATCCTGCCGCTGATTGTGGCAAGGAGAGCGAGGCTTTTAGCTACTGCTGTTGCGCCAGCGCGATCTGGGGTAATGGCGATCCATCACTGGCAGTCGTCAGGGTGTCGTCTGTATAGGCGATGGCGGCCAGCCCCGTCCCAGGGTCAATGGCGACCTTGAAGAGATCGAGCAGGTTGCGCGTGCCAGGTGCGCAGGCGATGCCGTTGGTGCAGATCACGCCCACATGGTTGGGGTGGCTCGTGACCACGCCCTGGATAAAATGGGCGCCGCCATCCGTCGTCTGCGCCATATAGACATTCCAGACAGCGCTGGGATCATCCTTGCTCGCTGCCGTCGTGCCGTAGTACACCAGATCGACGGTCCCATGCAGCACCGCCAGCCAGGGGAAGACCGCCGTCGTCGCGGGGGCGATGTTGACCGGCACCGCAGGCGACCAGCTCAGCCCATGATCGGTGGAGGCTGAGAAGAAGGTCATATGTGCATTCGACCAGGCCCCGTAGAGGTGGCCATTCGCGGGATCCACTGCCAGCGTGGGGAAGACATTATTCAGCCCGATGCCGGCCGGCCCGGTGAAGACCAGTTGAGCGGTCCACGTCCGGCCCATATCCGTGCTGCGCGAGACAAAGATGTGGTTGAAGGCGGTGCTGGTGGCCTTCTGGATCCCAGGCTCGCCCGCAGCGTAAATGTCATAGACGGTGTGCGTCGTCGGATCAGCGACAATTGGCCCCTGGTCGTTGTTGAAGGTGGCATCGCCGGTAACGCCGCCCTGGGCGACAATCGGATTGCCCACCTTCTGCCAGGTGAAGCCATCATCATCCGAACGCTGCATGTGGATCAGGGTACTGCTGCCGGAGTCGTGATAGGAGATGTACACGTGCTTGCCCTCTGACGTGATCCAGGGGCGGTCGGATTGGGTGGTATCGATGATCTGGGCAGTGCAGTGGGCAAAGTTGTTGGAGGTATCGGCGTTTGGACAGGTGATGGCGGAGACGCCGAGTTGCTTGATCTTGGAGACCGGGTTGAAGAAGAAGACAAGGGTGGTCGCATGCAGCGTGCCGGTGGAGCCGATATCGATGTCGGCATCTCCGCCACCGCCGACACCATTTTTGATAGCTGCGTCAATCGGTCCCTGGAAAACAGGCGTTGAGCCGAATGCGCCTTTCCAGATGTTCGTTTGGAACAGTTGCCAGGACAGCCCGCTCACGGCCATGGTACCATCGCTGCCAATGGAGACTGCTGGCTCGCTGTCCCCGTTCGGTTCGAGCAATGGCGTATTGGTAAAGTTAAAACTCCCGATCGAGGTGCCGGTGCTTGCAAAGGCTGTCGAAAAAGTGATCACGAGTGCGACTATAATGGCCACAAAAACGAAAAGGTGTTTGGCCGACGGAACATGGTCTTTCATGGTGAGTTCCTCCTGATGGTTGGGCAAAATGCTAGAATCCACAATGCGTTGCTCTGAAAGCAACAACATGCTCGGGGAGATGGAAGTACTCAAGTAGTTTACCTGAGAAATACAATATAGGAGATAATAGCTGATCATGAATGCTTTATTGGTTATGAAAGGAGTTGAGAAACCATTAAGAGTAGTTCATTCTGGTTGAGGATTTGTACCTGCCACGCTATCAAGCAAGCTGAAGGTGAGAGATACCTCCATCTAGATGTGCGTCTGGGATCGCCTGATCATAGATGTATTTATGCCTCAGTGTACTAGAGGCTGTACGAAAAGGCCAGAGAAGCCGATTGGCATTGATGGGTTACTTTGGCCTACTAGGCCTTTCAACCATTGACGGCAGGTGTTTTCGTCCCAAATGGCTTTCGTGAGCAGAGGAGATGGCTTCAGAAGCTGGCGGAACTGAGCAATGGGGAACGGCTCCAGAAGGCTTTTCGTACAGCCTCTAGTGGGCAATGCCATTTAAATAAGAAGAATGTCCTTAAAGCTCTGCTTTTTGAGGGTAAAGCCCTGCTGTCCCGGTCGTTTGCGATGGAATGGGGAATAGGCGCGCTTGACGACGCGGGGGTAAAAGCGCAGACGGCGTGGAGGCAGCAGCGCGGCTGGCTCGCGCAGATCCGCCAGGAGTCGCTTCTGCAGCCGAGGGAACTCTTTGCGCGGGACCAGGGCAAACGCAGAGCAGGCGGTGTCGAAGACCTCGACAGCGTGCGTGAAGCTGAGGCGATCGGGGTCCAAGTCGGCCTCGCAGGCGGATTGATGCATCCACCAGCGCACGATGTAATGGGCCAGGAGCAGCCCGTAGAGTTCCTGGCGCACCAGACCAGGATCCTTACTGCGGAGCGGCTGTCCACTCAAACGCAGATGGGTTTTCTGCTCATCGATGCAGGCTTCGATCTCCCAGCGCTCATGAGAGCAGTTGATGAGCTCGAGGGCCGGAGCCAGGCTCGCGGGTCGAGCAAGGTCGTCACCAAGCGATGCAGTTGACGGGGATCGGGGTGGTTGCTCGTCTGAGAAGAAGGGAACTCGGCGAGTCGCTCGGCGGTGTGTGGCTCGAGACGCTACTCGATCACGCGCACCTGCACATCCGGTAAGCCGACAGGATGCAGGGTGAGTAGATAGCTGCCATCGGAGAGCACCTGCTCAGCATGGGTGGACTGCTTGGCTTTCAGGCGCGCCAGGGCCTGGGCTTGCCGCTGATGAACCAGCGCACTCAGCTCTGCGGCTGAGACAAGGCCGCGATCCATCATCACCAGCATGCCCGGCTGTACCGCGCGGGAGAGCAGCAGAGGAGCAAGCCGTTGCTCTGCCACCCGACAGGGAGCGAACACGGCATCGACGAGAGCATGGGTGCCCACCTCTGCCAGGTACAGGCAGCGCACCTGCGGAAAGGGACTCTGGTGTTGGCCGCGACTCATGCGCCCAAAATAGAGCGCATTGGCCTCGGTATCGGCCACCTCATCGAGTGTGCCATCAATGGCCATCAGCCGCAAGCCGAAGCGAAAGGCTCCCCTGGTCTGCTCGGCTTCCCATGGGACGACAGACGCGCTCAAACAGGTGGCGCATGACGGGCGTGCCCAGTTGTCGGCGACGATAGACCAACGCCGCCGCCGTCGGCAGGCGCACAGATGGGTTCGACCACAGCCAGCGCAGCCCTCGCACCAGGTGCCCCAGGACTGCCGCCAGATTGAGCCGACGAAACAGGGAGAGCGCAATGACGTAATAGACGACCAGGAGCTGGTTGAGGCTGCGCTCACGCTTTCCCCAGGCATGACCTCTGCTCAACAGTTCGCTCACCAACTCAGGCGAACACAAGTGCTCGCGCACTTCTAAGCGCAACGCGTGGCTCAACTTGCTCTCATCTGAGAGCTGCTGTATGCTAAAGGCCATCAGAGGTTCCTTTCTTCTTTTGACACAACGATACGACTCGTCATAGTCTATCAGAAGATGAACCTCTCTTCTTATTTAAATGGCATTGCCCACTAGTGGGTACGCAAGGTGCCTCGAAGGGGTGTGTGGCAGTGAGCGTCTATTGATCCAGTGTATCCACTGCAACTCTTGTTGGCTCAATGCTTCTGCACACAGCCGCTCAACCCGGGAGAGAGCCGATGAGTGGATTGAGATACGCACAGGTGAGCCAGAGAGAACTGAAGTTTCTGGATCTGACGAGTCTGACCCTGGAGGAATTTGGCCAGTTGGTACCGAGCTTTGAGGAAGCGTTTCAAGCACGCATGAAAGAGTGGCGTTTGGATGGCAAGCGACGGAGCGGACGTGGGTACACGACCTACGCCAATTGTCCGCTGCCCACCCCCCGAAGATCGCCTGCTCTTCATCTTGGTCTACTTGAAAATGAATGTGTTGTAAGTGATGCAGGGAGAACTATTCGGACTGCCACAAAATAAAGCCAATCAATGGATTCACACGTTATTATCCGTGTTGCAAACGACGCTGAGAAGGCTGGGGGATGCACCAGCGCGCTCGATGGAACACTTGGCACAGCGATTGGCAGAGAGGATTGTCCCTCCAGAGTCAGTGGGGCAAGAGACACAGAGCCAGGAGAGCCTCCCCTTTTTGCCATGACGGCACCGAGCGGCGCATCCAGCGTCCCAAAGACCCAGCTCAACAGAAAAGCCATGATAGCGGCAAGAAAAAATGCCATACAGTGAAGAACGTCGTGTTGGTGGATAAGCAGCTCATCATTGCGTTTCTTAGCCAGACGCATCCGGGCACCGTGCATGACAAGCGCATCGCCGACGCGAACCTGTATCCGTTGCCGCACGGCAGTCACCTGCTGCAAGATCTCGGGTTTCTGGCTTTCACGCTGGAGGGAGTCATCATCGAAATGCCCACCAAGAAACCCAAAGGGGGCGAGCTAACTCCTGAGCAAAAGGAGGCCAATCGTGCGCTGGCACAGCGTCGGGTGGCCATCGAACATGTCAATAGTAGTATCAAACGCTGCCGCATCCCCAAAGATGTCTGCCGTCTCTTGTGTTCAGGAGCACGTGATCAGGTGATGGTGATCTGTTGCGCTTTGCATAATTTTCGTCTTCCCCTTGATCCTTGGCTCCCAATACCTTAAAGCTGAGTGGACACAACAAGCGTATGCGGCTTTTCTGCACTGCTCAGTTGGCTGGGTGAAAAAGTGGAAAAAACGTCTGAAAGGGGTTCCGCCGGATAATCTCTCCGTCTTACATGCCCGTTCGCCCGCTAGGCACACCCTATGCTGGCTATTTGGGATATCTGTTCTAGAATGATGAGAGAAAAGTACGAACTGAAAGTCTATTATTGTTGAGTTCATATGCGGAAGAGCAATCAGCAAGGCAGCGCTCAAGGGCGTGTTTGAGAACTCAGAGACAAGAGGGCAGCGCAGGTGGGGACTTCGATGTATCAGAACAGATGTTCTAGTAGTACTGGAAAAATGAATAAATAATCGAACCGGAACCGACGGGTTTCGGCTACTCTGTCACCAATTTTCTACCTCTTCCTGGCCCCGTCGGGCAAACTGTATCTCAAGGTACAAGACGTGCTCGCTCACGATGAAGCACATGACGCGAGCCCTCCTCCAATGGTTAGCAAACGGCGGCCAGGGCCAAAACACCCGAACTACGGCATTCCCGCTGAACACTGGCCGATGGTCATTCATCGTGTGGTGGAGAACAACGAGCCACTTCTTACGGTTGCACAGGAGTATGGTGTCTCGCATGAAACGATCCGTCGCATCATGCTTCATGTCCAGAAGCAGCGTGGACAGCCAGAAGCGTAACGGTACAGGTGCTTTTCCTTCGACAGAGGCGCGATGACATCCTGGCAGCAAGAGAGCTGCGGATGCGTGTGGCCCCCACCTGCACATCGACCTTTCCTTGTATCTTCCCTGCGCAGTGTCTGCAGGTGCAGGCAAGGGACGCAGATAGTCCACTGTGCGCTGCTGTTCTCATCGGCCCACAACCAGCGTAGCACAGGAGGGCGGTATGACAATGGGTAGCACCTGGGCTGGGGGCGGGAAAAGGCGGCGAGCAGGACCAATCGTGGGGTTTGCCCAGGCTCTACACCTGCACTCCAGGCAGAAGCGGAGTGGTTTCCCAGCGCCCGGAGCAACCCGTGTGCCCGCATGCCATTAGAAGTGAACCATCATTCTTCGTGGATAGCCTGCACGAGCCAGCAGTGGGCTTTCCAGCGGGAGATGGCAATGTCGAACCTGGGAGGGAAGCGTCGAAAAAGGCAGGAACCACCTGGGAAAGGGCTGCTTCCTAGCTGGGAGGTGAAACGAGGGCACCAGCGGCCATATCCTCCTGTATTTGCTCCGGGGATATCCGTTCCCAAAATGCGTGAAAGAGAGCTCTAGCAGCTCCATTTCCTCTCCATCAGACGTGTAAGTGGCAAGTGATGAGGTAGTGATATGACTCTTTCTTTTCTTGTTTGAGAACGGATAACCCAAGTAGCCAGCACAAGGGTCCAACAGGCTCGTTCGAGCAGGTCCCGCCCTATTATGTTGGTGACACGGGCCAGATATCTGACCAGATATCAGTTCTGTCTTGGTCCATTCCTGGGGACATCGGCCTATGGATTACCAGAATTGTCCCCATCCCGGTAGCGCCCTCGATTCAAGCTCTGCTTGGCGACACGGATAAAGCGGGCGCTTTTGGCGTTGTCGCGGTTCTCTTCAATGAGGGAAGCCACCTGCCGAACCACGCAGCTGAGGCAGGTCATCGCGCTCTTAACTCAGCCGTTGAGGCAGCAATCAACACCCTTCTGCGTACGCTCGGTCCGACGCACCCCTCCATTACTCAGGACGATATCAATGGCATAGCGGGTAACGTGTCACAACAAGTACACAACGCCATCGTTAACGATTTGAGCTTCTGGGAGAAGCTGTGGGCAATGACGGAGGCGGACATTGAAATTGGCCAGCAGATATGGAACTGGGACCAGGACATTGTTATAGATCCGAATGGACAGATAACCTTCGCGACCGGAGACAACTGGAGTATCAATCTATGGACCGACCCTTTCCATGGTCGATGGCGGATATCTGGAAAACTGAATATTTCTGACCCGTGTCCAGCAGATGTCTTTGCCTACCTCCTCAGCAGGTTTCTGGGCGACGGCAGCTCCCAATCATCCCCAGCGCCGGCGTGGCATGACGCCATGCGTGCCTTTCGTGACAACGGGGGACTGGCCTCGCAGCCAGGCCTTTCAACATGGTGGGAACTGGCTGCGGAGCACGTGCCTTACTTTGCTGCTTTGGCGGCGAACCGCGAGGATTTTCGCGAGGCCGTGATAGGGCTCCTGAATGCTCTACCTCGGATGCTTGCGGAGCCAGATTCGCCATTGCCACGAGGATTTTTGGATGACAGTAGGCGCGTTCTGTCCATCATCACCGAGAGTCCTCATACGGATCTTCGAGCGGCGGGAGTCCTCGGTGTGTCATTGCTAGAGGACCTCCAGGAAAAAACAACGGTTAGGCAGGGTTTGGCAGCTGCAGCTGCGACTGGCGCGGCGGTGTACAAGCAGTCGCGAGAGCGCCCTGCAGCTACCATCGGCAAAACCGGGCACGCCAAACGGAAGGCACGCCCGAGTGGAGCTCGTCGACAAAGGTGAACCGCTCTGGCTTCTGAGGAGGCTCCACAGCTTGGAGAATGTGGAGTCATGGCACACACCCAGCACACGTCTCAGCGCCGATATCGGCCTGCGCTAAAGGAGCGGGGGTCTGGATGGTTCTCGAGGCCGCCGAGCAGGACATGACTGTGTCGGAATGCGGGATTGTAGGACAAAAAGCACCTTTTTATTCGACAAATGACAGTAAGTGGCAAGTGAGAAGGTAGTGATATGACTCTTTCTTTGCTTGTTTTAGAACGGATACCCCAAGTAGCCAGCACAGGCGTGCACTGCCTTTGAGATCTTTCGCTGTCTCTATGAGTAACTCTTTCACTTCCTCCACCAGTTCCACCTTTTCGCCTCCCAACGCTATTTTTGGCTACAGCATATCATTTCTGGGATGGTTTAGTTTTCGAGAGTCCCTCAGTAATAGAACCATGTATGGGCACGCTCAATTTGATTTACTACATCTACGGGTTCTCTATCACTCGCCTTCTCCTCCCAACCGGATTCGGCTCGCTCCCTTCACGCAGAGTGCGGGTGAACCTGACAACGTGGGCCACCTTAAGCAAGCACTTCATTGATTGCTATAGTATCTATGGTCTTGGTCTCCTGTGGCCATATACAATGACGTCTTCTCCACTCCTACTTGTTCTATACTAAAAGAACTTTTGGTCTACTATTCAGACCTATCACCATATGCTATACTTAAATTCATGATTTTCATTAAGGGGAGAATATGTTGCTGATCGGTACATTGTATATTTGGCCGATAACATTTTGTCTATTTATCTCACCTTAACAATACTTAGCGCATGAGGTAAAGGTAGAAGGTTTGTTTAAGTTTTAGTTGCATCTATGGCAGTAGCTAAAGCTTGTGCAGCAATGTACGGTGGTGGAATATGAGCGATAGTAAGACATTAATGGATCTCTTGATTAAAGAGCATCTGGACCTCTTCATCTCGGTGATCGCCGAAGAGGTACCCGGCAGCGACGATCCTGATACTCTGGATGCCTGGTTAACCGGTATTCCCGGCAGAGGAAACATACAACGAGACAAGGGAAGACCCAGCAGCGACCTGCAATTGATAGTTAACGATTTAGACAAATTGCTATTAGGAGATGGCCGTTGGGCTTTAGAGCTATTCGTTGGACTTATTATAAAGGAGCAACAAAATTTTGCGATAGCTGGAAAGCTAAAACTGCTGTTAGATTTTTATTTGAGCCTCAAGAAAAAGCAATCAGAGCTGCGAGCAAACATTTTGATTGAGCAGGAGGAGCGGAGATTACACCTTGGGCCTCAAGTTGAGAATAACAGAAGGCTTACACTGGAGAAGCTACTCGAACCCTACAATTTTGATCTGAAAATCCTAGCACGCGAATGCGTGAACATGATTTTGAAGAAGCATAGCCTCATTGGATTTGCCATCCCCTATGATTCATATCCTTTTCTAGTCAATTTCTGTGAGCGGATTAAAATCGACCTAGGTAGAAAAAACATCCACCCGGTCAGGGCTCCTTTAGATTTAAAGCCCTATGTTATGCGTGTCGACCGCGCCATTAGCAGAATTATGGAATATAAAAGCTTACTTGAGACAGGTGATGTTATATGCCCTGTACTAGTACCGCCATCCGAGAGTGATATTACCAACCATTTCTGGGAGAGTATTCGAGATAAATTCGAAGATGATCTTAAAAATTGTTTTATTATTTTCATGACTGGGAGTCCAGATCACAATTTCCCCGAGGGTATCACCAGGCTAAAAGCTCCTCAACTCGACATATTTGATTTACATGAATGGGTTCGTGATATTGGCGGGGTTCTAGACCTACCCGATTTCGTCATCGAAATCTGGAGAAATGAAATGGAGCGTCAGTGCCGGAATGAAGATGTGCTTGAAATAGAAGAAGCCTACCACCACATAAGCATGGCTAAAGATTTACTGAACGTTTATCCCGAGTACGAGGATTTCATTTCTAACCTTCTAAAAAGGAGTGTAAATTTCTACTGAAGAGCAGAAATATCTCTATTGTCCTGCGGCCGCAAGCAACCATGGCTTTTTGTAGAAGAGAGTACTTAGCAAGTACAGGCTCGATCGACCGTTTCACAGAAGGGATTTTGACGAGATGATACGAAATAACAAAATTCTGCCATCTATTCCGTCGAACTTCGCCTTGTCTAAACGCTCGTTTATAATTATTCCACCAGTTTCTATAACTCATGAAGAGCTTGCCGGTGCTTATCATCTCCTGAATAAGTCTGGGGACGAAGAAATAACAGGACCAGGCACTAAAGTGAGTACAACTCGTGTACTCTTGCTTGTTGATCGCTCGGGATCTATGATCCCTTTTCAACGCATGAATGAGGAGTTTTGTAAGGCTATTCAACAGTTAGGAAAACAGGAGCAGGTGACGATTTATTACTTTCACAATGTGCCAAGTGAAGATTATGATGAAATAAAATTAATGTTAGCGTCCTCTGCAAATCAACCACTTCCTTCCCTTGACACTTTATTGACTAAAATCGAGCCTCTTACAGAAGGATACCTCTACTCCGATCAGGATTTGCTCTCTCCTGAACCCCTTAGCATAGTGCTTCAAGAACATGCTGTCGGTTCCACTATATTATTAGTAAGTGATGCCGGAGCCGGCAGTAGCAGGTACAACGTACTACGGCTCTTTACTTCTGTAGCTTTTCTGAAAGCGATCTCTAGCTATACCTTGCATTACGTGTGGCTGAATCCTTTGTCCGAGGATTACTGGCACAACAGAAACAATACTGCCGCATATATAGCCCATTATGTGCCGATGTTTTCGCTTAATCGTGATGGTATATATCAAGCTTTCAATGCTTTACTTGGACAGTCAAAGAAGAGAGAAGAGAAGTTGTTGTGAATACCATACTTGTCCTCTCACAGCGCGAAAAAAAAGCGCATTGGCGCGTAAATGACTTTCTGTACGAACATGGTGAGCAAGTCTTGCGTCTTGCCTATCATGCTGCCCTGCCAGTTATTTTGAGTGCAGACTTGTTACATTTGATCCGCATAAATTTCTTTATGCATCCGCCCGAAGTACTCCCGTATACGGTTGAATCTGAACTTCTACTTTCTCCACTATGCAATAGAATTGATGGTGACCTCTATGAAATCGAGCACGAGATACGCAAGGTTTTACTACAGGGGCTTGCCATAGAGTACAGCAAGGAACGCATCGCTGACATAGCGAGCCTACTGTGGCAATTTAGTAGTCAGCCTTCGTCCTGGTTAGGTCGAGATGAGTTGGAACGAGCACAACAACTGACCGCACTTCACTTTCTTGATCCTGTAAAAGCCAGGCAGTGGCTCGAGCAGTATGGGAGCCAGGCTGTACCGACTGAGCGTCCCTGGTTCGTGTCGATGCGCAAAGAGTTAGAATGGGCAGAGAAAATACCCCTTATAGAACCAAAGCTCCAGACATCATTTATACATGGCAGAGATTCTATTGAAGCATTAGGCAACAATACTGCTGAGGAAGAAAAATCCAGACAAATTGAAATGGAAGCGTTGCTCGCGGCATATACTACTCCCATCACTATTAAACGTGGCGATGTAGTCGAGGGCGTAATCGTGCGTATCGACCAGGATGAGATTATGGTTGATATTGGCCTGAAGTCCGAAGGCGTTCTATCGACAAAGGAGCTTCCGGCGAGCGGCTACGGCTCGTTAAACGAGCTGCATCTGAACGACAGAGTGCTCGTTTATGTTATGCAGCCTGAGACGCCAGATGGACTTGCGCTTCTCTCGCTGAGACGCGCCAATGCGGAGCGTCAATGGCGGATTGCCGATGAGCAATACAGGAATGGCGAATTGCTCAAGGCGCGCGTGATCGACTACAACAAGGGTGGGTTGATCGTTGATGTTGCTGGTATTCGGGGATTTGTGCCCATCTCCCAGGTTCTCAACCTGAAGCGCGAAGAAGTCGCCTCTGGTGGCGAAAACCAGGAAACCGCAGCCAAACTCCAGAGCATGAAAGACAAGGAGCTGCAGCTCAAAATTATCGAAATTAACCGCG
>Ga0207646_10006698_pt1 | contig 11874 bp, 9 predicted proteins | sample KBSK5502metaG_FD_184343 | JGI IMG/M metagenome (GOLD analysis project Ga0207646, IMG submission 184343) | Corn, switchgrass and miscanthus rhizosphere microbial communities from Kellogg Biological Station, Michigan, USA - KBS K5-50-2 metaG... | ecosystem: Host-associated > Plants > Roots >...
TGGGCGAGCGGTCCGCTCAAGAGATAGACGAGGTCCACGTCGCCCGCCTTGAGGGCGGCGGCGCGCGTGGTCTCGTCGGGCATGCTGCGGAAGACCAGCCGCTTGACGGAAGGCACCTTGCGCCAGTAGCCCTCGAAGGCCTCCATGACCAGCTCGATACCCGGCGTGAAGCTCACCACCTTGTACGGCCCCGCTCCGATCGGCGCCTTCAAGAAGCCGTCGTCGCCCACCTTCTCCACGTACTTCTTCGGAACGATCCAGGCGGCGCCCGTGGCCGACGTGCCGTAGAAGGTCATGAAGTCTGGCCACGGCTCCTTGAGATGAAAGCGCACGCGGCCCGGATCGACGATCTGGACCTCCCGCACCCGGTCCTTGAGGAGCTTGGCCGCCGCGCCCCGGTACCGATCGAACGAGAACTTGACGTCCTCCGCCGTTACCGGCTCGCCATTGTGGAACTTCACTCCCCGCCGCAGGACGAACTCGTAGGTCAGCCCGTCCTTCGACACCGTCCACGACTCGGCCAGGCTCGGCGTGTTGTCTCCTGCCGGCATGGGCTTGACCAGCGCGTCGTGAATGGCATACAGCACCATGAACGGGTTGATGAACGCCTCGGTGTCGCTCGGGTCGAGCCAGCGTGCGGCCAGGGTGACGTGGAGCCCCCACGTGAGCGTTCCCTCGGGGGCAGCCGCGGCGGGCCCGGCGAGGGCGGGGAGCAGCAGCAGCGAAACCAGCGTGACGATCCGGGAGCGGATGACGAGTGCTCTCATGGCGGCTCCTCTAGGCGGAGTCGACGGCGGGCCGGATGGTCTTGGCGACGAGCTCCAGGATCCGCAGCATCCGCGCGAGATCATCGCGGCGGAAGTCGAGCATCACATGGCTGAGCCCGAGCCGCTTGTACTCACAGAGCCGATCAACGACGGCCTGATGTCCCTCGGCCAGGAGCTCGTCGCGCAGAACGAAACGGACGGAGAGCTCGATGGTCTCGAACGGGCGCTTGGCCACGTCAGCGGCCACACGCAGCCGGTTGAGGGCGTCCTTGAGCTCCGCCGGCGTCTTCGACGTCGCGTGCCAGCCGTCGCCCAGCGTGACCACCCGTCGGAAGGCGCCCGGGCTGTCGCCGCCGACCCAGATCGGCGGATGGGGCTTCTGCACGGGCTTGGGCGCGAAGCCGATGTCGTGGAAGCGGAAGAACTGACCTTCGAAGGAGGGGTTCTGCGCCGTCCAGAGCTCCTTGAACACGCGGAGGATTTCGTCGGCCTGGCGGCCCCGCGCGTGGAAGGGAGCGCCCAGGATCTCGAGCTCCTCCTTCCACCAACCGACGCCGACACCACAGATCAGGCGTCCGCTTGAGAGGGCATCGATGCTCGCGAGCATCTTGGCCATGACGACGGGATGCCGGTGGCCGAGGATGAATACGGATGCGCCAATCCGCGCGCGCGTCGTGCAGACAGCGGCTGCGGCGAGGACAGTGACAGGCTCCAGGTATGGCCTATCCGGAGGATGCGGAAATCGCCCGCCCGGATACGTGCCCGTCGTCGATCTCGGGAAGATGACGTGGTCGCTCACCCAAAGGGATGCGATGTCGTGTGATTCGGCCTCGCGCGCGAAGGTGAGTAGCGCCTCGCGCGTAGCCACGGGCCCCTGCGTGGGCAGATGACAGCCGATCTGCATGCTCGTCCTCTCCTCTCGGCGCGAGCGCAAGCCGGGGCTGATGTTGCACCGCGAGCGGGCGCCGCGTCAAGCCGGGTTGGACTATCATGGCATCGGCGTAGCTGTTAGACTCGCGACCACGGCGGTGGGTCGGGGTGCCGGTCACGGTCTATCGCGTGAATTGGGAGGACTGATCATGGGCGAGCGGCAGGGTCCCTCACATGTCTACGTCGGCGCGGCCCGCTTCTCGGCCGGGGCAGTCGGCGGGATCTTCCGCTGCGCCGGGGGTGACGACCGCTGGGAGCCGCTCGCCAAGGGCCTGCCCGAGCGGGCGAATGTCCAAGCGATCACCGTCCATCCGACGAACGCCGACATCGTGTACGCGGGCACGCAGGACGGCCCGTACCGCAGCGTGGACCGTGGCGAGCGCTGGGAGCGGCTCGACTTCACCGGGGAGACCGAGGTGTGGTCGATCCTCGTCCATCCGACCCGCCCACGCACGCTCTATGCCGGCACGGCCCCCGTCGGGATCTTCCGCAGCGACGACGGGGGCGACACGTGGCGGCGGCTGCCGGCGCGGTCGCCGGACCGCGTGAAGATGAGCTTCGCCTGCCGCGTCATGCGACTCGCCGCCGACCCGGCGCGTCCCGACGAGCTCTACGCGACGCTCGAGGTCGGCGGCGTCCTCCGCAGTCGAGACGGCGGCGAGTCGTGGGAGGACATGAGCGCCGCCCTGGTTGCGCTGGCCGAGCAGCCGCATCTCAAGAGCCGGATCCAGAGCGACAGCGATACCGAGGGCATGCTGGACGGCCATGCCGTCTGCGTCAGCGCCGCGGCGCCGGGCACCGTGTTCCTCGCCGTCCGGATGGGGCTGTTCCGCAGCGCCGACCGCGGCGCGGGCTGGCAGGACATCGAGATCGGACGCTTCTCGCCGCTGACCTACGCGCGTGATGTGCGGGTATCGCCGCAGGATCCGCGCGTGCTCTACGCCTGCCTCAGCCCCGCCGCGCGCAGCGAGGAAGGCTCGCTCTACCGCAGCCTGGACCTCGGCAAGACGTGGACGCGGTTCGACCGCGGGGTCAAGGCCGAGAGTACGATGATGGCCGTCGCGCTGCATCATCGGGATGCCGGCCAGGTCCACTGCGTCAGCCGGACTGGCCAGGTGTTCAGCACCGAGGACGGCGGCCGGGCATGGAGCGAGCGCCGGCTGCCCGCGGGCGTCCAGGATGTGTACGCCATCGCCTGCGGCTGATGCCCAACCCACATGATTCATGAGCGCACGACGTTTGAGCCTGGCGGCGCCACCCGCCCGTTTCTAGATCTTCGTCCATGAATACTCCAGGCTAAGGGAGGACCGTTCATGATCTATGAGATCCGGACCTACACCCTGAAACCCCGCAGCCTCGCCGAGGTGGAGAAGCGGTACGCCGAGGCCTATGAGTACCGGCGGAAGTACTCGCCGCTCGCCGCCTTCTGGCACACGGAGGTTGGCCCCCTGAACGAAATCATCCACGTCTGGCCGTACACCGATCTCGGCGAGCGCGCCCGCATCCGCGCCGAAGCGGCAAAGGATCCGAACTGGCCGCCGAAGACCCGGGAGTTCATCGTCCACCAGGAAGTGGAGATCGTGACGCCGTTCCCGTTCATCCCGGAGATCACGCCCGGCACGGTGGGTCCGATCTTCGAGATGCGCTGCTACAGCCTCAGGCCCGGCTCGCTGCCGGACGTCATGAAGCGGTGGGAGGGGAAGATCGCCGAGCGGGCGAAGCTGTCGCCGATCGTCCTGGCCGGCGGGGTGGAGTTCGGCCAGGCCAACCGGTTCATCCACATCTGGGCGTACAAGAGCATGGACCAGCGGCTGGCGATCCGGGATCAGGCGCGAGCGGCCGGCGTGTGGCCACCGCCGGGCGGCGGCGACGAGCTGCTGGCGCAGGCCAATAAGCTCATGATGCCCGCGTCCTTTTCACCGCTGCAGTAAATCGCTTAGCGATGACGGCTGACGCGCGCGGCGCCCTCGAGCATCTCTGGGCGCTTGGCGGCTGCGACCGAGCCGCTCTCGACCGGGTGACGCTGACGGGGCGTGGTCCGGTCCTTCCGAGCAACTTCAAGCTCGGGACGGCGGCCCTGGCGACCATCGGCGCCGCCGGCCTCGCCGCGGCGGAGCTCTGTCGCCGGCGCACCGGCAGCAGGCAAACCGTCGCCGTGGACATCAAGGCTGCGGCCGCCGCCTTCGGGAGCGAGCGTTACCTGCGCGTCAACGGCCAGAAGGCCCCCGATCCGTGGAGCCCGGTCTCGGGATTCTATCGGGCCGCGGATGGTCGCTGGCTCCAGCTGCACTGTAATTTCCCGCACCACCGGGACGGGGTGCTGCGGGTCCTCGGCTGTGGCGGCACGCGCGAGGAGGTCGCGGCAGCGGTTGCCGGCTGGAAGGGCGCAGCGCTGGAGGACGAGCTGGCGGCGGCAGGCCTGTGCGCCGCCCTCGTCCGCCCGGCCGGCGAGTGGCGCGAGCATCCGCAGGCTCAGGCCGTAGCCGGGCTGCCGCTTTTCGAGATCTCGAGGATAGGCGATGCCGCTCCCGAGCCGTGTGGAGATGGCAACCGCCCGCTGGCGGGCGCGCGGGTGCTCGATCTTACCCGCGTGATCGCCGGGCCCGTATGCGGCCGCACGCTCGCCGAGCACGGCGCCGAGGTGATGCTGGTCACGGCAAGCCATCTGCCCAGCATCGATCTCCTCGTCATGGACACGGGCCGTGGCAAGCTGTCGGCCTACCTCGATCTGCGGCGGGCGGACGAGGCCGAGCGCCTGAGAGAGCTGATCCGGCAGTCCGACGTCTTCGTCCAGTCGTATCGTCCCGGCGCTCTCGCCGGGCGTGGATTTTCACCCGAAGAGGTGGCGCGCCTCCGGCCCGGCATCGTGTGCGTGACCCTTAATGCCTATGGCCATGTCGGGCCGTGGCGAGAGCGGCGCGGCTTCGACAGCCTCGTTCAGTGCGTGAGCGGCATCGCCCACGAGGGCGGCGTCGCGGCAGGGCAGGACAGACCGAAGCATCTGCCAGCCCAGGCTATCGATCACGGCAGCGGCTATCTCGCCGCCTTCGCAGCAATGGCGGCGCTCGCCCGCCGCGCGCGCGAGGGCGGCAGCTATCTCGTCCGGCTCTCCCTGGCCCAGACCGGACGCTGGATCGACGGACTCGGGCGGGTCGATGGCGTCAACGCCCCCGAGCTCAGGCTCGAGGACATCGATGACCTGCTTCAGACCTCCGAGACGCCCTTTGGGATCATCCGTCACGTCGCGCCGGCCGCGCGACTCTCCGAGACGCCTGCTCGCTGGGCGCGGCCGGCGGTGCCGCTCGGCACTCACGCGGCCGAGTGGCCGCCGAGTTAGCCGCCTTCGTTCGGTTTCACGGGCTGGCTCTAGTTGTCTCGGGCGGGTGCGAGCGAGCGGGTGAGGAGCTCACGAAGGGTCATGCGTGCCCGGTGCAGCCGTGACTTGACGGCGGATACTGTCTCGGATCGGCGAATCCCAGGAGCGGTGGCGTGTGTCCAAGGCCATGAGCCGCGCCAGGCAGGCCCGGCGGAGCCAGATCAACCCAATGCGACGTAGCCCGCGAGCAATTGCGGGTGGGAGGAAAGGCGTGAACTATCGACCGCTGAAGGGACAGAAGGCGCTCGTGACGGGCGCCAGCTCGGGGATAGGACTCGGCGTGGCCCGAGCCCTGGCGGGGGCGGGCGCCGACGTGGCGGTCAATTACGTGACCGACCCGAACTCGGCCAATGTGGTGGTTGACGAGCTCAAGCGGGCGGGAGTGAATGCCATGGCGATTCGGGCCGACGTCTCCCGTGAAGATCAGGTCAAGGCCATGTTCCAGGAACTGCTCGGGGCCTGGGGCACCGTCGACATCCTGGTGAACAATGCCGGGCTCCAGCGCGACGCGCCGCTCACCGAGATGACGCTCGAGCAGTGGAATACCGTGCTGGCCGTGAACCTTACCGGCATGTTCCTGTGTGCGCGGGAGGCGGCGCGGGAGATGATCCGCCGGGGAGTACGGTCTGAAATCTCGCAGGCCGCAGGCAAGATCATCTGCATGTCGTCGGTGCACGAGCGGATTCCGTGGGCGGGACGCGTCAACTACGCCGCCTCGAAGGGCGGCGTGATGCAGCTCATGCAGTCGATGGCCCAGGAGCTGGCGCCCCATCACATCCGGGTCAATTCGATCGCGCCCGGCGCCATCATGACCCCGATCAATCGGGAGGCGTGGGAGACGCCCGAGGCCCTCAAATCACTGCTGGCCCTCATCCCCTATGGGCGCATCGGCGTGCCTGAGGATATCGGCAGGGTGGCTGTGTTCCTCGCCTCCGACGACTCCGATTACATCCACGGTCAGACGATCTTCGTGGACGGCGGCATGACGCTGTATCCCGAATTCGCCCGCGGAGGATGATGATGGAATCTCTTTCTGGACTCCATCGCTGACGATCATGGCTAATGCGCTCCGGGTAGGGAAGCACCTCAAGGAGAGACTGCGCTGATGCTGGATTGGGGTCGCGAGATCTGTGGCCGGCTGCCGGTGGCCGAGTCCCGCGAGTGGCTCTGCACCAATGGCCTGGGCGGATTCGCTTCCGGCACCGTCGCGGGTCTGCTGACGCGGCGCTACCATGGGCTATTGGTCGCTGCCCTCAAGCCGCCCGTGGGCCGGACCCTCCTAGTGCCCAAGGTCGAAGAGGTCGTGGAGTACGGGGGCGAGTCGTCCGCACTCTCCGCCTGCCGGTGGCACGACGGCACTATCGCACCCGAGGGCTACAAGCTTCTCGAGCGTTTCTCTCTGGACGGGACGATGCCCGTCTGGACCTATGCGTGCGCGGACGCTCTGATCGAGAAGCGAATCTGGATGGAGCAGGGCGCCAATACAAGCTACGTCCGCTACCGCCTCGTGCGGGGCTCGGGGCCCGCCCGGCTGACGCTGCGGGCCCAGGTCAATCACCGGGACTTCCACTCGACCACCCACGCGGGTGATTGGCGCATGAGAGTGGATCCTGTGGAGCACGGCCTCCGGGTCATCGCTTTCGAGGGCGCCCGACCGGTGGAGCTGCTCGCCGAGGGGGCCAATGCGGAGCCGGCCCATGAGTGGTATCGGGGCTGCCGGCTGAACCGGGAGGAGGAGCGCGGGCTCGACGCGGTCGAGGATCATCTCCTTGCCGGCATCTTTACGGCGACCCTCGAGCCGGGCGGTTCCGTGACGCTCGTGGTCTCGGCGGAGGACTCACCCTCACTCGATGGCGAGGCCGCCTTGAAGCGCCAGCGAGATTACGAGGCGCGGGTGCTGGGGCGGTGGCGGGATGCCAACGCGGCGATTGTCGGGGCAGCGCCAGGCTGGATCAGGCAATTGGCGCTCGCTGCCGACCAGTTCGTCGTCCGGCGCCCGCTCGCCGACGACCCTGACGGCATGTCGGTGATCGCTGGATATCCGTGGTTCGGCGACTGGGGGCGCGACTCCATGATCAGCCTGCCCGGGCTGACGACGGTAACGGGCCGGGCCGATGTCGCCAAGCGGATCCTGCTCACGTTCGCGCGATTCGTCGACCAGGGCATGCTGCCCAATGTCTTCCCCGATGCCGGAGAGAAGCCCGAGTACAATACGGTGGACGCGGCGCTCTGGTACTTCGAGGCGGTTCGCATCTACCACGCTGTAACTCGTGATGATGCAACGCTGGAACGGCTGTTCCCGGTACTCGAAGAGATCATCGACGGCTATCGCGGAGGGACCCGCTTCGGCATAAGCGAGGACCCGCAGGACGGCCTCATCCGTGCCGGCGAGGCCGGAGTCCAGCTCACCTGGATGGACGCCAAGGTCGGCGACTGGGTGGTGACGCCGCGGATAGGCAAGCCTGTCGAGATCAATGCCCTCTGGTACAACGCACTCGGCTCGATGGCGGAGTTCGCGCGGATCCTTCGCCGGCCTGCGGACCAATGGGAAGCGCTGGCCGACCGCGTCCGCCGGAGCTTCGAGCGGTTCTGGAGCGAGCCCGCCGGGCATTGCTTCGACGTCATCGACGGGCCCGCCGGCGACGATGCGGCCCTCCGGCCCAATCAGATCTTCGCCGTATCGCTCCCGCGGAGTCCCCTCGCTCCCGAGCGCCAGCGCCGGGTGGTGGATGCCTGCTCTCGGCATCTCCTCGCATCGTTCGGGCTTCGGAGCCTGGCGCCGGGGGAGCCGCAGTACGCCGGGCACTATGCGGGCGGGCCGCGGGAGCGGGACGGTGCCTACCACCAAGGCACGGTGTGGGCTTGGCTGCTCGGTCCTTTCACCCTCGCCCACTTCAAGGTGCACGGCGACCGCCGGGCGGCGCTTTCCTTCCTGGAGCCGATGGCTCATCACCTGGACGACTACGGCATCGGCAGCATCGCCGAGGTGTTCGACGGGGACCCCCCGTTTGCTCCGGGGGGATGCACCGCTCAGGCCTGGAGCGTGGCCGAGACTCTCCGCGCCTGGACTGAGCTGACGGCGGCGGGGGAGGCGAAGGCGCTCGGACGGCGCGACGCCCATGCCGCCCCGGCCGAGGTCCCGAGCAGCGCCTAAGCGCCTCAGCGCGCCGAGCGGCTCCGACGTTTCCTCCTGGAGAAGCTCCGTCCGGGAAAATCTTGAATCGCCCAGCCTGAATCTAACAATCGCTTGACATTCGTTCGTCGGCGGCTGCTACTGTCTCCGCGCAGAAAGGAGTTGCATGGACGCGCAACGTGCTGCTGGCTCGGGCTGGCTCTCGGCCATGACCCCGCTGTGGCCACTTGGCCTGGCGCGGGTTCTCTTCGGGCTTCTGTGGTGGCAGCAGTCGAAGTGGAAGGTCCCGTCCGACGACTTTGGGCGGACGTCTGGTGGAGGGCTGTGGTACTGGGTCCAGCAGGAAATCCAGTACCCTACCGTGAGCGCGTATAAGGACTTTCTCGTCAATGTCATGATCCCGCACTGGACCTTCTTCGGCTACATGACGCTGGTGACCGAGACGTTCATCGGTGTCACGCTGATCCTCGGCCTGTTCACGCGGCTCGGCGCGCTCGTCGCGCTCGGCATGGCGGCCAATATCACCATCGGGATCGTCAATGTCCCGCACGAGTGGGGCTGGGCCTATGTGATGATGCTCATGTTCGCTGCGCTGTTCCTGCTCACGGGCGCCGGCCGAAGCATCGGCGTGGACGCCTTTCTCGGGCCGCGGCTGGATCAGGCGGCCGCGCGCGGGAACCGCATCGCTCGCCTCCTCAGCTGGCTCACGTAAACCTGGGCGATTGAATGGACTTCAGCGTCGGGGTAGGCCTCACGAACGCTTGCGACCTGGCGTGCGCGCACTGTTATCGCGACGTTGACCGGATCGATCAGCTGACCCCGGCGCAGGTCCTGAATGTCTGCGACTGCCTTCCCGTGCGCTCCGTCAATCTCGGGACCGGGGAGAACGGGCTGCACCCGGACTACGCGGCGATCGTCAGGTCGCTGGCCGCTCGCGGGGTCAAGCTGTCCTTGACCTCGAACGGCTATACGGTCGAGCAGTCGTCGGACGACACCCTCCGCGCCTTCCGCGAGGTGGAGGTGTCCATCGACTTTCCTTCCGAGTCCGAGCAGGATGCTTTTCGGGGCGCCGGCAATTGGAAGCGGGTGATGACTTCCATCGAGCGCGCTCAGCGGCTCGGGATCACGGTCACGGTGCTCTCGGTGATGATGAAGACCAACTACAGGCGGCTCGGTGAAATTGCCGGCGTGGCGTTCGCCGCCGGGGCGAACTATCGCGTCAACGTGTATCAGCCGGTGAAGACGGACGCGTTCACGCTCAGCTATGAGGAGTTCTGGGAAGGATTCAAGCGCCTGCTCGGCGCGACCCGGCTGGTGAGCACCACGGAGCCCATTCTCAACGCGATGCTGGGAGAGCCCTTTAAGACCGGTTCCGGGTGCGGCCGAAGTACCGTTCGCGTGACGCCGAAGGGCAGCATCATTCCCTGCGTGTATTGGGACAAGTCCGACTTCCGGCTCGAGGATCTCGCCGCCCGCGGGGCTGAAGGCGTGCTGGCGTCGGCAGAGTTCGAAAGAGCCAGAACGGTGCCAGCGGTATGCGAAAGGTGTCCCTTTGTGAGTACCTGTCACGGCGGCTGCGCCGGGCGTCGCGAGCTGGGCGGTGGCGTCGAAAGGGCCGACCCCTACTGCCCGCTCGTGCGCGGAGATCAGGTCAGACTCGATTGGGCGCCGGCGGAGCGGCGAGACCTGCTGAAGACCGGGAGCGCCTGCACGACGGTTCTGGCCCCGGCGTAGGAGTCCGGGCAAGAGAGCCGGTCGAGCCCCGCGGATGAAGGTGACACTCATCATCCCGGCATTGAACGAGGCCGAGGTCATCGGATCGGTGCTCGCGCGGATTCCTCGCGGAACGGTCGACGAGGTGATCGTGGTGGACAATGGTTCGACCGACGGGACTGGCGCGGCGGCGGCGAGGGCCGGAGCCCGCGTGGTCGTGGAGCCGCGCCGCGGCTATGGCGCCGCCTGTTGGGCCGGCGTGAGCGCTCTCGATCCCCGGACCGACGCCACGGTCTTCTTCGACGGCGACGGCAGCCAGCGGCCCGAGGAGCTTCCCCGCCTTCTGGGGCCGCTCGCCGAGGGCCAGGCGGATCTGGTGCTCGGCGCCCGTCAGAGATCACGCGAGCATCCGCTTCACGCCGCCTTGGGCACTCGGCTCGTGGCCGCCTTCATCTCCTGGCGTTATGGCCAGCGGATCACCGACATCGGTCCATATCGGGCCATTCGGGTCGACGGGCTCCACAGGCTGGGGATGCGGGACCGCGCCTTCGGCTGGCCGGCCGAGATGGTGGTCAAGGCGGCCGCGCTCGGCATGCGCATCGTGGAGGTGCCCGTCTCCCAGGAGGCTAGGCTCGGAGGACGCTCGAAGGTGTCCGGGACGGTGGTCGGAAGCCTGCGCGCGGGTTACGGCTATCTCAGGGCCGCGCTGCGCGCGGCCGGCGAGATCCGGTGAAGCGGGCGCTCCTCGCCGGGATGGGCCTCATCGCCGCGTGCGTTGCGATGGCGCAGGTGCCGAATCTCGCCGAAGCGCCGGGCCTCTTCTTCCTGCTCTTCGCCATTGCCTTTCTCTGCTATGTCGCCGGGATTATCTGCCTTCCCGTCGGGAGCGGAACCCGATCGGTGGCCGTTGTGCTGGCTGTCGGCGCTCTGGCGAGGCTCCTCCTCTTGGCCACTCCGCCAACCCTGTCGACGGACGTCTACCGCTATGTCTGGGACGCGCGCGTAGCGCAGGCCGGAATCAGCCCGTACCACTACGCCCCATGGGCGAAGGAGCTCGAGCCCCTCCGCGACACCGAGGTGTTCCCGCGGCTGAATCACCCGACGTGGCGCACCATTTATCCCCCCGGTGCTCAAGCCTTCTTCCAGGCCGTGTACCGCGTTCGACCCGACAGCGTGCTTGCGATGAAGGCCGCGCTCGGGCTCGCCGAGCTGATTGGACTCGCGGCGGTGCTGGGGCTGCTCAAGAGCACGGGTCTGCCGCTTTCCCAAGCCGTGATCTATGCGTGGAATCCCCTCGTGCTGGTCGAGGTGTGGGGCATGGGCCACCTGGACGCCCTTGTCATCCCGGCGGCAACCGGCGCGGCCTGGGCGGCGCTTCGAGCGAGGTATGCGCTGGCGGGCGCGCTCCTGGGCGTCGGCGCCCTCGTCAAGCTCTACCCGGCAGCTTTATTGCCGTTGCTTCCGCTCGCGGCCTGGCCGGTGGCTGCCGGAGCCTTCGCGGTGACGCTGCTGGCCGGCTATCTCCCGGCTCTTATCTCGGGCACCGCCGCGCTGGGCTCGCTGCCACGCTACGTATCCGAGGAATACTTCAATCCGGGGATTCTGCGCGTCCTGGTGGATGCGCCGGCGGTGTCTTTGGCCGCGGCGGCGCTCTGGGTGGGGAGCGTGAGCGCGCTTCGGCGGGAGGCGCCCCTGGCGGGACGCGCGGTGCTGCTCATCGGCGGCTTGCTGCTCCTGAGCCCCAACCTCTTCCCCTGGTACGCGGTCTGGCTCGTGCCCTTCTTGGCGGCGGCCCCGTCCGCCCCCTGGATTGCCTTCACCGGCACCGTCGTGCTTGCCTACGGCTTCTTCCTCCAGCAGCCTTGGGCCATTCCCTGGTGGGCCCGCGCGGTGGAGTTCGCGCCGCTGGTCGTGGGCCTGCTCTGGTGGCTCGCGACCCGCCCCGTGCTGCGCTG
>Ga0207646_10006699_pt1 | contig 11873 bp, 10 predicted proteins | sample KBSK5502metaG_FD_184343 | JGI IMG/M metagenome (GOLD analysis project Ga0207646, IMG submission 184343) | Corn, switchgrass and miscanthus rhizosphere microbial communities from Kellogg Biological Station, Michigan, USA - KBS K5-50-2 metaG... | ecosystem: Host-associated > Plants > Roots >...
ATTTTGTTGGTGGGCGGAGCAGGGCTCGAACCTGCGACCTCAGCCTTGTAAGGGCCGCGCTCTCCCAGCTGAGCTATCCGCCCGTGCCTGGATTCTTGCGAACTTGCGCACCGCGGTCAACGTCTTGCACACGGAGCCAGGCAGGGAGCCACGCCGGGCACCCCCGAACGATAGGCGGGAGATGGATCGTGGGCCATGGCTGTCCATGGTCCGAAGACGCCCGAGGTTCGGGCGTAACGCCCGCGAGCGGAGGTTGCGAATGGGCCGCAAATTGGCCATCTGGTTGACGTTCGCGGCTGGCATCTGACGTGCTCTTTCGCGTTCCGTCTCATGGATTTCGCGCCACCTGGGGAGGGGATCAGATGGAACGCCGTGTCGCGGTCGTCCTGGCCACGCTGCTCGGGAGCTTCTCAATGCTCTGGATCATCAACTTCAAGGTCATCGCAATCGACCAGGCCTTGATGCTGTTCAGATAACAGGTCAGGAACAGCCAACATCAGCCAACGACGAGACTAAAAACCCGCTGGCAAGTCATCGACTTACCAGCGGGTCATGTTCACGTGGTCGGGAGGGCGCGGCCCCCTTCCCCGAGAGATCGCCCTACTTCGTCGCCGGGCTCGCCGACGGCTCGCGCTCGCCGGCCTTGACGTACTTCGGCGCGCGCTCGAGCGCCCCCCGATCCATCGTGATGATCGCCGTCTTGCCTTCCTGGTGGGCCGCCATCTTGATCTCGGACCACGGGACGACGACCTTGTCCTCGCCGATGCCGAGGAAGCCGCCCAGTCCGATCACGACATGCGTCACCTTGCCGTCCTTGGGGTCGACCAGCAGCGCGTCGACCTCACCCATGTCCTTGCCTTCGGCGTTCTTCACGCGCGTGCCGATGATGTCACGCGTGTCGTGAACGCCGATCTTGTTGGCCCACGCGGCGCGCTCGGCCTTCGTCGACGGCTTGACGGGTGCCGGCCGGGGCTGCTGCGCCAGGCTCACGGCAGGAAGCGAGAAGATGAATGACAGGGCGATCAGAGCCGATACCAACCGTTTCATGTGTTTCGATCCTCCTGGTGATCTCCTGAACACGACGCCGGGATCCGTGTCAGACGTCCGTCCGGCGGGAGCGGGTGCCGGACCTCCGACCGCCACGGATCCCGACGCCGAGCCGTGATGCGGCGGCGGCGCTAGTGGTTGTGCTTCGTGATGTCGTAGATCGCGCCGGCCGCCGCGCCGACGCCCGCGCCGATCAGCGCGCCCTTGCCGGCTCCGTAGCCGGTGCCGGCCCCTACCGCCGCGCCGGAGCCTGCGCCGACCGCAGCCCCGGTCGCGGTGCCGCAGCCAGAGACCGCGAGCGCCAGCATCGAGAGACCGGCCACACCCTGAATCACTTGCGCTTTCAGCATCGCAATCCTCCTTTCCTCGTCGAAGCGATCACCGCAGAACGGCCGACGGTGCCCAGACGACGTTGATCTCGGCCGCGTCCAGCGACGGCGCCGTCGCCACCTGGCCCGGCAGCGCGCTACCTTCGCCGGAGAGCGGCGGCAGCGGCCGGATCACGACTTCGGAACCCGGTGCGATCTGCTCGACGACGAGACGCTCGGCCCCGCGATGGATATAGGCCGAGGGCGCCAGGCGGACGACGGTGTTGTCGGTCAGCAATATCTGCGAGGTCGCGCTGTCGACATTCCTCACCGTGCCCATGCGCCACTCCGGGGCGCCGACGGCAACCCCACGCTCGAGACCGGCCGGCATGGCGCCGCGCACGAGCACCTGGGCGCCCGGCCGCAACGCCTGGACCGTCGTCGGCTGCCAGACCATCGTGCCGCCGGTCGCCCGCAGGACGCGGCCGTCCTGCAGCGTGATGGTGCCCGTCGCCGGATCGACGCGCGACACGACGCCGGTCGCGTCGACGGCCGCGGGCGGCGTGCTCGCGGTCAGTGCCGGCGTCGCCGTGCTCGCGAGTTGAATGGCGTTGACGACGCCACGGACGCCTTTGACCGAGCCGGCGATCTGCGCGGCGCGCTCTCGTCGCTCGATCGAGTCGACGGTACCGGAGAGGGTGACGACGCCGCTCTTGGTGCTGACGCCGACCTTCGTGAGATTCGACAGCTTGTCGGCGGTGAGCTTCGCCTTGATCTCCGTGGTGATCACCGTGTCATCGATGGTCTGGCCGACGGTGCGCGACTGCGCGGTCGCGGCAACCACGCCGACCGTGAGCATCAGGGCCAGGATGGCGGCAGCGAGTGACGTTCGACGAAATGAAGCCATGGCTCTCCCCTTCCGGAATGTCTTTAACTGCAATCTCACTGCCGTCAGGAAAGCGCGGATGGTGGCGGGCGGGGCGGACACCCAGGTGTCTCGTCCCGCCCTTCGGGAACTATCTGGGCGACGCCGCCGGCGTCCCCGGCGGCACGATCGTCAGGTCGATCACGACGCTGTCGCCCTTGCGGATCTGCCGCAGGGCATCCGGCGCGAGGCGCGCCTCGAACGAGTCACGATCGGTCTTGATCTTCAACTTGCCGTTGCGATCGACGTCGTCGACCGTGCCGTAGAGGGTCTGCCGAATGCCGGCCGGTACGGCGACGGCAGACGGCTGAGGCACGACGACGGTCGCCGGTGGGGCCTGCGTGACCACGGGCGTCGGCGGTACCGCTTGCACCGTGACATAGCGGCCTTCGCGGTAGATCACGGGCTCCGCGGACTGGATCATCACGCGCTCACCGGGACGCAGCGCGGTGAACGCGGCCGGACGATTGTCGACGAGCAACACGGTGCTTGGCGTGACGCGATACATGCGCCCATCGTCGAGCATCACCACGCTCGATTGCGGATCGATGCGGACGATGGTGCCCGTGCTGGGCTCGACGGCGATCTGCGCCGTGGCGGCGATCGCCGTGCCGAGCACGAGTAGAGTGGCCAGGATCGCGATCCGGGATCGCATAGGCACCTCCTGTGTGGGCGTTACTGCGAAAACCTCGCAGGCTTTCATCAGCCTGCTAGATCGGCAGCAAGGCGCCTGCCACCGACTCAGCGGGTGTCGGACCCGAAGCTCCGCTTCACGCGGCGAGACAGGTCACGGAAGCCGGACTGGATATCCTGTCCGGCATCACGAAAACCGCGTTTCACGATCTCCCAGTCCGAGCGGACCCTGGTGCCGACGTCCGCCGACGAGGACTGCTGAGCCGGCGACGTCGGCGACGCGCCGCCGAGCGCCGCGCCGCCGACGGGGGATTCGCCGGCCCCGCGCGGCGGCAGGGTCGCGACCTCTTCGGGAACGGAGCGCCGCGGCCGGTCGGCCGGCGCCGGGCGGCGCGGCGTGACGGCGCGCCGGACCGCGGGAGCCGTCGGCGTCGTCCGCGACTGCACGGTCGCCGGCTCCTCGCGAACGTCGCCGGAGCGCCTCTCGGCGGCTTCCAGTCGCTGCTCGAGTGCGTTGATCCGGGCCTCGAGCGCGTCCTCGTCGCTGGATCGCGGCGCTCCGGACTCGGGCAGGGCGACGGCACGCCGCTCATCGAGAAACGCGACGGTGGTCAGGATGACGACGGCGGCGAAGCAGGTCGCCGCCAACGCGTGACCGATGCGGATCACGAAGAGCCGGCGACTGGGAAACCGCGGCTCATCGTCGGCCGCGGTCGCGAAGCCGTAGAGGAGCAGCACGATGCAGAAGACGACCGCGCCGAGCGCGCTGGCCACGATCGCCGCCGGCAGAGCGTAGTGGGCAAACGTTTGCATACGAACCTCCCCACGCCCCTGAGATCAGCTTACCAGCCGCGGCGGATCTTGCGAGGAAACTACGAGCGAAGCTCGAGCTGCGCGAGACGCGCGGACCCCGGGACACCGTCGGCCGTCCAGCCGCGCAGGCGGTAATACTCGTCGAGCATCGCGGCCAGCTCGTCCGGCGGGCAGTACATCCCCGCCGATGGCCCGTCGGGGATCGGCTCGTGCATCACCTTCCAGGGCAGCACGTCGTCGGCGCGCCGCACACCCTCGCGGACGTTGAACAGACGCTCGAGATTGACGATGCGCTCACCGAGCCGCTCCAGCTCCTCGACGGTGACGTCCCACCCCGTGATGGCGCGCACCATCGCGGCATACGGCTCACCGAGGAACAGGCCGAAGCCACGCTCCGACGTGAACCGGCACAGCACGAGCGAGTCGCCCACGGCCGTGAAGTGCTGGCTGCGGATCGCGAAGGCCGGCTTGTCGGCCGTGCCCCGACGGTCGAAGCCTTGCGCGTACTGCGGCGTGGGGCGGGTGTCGTGATGACTGCCACCGCGAGTCGCGGTCGCGTAGCCGATGGACATGCCCTTGAGCGCGCGCGCGGAGTGCGCGGGCAGCTCGAGTCGCTTCACCGCATACACCAGCCGCGTGGCCTCGGGGTGGACGGACTCGGCCAGTCGCCACGCGCCCTCGGCGAGACGCTCGCCGAAGCCCTCGCGGCGGCCCGTCTGCTCGACGAGCGTGAGCATGCCGCGCCAGTCGCCCCAGCCGAACGGCACGCCGACGTCGGCCGCGCGGAGCCAGCCACGCTCGAGGGCCTCGGCGACGAACGCCAGCGTCACGCCCATCGAGATCGTGTCCATGCCGAGGGCGTCGCAGAGATCGTTGGCGAGGATCAGCGCTTCGGGGTTCGAGATTCCGAGCATCGGCCCCAGCGCGAAGATCGTCTCGTACTCGGGCATCTTGGCGCGCGTGCCGCCGAACTCGCCCTCCGCGATGGCGTACTGCTTGCCGCAGGCGACGGGACACTTGAGACAGGTCGTGTCGCGGTCGTGGTAGGCGGCCTTCATCGCCTCGCCGCCCACCGCGCGCGCCTCCGCGAAGGTCTCCTGACGCAGGTTGTAGGCACCGAGACCACCGAGCGCGTTGATCGGGCCGACCAGAAACGGCGTGCCGAAGGTCGACAGCGCCTGCGTGCCCGTCTTGAGGGGCTCGCGCGTCTGTTCGACGAGCGCCTTCAGCGCCGCCGGGTCCGCGATCTGGGTCTTGCGACCACCCTTGACGACCACCGCCTTGAGGTTCTTGGCACCGAGCACGGCGCCGATGCCGCCACGGCCCGACACGCCCTCGCGGTTCTTCCAGTAATGCGTCATGGCGGCGAAGCGGACGCGGCGCTCGCCGGCGGGACCGATGGCGATGGCGTCGGCATCCGCCCCTTCCGCGGCGAGAAGCGCGTCGACCGCGGCGCGGGTCGTCCGCCCCCACAGATCGGGGGCCGGCGTGAGCCGGGCGCCGTCCTCGGTGACGACGAGGTACGACGGCGCGGCGGCGCGCCCCGAGATGAGCACCGCATCGAAGCCGGTTCGCTTGAGCGTGGCGGGGAAGCGTCCCCCGAAGGTCGAATCGAAGAAGAGCCCGGTCAGCGGCGACTTGGTCGCGACGCACGCGCGGCTGTTGCCGGGAATCGTCGTGTCGGTGACCGGCCCCACCGCGAAGACGACGGCGTTGGCGGGATCGAAGGGATCGATGCCCGCGGGGACGGCGTCGTGCAGCAAGCGGACCGCGAGCCCATTGCCGCCCAGGAGCGCCCGCGCCGTCGGCTCGTCGAGCGGCTCGATGCGTGAGCTCCCGTCACCGACATCGACGAACAGCAGACGACCGCCATAGCCGTTCATTCGTATACCATCTCGATCATTTCACCGCTCGGCTCGCCCGTCGGACGGCCTCACCTCGCACTGCCATCTCGATCATTTCACCGCTCGGCTCGCCCGTCGGACGGCCTCACCTCGCACTGCCATCTCGATCATTTCACCGCTCGGCTCGCCCGTCGGACGGCCTCACCTCGCACTGCCACGCCCGACCTCGGCGAGGCCGCGGCGAGCGGCAGCGGCGAGGTCGGCGGGGACGTTGGACTGGGCAAGGAGCTTGCGGTAGACGATGGTGGCCGCGTCGGGCTGCTTTTGCATGGCGAACACGCGGCCGGCGGCCAGGAGCGCCTGGCGTCCGGCCGTCGAGTCCGGCGCCAGGTAGGCCGCGGTCATGTAGTACTCGACGGCCGCCGCGTCATCGCCTTGCGCCTCGAGCATCTCGCCAAGCGCCAGCGCGCCTTCCGGGGCGAGCGACGCGGTCGCGGTCTTGAGGAAGGGCTGGAGCACCGCTCGCGCATCGTCATAGCGCTGCGCCTGGGTGAGCAGCCTGGCGTAGCCGACGAGCGTCGGGACGCTCCAGTCCGACAGCGGCACCGTCGCCGCAGCCGCGGTGTAGGCCTCCAGAGCGCCGGCGCGATCGCCCGTCAGCTCGCGCGCGCGGCCGAGGACGACCCGCGCACGGGCGACACGCGGGTCCGACGGCGGCAGCGTCACGAGCTGCTCGAGGACGGTCCGGCCTTCGGCGGCGCGGCCGGTCTCCACCTGAGCCTCCGCGAACGCCAGCCGGGAATCCTCGATGAAGGGGCTGCGCGGATAGTGCCGGCGGAGCAGGGCATACGCTTCGTAGCTGACGGGCCACGCACGCTCGGCCGCGGCGGAAGCGCCCACGCGCGCGAGCGCGTCGTCGGCCCGCTCGTCCTCGGGGAACTCCGTCACGAGCCGCTTGGCCGTCGCGAGCGCCGCGGTCCAGTCCTTGGCGTCGGCGGCGAGGCCGGCCAGCGCGTAGAGCAGTGGCGGGGTCAAGGGCCCGCGTGGCGCTCGCGTGACGACGTCCAGCGCCGCCGCCCTGAAGGCCGCGGCGTCGCCGCGATGGAAGGCGACGACTCCCAGGCCATACTCCGCGGCGGCCGCGATGACGGGCGTACCGTCGGTGCGGGCCTCGGTGAAGTCCCGGGTCGCATCCGCGAGCTTGCGGTCGATCAAGGCGAGCGTCCCGCGCCCCAGGCTCGCGAACGCCGCGTCCCCTTCGCGCTGGACGGCGGCGAGCTCCTTCTGCGCGTCATCGCGTCGGCCGGCCGCGAGCAGCGCGACCGCGAGGGCCGCTCGCGCCCGACCGAGCAACGGCGGAAACGGCGCCCGTGACACCCAATCGCGAAGCGACGGCACCGCTGCCGCAGCCTCCCCGGTGCGTAGCATGAGGATGGCACGATTCAGCCGGGCGAACTCCGAGCGCGGAGCCTTCGGATAGCGCGCCAGCACCCGATCGAGCAGCTCGCGCGCCGTCCCGAGATCGCCTGACGTCAGGGCCATCTCCGAACCGAGTACCAGCGCGTCGACCGCGCCTTCGTCCTCGGGCGAGAGCCGCGCGACCTCGGCGAACCGGCGGCCCGCCGACTCCGTGCGCCCCTCCCGCAGATCCGTCCAGGCCAGGCCAAGCTGCGCCTCGCGCGCCTCGGGGCGATCCGCGAGCTCGGCGAGCGCTCGCTCGAAGGCGACCGTGGCCGTCCGATAATCGCCGGCGCGATAGGCGGCGTCACCCTGGAGCAGCACGACCACGGAGCGCGACGACGCATCACCGGGCGTGGTCAGCAGCGGCGCCAGGTCGGCCAGCGCCTGGGTGAACTCACGCATCTCGAGGTTGGTCTGAGCCAGACGCACGGTCGCGTAGCGGCCCGTCTCGCTCTCCGGATCGATACCCCGGGCGAGATCGTACTGGGTGCGCGCATCGTCACTCTTGGCCTCGCCCCGGGCCACGTCGCCCTTCATGGTGAGGAGCCAGGCGCGGACCGGCGGCGTCAGCGTGCCGCGCATGAGCTCACCGATGGCGGCGTCGGCCACCGCGTGGGCGCGGCGCGCCAGTGCGCCGGCGACCACGCGGAGCTGGACGGGCAGGGTCAGCGGGGAGCGGCGCGTCTCCAGCGACTGGGCCGCGGCCCGCGCGCCGTCCCAGTCGTCGGAGGCCAGCAACGCCAGCGCGAGCGTGGCGTCGACCCAGTCGCGGTCGGCCGCCTCCTGTGTACCGGCCAGGCGCGCGGCCGGTGATCTTCCGCTCTCGGGCTTCGTCTCGACCGGACGGGGCCCGGGATACGCCCGGAGCGCGGCGACGCTCTCCCGAGGATGCCCGGCGGCAAGGCTCCACCACCCCAGACGGGCGAGCCCGGCGGCGAGCAGGGGATGGGCGCCTCCCTGCGTGAATCGCGACAGCTCGGCCTCGGCCTTGGCGGGGTCGCCGGTACGGCCGAGCGCGTCACCGTTCCAGAAGATCACGTCGCGCTCGAGTGCGGCGGGAGGACGGCGGGCGAGCAGGTCGGCCCACGTGCGCTGCGCATCACCGTGCCGGCCGAGCGCCGACAGCGCCAAGCCGAGGCCATGCCTGGCCCACGCGTCGACCGCCATGGGATGGGACGCGCCGAGGATCTGCGAGAACACGTCTCGCGCGCGCCCAGCATCGCCGAGGACCAGCGCCGTCCACCCGCTCGAGTGCAGGGCGAAGGGCGTGAGCGCGGGCGCTCGCTCGCTGACGACCTGGCGGAACTGGGCGTCGGCCTGCTCCATGCGCCCGAGACGATACAGGCTCTCCGCCAGCCAGTACCGGGCCTCCGCGGTGAGCTCGCGGTCCTTGCTGTTCCTGACGGCCTGCTCGAGGGCCTGGGCGGCCTCCGTGAGGTCGCCGCGCTGATATCGAGCCCGCCCGCACTCGAGCGCCTCCGACGCGGCCCCGGTCCACGCGCCCACGCACGGCAGCGCGCGGGCCGGAGGGATGGGCGCGGCCGGCTTGTCGGCGGCGGGCAGGGCCACCGCGGCCGGCGGAACGACGGGAATCGGTAGTGGCGGCGCCGGTACGGCCAGCGGCGCCAGCTTGAGCGGTGGCTTGTCGAGTGGCGCTGAGACGAAGGGCACGAGCGTCGTGAGGTCCGGGGGCGGCGGCATGATGGGCAACAGCGTGGCGGCTGATACCAGCGCCGTGAGATTCGCCAGCGGAGTGAGCGGCGGCGCAGCGCCGGCTAGGACGAGCCAGAGGAGTGGCAGGCCGGCGACGCGAGCCAGACGCGTCACGACCCTGATCCGACCTTGGGCTTCCGCGTCGCGTTGCTGAGACGGCTCTTCATCGCCGCCACGCGCTGATGCGCCCAGTCGCGCAGCGCGGCGTCGGGCGTGCGGGACGCGGCCTCGTACGCGGTGAGCGCCGCCTTCCACTCTTTCTGCTCCTCGCGCGCGAGGCCGAGGCCGGCGAATGCCCGATAGCGGACGGCGGCCTCGGCGCTCTTGACGGCGACGGCGGCCTCGAAGGCTTTCGCCGCGGCCGGAAACCGCTTGAGCTTCAGCTCGGCTTCGCCCGCTTGCAGCCAGCCCTCCGCCTTCACCGCGTCCTCCTCGCTCTCCCCGGCGGCGCGGCCGAGCGAAGCGCTCTCCTTCCAGTCCTTGCGCTTGAAGGCGAGGGTCGAGAGGTCGAGAGCCGCCCGGCGCCCGAGCGGGTGGCTGGGGAACTCCGCGACCACCTTTCGCCAGGCCGCCTCCTGATCCTTCGTGCGGCCGAGGCGGCCGGCGAGGCTGGCCGCATCGTAGAGCGCTTCCGGCGTCGGCGGCGTCTGCGCAATCAGCGTCTTGTAGGTTTCCTGCAGCTCTTCGCGGTCGCCGAAGCGCACGAGCGTGTCGGCGATGAGCCGGCGCGCGCTCTGCGCGAGATCGTGCGACGGATACTTCTCGACGAACGCGCGCAGATCGGCGACGCCGGTACGCCGGTCTCCCATCTGCACCCGTGTCACGCCGAGGAGGTACTGCGCGCTCGCGACGTGCTTGTGGCCGGGATACTTCGCGGCGAAGGTCTCCAGCAGGGGCAGGGCCTCGGAGAACCGCTTGAGCTCCACCAGCGCCGTCGCCAGCGAGAAGGCCGCCGACGGCGCCATCCGATGCTCCGGCCACGTCTGCAGGAGATCGCGGAACGCGGTCGCCGCCGCCTCCGGGCGCTTCAGCTCGAGCTCGGCGAGCCCCGAGCCATAGAGCGCGTCGGCGGCCAGCGGCGAGGTGGCGTCGGTGCGGAGGATCTGATCGAACGCTCCACGCGCCTCGGCAAAGCGCTTGAGCCGCAGGAGCGCCTCGCCCTCCCAGAGCTCGGCCTCGAGCCGCTGACCGGGCGGCGGCATGAACGACTGCGCCAGCCGAAACGATTCGAGGGCCGCGGCGGCGTCGCCCACGTTGAGCCGGGCCTTGCCGAGCAGCAGCACGGCGTCGGGAACGTGAGGATCGCGGGGATGGTCCGCCACGAAGCGCTCGAGCACGCGGCGCGCCAGCGGGTAGAGGCCGTCGGCGAACGCGCCCGAGCCGACCAGCCAGAGTCGCTCGGACTCCTCGAGGGCGAGAGCGGGTGACGCCGAGGACACGGCCAGGAGAAGCGCGGCGGACGCCGAGAGGATGCTCAGTCGGCGCTTCATGGTGACGCGAATATCGTAGCACGGTATCCTACGTATACTGTGCGTCTCTGCGCCTTCGATCTCGATCACACGCTCGTGCGCACGCCTCTCGATCTGGCGGCGATGGCGGCCGACATGCGCGCGCACCTCGAGAGGGCCGGCGTCTGTCTGCCTCCGCGCGACGAGCGCTACCGCGTGGGCGAGCTGTTGCGGTTCTGCAAGGACACGGCGCCCACGCTGGAGGCGGCGCTGTGGGCGCTCGCGCTCGAGCATGAGCAGCGCGCGATGGACGAGGCCACGCTCGAGCCCGGCGCGGGTGCCGCCGTCGCGGGCGCGCGCCGCCTGGGGTTCGTCACCGCGCTCTGGACCAACAACGCGGGCGCGCTGACGCGCGCCGCTCTCGCGCGTCTGGGCCTGGCCGACCACTTCGACGTCGTCGTCACCCGCGACGAGATGCGCGAGCTGAAGCCGCATCCCGACGGCTGGCGGGTGATCACCGCCCACGCAAACGGCGCCGCGCCCGCGGGTCAGCCGGCGGCCTACATGGTCGGCGACTCGTGGGTGGACGGGCTCGCGGCCGCGGCGGCTGGTGTCCCCTTCATCGCCTACCGCGCCGCGCCCGCCGATCTCGCGCGCTGGAAGATCGATCCTGTGGTGACCCTCGCCGACCTCGCAAATCTCCCCGACTGGCTGGCCGCGGTGGAAGGGTAGCCGGTGGAGCTCTTCGAGATGCCGGGGGGCGGCGCGCCGCCCGGGCGACGGGCGGAGGCGGGGGCGCCGCTCGCGGACCGCATGCGGCCGCGCACGCTCGACGAGATCGTCGGTCAGGACCATCTCCTGGGGCCGGGGCGCGTGCTGCGGACGGCGATCGAGCGGAGCGAGCTGCACTCCATGATCCTGTGGGGACCGCCGGGCTCGGGCAAGACGACGCTCGCCTCGCTGATGGCCCAGACGACGGGCGCGTCGTTCGTCGCCTTCTCCGCGGTGCTGTCCGGCGTCAAGGAGATCCGGGCCGTCATCGCGGACGCGGACGCTGGCCAGCGGCGGCACGGACGGCCGACGATCCTCTTCGTCGACGAGATCCACCGCTTCAACCGGGCCCAGCAGGACGCCTTCCTCCCCCACGTCGAGAAAGGCACGATCATCCTCGTGGGGGCGACGACCGAGAACCCGTCGTTCGAGGTGAACGGAGCGCTCCTGTCCCGCTGCCGCGTGTACGTCCTGCACGCCCTCGACGAGGCGGCCCTGATCGAAATTTTGAAAAGGGCGATCGCCGACACCGAGCGCGGGCTCGGCCGCCGCCGCGCGCTCGTGGACGACGCGGCCCTCGCCCGCATTGCCACGCTCGCCAACGGCGACGCCCGCTCGGCGCTCAACATCCTGGAGCTCGCCGTGACCCTGGCCGCCGCCGAGGGCGGGCGACCACGGGTGACCGACACCGCCGTCCGGGAGGCCGCGCAGCGCCGGGCGCTCCTGTACGACAAGTCCGGCGAGGAGCACTACAACCTCATCTCGGCGCTGCACAAGTCTCTCCGCGACTCCGATCCGGATGCCGCGCTCTACTGGATGACGCGGATGCTGGAGTCCGGCGAGGAGCCGCTCTACGTCGCGCGCCGTCTCGTGCGCTTCGCCTCCGAGGACGTCGGCAACGCCGACCCCG
>Ga0207646_10006700_pt1 | contig 11870 bp, 12 predicted proteins | sample KBSK5502metaG_FD_184343 | JGI IMG/M metagenome (GOLD analysis project Ga0207646, IMG submission 184343) | Corn, switchgrass and miscanthus rhizosphere microbial communities from Kellogg Biological Station, Michigan, USA - KBS K5-50-2 metaG... | ecosystem: Host-associated > Plants > Roots >...
ATGGGCGGTACTGTTCACCACGTAGTTGGTTCCGGTGAAGTTGAGGGCCTGTCCGACCTCACCACTTGCGAATGTCGCGCCATTCTGAAATGATCCGGAGTTTCCACCAATTACATCATTCGCATTCCCATCTCCAGGCCACCAGCTCACTAGACCTAGCGGAGGCGAGACGCAGTGGCACTTGCCGAAGCTACCAGCGTGGAAGGTTGTCTGAATTTCGGAAGCAGTGAGTGCACGGTTGTACACTTCGGGTTCGTCTACAAGTCCGTTGAGAAAAGCAGTCAGTCCTTGGGTATGAGTGGCTCCAATAATCAGGTTCGTGGAATTCGTGTCGATGAAGGGCCCGAGGGCCGCTGTTCCTTCGAGGTTGCCATCCATATAGATGGAAATAGTGCTGAGTGCTTTGACTGCCACGATGTTGTACCAGACACCGGTCGACACCGTTGTCATGCTCGTTACTATTGTTGGAGGACCGCCGCCGCAACCATTACCGAGTGAACCTCCTCCAAAGCAGAACCAGAATTTATTGTCAGACTGCTTTAGTAACCTCCAGCCATCCTGATTAGACCCGGTGCCACTCATCTTGTCTAGGATGGACATGTCACCGCTAGTCGTGTTGAACGTGACCCAAGCATCTACGGTAAAGTTGCCGTGTGAGACTTGAAGGCTAGACGAGTTCCCCAAGTCCACGTACTGGTTAGTGCCGTTGAAGGAGAATGCCCGGCCTACAACACCTAGGCCAAACGAGACCCCATTGACGAGTTTGCCGTTGTTGCTGCCGACGATGTCGTTGGCGTTACCCTCTCCAGGCCACCAACTCACTAGTCCAGTTGGGGGATTGCAGCAACTCGTGGGCAATGTCAGTGATAATACTCGGCCCGGCTCACTGGGGATGTTGGAGAGGCCGCCATTATCTGCTAAATACAATACTTGGTTGTCGTGGGATATTGTCATGAGGCCTCCATGCACCATCGGGGGGCCTGAGAGGATTGGGATGGCTTTGCCTCCGCTGGCCGGCATCATGAGAATCTCTGGCGGAAGAGCTGAGAAAGTGGGATCTGAGACGAGGAAGTAGAGTTTCTTACCGTCAGAGGAGAGAGAGACACCGAAAGGTTGTGAGAGTCCCGGAAACGTGCCGATTAGAGTCGGCGTGCCTCCCCTTGTGGGGAGCGTAAAAATGCCGGCCGGTCCGCTGTTGATGAACAGCGTGGACCCGTCGGGCGAGACTTTCAAGTCGTTAGGTCCCGCGTTTTGGGTGCCGAATGGTGATCCGGATGCAAGGGTTGTGGGTGTGCCTCCTCCGGCTGGAAGACTGAAGACGGCTCCAACAACATTGTCGGCAACGTACAATGTTGAGCCATCGGGGGAGACTGCTATTCCATGGGGGTTGGAGAAGGGAGCGCCAGAAGCAATTACTGTTGGCGTGCCTCCCGCTGACGGAAGACTAACGATACTGTCAGTCCCGAAGCCTGCGATGTAGAGTGTGTTTCCGTCGGGCGATATGGCGATCCCTCTCATATTCACAAGTGGCCCTCCTGACGCGAGAAGCTTGGGACTGCCTCCCGTCGATGGAATAGCGAAGACCGCATTTGCTCCGTAGTCTGTGACAAAGAGCTGTTGGCCATCCTTTGACAACGCAATGCCGACCGGGACCATTAGAGGCGGGCCGACTGCGAGAATACTGGTGGCTGTGACGGTCGAAATGAATACAGTGCTTCCCGCGGCTCCAAAAGTTGGTCCGGGAGATTGAAGGATAACACTGCAGTCAACCTGGGGACAAATCCCGCCTCGAACATCAAATTCGGCCTGAAACGTGCCCGAGGGAACGTTGCTGATCGTGACATTCAAGAAACCGGACCCAGTATTGTCTAGAGCGAGTTCTCCAACCACGAAACTTTGATCCACACGTGTTACTCCTTGTGCTGTGTCTACTCGACAGAATGGTGGCGTCGTTAAGCTTGAGGATAGAATCCCTAGAAATGGAGAACTGCCGCTGCTACCGGTCCCACCTGTGATGGATCCAAATGTGGGAATACAGGACGAAACAGATGGCCAATAGAGATCCATTGCAACGGTGTGTGTCGTGTGAGGCTCATTCGTCCGGTTCAGCACATACTGAAGTTCCAGGGTTGTCTCATTGTTGGTTAGGCGATAGACGAGCCTGCTTGCCGGGAACGCGTTGAAAGAAATAGTGGAAGGACTCCATCCCAATGTCCAATTCAGTTCGGTCATAGAAGACCCCTGGCTCGTTGTGGCTTGTTCTGCCGGGAGAGGTTTTGTTGTCTTGGTGTTTGGTAGCGGGTTTAGGATGCTCGGAGACCAAGCCAGCATTATGCACACGAATACCAACACAAAGCTGAGCTTCTTCATACTAGAAGGACAGCTCCCTCGGCAATGCGGACGATGCGGCGAAGACTGTGGCGATTGATAGGTAGACTACAAACAGAGCCACTAGAAACTGTCTCTCTCGTAAACTGCGAATGATACTCTTTGTCGCGCGCTCTCTCAGGTTGGGTGAATCTCGATCGTCTAGTTGAATCGGGTCCAGTTCGGAATTTTTCTCTACCAGACTCTCACTTGCTTCCAAAATAGGGAAGCGTGTTCTCGCGATCTGTTCGCATTTAACACTTGCCCCAAATCATTCGTCAATACGTGGATATCTCAGGAAAGATACCCGTCAATATCTCCGGCTTTCTTAGTCCTCAAGCTTAGAGGCAGGTTAATCAATTCCAGACAGCCTGTGCCAATTGCTGCTTTTTTTACTCAATAGGAAAGTGGACGCTCATACCGCGGGGATCTGACTAACGAGAAGACGTCACTAACCGATTATAGATGCCTAAGTCAAAGCTCAGGCACAAAATGCCCACTTATCAGACTGCCTGTAAAATCCGGCATCCGAACTTGACTTTACTCTTCACGCTTCAGCCAGCACGGGTCTACGCTCAGCCATCTCAACAATAACCCTCTCCACCTTCATATGATGAATACGACGATGAACCGTCAATAGCGTCAGACAGTCCACGCAGACCATGGCTGTGTGACCGTCAGACTCTAGCTCGACAATCTCATCCTCAGGTCTAACCTCAAACCGGAAACTACACGTCAACGCCAAAAAACAGACTCCACTCCAACCCTTCTAATGGCTCTAGCTCGCCCTTAAGCACTAGCCATGGTCTGGCCGACTACTAGTTCGTGTTGATCAGTGCGAGTCGAGGAAAGCTGACCGATTGTCTTCGCATTCGCCACGTTACCGGTTCTCAGAAACAGGGCAGAATGGCGTGTGGCCGAACGGAGCCTATTGTACTGTGCCAGCTGGATTATGAACAGTCATCGTTCGCCGTGTAAAGACCAGGCCTGAACCTAGTAGAGCCAACATCACAGTATGGATGACCACGTCTATGACCGTCCGTGGGCCAACACCGACGATTATCGTGAAAACCCCAACAAGTGTTCCGAGCAGGGCAAAGAGTTGAGCAACGAGACCAGCGTTGCGCGTCAAAGGTTCGCGGACAATCGTAGTGATTAATCCTGCTAGTAGAACTAGTCCTATCACGGTCTCGGCAGTGCCCGCGGCTGTATCCGGGTTTCCGCTGCTGAGAATGGTGAAGTGGGCCGTGGCTACGCTGAGGAAGAGGATCGTCTCAGCCAACAGGAAAACTTGGACTGTCCGTGTTTCCTTCATAGCTCATACTGGGCGAGAACACAGGTCTTAAGGCGAAGCCTAACTGTACGCGGCGTTTTGGACATGGGTGTCTTGCGTCTGTCATTCAGATAATGCTTCCGTCCTGCAATGTCGCTATACTGTCTGCAAAGCCTTCTATCCTTTCATCGTGACTAGCGATTAGAGCAGCTCTTCCTTCTTTCTTCACAATGTCCCTAAGCGTTTCGATGACCTCGGAGCCTGTCTTTGAATCCAAGTTCGCTGTGGGCTCGTCGGCGATGATGAGCTTTGGATTGTTGACGATCGCCCTGGCTATTGCGACTCTCTGCTTCTCTCCACCGCTCAGATCCTCTTGAAGATGGTAGGCTCTATCATGAAGCCCCACTTTGTCAATCGCCTGCCACGCTATTTTCTTCGCTCTGCCTCCCCGGATCCCGTTCATATTTAGTGCAACCTCAACATTTTCCAACGCCGTGAATCCGCTGAGAAGATTGAACTCCTGAAAAATGAAGCCTATCTTCTTCAGCCTAACCTCTGGTAGGCTTCCCTGATTCATCGATGTCACTTGGAGGTGGTCGATGGATACTCGTCCCTCGTCCGGTCTGAGGAGCGTTCCGCATACGAGTAGGAGAGTTGTCTTCCCACTCCCACTCGGACCGACGATCAGAGACAGTTCCCCTTCATGCACGGTAAGCGATACATTCTTCAACGCGTGTATGGCTGCGTACCCTTTTCCGTAGGTCTTCGAGAGATTCTCGGCCTTTAGTATCTCGGAAGTATCCGATTCATTTGAATGCAATTGCAGGATCGATCCTTGAGATTCTCCTTGCCGGAAGTAGAGCCGCTCCTGCACCCATCAGAATAGCTGAAGCGAAAATGAGAGCCACGGAGCCGGCGTCATACAGAATTGCGATCGGAAAGTGTACTACGTATTGTAGACCTTTGACGACCACGATGGTGAGTCCACCTGCAATTCCGAAACCTGAGAGGGCGATCAGAATCGATTGCAAGAGAGCTATCTGCAACAAGTTTCTGTTCTTGATCCCTAGCGCTTTCAATATTCCATATTCTTTCTGGCGCTCCACAGTGGTTGTGTAGTTAGTCAAGCCTATGACCAGAACTCCTGTCAACCCTCCCATGAACTCCATCGCCTGAATTATCGGAGCGGTACCTGAAAGCACGGCATCACGAGAAACTCCAGCCCATTCCGAGTTCGTGAAGACCGATACGCCATTCAAGGCCGCGCGGAGCGCCGAGGCAACGGTGTCGGCGGATGCCCCTTCCGAGACCTTAACTAGGAAATAGTTGACAGACGTTCCATAGCCTACGATCTTCTGAACGTCCTTCAGATTCGAATAGGCGATTGGAGCTAGAAGACCCCCGAGCCCGGAGACCCCGACTACCGAGAGACGGTTTCCATTTACACTGACAACGTCGCCTACGTCAACATCCAGCTTCGAGGCCAACGAGGCGTCCACGACAGTCTGATTTTCGCCGGTGATGCTGGAGCCTCTGATGAGTGGTAGAGGACCTCCTAGACCGGAGGTTGCGTCATAACCAAAGAAGAAGATGGATTGACCCTTGCCATCCTTTGCAGCTGTCGCTCCTACACCGATGAGAGGAGAGACAGTCTTGACACCACTTACCTTCGCGATTGAGTTGCTCATGTTAGCGGGCAAAAATGAAATGGCGAAGAAGAAATTAGGTGCGCCTTTTTGGACCACCCAAAGGTCCGCACCCGAGTTGTCGATGAAGGCTGTCGCCTGATGGTAGAAACCAAGATAGATGCCAGTTAGTGTGAAAATCAAGAGCAGAGCGAGCGAGGTACCGGATAGTGTTATAGCCAGTCGAGTCTTATCGCGGAAGAGTAGTTTCTTGACTAATGAAACCAATAACTCCCGTCTTGACCCACGATGATTGTGAATATTTACGGTCTTGCTCTTCTGACCTCAGCGTCAGTTGATCCCGCCGGCCTACCATCAGGTTCAAAGCCTTCTGAGGGTCCGCTTACCACTACTCTCCGTCAACACCGAAGCAGTGCGACCATTACTGTTTGCACCCCATGAATGTCTCTTCTGTGGCGAGGGAAAGGCCTAGTCCCAGAGGTCGGCGTACTAAGGCTGTCTTGACGGACAGCTCATCGAAACGCGCAGAGTTCTTATTCCTAGGAACCGGGGGCGCGGAGACAACTCCGAGGGCTGGCTGTCTCTGCCAAGTGTGCCAAGAAGCACGACGCAAGGGAGGTAGGTTCGTCCGTAACGGGCCCTCTCTCTTCCTCAAGGGACCGAGCGTTTTGTTCGACACTCCAGAAGATATCGGTTCGAGCCTCGAACGAGAGAAAATTCATCGAGTACGGAACCTAGTTTACACCCACTGGCACCCGGACCATACGATGGGACGAAGAGTCCTCGAACAGCTCAACATGCACTGGTTGAAGCCCAAGGCCCGCAAGGTGACCAATGTATGGCTTCCCGGCTGGGTCAGGCGTGACTTTCACAAGCATCTCGGGCTAGAATCCCATTTCCAACATTTCGAGAAGCTAGGAATCGCAAAGGTTCGCGAGATATCGGAGGGAGAGGCGCTTCACATTGACGGCATGACTCTCCGCGCGTTCCGCATGGCGCAGCCCGGTCTGACCTCGTTCCTCTTGCGGAGGGGCCAGAGACGAGCCCTGCTCGCTCTGGACGATACCAGAGACTGGAGACCTGGTCCCGACCTCTCCGAACCGGACATTCTGATCATCGAAATGGGATGGTTTGAGCGCGACACGAAAAACAGGAAGATAGTGTCTCCTAGAGACCCTATTCGCGAGGGAGAGGCCTCATTCGAGGAGACTCTGAGACTCATCGGGCAGATCAGACCCCGCCTTGCACTCCTAACTCACGTTGAGGGATTGTGGGCCCGTTCGTACAATGATTACTTGAAGCTCGAGCGAGAATATCATGACTATCATTTGCGGGTCGCCTATGATGGTCTCAGGGTTGCTTTCTGACTCAGAGTCGCTCCACGTAACACTCGTGCTCTACTCACTTACCCACACCATATCTTCAAACTTCTCTCCATGATGTCCGATTTGACGCTTGCCGCACCGGCTACATTCTCTACGATTGTAGCGCGGGTACTCCCAAGCATGGCGTAGCAAACACCTAAGATGCATTCTCTCTAATGTTCCAATCAGTTAACCGGTCAGTTGACGGATTTGAATTCTTCCAAGTTTAGGGAGGCGGCTTGTTCTTCTACGAAGCTCTCTATCGCCACGGATTTTTCCATCCCTTTGCCCTTGAGGTTGAGACAGTAGTGGTGGAATTCATGCCCCATAGTAAGCATTGGGTCCTTGGCATTTCACCTTACATTCAGCATGCTGGGCTAAGGCTATTACTCATGTAGACCTCTCAGAAGGGTTTGAACCTCGCAGTGAGCCGGAGGATTTCGAACCTCGAACTCAGCTCACTCAGATGGAAAAACTACCTGGGTTTGATGAGGATGTTGGTTCCTTCTAGCTTGACCTCGTAGACAGGTTCAGGTCTTGAGGCGGGACCCAGCATTACCTGGCCGGTTCTGATGTTGAACCTAGACCCGTGCCAGGGACATTCGACCTCGTACTCTTCCAGCCTCCCCCGGTCCAACGGCCCTTCCTCGTGGGGGCACACGTTTCCCATCGCGTAGCATTTGCCGTCCACGTTTGCCAGCAACACTTCTCGGCCCCCTACCTGGACCATCTTCATAACGCCCGGCGCAACTTCGGGTGTTGTTGCGACCTTGACGAACTTAGCGACCATTAACGCTACGCTCTTACCGAAAATGAGTGGCCTTGCGCATTACTTATTTGGGGTTGGACGCGTGCAGAAAGTCTCCCATTGTGGCGCGAAGACATTGAGCGGCCAAGAGCGATACCGCACGGAATACATCGTTGGACTAGTGTCGACTGCCACCCTTTCCCCCCGAGAACAGCCTCATCACAGCTTACCCATCACTCTGCCTATGTGGACCCTCTTGTTTCTTGAGACGGGTCCTTCCTAATTTTGCTTGCAAGCAACTCTCGAATTCGACCAGCGACGGATTCAAGATCTTTCTTGGGAAGCTTTGGATACACTCTGCTCCCCTATCGGGTTGCTCCACCTATTCTGCGTTCGACCTCATACTCCCCTTCGACAATGTGGGCTGCCGCTCCATCGCCAGGCCTGTGTGGCACTAGGAAGAAGTGGAGATGGTTGATGTGGCCTCCGAATACGTGAAGGAAGACTTGGTTGGCACCACTCGCCTCTTGGAGGGACTTTGAGACTTTCCCGAGCACTGTGCCTAGTGTTTGGCCCTCTTTGTCGTCGAGATCAGTGATGTGTGGGATGTGACGTTTCGGTTCGAGGTACGACATTCCAGTTATTTCCGCATCGAGACTGACGGTTAGACGCCATAGACCGTCTTCCCAAACCTGCAAACGTTCGAAAACCGGGTCGCCGTCTGCGCCTAGGCAGAGGAGACATAGCTGCTGCGTCGCTCTGGGATCTCCAAAGTGTGTGATTGGGGGAGGCTTGTTCAACGCATTGAACTGATAAGATCCGATAGATCAGGTTAGTGGTGCCGTCTGAGTGCTACAGCCGCGCTGAGTTTCGCTCCCACCCTTGGAACAGCCTCCCCCGAAGGCTGATGGTTGTCTATGTCGGTGTTTTTGATGCTCACCGTTTTCATCGCTTCGACAGCCGGCACGGTCCACTTCTCACCCCATCTTCTGTAAGCCCCCAGAATGCCGGCCATGTCTCTTCCTTTCTCGGTTAGATGGTAAACTACAGAAAATGGTTGTGTGCCGACGACCTCCCTCTCAACGATTCCCATTCGCTCTAGATACTTCAGAGTCCTCGACAGAGTCCGAGAGTTTAGATCATCAGGCTTACCCTTCCTCAGAAGGTCGTTGAAACGTAAGGGTTTGTCAAGCAGGTAATATGCGATGAGTATCCTCCATTCCGAGCCTAGCCGCTTTACCGCTTTGATTACCGCACAAACATCGTCTTTGCAAACAACAGTTCTTCCGAGAAGGAAGCTCTCAACATCAAAGTCGCGCTCCGCCCGAGGCTTACTCAATGTTATCAGCTGTAATCTTGTTACTCCGGAATATAACCGTAAAGGGACATCCGGGTACCTTAACGACGCTGCTGTCCCCGCCAATTCAAATCTCGACCTGAAGCCTGTCAACGCTGTTATGACGAGTGTTCTAGTTATGGGCGGGTCCAAGTTCGTCGGACTCCACACAGTCTCCATGCTGCTGCTGGAGGGTTATCAGGTGACGACACTGAACCGGGGGACGACAGAACAACCCGCGGGTGTCAAGCACCTGAAGTGTGACAGGAAAGACTTCCCAAGGCTCAAAGCTCTCTTGGAGAAAGAGAAGTTCGATGCAGTCGTAGACATGACTGCCGGGGAGCTCGAAGATACGGAGGCGATGATCAGAATCTTTGAAGGGAGAATAGAACGGTTTGTCCATTGCAGCACAGGAGCAGTCTACGAGGACAGATGGGAATTTCCAGTGTTCGAGGAAGACCCGCTCATCGGTTGGACAGGCAGGAGAGCTTACCCGGGGAACAAGGCTCAATGCGAGAGACTTCTCTTCAAAGCCTTTGAAGAACGAGGCTTTCCCGTTACAATTCTCAGACCCACCGTAATCTATGGCCCCCACAACTATCTCTACCGAGAGGCCTACGTCTTCGATAGAGCAAAGGCTCGGAGGCCGATACCGGTCCCGGGTGATGGAACATCTGTTACTCACGTGGTTCATGTTGATGACGTAGCGAAAGGATTTGCGGCGGCCCTCCAGTCAAAGGCTTCCGTTGGTCAAGCCTACAACGTTGCCGGTCCCAGAGCGGTCAGCCTCGACCTCTGGGTAGAAGCAGCCGCGAAACCTTGCACAGAAGATGTGAAGATTATCCACTACGATGAGAGTCTCGTGAGTCGAGATGTGAAACAGGGCTTTCCCTTACCTACAAGTCCGTGGATCATGAGTATCCAGAAGGCGCAGAGGGACCTGGGTTTCAATCCGCGACGACTATATGATGGAATGAGAGAGACCTACGAGTGGTACTCACAAAACCATCCCTTCGGAAGACCAGGCTTTCAATTCGACCAGGCAGTAGCATCGTCGCAACGAACAAAACTCTAACGAGCAACGCGTAGGCAGATAACATTCGAGTCCCCAATGGACAGGAATTTCCGCTCAGAGCTATTAGCCCGGAAATTCGTCAGGCAATTGAGGAGACATGAGTAAGAGTTTGGTCATGGTTAGACCGGAATTGACAAGGCTCAAGGAGCATTTCGAACTGAAACTTCAGGCTGTCAAGCAACTGGCAGACGTCGTATACTCTGTGAAGCATGGTGATCCAGATCTTGTCTTGTTGGACATGAGAGATAGAGAGGACTATCAAAGAGGGCACATCAAAGGTGCTCTCTCAATGCCTCTCGAAGAGATAGACAAACGTTACCGAGATCTGCCCAAAGACAAGGACATAGTGACCTATTGCTACAACCAATACTGCCACCTCTCCACCCTAGGCGCTTTGAAGCTGGTGGAACAAGGAATCTCAGCAAAAGAGATGAACGTTGGCTGGAGCGAGTGGGTGAAACTTGGAAACCCTTCGCACGAGGAGTCCGAAGGTAGCCGGGAATGCAACGACCACTGTAAATCAGAAATCCAGAGAAACGTCATTAGCAGCGGTTAGGACAAAATCAAAAAATGAACGACTCTTTCTAGCTACGCAGGCGGCTAACGTATGAAGACACTTGGTCTATCTTGGATGGGAGTTCGAACGAGGGAATTTGCTGGAATGGTGAAGCTCTTTCACGAAGCGTTAGGATTAGAGTTGACACACGCTGAAGAAGAGTTCGCAGTTCTTCGAACTGGAAATGGCGACACGGTCGAGATCTTTGGACTCAACTGGAAATACAACAAACACTTCTCTTCCGCTCCCGTTGTAGGATTTTTGGTAGATGATATGGACGAGGCTCGTGATCGGCTCAGGAAAGCCGGATTAGAGCTCATTGGAGAGGTCAAGAAGGGTGAGAAGGGATACGCTTGGCAGCATTTCCGTGGACCTGACGGCAATATCTACGAGCTAACCTTCGACCCTCAACGGCCATAGTCGTGTCAGATTTCAGCGACCCTCATGGACGCGACATCTACCTCTAGCAACAGCCACCAAGATCCTCCAAGGATCTCAAGAGTGTATCCGGAATCATTAACACTGTGAGAACATATTGTCCAAACTAGAAGCGTAGTATGCCCCAGAAGTTGGCAAAACAGAGTCGAAAATGGCCTGATACCATGAGGGGCAAGTGACTAGTTGACCAAGCTTGAGATCTACCGCGGTAAGCTCAAAGCGTTATGGTCATGAGGGCTGCCAGAGTTCCAGAATGTATCCGTCAGGGTCTTTGAACGTCGCTATCCGTCCATAAGGTTCGCTTTCGATCTTTCTCAGAAACTGGACCCCTCTTTGTCTGAGCATATCGAATGATTTCTCGATGTGTTGGGTATGAAGAATGATCGAGGTTCCATTCGGCTGGCTCTTTCTGTCTCCATCTTCCCGGTGGAGTCCAATGAGCATTCCTCCGGCGTTTAGAAGAGCGCCGTCAGGAAATCTCTCAACCACCTTAAGACCCAGAGTGTCACGATAGAACTGAATGGACGTCTGAGTATCTTTAACGTAGAGCCAGATATGACTCACTCTAAACGCCGGTTTTTCAGTTTCCATCGTCGCAACCATTACGCTCCTCTTTGGAGCAAGTCTCTTGAAACTGACATTTATCCATGCCGATCTCGATTCTGCCCAAATTTGCCTAAGCTAGGTTGGGTCTAGGCCCTATCTAGAGACGAGAAAAAGGAAGGAGAGTTCTATTTTCGGTTTCGAGCTATTTCGGTGAGAATGGAAACGACCAGTGGTCGTGGACGATAAGCCATTTGTCGCCTGACTTTTCCCAGACGGTCGTGACTCGTCCGTCGTTCTCGATTTTTGATCCGTCTTTCATCTTTGCCCAGAAGTGGAAGGTGGCGTTGGTAACCGCTCCGTTTCCGAAGCGCTTCACCTGAAAATCATCGGACAGCTGGAAGCCTGAACTGTTCGGCGGCATGTTGTCGAAGAACATTCGCTGGACTCCGTCGGCGTACTCTTCCCATCCCGTGAACTTTAGGGGTGCAAAATCAAAGAAGTTCAGGTTCGGCTCCTGCGAA
>Ga0207646_10006701_pt1 | contig 11869 bp, 4 predicted proteins | sample KBSK5502metaG_FD_184343 | JGI IMG/M metagenome (GOLD analysis project Ga0207646, IMG submission 184343) | Corn, switchgrass and miscanthus rhizosphere microbial communities from Kellogg Biological Station, Michigan, USA - KBS K5-50-2 metaG... | ecosystem: Host-associated > Plants > Roots >...
GCGATCAATAGCGGCGGGTCGCAGGTCATCGCAAGCGGCGGCTCGGCGAGCAGCACGACGATCAGTAGCGGCGGGTCGCAATTCGTCGAAAATGGCGGATCGGCCACCAATACGAACATCGAGGGCGGTACCGAGATCGTTTCGGGCGTCTGGCATGCGGGGCATGGGGCGGTCGCCGGCTCGGACCTCTCGGCGACGATCAATGCCGGCGAGCAGGACGTCTACGGCAGCGCCGATTGGGCGACGATCTATGGCGGCTCGCAGGTCGTCGAAAACGGCGGCTCGGCGACCAACACACAGATCGCTGGCGGGTCGCAGGTCGTCGCAAGCGGCGGCAGCGCGAGCGGCACGGTCATTTACACCGGCGGTGTCGAGACCGTCTCCGCGGACGGCACCGATAGCGGCGCCACGCTGAGTGGCGGCGAGCAGGATGTTTACGGCAGCGCCGATGCGGCGACGATCTACGGTGGGTCGCAGGTCGTCGAAAGCGGCGGCTCGGCGGCCGGCACCGTCGTCAACAGCGGCGGGTCGCAGGTCATTGATAGCGGCGGCAGCGCGTCCAGCACGACGATCAATAGCGGCGGGTCACAGGTCGTCGAAAGCGGCGGCGCGGCGAGCAGCACGACGGTTAGTTACGGCGGGTCACAGGTCGTCGAAAGCGGCGGTTCGGCCGTCAATACCGATATCGAGGGCGGCACCGAGATCGTGTCGGCCGGCGGTTCGGATGTCTCGGCGACGATCAATACCGGCGAGCAGGACGTCTGGGGCAAGGCCAGCGGCGTCAGGCTGTTTGACGGCTCGCAGGTGGTTGAAAACGGCGGGACGGCCAGCAACACCAGCATCAATGGCGGCGTCGAGATCGTCTCGTCCGGCGGCAGCGATGTCGGCGCGACGCTCTACGGGGGCGAGCAGGACGTCTGGGGCAATGCCAGCGGCGTCACGGTCAATGGCGGCTTTGGCGCCACGCAGATCATCGAGAATGGCGGCTCGGCGATCCAGACGATCGTCAATACCGGCGGCTTTCTGACCGTCAGTTCCGGCGGGACGTCTATCTCCGCGGCGGTTTCCGGCACCGAGACGGTCTTGGCCGGCGGCTCCGACGTCAGCGCGACGATCGGATTTGGCGGCGAACAGGATGTCTACGGCATCGCCAGCGGTGTCGAAATTCAGGCGGGCGGTACGCAATTCGTCGGGAGCGGCGCCACGGCGAGCGCGACGACGATCGATTACAGCGCCACGCAGACGGTGGGAGGCCATGATGTCGGCGCCATCGTCGGCGGCCAGCAGCAGGTCTATGGCGACGCCAGCGGCGCGACAATACAGAACGGCGGCGAACAGTTCATCTCAAGCGGCGGCTCGGCCACCGGCACGATCATCTCGGCAGCCGGGGTGGAGACGGTCCTACCGGGCGGCTCGGATTTCGGCGCCGAGATCGACAGCGGCGGCGTGCAGCACGTCTACGGCACCGCCAGCGGCGTCACGGTCAATGCCGACGGCCATCAGTACGTCGAGACCGGCGGCACCGCGAGCGGCACGATCGTTTCCTCGTTCGGCGTGCAAACCGTCTCTTTCGGCGGCTCGGATGTCAGCGCCACGATCGATGGCGGCGAGCAGGACGTCTACGGCACCGCCAGCGGCGAGACCGTCCAGAGCGGCGGCATCCAATATGTGTTTTCCGGCGGCACGGCCAGCGACGTACACATCGTCGATGGCGGGCATCAGCTGGTTCAGAGCAGCGGCACCGCAAACGCGACCATCGTCAGCAACGGCACGCTCGAGATCGGCAGCGGCGGCACCGCCAGCGGCGCGCAGATCCAGGCGGTGGAACTGGTCTATTCGGGCGGCAGCGATTTCGGCGCCACGGTCAGCGCCGGCGGCGAGCAGGACGTCTATGGCAGCGCCGATGGCGTGACGGTCGAGGCTGGCGGCTATCAGATCGTCAAGGATGGCGGCTCGGCGACCGGCACGATCGTCAGCGGCACGCTGACCGTCGAGTCCGGCGGTACGGCGAGCGGCGCGACCGTCTACTACTTCGAGACCGTCTCCTTCGGCGGTCATGACATCAGCGCGGTGCTGAGCGGCGGCGAGCAGGATGTCTATGGCAGCGCCGATGGCGTGACCGTCGATAATTTCGGGCTCCAGGTAGTCGGGGACGGCGGCGTGGTCAGCGGCACCCACGTGCTGAGCGGCGGCGCGATCGAACTGGAGGGCACCGGCAGCGCGATCGACACGGTCTTCGAGGTCGGCGCCAGCGAAATCATCTGCGACAGCGCAGTTGCGAGCAATATCGATGTGGCCAGCGGGGTCTCGGTGTTCGTCGTGGCAGGCGGCGCGGCGAATGCGACGATCGTCGAAAGCGGCGGCTTTTTGCTCATCGATTACGGCGGAAGCGGAAGCGGCACGACGATCCTCGACGGCGGGCAAGAGGCGATCGCCGGCGGCGGGGTGGATGTCGGCGCCATCGTCAGCAGCGGCGGCATCCAGGACATTTCCGGCACCGCCAGCGGCGCGACCGTCGACGGCATCGAGCTCGTCGAATATGGCGGCAGCGCGGTCAGCGCGGTGATCGACAGCGGCGGCGTCGAGTACGTCTCCAACGGCGGCACCACCGTCGATGTCACGATCAACGGCGGCAAGGTCGAGCTGCAGCCCGGCGCGATCGTCAGCGGCTCGATCACCTTCACCGGTCTCGGCGGCCAGCTGATCATCGACGACACCGTGATGCCGGCCAACACGATCTCCGGCTTCGTGGCCGGTGATTCCTTCGACCTCACGGGCGTCGCCTTCGACAGCGGCGGCACCGCGATCGTGCTCAGCGGCAACATCCTGGAGATCACCGAAAGCGGCAGCAGCTACGACCTTCAGCTCGACCCGACGCAGGATTTTTCCACCCATACCTTCCAGCTCAGGAATGACGGGTTTGGCGATACGCTGGTCATCGAGGACAACACGCCGTGCTATTGCCGCGGCACGCGGATTCTGACCCCGGACGGCGAGGTGCCGGTCGAGGATCTCAAGATCGGTGACAAAGTGGTGACGGTGTCGGGCAAGGCGCAGTCGATCCGCTGGGTCGGACGGCGCGCCTATGACGGCCGGTTCATCACCGGCAACCGGCAGGTGTTGCCGATCCGCATCGCGGCCGGCGCGTTCTGCCCGGGCATTCCGTCGCGCGAATTATGGGTGTCGCCGGGGCATGCGATGTATCTCGCCGGCGTGCTGATCCAGGCCGAGTTCCTGGTCAACGGCATGACGATCGTGCAGACCGACCAGGTCGACGCGGTCGAGTACTTCCACATCGAGCTCGATGCGCACGACATCGTCTATGCCGAGGGAGCGCTCGCCGAGACCTTCACCGATTGCGACAACCGGCTGATGTTCGGTAACGGCGCCGAGTATGCCCTGCTCTACCCGGATGACGGGCGGCCGAGCTGGGCCTTCTGCGCGCCGCGGCTGGATGCGGAAGACGAGCGGCTGTTCCCGATCCGCGCCGCCCTGGTGGCGCGGGCCGAGGCGCTAGGTCACCGGTTCGACCAGGATCCCGACCTGCATCTCCTGGTCGATGGCGAGGTGCTACGGCCAGTGTCCAATATCGGCGACGTCTACCGCTTTGAGATTCCGGGCGGCGCACAGGCGGTGTGGCTCGCGTCGCGCAGCATGGCGCCGGCTGAGGTGATGCCGGAGTCGCGCGATCTTCGCAAGCTCGGCATCCCGGTTGAGCGCATCCTGATGTTCGACGCCGACATGTCGATCGAGACCTGGCACAGCCACGCAGCCCTCTCGGAGGGGTTGCACGAGGATGAGGGGACGCATCGCTGGACCGACGGTCTAGGCCGGTTGCCGGCGCAGTGGATCGGCAATTTCGCCGGTGCCTTCACGCTGGAGCTGCGCCTGTTCCCGAGCGAATTGCGCTACCGCGTCGCGCCTGTGGTTCGGGAAATCGCAGAAGTCGAGGTTGCGGCCCCAAAGAAGAAGAAGCGCCCCGCCGCCCGCCGCAAGCGCGCCTGATGACGATCAGCTTCCGGCCTGTGCGGCGATCGCGGCGGTGACGGCGCGCAGGCTCGGCGCCTCTTCGAGCTGCCACAGCAGACGCTGCAGCTTTTCGACCTGCGCCGGCGGCAGGGCGCGGGCAGCACAATCGGCGAATTTGGCGGCGAGCGCGTCCTCTGGCAGCGGATTGTCCGGGCCGCGGCCGAGCGCCGCCCCGACCCGCTGTGCGATCGTGCGGCCGTCCTCGAAGGTGATGCGGACCTCGGCGCCGAGATGCTCCTCGCTCGCCGAACCCGTCTCCGGATGCGGCGCGGCGTGAACGCGCCGCATCAACGCCTGCGCCGCCGGATCGCGGAACGCCGCGCCCTCGAAATGCTCCAGCATGATGCGGCCATGCAGCAGCGCCCGCGCCAGGCAGTATTGCACGCTGAACTTGGCGTCGAGCCCGCTTTGCGGGTCGGGCCGGTCGGTGTGGGCGAGCCGGCGCGGATGGGTCCAGGAATCGATCCGCACCACCCGCTCGGGCGCGATCTCCTGCGCCGCGCGCAACAGCAACAGCGCATCGATCGCCGGGTGGGTGCTGCCGCAGCACGGGTGCTGCTTCACGCCAAGCCCGGGCTGGACGATGTCGTAGGGCTGCCCCCAATCGCGCAGGATGATCTCGGCATCGAAGGTGCCGGCGCCGTTGAACACCAACAGAAACCCCTGCTTGTGTTCGAGCGCGGCGGGATTGGCGGTGAAGCCGTCACGCGCCAGGAGCGCCGCGAACAGCCCGTTGCGCGCGGTATGCCCGACATGCAAGGGCTTCGTCATCGTGCCGAAATTGGCCTTGATGCCGGAGGCCAGCGAGGCGGCGATCGCCAGCGCCTGGGCGGTCTTCGCGCGGTCGAGGCCGAGCAGGTGACACGACGCCGCCGCGGCGCCGAACACGCCCAGGGTCGCGGTCGGGTGCCAGCCCTTCTCGTAATGGTGGAAATGGACGCCGCGGCCGATCCGCGTCTCGGTTTCGAAGCCGGTGACGTAGGCCGCGATGAAGTCGCGGCCGGTACAGTCGAGCACTTCGCCGAGGGCGAACAGCGCCGGCAAAATCGGCGCCGAGGGATGGCCGCCCAGCGAATTGCTGACATCGTCGAAATCGAGCGCATGCGCGGCTGTGCCATTGACCAAGGCCGCGTCGAGCGGCGCGGCCCGGCGGTCGCTGCCGAAGATCAGGCAGTCGCCGCCCGCCTGTCCGAGGCAGAGCACCCCGGCGGCAATTTGCGCGCATGGCTCGGCGGCGCCGGCCAGGGTGACGCCGACCGTATCGAGGATCGCCGCCTTGGCAAAGCGCACCGCTTCGGCCGGCAGGCCGTCGTAATGGATCGCGCCGATCCGCTCGGCGATGCCCTCGAGAATCGTCACCGATGTCACCTCTGAAGAAAAAGCTTTACCACAAAGGTCACGATGGGTTCGCAAAGGACACGAAGGAGTCCCTTTGTGTCCTTCGTGTCGCCATCCTGTCCTTTGTGGTGAATGTTTTCTCTTTTACGCGACCTCGAACAGGCCGGCCGCGCCCATGCCGCCGCCGACGCACATCGTGCAAACGACGAGCTTGGCGCCTCGCCTTCTGCCCTCGATCAGGGCATGCCCGACCATGCGCGCGCCCGACATGCCGTAGGGATGGCCGATCGAGATCGCGCCGCCATTGACGTTGAGCTTGTCGTGCGGGATGCCGAGCCGGTCGCGGCAATAGATGACCTGAACCGCGAAGGCCTCGTTCAGCTCCCACAGATCGATATCGTCGATCTTGAGGCCGTGCTGCTGCAGCAGCTTCGGCACCGCGAAGACCGGGCCGATGCCCATCTCGTCGGGGGCGCAGCCGGCGACCGCGATGCCGCGATAGATGCCGAGCGGCTCCAGCCCGCGGCGCTCGGCCTCCTTCTCTTCCATCAGCACCGCCGCCGAAGCGCCGTCCGACAGTTGCGAGGCGTTGCCGGCGGTGATGAAGCGGCCCTCCTTGACGCGCTGGCCGTCCTTGAACACCGGCTTCAACCCGGCGAGGCCGTCGAGCGAGGTGTCGGGCCGGTTGCCCTCGTCCTTGTCCAAGGTCACAGATTTCTTCGAGGTCTCGCCGGTGTTGCGGTCGGTGACCAGCATGACCGAAGGGAGCGGCGCGATCTCGTCGTCAAAACGGCCGGCCTGCTGCGCCGCGGCAGTGCGCTGCTGCGAGCGCAGCGAATACTCGTCCTGCGCCTCGCGCGAGACGCCGTAGCGCTCGGCGACGGTCTCGGCGGTCTCGATCATCGTCATGTAGAGCGCCGGGATGCGCTCGACCAGCTCGGGATCCTGCGCCCGATAGCGGTTCATGTGCTCGTTCTGCACCAGCGAGACCGACTCGACGCCGCCGCCGATCGCGACCGTCATGCCGTCATGCATGATCTCCTTGGCGGCGGTGGCGATCGCCATCATGCCGGAGGAGCACTGCCGGTCGAGCGACATCGCCGCGACGGTGTCCGGCAGCCCGGCGCGGATCGCGCTCTGGCGCGCGACATTCGAGCCCTGCCCGCCCTGCTGCAACGCGGCGCCGATGATCACATCGTCGATCTCGCCGGGATCAACCCCGGCGCGCCGCACCGCCTGCGCGATCGCATGGCCGGCCAGCGCCTGCGGCTGGGTGTCGTTGAAAGCGCCGCGATAGGCCTTGCCGATCGGCGTGCGGGCGGTGGAAACGATGACGGCGCGGCGCATGAGGTCCCTCCTGTTCGGGCTATTCGGCGGCGGCTTGCGGTTCGCCGCGACGGTACCAATCGGAACATACCCGCGAAACGCGATGTTGGATGAACCGAGGTCATGGTGGGCGCGACAGGGATTGAACCTGTGACCCCACCCGTGTGAAGGGTGGACCCTATATCACTTTTTGTTTGTAATGCCGATGGGTTAGCGCGTCAGCACCCAAGGGGCGTGCCACCGGCGTGTCACGAGCCGACCAGAAGGCTCTGATCTCCCTCTCATGGCCCGCTGGCAGCAGATGCGCGTATACCTCAACCAAAGTGACGGTTGACCAGCCGCCCTCGGCCTTGAGCGCCAGAAGATCCTTATGGATCGCGTGGTGCCACGAGGCCCAAGTGTGGCGGAGATCGTGCGGGGTCAGGTGCTGCAGCTTCGCGCGCTCACGCGCACCGCGGAAGGCGGTCTTAATCTGCCCGCCATATTCCCTGTTGCGGTCCTTGTACGCCTGCATCCGAGCCCTCCTGTGGCGCTGATATAGGAACACTGGCCCGGCTGGGTTGCCGTCTTGATCCTTGGATGCCCTCGCCGCGACCGCGCGCAAGGTCGCGACCGCGGCTGGGACGAGCTGCGCGACGCGGCGCTTCTTGCCCTTAGTGCGCCAGAAGATGACCCGAGCGCCCACTAGGTCAACGTCCGGCCATTCCAGCTCGATGGCCTCGGATAGCCGCGCGCCGGTGCAGAGCAGAAAGGTGAGGAGGGGCTGCAGGTGCGGCGCCGCAGCGTCGATCAAGCGCAGCGCTTGCGCCGGCAGCAAATAGGCAACTTTGCTCTGCGGCTTCTCCGGTCGCTCGAACACGGGGAGATCGCACCATTTCTGCCGGTGCGCGTAGTGCAGGATCGTCATCACCGGCGTCAGTAGCTCGCGGAGGATTGTCTGCGGTGCAGGCGTGCCGCGCGTGAACATACGCTTCGCCGCCTCGTTTACAGCGTCTTGGTCAACCTGCGACAGCAGCACGTCGCCCAGCGCGAGCATGACGCGTTTGATGCGTTTCAACTGCATGCGCTTCCGCGGTGCCGAACTGATGTAGCCGACCACCGCTTCGGCGAAGGATCGGCTGCCACGCCGCTCACCGTGCCAATGCTCACGAAGGAGCTGTGCCTCGAGAGCCGCCGCCTCCTCCGCGGCAAGGTCTCGCCGATCCGATTGAGCACGCGTTCGAATGCGGAGCCGCGACCCGTCCGGAAACTTAACGGTTCCAGAGATCGTAAGCGCGCCGGTATCCGTGCGACGAATAATTTTGAGAGGCATCGAGGGGCAGCCTTCCTTCCAAGAGCCATCGATCGGACAGGCGGTGTGGCTTGTAGCGATTCGTAGGGCCTTGAAGTCAGAATAATACATGACATGTATTATTCCATGCAAGCGCAATGGACCGCACGCCAGCTCGCGGACGCTCTCGCGCCTACGCGCAGTGCCGGTGACCGGGCAAAGGCGATGAGGCGGATACAGCATTGGACCGCTGAGGAGCTTGTCGACCCCGTCTCGCTCAGGCACTCCGGCCGAGGAACGGTACGTCGCTATTCCCCGGCATCGCTTCTGGAGGCGGCACTCCTTTGGGAGATGGCCGAACGCAATTTGAGCATCGAACAGATGAGAATGGTGTTGACTGTCATCAGGTTTTCGAGAGCTAAACCCGATCCGTTTCAGGCTGCTCTCAACGGGTCAAGACGCGTGTTGGCTTTGGTTAACCTATCGGACCGATTGCGGCCGCTAGCTGACCTTGACCCGGCAAACCCGACGATACCGCCAGACTGGCCGATTGGAATTTGGATTGACCTCACGGCTGCCTTCGCCCGCCTACGGCCATACCTTTTGGACAGTCCGCAGTAGCACTTTAAGGAAAGGAACCATCAGATGTTTCATGCTTCATTAGGCCCGGCTGATGACCTGCTATACGGAGCTGCGTCCATTGCTGCATTCCTCGGCATCCCGCTGAGGAAGACATTCTACCTTCTCGAACAACGGCGCATTCCGGCAGGCAGGTTAGGTCGCGAGTACGTTGCAAGTCGAACCGCACTCCGCACCCATTTCAGGAAGCTCGCGCGAGGAGATGGTGCGGAAAACCAGTGCATGGGGCCAACAACCCCTTCAGATCGGTTGAACGAACCGGAGGAGACTTTCCTATGAGCTTCCTCGACTATGCCGGCACGCCGTTCGAGCCCTTCATTCTGCCGATCATTCCGAAGGGCGCTGGCGACAAGCTCAGTCCCCACAGCAAGCTCACGCCCGATCGCCTCGGCAAGATCCCCGGCGTCAAATACCGTGAAGGGTGGGGAGGCTTTCCCAAGCACATCCCCTGGTCGACGCACATCGCCAAAGCGGGCACCCTCGCCGCTTGGGCGCGGATGTATCAGGAGGATGGGCTCGTCGAGACGATCGGCGTTCAGGCTCGCATCCTGATCGCTATCGACGTCGACTTCGACGACCCCAACTACGCGCGCATCATCGAAGAGTTCGCGGTCGAAACGCTGGGCCCGGCGCCGGCGCGCATGCGCTCGAACAGCGGCAAGGTCTTGCTCTGCTACCGTCTGAAGCAGGAGCCTGGCGCGCGGCCTGTGACCAAGCAGCGTGCCCTCTATCGCACGATGTTCGGTGACCAAGGCGCGGTCGAGGTCCTCGGCGCCGGCCAACAGTGGTTGATCGAGGGCATGCACCCGTCTGGCGTGCCGTACGAATGGCGCATGGGAGTGAGCCCGCTCGTGCTCGGCTTCGAGGGGCTGACCGAGGTCTCGGCCGACCAGGTCGAAATCTTCATGGGCGCCCTTAACAATCTGCTTACATCGTCAACCTATTCGTTGACGCGCGTGAAGGGCGGCGGCAATGCACGCCTCGGCGGGTTCAATGATACGCCGGCCGCTGAGGTGGGTCCGAACCATCCCGACCTCTGCCCCGACCTGGCGATGCTCGAAGACGTCCTCACCAACTACCTGCCCTGCACGCTGCCTGAGTTCTCGACCTATGACGAGTGGGCAGCTGCGTGCGTCGCGATCGTCACCGCCTGCGGCAAGGATGAGGAGTTCTACGACACCTTCTATGAGTGGTGCGCCGCGGTCCCTGAGAACCTGACTGACGGCGACGACTACATCCGCGGCAAGTGGGAAAGCGTTAACGAGAGCAAGATCGGCTGGACCTATCTGTGCGCGATCGCTCATGACTATGGCTACAGCGGCGATGCGCAGCGCACGTTCGAACAGCTGCACGATCTGCCGATCACCCCCGAGACGCCGGCGCTCCCCACGCCTCGCCTGGACGCGTCCTACGAGGGCGTGATCGCCGATCGCTTCGTTGCCAAGCATGCGCAGAAGGACTGGATCTTTGCTCCGCGTAAGAACGCGGGGGATTGGCTACGTTTCGAGAACGGCGTGTGGCACGAGGATACGACCGTTCTGCATGATGTCAGCCTTCAATGTCAGGAAGTGGGCAACAGGATACGCTCGAACAACGCTGCCACGCCGGCGCACATGGCTGTCGCCAAGCAGATGTTCACCGACCGTGCGGCGCGCGCCGTGCGCTCCTTGGTGCAAAACCACCCGGCGATCGTGGTGCCCTATTCCGAACTCGACAACCAACCACTCATCCTTGGCGTCCCAGGAGGGTATATCGATCGGGAGGGTCGGCTACGCGAACCCGATCCCAAGCTATTTCTGACCACACAGACGAACGTGGCGCCCGACTTTAATGCGCGCTGCCCTCAGTTCGACGAACTGCTCATGCACCTGGCAAACGGCGATCCCGAGCTGCACGATTGTCTCTGGGAGCTGCTTGGCTACACACTGACTGGTCTGTGCAGTGAGCAGATTTTCATCTTCCTGCTGGGCAAGCGAGGTGGAGAGGGCAAAACGACCCTCACCACGACAATGCAACTCGTGCTCGGCGACTATGCGACGCCAATTCGCAACTCGACGTTCGTGCGCAGTCAGAACACCAGCGACATCCGCTTCGCGTTGAGCGCGCTGAAGGGTAAACGCTTCGCCTACGCCAATGAAATCGAGCTGGGGCAACGCTGGGCTGGCGAGCGCCTCAAGGAGGTAACGGGCGGCGGCTACATCACCGTCGAACGGAAATACTCCGGGTTGGAGCGCATGCGCGTGCAGTCGACGATCTGGATCGTGGGCAATAGCCTGCCCTACTTCCCGCCCGCGGACAGCGCTGTACAAAGGCGCATGGTGTTGATGGAGGCTAAGACGCCAATCGCTAAGAATGTCGACCAACCCGGGTTCGCTGAGTACCTGGCGAAGACTGAAGGGGCGGCAATCCTGGCGCGCATGGTCGAAGCCTCTCAGCGTTATATCAGACGCGGCAGGCTGCTGATCCCAGAGAGCGTGAGGCGAGACGTTGAGAACCGCTTCTTCGAGGACGACCTAATCCTGCAATTCGTCGAGGAGTGCTGCGAGCTGGGCCCGGATTGTGCTGTGAGCGGTCACACGCTCTTTCAAACATACAACCATTGGGCAAAGTGCACAGCCGAGGTGCAACACACGCTTGGTCGGAACACGTTCCTGCGGTTGATCGAAGATCATCCTCACCTCAAAAAACTTGGTCATGAGATTGTCCGAACTCGTCACGTCGATAGCAGCGACGCGTCGTCTCCTCGTGGGCTAAAGGGGATCGGCGTTAGCGGTCAAGTGACGAACCTCACCGCTTTGTCCAGATAATGTGGACAATTTGTCCAGTCGCGCGAGGGAAATGGACAAAGCTAAGTGGCTAATTTGCGACGCCTTTTGACCCTATTTGTCCAATTGTCCATTTTTGTTGGGGAGAAATTCACTAAAGAGGGTAGGTAAAAAGTAAGAAGAAGGAGCAAAAGAAGGGCAGGAGAGGTAGAGTAGGCGAAGAACATGGACAACCGGACAAGACGCAAAACTCGCGCCGAGACGGCAAAACCTCGAACACTTGCTACAAAGTCCCTCGCGCCACGCGATTGGCACGGTGAGAGGCGATTTTCAGCGTCTATCGCGACATCGACCCGACGGGTCGTACCAGCGGCTGGTCATCGCGGTTGTTCTGCCCTTGGTCCGTGACGGCATGGTCCCGCAGCGGATTAAGGACGGCTACTGCCGCAAGGACATTGGAGATCGACAATGCGACAGGACAAGCAGCACGTTTTGCGTGCAT
>Ga0207646_10006702_pt1 | contig 11869 bp, 8 predicted proteins | sample KBSK5502metaG_FD_184343 | JGI IMG/M metagenome (GOLD analysis project Ga0207646, IMG submission 184343) | Corn, switchgrass and miscanthus rhizosphere microbial communities from Kellogg Biological Station, Michigan, USA - KBS K5-50-2 metaG... | ecosystem: Host-associated > Plants > Roots >...
GCGGGCAGGCGGTGAGACGGTCGGTCATCGTCCAGTTCTTGAAAGTGATCATGCCGCTGAAGGAAAAGTACGCGGCGATCGCCATCCCCGCCTCGAACACGCCCGGACCCGAGCTGAACGAGTGCAGTACGACCGGCGTATCCGCCCCCCGGAGCATCGCCGCGACGTCGCCGTCGGCCTCGCGCGCGTGCACGACGACCGGCTTCCGAGCCTCGCGGGCGATGGTGAGCTGGGCCTCGAAGGCGCGCCGTTGCGCGTCCCGCGGCGAGTGGTCGTAATGGTAGTCGAGCCCGGTTTCCCCGAGCGCCACCACTTCGGGTAGGGCCAGCAGGTCTCTCAGGCGGGCGGCGGCCGCGACCGACCAGTGCCGCGCCTCATGGGGGTGGATGCCGGCCGTGGCGGAAAGGCCGGCGTGAGCCTGGGCGAGGGCTACCGCGCGCTCGCTCTCCGGCAGCGTGGCGCCGATGACGACGACGTGCCCGACGCCGGCCTCTCGTGCGCGGGCGAGGACGGCCTCGCGGTCGGGGTCGAACGCCGCATCGCCCAGATGGCAGTGGGCGTCGACCAGCCCCGTCACACGGCCGCTTTGGAGCGGACCGCGGAGCCACCCCCCGGTGCCGCAGGAGGTGGGTTGAGCGGGACGGACCCTGGGGGCCGGAGCGCCCGAGCGCCGCGGGCGTCCTCGCCCGGCCAGCGCTTCTCGATGTACATCAGGACCGGCGCCGCGATGTAGATCGACGAGAACGTGCCCGTGAAAATCGCGAAGGTCATCACCAGCGCGAACGGCCGCAGCACCTCGCCCGCGAGCAGCACGAGTGCGACCGTGGTCGCCATGGTGGTTCCGTGCGTCAGCACCGAGCGCGGCAGCGTTTCGTTGATCGAGAGGTTCAGGATCTCGTACAGGTTCTGGCGCCGGAACTTGTGCAGGTTCTCGCGAACGCGGTCGAAGATGATGATCGTGTCGTTGAGCGAGTAGCCGACCATGGTCAGGACCGCGCCCACGACCACGAGACTCACCTCGAGGTCGAGATAGCGGATGAACGCGATCGTGGTGAGGATGTCGTGGAACGTCGCGAGCACGGCGGCGAGCCCGAAGCGCCACTCGAAGCGGAACGCGAGATACACGAGCGTGACCAGGAATGAAAGCAGGATCGCCGCGAACGCTTTGCCCTGGAGCTCGCGGCCCACCTTCGGGCCGACCGCCTCGGTGCGGAGGATCTTGTAGTGCTCGGGCGCCGGGCCCAGGGTGCGCGCCAGCGCCGAGTCCACCGCCGCCGCCGTCATCTCCGTCGAGCCCTCGACCACCTGGTCCGCCCGCCCGATGCGCGCCCGGATCACGTATTCGTTGGCCGCCCCGAACTGCTGAATCTCGGCGTCGCGAATGTTGGCCGCGTCCAACGCGCTTCGGATGCGCTCGGTCCCGACAGGCTCCGCCGTCTGAACCTGGATCAGGGTCCCGCCCGTGAACTCGATCGAGTAGTTCAGCCCCCGCACCAGGAACAGCGCGAATCCGGGGATAATGATCGCCGCGGTGAGCCCGTAGGCCCAGCGGCGCCACTTGATGAAGTCGTAATTGGCGTTGGCGAAGAGTCGGATCATCTCAGACGCTCAAGGTGGCCATGTCCGGCCGGCGATCGAGCCAGATCATGTAGAAGGTCCGGACGACGAACACGGCGGTGATAAACGACGCGAGGATCCCGATGATCAGTGTGATGGCGAAGCCCTGCACCGGTCCGGTCCCGACGAGCCACAGGATGAACGCCGTCAGGAGGGTGCTCACGTTCGAGTCGATGATGGCGCTCATGGCGTGCTTGAAGCCCTCGTCCACCGCGGTGCGCACCAGCTTCCCGTGCTGCAGCTCCTCGCGGATGCGCTCGAAGATCAGCACGTTCGCGTCCACCGCGATGCCGACCGACAGCACCAGGCCGGCGAGCCCGGGCAGGGTGAGCGTGAACCCGAAGCCCGCGAGCCCCCCGAGCGTGAAGACCACGTACAAGACCAGGGCCGCCACGGCCAAGAGGCCCGAGACCCGGTAGTAGACCACCATGATCAGCACGACGAGGGCGACGCCCACGATTCCCGCTCGGATGCCGTCCCGGATCGAGTCCTGGCCGAGCGACGGTCCGATGGTACGCTCTTCGATGATCGTGAGGGGAGCGGGGAGCGCGCCGGCCTTGAGCACCAACGCCAGGTCCTGGGCGTCCTGCAGCGGCTTCGCCCCCAGCTCGATCTGGCCGCGCTGGCCGATCTGGCTCTTGATAATGGGGGGCTGGCCCTGCACCCGGCCGTCGAGGATGATCGCCATGTAGTCGTTGACGTGGCGGCCGGTTTCGCGCTCGAAGATCCGCCCGCCGGCCCGGGACAGCGTGAAGGTCACCACCGACTGGTTGGTGAGCGGGTCGCGCGTGGCCTTCGCGTCCTGGAGGTACTCACCCGTGATGATGGGCCGGTCCTCCCCGGCGTACAACGTCCGGTAGCTCCTGCCGGCGCGCGACAACACTTCCGTGCCCCACCTGAGCTCCACCCCTCGCGGGATGAGCCGTTGCACGTCGGGCCGAGCCAGCAGGCTCTCGGCCACCGGCACCTGCTCTTCCGGCACGAGATACTCACCGGGCAGCTGGCCCTGGAACAGAAGCGACGAGAGCGGGCCAGGAGCGTTCAGGTCGGTCGTGTCCTTCGCCGCCGCCTTGCCTTTCCGCGCCTTGCCCTTCGCTTTCGCGGTGTCCGTCCCGAACAGCTGAGTCACGCTCGCCGCCGCGGCCCCCTGTCCGGACGCTCGCACGCCGGCCCGCTGCAGCGCCTTGTCGATCTCGGGCAGCGCGTCGCGGAACAGGTTCTTCATGTCGGTGATGCGAAACTCGAGGAATGCGGTGCGCTGGATGATGCTCTTGGCGCGGGCTGGGTCCTTTTCGCCCGCCAGCTCGACGATGAGGCGGCAACGTCCCTGGATCTGCACGACGGGCTCTGTCGTGCCGAACTCGTCGATCCGCGTACGGACCACCTTTTCGGCGAGCTGGATGGCGGTGGCACAGTCGGGCACGGGACCCTTCGACTGGTCTACTTCGAGGGCCAGATGAATACCGCCCTGCAGATCGAGCCCGAGATTGATGGGGACGCGCCGGATCGTGGTGTCCTTCATGCGCCCGGTCGTCGCGTCGCGCACCCGCTGCGTGACGTTGGTGGGAATCAGCTGCCACACCGCGATCGCCAGCAGTATGCCGACGGCGATCAGTCGTGAGCGGATCGTGCGCATGTGAGTCTCTACCCCTTGAGGACCGCGCGCGCCGCGATCGCGTCGCGCTCGATCTGGTCGACCAGCGCCTGACGCGACGGGAAGGTCTGGGTATCCCGCAGCCGGCGCGCCCACGCCACCGTCACCGTCGCCCCGTACACATCACCGGTGAAATCGAACAGATGAATCTCCAGTCCGCGCGCGTGTACGCCGAACGTGGGGCGCGCGCCCTGGTTCATCATACCAGCGTACCGCTTGCCATCGATCTCGACCCGCACGGCATACACACCATCCGGTGGCAGCAGCTTGCGCGGATCGGGCGACGTGAGGTTGATCGTCGGCACCCCGATCGTCCGGCCCCGCCCCGCGCCCCGCTCCACCACGGCCCGCAGGCTGTATGGGCGACCCAGCCCGCGCTCGGCCGACGCCAGGTCGCCGTGCGCCACGGCGGTCCGGATGAGCGACGACGAGATCGCCTGCCCGTCGTCCGTCACGGCCGGGACGACGTCCATGGCAAACCCGTCCTCGCGCGCCAGGCGCCGCACCATCTCTACGTCGCCCGCGCGCCCGCGCCCGAACCCATGGTCGTACCCCAGAACGAGCTCCTGCATCCCGAAGCGCGCCCGCAGCACGTCGCGCACGAACTCCTCAGGAGCGAGCCGCGCCAGTTCCGGCGTGAACGCCACGACCTCGACCCGCTCGATGCCGAGCGCCGCTGTCAGCACGCGCTTCTCGTCGGACAGCGTGAGCAGCCGAGGCGCGGCGCTCGGGTTCACCACCTCGAGCGGGTGCGGGTCGAAGGTCACGAGCAGGCTCGTGCGCCGCCCCGCCTGCTCCGTGCGCCGCACGACCTCGCGCAGCACGGCCTGGTGTCCGCGGTGGATCCCGTCGAACGTCCCGACGGTCGCGACCGTGGTTACTCCGCTCCCCGTCATTGCTCGACCACGACGACGCGGGGCTTGAGCACGTCGTCGATGCGCTCGGCCACGGCGACGAGAGCCCCGCTCGCGAACAAGGCTACCCATCCCGCATCCCGCATCTCGCTTCCCGCCGGCACCGGGCGTCCGTGGATCACCGCGGTACGCTCCGCCTGGTCCAGCTCCCGCGCCGGCAGCTCGCGGACGAGCTCCACGGGATCGCGCAGCGCGTGCGCCGTCACGGCATCCGGCGCCACGGCTTCCGCAAGCCGGAACGGCCCGACCCGCGTCCGCCTGAGGCTCGCCAGATGCGCCCCGCAGCCCAAGGCTTCCCCGACGTCGCGAGCCAGGCTGCGCAGGTACGTCCCACCACTCACCGTGGCGCGGAAGCCCACCTCGGGCGGGGCGAAGGTCTCGAGCTCGAGCTCCGTCACTTCGACCCGTCGGGGCCGCAACACCACGCCCTCGCCGCGGCGGGCCCGCCGGTACGCGCGCTCGCCGGCCACCTTCACCGCCGAGTACGCGGGCGGCCGCTGGTCGAAGGCCCCGCGGAACCCGGCCAGCGCCTCCTCCACTCGCCCCCGGTCCACCCCACGCCACGCCTCCGAGGTTGCCACCGTGGCGCCGGTCGTATCGTCGGTGTCGGTGGTCGTGCCCAGCCGGATCACCCCATCGTACGCCTTGGCCCATCCCGCCGCGAACGGCGCCAGCCGGGTGGCCCGACCCACCATCAGCACCAGCAGCCCCGACGCGAACGGATCGAGCGTCCCCAGGTGACCCACCCGGTCGGTCCCGACGGTCCGACGCACGACGTCGACGACGTCGTGCGAGGTGGGTCCCTCGGGGCCGCCCGGCTTCGCGACCAGCGCCACGCCGGAGATCAGCCCGCGCCCTCCTTGAGCCCGCGCAGCAGACGGTCGATCTGCTGGGCGTGCTCCAACCCGCGGTCGAGCTCGAAGCGGAGCTCGGGCGTCACCCGGAGCGGCAGATCCTTGGCGAGCTGGGCGCGCAGGAACCGGGCGGCGCTCGTCAGGCCCTCGAGCGACTTCGCCTTGTCCTCGTCGCTCCCCATCACGCTGACGCGCACCCGAGCGTGCGTCAGATCGGCGGACACTTCCACCGCGGTGACCGTGACGAACCCGACGCGCGGGTCGCGCACGCTCCCCGTAAGAAACGCCGCCACCGTTTGGCGAATCGCCTCCGCCACGCGCTCGGGGCGGTGGCTGGTCCGTCGCCTCATATCAGAAGAAACTCTTGCTCGTGTCCACGATGCGGGCGCCGTCGGCCGCCTCGATCAGGCGGTCTGCCTCCCGTAGCACACTCTCCGCGTGAGTCCGGTCGGTCGACACGACACACACCGTCAGCTCGGCGCGCTGCCACAGGTCCTGATGCGCCGTCTCCGCCGCGGACACGTTGAAGCGGTTGTGGAGGCGGTCCTTGAGGCTCTTCAGGACGTGACGCTTGTCCTTGAGAGAGTGACACGCCGCGAGATGCAGCTCCCACGTCATGACCCCCACGATCACGCGGGCGTCAGCGAGCGCGCGACCTCTTCGATCCGGTATGCCTCGATCAGGTCGCCGACCTTCAAGTCATTGAAGTTCTCGACGCCGATGCCGCATTCAAACCCCTCGCGCACCTCGCGGACGTCGTCCTTGAAGCGCTTGAGCGAGGCCAGGGTGCCGTCATACACTTCGACGCCGTCGCGCACCACCCGCACCCGCGCCGTCCGCGGGATGACGCCCGAGCGGACGAAGCTGCCGGCGATCGTGCCCACCTTCGCGATCTTGAACAGCTGGCGGACTTCCGCCTCGCCCAGCACCACTTCCTTCTTTTCGGGAGCGAGCAGGCCCGCCATCGCCGCCTTCACCTCTTCCACCGCCTCGTAGATGATGCGGTAGGTGCGGATCTCGACCTTCTCGCGCTCCGCCGAGGCGCGCGCGTTGGAGTCGGGCCGGACGTGGAAGCCGATGATGATGGCGTTCGAGGCCTTGGCGAGCAGCACGTCCGAGTCGGTGATCGCGCCCACGCCGCGATGCACGACCTCGACCTTGACCTCGGGTGTCGAGAGCTGCGCCAGGGCATCCGCCAGCGCTTCGGCCGGGCCGCCCTGATCCGCCTTGATGATGATCCGGAGCGCCGCCGCGCCGCCTTCCGCCCGCTCGGCCATGAAGTCCTCGAGCGTCTTCACGCGACCGGTGCGGCGGTGCTGTGCTTCCCGCTCGAGGCGCTGGCGTTTCTGCGCGATGTCGCGCGCCGCCGCGGCGTCCGTCATCACCTGGAAGGTGTCGCCCGCTTCGGGCACGCCTTCGAAGCCCAGCACCTGCACGGGGGTGGACGGACCCGCGGCGTCGACCGTCTGGCCGCGCTCGTCGTACATCGCGCGCACGCGCCCGTAGAACTGTCCGCAGATGAAGTCGTCTCCGCCGCGCAGCGTGCCGTTCTGGACGAGGATCGTGGCGAGCGGGCCCTTGCCGGGGTCGAGCGTCGCCTCGAGCACCGTGCCCTGGGCCCGGCGGTCGGGGTTGGCCTTCAGGTCGAGCAGCTCGGCCTGCAGCAGGATCTGATCGAGCAGCTCCTGCACGTTCTGACCCGTCTTGGCGGAAATCGGCGTGGCGAGCGTCGTGCCGCCGAACTCCTCGAGCACCACACCGTGCGCCAGCAGGTCCTGCTTCACTTTCTGCACGTTGGCGGTGGGCAGATCGATCTTGTTGATCGCCACGACCAGCGGGACGCCCGCGTTCTTCGCGTGCGAGATCGCCTCGATCGTCTGGGGCATGATCGCGTCGTCGGCCGCGACCACCAGCACGACGATGTCCGTCACCTGCGCGCCGCGGGCGCGCATGGCCGTGAAGGCTTCGTGGCCCGGCGTGTCCAGGAACGTGATGGAGCGCCCGTCTTTCAGGGTGACCTGATAGGCGCCGATGTGCTGCGTGATGCCGCCCGCCTCGCCCGCCACGACGTTGGCCTTCCGGACGTAGTCGAGCAACGAGGTCTTGCCGTGGTCCACGTGGCCCATGACCGTGACCACCGGTGCGCGCGGCTTGAGATCGCCGGCCTCTTCCTTGGGCGGCTCCTCCGACGCGGCGAGGGCATACTCCTCTTCGCGCTGCGCCTGGAAGCCGAAGGCCGATGCGATCAGCTCGATCATGTCGAAATCGAGGCGCTGATTGATCGTCACCATCTGCCCGAGCTCCTTGAAGGCGAACCCGACGATCTCCTTGGCGGGCACCTTCAGGATGTTGGCCAGCTCGGAGACCGTGATGAACTCGGTCACCCGCACCAGCGTCTTCTCGCGCTCCTTCTCGTCGCGCCGCTTCTGCTCCTCGACTTCGCGGAAGCTCGGACCTTCCTCGCGGCGGTGCGCTCCCTTCTTCGCTACGGGCCCTTTGATCGACGCCAGGGTGCGCGAGATGTTCTGGGCCACCGCTTCCTGATCCACCAGCGATTTCTTGCCCTTCTTGCGCTTCTTCCCCTTCTCGCGCCGCCGCTCCTCCAGCGGAATCGCGCCCGGCGCCGCCGAGGCGACGGGTCGGGGAGGAGCGGGCACCGCGCCACCCGGCGTGGCGCTCGCCACCGGTTTGGGCCGCACCGGCGTCGGGATCACAGGCCGGGCCGCGGCGGGCGGCAGGGGGGACGCGGTGAACGGCGCGGCGGCGTGGGCCGCGGCCGGAGCCGCGTTCGCCGACTCCGCCGCGGCCTCCTCGGCCACCGGCAGCTCCTTGAACAACGCCGCGGCGCGCTCCTCGAGTGAGGGCTTCTCCTCTTCGTCCACGGCTTTCGCCGCCTCGAGCGCCTCGCGCGCCTTCAGCTCGCGCTCCGCCTCGATCGCCGCTTCGGCCTGGGCCTCGGCCTCGACCGCGGCCATCTCGGCCGCCGTGCGACGGCGACGCATGGGCCGCGCCTCGGGCGCCGCGGCGACCACCGGCTCGGCCGCCTTGACGGCGCGGCGCCGCTTGGGAGGCGCGGGTGCATCCTTCTGCTTCCGCTTCTCGCGCTCCCAGCGCGCCCGCATCAGCGCGACCTGCTCGGGCTTGAGCGGCGAGAGGTGGCTGCGCACGAAGATATCCTGCTCCTTGAGCATGCCCATGAGCTGCTCAGAGGAGATGCCGAATTCAGCTGCCAGATCGTGAATCCGCGTCGTCGTCACTCACTCCTCCAAAGACCCGACCAACCCACGCGCCAGCGCGGCATCCGCCACGCCGACGGCCTGCACCGGCGGCCGCCCCAACCCCGCTCCCAACCGCTCCGCCACCGGACCCATCAGCACCGGCACGCGCCGTGCGCGCGCCAGACGCTCGACCTTCTCTCGGGTGCGCTGGCTCGCGTCCGCCGCGAGCACGACGCACGACAGGGCGTCCCGTTGCAGCTGCGCCCGCACGCCACTCACCCCGATCACCACCCGCCCGCCGCCGCCGCGGGCGCCCAGCCCCAGCAACCGGACCAGCCGATCGCTCACGCCGCGGGCGCCGGCGCGCCTGCCCCGCCCTCTCCACTCTCCTCACTGGCAGGCGTGTCAGCCACCTTGCTGGGCGCTGCCTCGTCGTCGCCGCCCTCCTCGGTCATCTCATTGAGGAAGGCCATCAGCTTGTCGGCGATCTCGGGCGTCATGCCGGTGATCTTGTCGACGTCTTCGCGCTCCAAGTCGAGGATATCCTGCAGGGTCTTGTGCCCGGCGCGCTCCAGCACGTCCACCAGCTCGACCGGCAGACCCTTCAGCTCCCGCAGCGAGACCTTGGTCGCCGCCTCGTCTTCCGCCGGGGGGAGCGGCGCAAAGAGCGGCCCCTCGCCGCCACGCTCCAGCCACTCGCGACTCGAGTACAGGTCGATCTTCCAGCCGGTGAGCTCGGAGGCGAGCCGGACGTTCTGGCCGTTGCGCCCGATGGCGAGCGACAGCTGATCTTCGTCCACGATCGCCTGGATCGTCTTGGTGTCGGGGTCCGAGAACACGCGCGCGACCCGCGCCGGGGCGAGGGCGAGCTTCGCGAACCGCTCGGGATCGGGGGACCAAGGCACGATGTCGATGCGCTCGCCGTTCAGCTCGTTCACCACCGCCTGCACGCGCGAGCCCTTCAGCCCGACGCACGCGCCTACCGGATCGATTGAATCGTCGCGCGAAGAGACGGCGATCTTGGTGCGGCTGCCCGCCTCCCGCGCGGTAGCGCGGATCTCGACGATCTGCTGCTGGATCTCCGGCACCTCGAGCTTGAACAATGCCTTCACGAAGAGCGGGTCGGCACGCGACAGAATGAGCCGCGGGCCCTTGGGCGTCTCCTCGATCCGCTTCAGCACGGCGCGGATCGTGTCCCCCTGGTGAAAGTGCTCGCGGTGGTTCTGCTCGCGGTACGGAATGATCGCTTCGGCTTCACGGAACTTCGCGAGCATCACGACGATCTTGCCACGCTCGATTTGCTGCACTTCGCCCGATAGGAGCTCGCCGACCTTGTCGGAGAACTCTTCCCGGATGCGGGCCCGCTCGCCCTCGCGGACGCGCTGGATGATGCGCTGCTTCGCGGCCTGTACCGCCGTGCGGCCGAAGGCCTCGAACGGCACCTCCTCTTCCAGCACATCCCCCACCTGGAAGTCCGAATCCTCGAAGCGCGCTTCCTCGAGCGTAACCTGCGAGCCCGGGTCCTCCACGGCCTCGACCACGGTGCGGAGCACCGCGATCCGGATCGTGCCCTTGAGCTCGTCGATACCGATCTCGGCCCGCACGTTGGGACCGAAGCGCTTCACGAGGGCGGCGTGCAGCCCGTCCTTGAGCAGGTCGAGCAGCTCGGTCCGCTCGAGCTGCTTGGTGTTCGTCAGCTCACGAATCGCGGAGACTACATCACTGGTATTCGTTGTCATGGGTTCCTCGTCACCAATCCACCGCCAAACGCGCGTCGCGAATTCCGGCCAGCGGCACCGGCCGCGGCGCTCCCCCCTGGGGCTCGAGCACGACCGTCGCCTCGTCGGGAACGGCCACGATGCGCGCCCGCACGCGCCCCAGCCCCGCCACCGTCGCCTGGACCTCGCGGCCCACGAACCGCACCCAATGCCGATGCCAGCGCACCGGTCGTTCGAGCCCCGGGCTCGACACCTCGAGCATGTAGCGACGTCCCAGCGGACCGTCCGCGTCGAGCCACGCCTCGAGGGCCCGGCTCGCCGTGGCACAATCGTCCACCGTCACACGTCGCGGCGGCTCGCTGGGCGGCCATTCGATGCGCACTTGAACGAGCGGCCGGTGCTGCGTGCCGCCGATGCGGAGGTCGGCCAGTTCGAGGCCCAACGCGTCCAAGCGGGCCCGAAACGACTCGACGAGGCTGTCGGAGAGCATAAAAAAAAGCGCGGGCCCAACTTCGCCCGCTTCACCGGCCGGAATCTAGCCGCCCGGAGGCGGCTGTCAAGCGACCCTAAAGGACTCCCTGCGCTCGCCCTAGGGGCTCGCTGCGGTCGCTGGCAGGCCTGCGTAGGCGATCATGCGCCCGTCGCGCCCGCCGGAAGCGCGGTGCGAGAAGAAGTGCTCGCGGTCGTGCGCGCTGCACCAGGCCGAGACGGTGATCTCTCCGAGGCCGAGCGCTTGGCCCTGCCGCGCCAACGCGGCCCGGAGGTCCACGTGCCCGGGCGCTGTCTCGACGCGCCCCGTGAACCGACTGAGCACTTCAGAACCTACTTCATAGCACTCACCACAAATGCCTACTCCACAATGCATTACGATATCGCCCGACCGCACAAACGCCATCCGCTTCACGAGCTCCACGCCGCGCTCCAGGATGGCTGCCGCCGTCCCCCGCCACCCGGAGTGCAGCAGCGCGACGACGTGTTTCTGGGGTACCGCGAGGTAGACCGGGATGCAGTCGGCGACGGTGACCGTGAGCAAAAGCCCCCGAGCTCCAGTCGCGTGCCCGTCCACGCCGTCCACGATCAGCCACCCCTCGCTGGCGGCGGGATGCCACTGCACCGTGGTGCCGTGCACCTGATGGGCCAGCACCACCCCCGGAAAGCGCGGACGGACCGCCGCACCGACGGCGCGCCAGCGCGACATGACCTGGCCGACGTTCTCTTCACTCCACAAGCCGAGCGAGAACCCGTGCCCGCGGGTGGTGATGCCGGCGACGACGCCGTAGCGGGCGGCCCACTCGGACAGTTCCATGCGAGGCACAGCGGAGTCACCGACTGGGACCTCACGGAGCAACGGCGGTCGGGCGGACAGGCGGTCGGGCGGACGGTCGACTCCGCCTTCACCGACCGCCCGTCCGGCCGTCCGCCCGTCCGCCCTATCGCCCGCCATCGATCCGCTCGATGGAAGCTCCCAGGCCCCGCAGCCGCTCATCGATCCGCTCGTAGCCGCGCTCGATCTGGCCGATGTTGTGGATCACGGAGTCGCCCTGGGCAGCCAGCGCCGCCAGGAGCATCGCCATGCCGGCCCGGATGTCCGGGCTGTCCACCACGCCGCCGTGCAGCGGCGCCGGCCCGGCGATCACCGCGCGGTGCGGATCGCACAGCACAATGCGCGCGCCCATGCCGATCAGCTTGTCCACGAAGAAGAGTCGCGACTCGAACAGCTTCTCGAAGATCAGTAGGATCCCTTCGCACTGCGACGCGACCACGATCGCGATCGACATCAAGTCGGCGGGGAAGGCGGGCCACGGGCCGTCCTCCAGCTTCGGGACGTGCCCGCCCAGGTCGGGACGGATCCGGCGCTCCTGGCCGGCATCCACCATCAGCTGGGTGCCGTCGA